>Ga0207683_10001492_pt1 | contig 21111 bp, 19 predicted proteins | sample KBSM73metaG_FD_184333 | JGI IMG/M metagenome (GOLD analysis project Ga0207683, IMG submission 184333) | Miscanthus rhizosphere microbial communities from Kellogg Biological Station, Michigan, USA - KBS M7-3 metaG (SPAdes) (version 2) | ecosystem: Host-associated > Plants > Roots > Rhizosphere >... | reverse complement strand
GGTAAGGTCGCTGTCATGCCCCGTACCGCCCTGGTGACCGGCGGCGCGAGCGGGCTCGGCGCGGCGAGCGCCGCGCGGCTGCGCGCCGAGGGCCTCACCGTGATCACGCTGGACGTCAGCGGCCCGGCCGACGTCGCCGCCGACGTGACCGACGAGGCAGCGCTGCGCCAAGTGGCCGGGCAGATCGGCCCGGTCGACGTGCTGGTCAACTCGGCTGGCATCGTCGGCGCGAATAAGCCGCTGCTGGAGACCACGGCGCAGGAGTGGCGGCGCGTCCTGGACATCAACGTGCTGGGCACGGTGAACACGATGCGGATCTTCGTGCCTGGCATGCGCGAGCGGGGCTGGGGCCGGGTGGTGAACCTGGCCAGCATGGCCGGGAAGGACGGCAACCCGAACCTGTCCATCTATTCGGCGTCCAAGGCCGCGGTCATCGGCCTGACCAAGTCGGCGGGCAAGGAACTGGCCACCACCGGCGTGCTGGTCAACGCCATCGCCCCGGCCGTCATCGCCACGCCGATGAACGACGGCACCGCCCCGGACGTGCTCGCGTACATGACCAGCCTGATCCCGATGAAACGGGTCGGGCGACCTGAGGAGGTCGCCGAGCTCGTCGCCTTCCTGGCTTCGGACCGGGTGAGCTTCTCCACCGGCGCCGTCTACGACATCAGCGGCGGCCGGGCGACCTACTAACCGGGCTTGGCTGTTCTCGAAGGCCTCGAGCGCCCCACCGGGGGTGTCATAGCTGGCGTCGACGCTGATGCCGTAGCGGTCGAGCTGGTGCTGTACGGGTGCGAGGATGGAGCTGATCACCAGGCGGATCTGCCGCTGGTGCAGGTGTTCGACCGCCTTGCTCAGGACCGTGGACGCGGTGTAGTCGACGTCGTCGATGGCGGCGAAGTCGAGGACGAGCCAGCGCAGCGGGGCGCCGTGGCCGACCAGCATCGCGATGTCCTCGGCGAGCCTGGCCGCGTTGGCGTAGTACAGGCTGGTGCCGAACCGGTACACCACCAGCCCCGGCATGGTCCGCGCGCCCGGCCCGACCGGGACGGCGTGCCAGTGCCCTTCCGGCGATTTCACCAGGACGCTGTTGAGCGGGTTGTAGCTGTGCCGCAGGTGATCGACGATCGAGGCGAGGACGGCGACCACGATGCCGTACTCGACCCCCAGGCCCACGACCGCGACCGTGGTGAGCAGCGCCACCACGTACTCGTGCCGCCTGGTGGCCAGGATGCGCCGCATCCCGGCGACGTCGATGAGCTCGACGGCGATGAGAAAGACCACCGCGGCCAGCGCGGCTACCGGCAGGGCGGCCAGCGGCCCGGTGAGCAGGACCAGCACGACCAGGACGACCGCGGCCGCGGTGAGCGGGGCGAGCTGGCTCCGGCCGCCGGCGCTGTCGACGATCTGCGCCTTGGTCGGGCTGCCGTTGACCACGAACGTGCCGGTGAACGCGGCGGCGGCGTTGGCGCCGCCCAGGCCGACCAGGTCGGTGGCCTCGCTGACCTCCTCCTCGTACTTCGCGGCGTAGGCGCGGGAGGTGGCCGCGCTCTGGGCCAGGATAACGACGAACATGGACGCGGCCGCCCCGGTCAGCACGGCGGAGTTATGCCAGCCGAACGCGGGCAACGTCAGGTTCGGCAGCCCGCGCGGCACCGCCCCGATCACGGTCACGCCGTGCGCGGCCAGGTCCGCGGCCTTGCTCACGGCGATCGCGGCGACCACCGCGATGAGCGGCCCCGGGAGCTGGCGGGCGATCCGGCGGAGGCCGAGCACGATCACGATGACCGCGGCCGCGATGGCCACGTCGGCCCAGTGTGCCTGGGGCAGGGCGCGCAGCGTGCGCAGCAGCCGGGGCACGGTGGACTGGCCCGTGGCGCTGACGCCGAGCATGTCCGGAAGCTGCCCGGCCGCGACCTGGATGCCGACCCCCGTCAAAAATCCGACCAGCACGGTGCGAGACAGGAAGTTGGCCAGGAAGGCGAGCCGGGCCAGCCGGGCGGCCAGCAGCATCCCGGCCGTCAGCAGCGCCGCCAGCCCGGCCAGCTTCACGTAGGCGGGCGAGCCCGCCGCCGCCATCCCGGCCAGCGCGGCGGCGAGGATGGCCGCGGTCGCCGAGTCCGCGGCGACGACGAGGTGCCGGGACGAGCCGAGGACGGCGAAGACCGCCATCGGGAGCAGCAGCGTGTACAGCCCGGTGACCAGCGGCATCCCGGCGATCTTGGCGTAGCCGAGAACCTCGGGCACGCCGAGCGCGGCCAGCGTGAGGCCCGCCAGCACGTCGGGGCGCACCCGGGATCGCTCTACCGGCAGCAACCCCTGCAGCACAGGTAGCCGCATCGTCTCACCTCCGCCGTCCACGCCACGTTCATCATCTCGCCGCCATGCGTTCACCCGGGCATCCGGGTGTAGCCGGATCTTCATGATCGCGAAGGATTCTTGGTTCGCGCAGACTAAAGACCCTTCGCGATCATGGCAGGCACACTGTTTCGGAACAGATTTCGATGATCCTGAAGGATCTGGTACTGCTAGCCGTACCAGATCCTTCATGATCATGGCCGGGCGCGGAAGGCGTGAGGGCGCGGGCGCTCACGGCGCCGGATATGGGCCGAACGGGCGGGTATGTGCCTTGACGACGTCTCACGCGCACCACAGAATGACGACCGTCAGAGAAGGAGCCTCCTTGGAAGCCAGCACTGCCTCCCCGGCGGCCGGGGCAGCCGGGGCGATCGTGGCGGCGCTGGCCCGGGCGGGTACCCGGCTGGTGTTCGGCGTGCCAGGAGGTGGTCCCAACCTGGACGTGGTCGGGGCGGCGGAGGCGGCGGGGCTGCGCTTCGTCCTGGCGCACGGCGAGACGGCCGCGACGATCATGGCCGCGACCAGCGCGGACCTCACCGGTGCGCCCGGGGCGGTCGTGGTCACGCGCGGACCGGGGCTGGCCAGCGCGGTCAACGGGATCGCGCACGCGGCGCTGGACCGGCTGCCCGTGGTGGTGATCGCGGACACGGTGGCGGACACGCGGATCAGCCACCAGCGGATCGACCAGGAGGCGCTGGGCCGGTCGGTGGCCAAGGCGGCGTTCACGGTGGGCGGTCCGCCAGCGGCCGCGGCGGCCGTCGCCGCGAGGGCCGTCGCTTCGGCGCTGGCGGGTCCGGCGGGACCGGTCATCGCGAACATGGCGGACGGCGCGGCCGACCAGCACGGCCCGCCGCGGGTGGAGAACGGAGTCGAGGCCCAGACGCGGCGGGCGGCGGAGGACGCGGCGGCCCGGGCGGGTCTCGCGATACTAGCTGAGGCGGTGCGGGGGGCGCGGCGGCCGGTGGTGCTGCTCGGCACCGGCGCGATCTCGCGGACCGCGGCGGTCAGGGACGCGCTGGGCGGCCGCGGTATCCCGGCGCTGCACACCTACCGGGCCCGCGGCGTGCTGCCGGACTCCGGCGCCGAGGCGGCCGGGCTGGTCACCGGGGGCACGATGGAGTGGCCGCTGCTCAGCGCGGCCGACCTGATCGTCGGGCTGGGCGTGGACGAGGCCGAGATGATCCCGGCGCGGTGGGACTACGCGGCCCGGACGATCCTGGTCAGCGAGCCGGGAGCGCCCCCGGCTCACGGCTGGTTCACCGGCGCCACCGAGCTGACCATGCCGATCGACGACGCGCTGGGCGTGCTGGCCGCCGGTCCCGGCGGAACCATGGAGTGGGCGCCGGACGCGGGCCGGGCCGCGAAGACGGACGCGGCCCGCAGGCTCGCCGCTGCCGCCACCGCCGCGCCCGGGCGGCTGGCCCCGCAGCAGGTCGTCGCGACCGCGCGGGCCTGCGCGCCGCCGGAGACCATCGCGACCGTGGACGCGGGCGCGCACATGCTGGTGGCCATGCCGCTGTGGGACGTGCCCCAACCGAAAATGCTGCTGACCTCCAGCGGTTTGGCCACCATGGGCTACGCGCTGCCCGCCGCGATCGCCGCCGCGCTCTGCCAGCCACAGGTACCGGTGCTCGCGTTCACCGGCGACGGCGGGCTGGGCATGACGCTGGCCGAGATCGAGACCGCGGTGCGGCTGTCGCTGCGGGTCATCGTGATCGTCTTCAACGACGCCGCGCTCAGCCTGATCACCATCAAGCAGAACCCGGCCGGCCACGGCGGCGAGGCGGCGGTCCGGTACCGCCCGACCTCGTTCGCCGCCGCCGCGGCCGCGATGGGCGCGGCGGGCGCCGCGGTGAGCAGCGAGCGGGAACTGGCCGCGGCGCTGACGGACGCGCTGGCCCGGCCCGGTCCCACCGTGATCGACGCTCATGTCGACCCGGCCGGCTACCCCGCGGTCATGGACCTCAGCCGGGGCCAGGCCGGACGCAGATCGGTACCCGGCATCAGCCGGGCCAACCAGGTGACCCAGGTAAAGGAGCGTGTGCAGTGAGCATTACCGTGGCGAAGTTCAGGGACGTCGCCGACGGCATCCAGCCCGGTCAGTTCATGATCGGCGACCGGGAGCCGGTGGCGAGCCTGGCCGACCTCGACCCGGTCTACAAGCGCCTGCTCGACGAGCCGGTGACCGCCGTCGTCGCGGTCACCGGCTCGGACGGGCAGCCCAACCTCACCCCGGTCTGGTTCGACTACGAGGGTGACACCGTGCTGCTGAACCTGGCCACCCACCGCAGGAAGGTCGACTGGCTGCGTAAGGCGCCGTACGCCACCTTCCTGCTGATGAACCCGGAGAACACCTACCACTGGCTCAGCCTCAAGACGGTGGTCAGGCGGGAGGTCTCCGAGGACGACCCGGCCGAGGGCCAGCGGGTCACCGACCAGCTGGACCGGATCTGGGTGAAGTACACCGGCAACGAGCCGCCCTACGCGCTGCGCGACCCGTCGATGGACGAGCGCCGGGTGCTGTTCGAGCTCGAGGTGGTCAGGGTGGCCACGTTCGGCCGCCCGTAGACGGCAGGGCCGTAGGCGGCAGGCCGTAGACGGTAGGGCGTAGGCGATGATGCCCCGCGTCGTGGTCACCGGCGGGTCGGTGGGCGGGCTCACCGCCGCGCTGGTGCTCCGCGACGCCGGGTGCGACGTGACGGTCTTCGAGCGTTCGTCGGCCGCGCTGCAGGCCCGCGGCGCGGGCATCGCCACCCTGGAGGCGACGCTGCGGTACCTGACCGAACGGGGCGGCCGGCAGGTCGCCGACGTGTGCTCGTCCACGAACTGGATCCGGTTCCTGCGGGCCGACGGCAGCGTCCGGCACGAGCAGCGGCACCGGTACCTGTTCTCCTCCTGGAACACCATCTACCGGTCGCTGCTCGGCCTGTTTGACCCGGACCGCTACCTGCTCGGCCGCGAGGTCACGGGGTTCAGCCAGGCGGCGGACTCGGTCCGGGTGACACTGGCCGGCGGCCAGGAGGCACAGGCCGACCTGCTGGTGTGCGCGGACGGGGTGAGCTCGCCCGCCCGGGCCCGGCTGCTACCCGACGTCAGGCCGTCCTACGCGGGCTACGTGGCCTGGCGCGGCACGCTACCGGAACAGGCGCTGACCGCCGCCACCCGGGAGCGGTTCGGCGACGCGATCACTTACCAGGTGCTGAAGGACAGCCACATCCTGGTGTATCCCATCCCCGGCCTGGACGGCGCGCTCACTCCGGGGAAGCGGCTGGTCAACTTCGTCTGGTACGTCAACGTGGCCGAGGGCGAGGAACTCGACGAGCTGATGACCGGCCGGGACGGGATCCGCCGGGCGGTGTCGCTGCCGCCCGGCGCGGCCAGGGACGAGGCCGTCACCGTCATGCGGCACACCGCCAGCAGGGGGCTCGCCCCGCCCATCGCCGAGGTCGTGACCGGCGTGGCCGAGCCGTTCGTGCAGGTCGTCTACGACATCGCGGTGCCCCGGATGGCGTTCGGCCGGGTCTGCCTGATCGGCGACGCCGCGTTCGCGGTCCGCCCGCACGCGGCCGCGGGCACGGCCAAGGCCGCCGCCGACAGCTGGGCCCTCGCCGACGCGCTCACCGCGGCCGGCGGGGACGTGCCGGCGGCGCTGGCCCGGTGGGAACGCGGCCAGCTCGCCCTGGGCCAGACGCTGCTCGCGCGGTGCCGGGATATCGGTGACAGCTCGCAGGTTCACGGCACGTTCCGGCCCGGGGACCAGCGCCTCATCTTCGGGCTCTACGAGCCGGGCCACTAGCCGGTCACATTCGCCGGGGCGGGATCCGTCATCTCGGTGACCGAACACGACAGGGGACAATAGGACCAATGGACGTAGAAGACCGGCTGGCCGGACGGTTCGAGGCGAGCCGCCCGCGGCTGCGGGCGATGGCGTACCGGATGCTCGGCTCGCTCAGCGACGCCGACGACGCGGTCCAGGAGGGCTGGCTGCACGTGGCCCGCGCCACGGCTAGAGGCGGCGCCGACGACGTGGCCAACCTGGAGGGATGGTTCACCACCATCGTGGGCCGGGTGTGCCTGGACATGCTGCGCTCGCGCAAGTCCCGGCGGGAGGACCCGCTGGACCCGGACGACGCGACTGTGGGCGGCCCGGAGCAGGAGGCGATGCTGGCCGACTCGGTCGGCCTGGCGCTGCTGGTGGTGCTCGACACGCTCCCCCCCGCCGAACGGGTGGCGTTCGTGCTGCACGACACGTTCGGCCTGCCGTTCGGCGAGATCGCCTCCATCACCGGCCGGTCCCCGGCCGCGGCCCGCCAGCTGGCCAGCCGGGGCCGTCGCCGGATCCAGGGAGCCGACCCGGATGCCGACGCGGCCGCGGGCGCGCGCCTGGCCCGGCAGCGCCGGGTGACTGAGGCCTTCATCGCCGCCGCCCGCGGCGGCAACCTCGAGGGCCTGATCGCCGTGCTGGACCCCGAGGTGGTACTGAATTCGGACGCGACGGCGTCGCCGTCCGGCGTCCCGCTGACGGTCCACGGTGCGGCCGCGGTAGCCGGCGGGGCCAGAGCTGCCTCGGCGCGCGCCAGGTACGGGTCGATCGCCCTGGTCAACGGGGCTCCCGGCCTGATCATGGCGCCGCGCGGACGGCTGCTGATCGCGCTCGCCTTCACCTTCTCCGGCGACAAGATCAGCCAGATCGACGTCGTCGCCGACCCGGACCGGCTGGCAGCGCTCGACCTGGCCATACTCGAGTAGCAGGGCATCGACTGACGGTGACGCTGACCGGAGACGGCCTCGCCTATCGCCTGCTCGACGGCGGGCAGGCGGCCGCGCACGCGGAGGATTTCCACGGGCTGCACGCCGAGGTGTACGCCGACCCGCCGTACCGGCAAGCCAGCGACGATGACTACCCGCGCCGGTTCGCCGTCCAGCGGCGGCAGCCCGGTTTCGTCCTCGCCGAGGCCAGGAACGGCGGCTACCTGGTCGGATTTGCCGCCGGGATGCCGCTGCGACCGTCGACCTCGTGGTGGCGGGAGCTGACCACCCCGCTCCCGGACGACGTGACCGCCGAGCACCCCGGGCGGACGTTCGCGCTCGCCGACCTGCTGGTCCGCGCGTCCTGGCGGCGGCAGGGCATCGGACGGGACCTGCACGACCTCATCCTGGACGGGCGGCCCGAGGAACGCGCGACGCTGACCGTGCGGCCGGCGGCCACGGCGGCGCAGCACGCCTTCCGCGCGTGGGGCTGGCGCAAGGTGGCCCGGGCCCAGGCCGGGCCGGACGCCCCAGTGACGGACGTGCTGGTTATCCCGCTCGGCTGAGCCGCACGACCTCGCCGCGGGCGGCGCTGCGGCGGGCGGCGTCCAGGACCTCGAGCGCGGCCACCGCGTCCCGCGGGTCCACCGGCAGCGGGCCCTCGCCCCGCACGGCGCGGGCGAAGGCGGAGTAGAAGCTGCTCCAGCGGCCGGGCTGGGCCGGGACGGGCTCGGGCGGGACACCCTCGCCGCGGTAGATCCGGCCCCAGCGGGATTCGGGGACGGTACCGAACGGGCCGGCTATCTCCGTCTCCCCGGACAGCAGCCGCTCGGACTGGCCGTCGTCGGACTCCACGGCGAACGTGCCGGTGCTACCGGTCACCCGGAACCGCGGCCCGGGCGCGCCGGGCAGCGTCCAGTCGCCGTGCAGGTGCGAGGTGACCCCGGCGGCGTGCCGGAGGGCGAGGAAGAACCGGTCGTCGAAGCCGCTGTCCGGGACGACGTGCATCTCGGCGTAGACCGCGGCGGCCGGGCCGAACAGCTGCAGGGCCTGGTCGACCACGTGGCTGCCGAAGTCGCGCAGCACGCCGCCGCCGGTCACGGAGAAGCCGCCGGGTGGCGGGTACTGCTCCATCCGCGACTCGAACGCGGTCACCTCGCCCAGCACGCCCGATTCGACGAGCACGCGGACGGTGCGGAAGTCCGCGTCCCAGCGCCGGTTCTGGTAGACGGTGAGCGGGACGCCCGACCGTTCGGCCTCATTGACGAGGGTCAGGGCGCTGGCCGCGTCGGGGGTGAAGGGCTTGTCGCACACCACCGGCAGGCCGAACGCGATCGCCTCGCGGACCAGCGCCTCGTGGCTGTCCAGCGGCGTGCTGATCACCACGGCGTCGATGCCCGCGGCGGCCAGTTCGCCGAGGCCGCCGGCGACGGGCAGGCCGGGGAAGTCGTCCGCCAGCTCGGCGCGGCGCCGCGGGGAGCGGGTCAGGACGCCGGCCAGCGTGCACTCCGGGGCGAGCCCGATCAGCGGCGCGTGGAAGAAGCGGCCGCCGCGGCCGTAGCCGGCCAGGCCGATCCGCACCGTATCGCCCGGGGTCACGCGGGGTCCCGGAGCAGGCCCAGGATGCGGGTCAGCTCGGCCCGGTCGGCCGGGCCGAGGCGGCCGAAGACCCGGCCGGCCTCGGCGCCGCGGGTGTCGCGGATCGCGGTCAGCATGTCGGCGCCGTGCTCGGTCACCTCGACCAGCGTGGCGCGCCGGTCGCCCGGGTCGGCGCGCCGCCGGACCAGGTCCCTGGCCTCCAGGGCGTCCACCACCTCGGTGGTGGAGCGGGGCGCGATGTGCAGGTGGTCGGAGAGCTCGGAAAGCCGCATGGTCCCGTGCCGCCGCAGCGTGCGCAGGGCGCGCAGGTGGGCCGGGGTGATGTCCCAGGGCGCCAGCGTCTCCTGCGACCGCTCGCGGAGCTGGCGCGCGACCGCCCAGAAGGCTTCGGCCAGCGCGTCGTCGCCGGCCTGTTCGGTGCTCGCGTCGTCGCGATCCTGGGTCACGGGGAATAGCGTACCAGCGGTTTCTGTTGTAGCCTCATATTGAGGTAACCTCAGCATTGTTGCAGTAGCCGTAGAGGAAGGGAGTAGCTCTTTGGCAGCCACTCAGACGAACCGAGATACGCACAGCCGCGGGCGCAGGACCGTCACCGCGGCGGAAAAGGCGCAGGCCCACGAGGTGTCGCTGCGCCGCATCGGCCGGTTGTTCGGCCCCTACCGGTGGCAGCTGGCCGTCGTCACCGCGATCATCGTGGCCTCCTCGCTGGTCGGGCTGGCCTCGCCGTTCCTGCTCCGCGCGATCATCGACACCGCCCTGCCGGACCGGGACGTGCGGCTGCTGGCCTGGCTGGTCATCGCCATGGTCGCCGTCGCCGCCGTCACCTCCGGCCTTGGCGTCATCCAGACATGGATCAGCACCAAGGTCGGCCAGCACGTCATGCACGGGCTGCGCACCAGCGTCTTCACGCACCTGCAGCGGCAGTCGATCGCGTTCTTCACCCGCACCCGCACCGGCGAGGTGCAGTCGCGCATCCAGAACGACATCGGCGGCATGGAAGCGGTCGTGACCTCGACCGCGACCTCCATCGCGGCCAACCTCACCACCGCGATCGGCACCGCGGTGGCCATGGTCGCGCTGTCCTGGCGGCTGTCCCTGATCTCGCTGGTGGTCATGCCGCCGGCCATCTACCTGACCCGCAAGGTCGCCCGGATGCGCCGGGCCATCACCGCCGAGCAGCAGCGCGAGCTGGCCGACCTCAACGTCACCATCGAGGAAGGGCTGTCGGTCAACGGCGTGCAGCTGGCCAAGACGATGGGCGCCGGGCCCGCCCTGGTACGCCGGTTCACCGCCTCCTCGGCCCGGCTGATCGACCTGGAGCTGCGCTCCCAGCTAGCCGGGCGCTGGCGGATGTCCTCGCTGACCATCATCTTCGCCGCCATCCCCGCGGTCATCTACCTCGCGGCCGGGCTGCCGGTCACGGCCGGCGCGGTCAGCATCGGCACCCTGGTCGCCTTCACCACCCTGCAGGGCAGCCTGTTCCGGCCGATCACCGGCCTGCTCAGCACCAGCGTCTCAGTGATCAGCTCGCTGGCGCTGTTCGCGCGGATCTTCGAGTACCTGGACCTGCCGGTCGAGGTGGACGAGCCGGCCCGCCCGGTCAGCATCGACCCGGCCACGGTCACCGGGCACGTCACCTTCGACGCCGTCGGCTTCACCTACCCCGGCGCCGACCGGCCCGCGCTGGCCGGCATCGACCTGGACGTCCCGGCCGGCAGCACGCTCGCGCTGGTCGGCGAGACCGGCTCGGGCAAGACGACCCTCGGCTCGCTGGTCGCGCGGCTCTACGACCCGAGCGGCGGCACCGTGCGCATCGACGGAGTCGACGTCCGCGACATGAGGCTGGCCGACCTGGCCGCCATCGTCGGCGTGGTCAGCCAGGAGACCTACCTGCTGCACACCACCGTGCGGGAGAACCTGCGCTACGCCAGGCCCGGCGCCACCGATCGTGAGATCGAGGCGGCCGCGCGGGCGGCCCAGATCCACGAGCTGATCGCCGGGCTGCCCGACGGCTACGACACCATGGTGGGGTCGCGCGGGCACCGTTTCTCCGGCGGGGAAAAGCAGCGGATCGCCATCGCCAGGACCCTGCTGCGCGATCCGCGCGTGCTCGTGCTCGACGAGGCCACCAGCGCGCTGGACACCGAGACCGAGCGGGCCGTGCAGAAGGCGTTCGACACCCTGGCCCGGGGCCGGACCACGATCACGATCGCGCACCGGCTCTCCACCGTCCGCGACGCCGATCAGATCGTCGTGCTCGACCACGGCCGCATCGTCGAGTCCGGCGACCACGGCAGCCTGCTGGCCAGCGACGGCCGCTACGCCGAGCTGGCCGCCGCCTAGGTTCAGGGCGCCTTGACCACGTTCTCCAGCGGCTGGCCCGCCACGAACCGGTTGAGCTGCGCGGCCATCAGCCGGTCCGCGCGCGGGAAGAAGGCCGAACTGGCCCCGCCGACGTGCGGCGAGATCAGCGCGCCGGGCTGGCGCCAGAGCGGATGCTCCGGGGGGAGCGGCTCGGGGTCGGTCACGTCGAGCGCAGCGCGGATCCGTCCGGTTTCGAGCGCGGCGACTAGCGCATCGGTATCGACCAGCTTGCCGCGGGCCACGTTGACGAGCAGCGCGCCGTCCGGCAGCAGCGCCAGTTCGCGGGCGCCGATCATGCCTTCGGTCTGCGGGGTGTACGGGGCGATGACGAACGTGACGTCGGCTTTCGGCAGCAACCGGTGCAGCTCCTCGATCGGGTGCACCTCCGGCGGCCCGGTCCGGGCCCGCCGGGCCACCCGGGTGATCGAGGCGACCTCGAAGCCGTTCAGCCGGTGCTCGATCGCCTGCCCGATGTGCCCGTACCCGATGATCAGGACCCGCTGGTCGGCCAGGGCCCGGCCGAAGACGAACCGCCACGTGCCGCTGGGCTGGTTGCGCGCGAACTCGTCCAGGTGCCGGCCGCTGGCCAGGGCGAGGGCTATGGCGAGCTCGGCCGTGCTGGTGTCGTGCAGCCCGGCCGCGTTGCACAACGTCACCCCCGGCGGCACCAGCGGCAGGAACTCCTCGTAGCCGGCCGTCAGGGTCTGCACCACCTGCAGCTTGGGCATGTCGGCGGCCCGGTCGAGGACGGCCGGCCCCTTCATGTAGGGCAGGACGTAGAAGGCGACCTCATCGAGGCTGCCGGGAAGCTCGTCCCCGTCCGCGCGGTAGAAGTCGAGTTCCAGGCCGGCCGGGATGCCGTTCAGGCGGCGTTCGGCTTCGGCGCGGTCGGTGTAGGGCACCCAGGCGAGCGGCATGGACCGGCCCCTTTCCCTCTGCTGGCGTGGTTCTCATCAGTAACATAACCGGCCCTTACGGCGCGGGCGCGTTCGCGTCCCAGGGGTCAAATGTCGCGATTTGATCTCAGTGCCTACTGAGCGGTCACTTCTCCCAATACGATGCATTCGCGATGCGACGGGGACGCCAGATGGCCTGGCTGGGACGGCCGCAGATCGGGGATTGCACCAATGTCGTTGCGGGCCAGGTTTATCGCTTCCGCGGCCCTCGCCACCGCCAGCTTCCTGCTCGCGCCGTCCACCTCGCATCCGGTCCAGGCCATCGGGACCAAGCTCCGCTAAGCCTTCCCCCAAGGCTGGTCTGGCCAGAGCGGTCGCAGGGTCCGCTCTGGCCAGCCGGCGCATCCGGGACTCATCGCAGCCGCGCCCCGCGCGGCGCCGTTCGCCCGTCCGGCGAAAACTAGGGAACCGGAACGCAAAACTGGGTAATGCTCCCGATCCTGAACGCAGCGCTCGCGCCATAGCGTCGCAGTGTAAGGAACGCAAGCGGTCCGGGCGGACGCCCGAGGCCGCGTCCCGGGAAGCCGGGGAGGGAGAACCATTCAATGAGCACCATCAAGAGCCTGAGCCGGCTGGGAGCCGTGCTGGCGAGCCTGGCGGTCGTCGCGGTGAGCTTCGCCAGCAGCGCCATGGCGTCGACGTCGGTGATCCCGGTGGGGGGCAGCGGCGGCCAGGAGGGGACCACCGCTCCGGCCACCGTGGTACACACCGTGGTCGTGGGGGGCATGCCGGGCTGGCAGATCGCCGCGATCGCGGTCGCGGCCGCGCTGGTCACGGGGATTGCGGCGGTGCTGGTCGCGCGGGGCCGCACGGCCCGCCGCCGGCCGGTACGCCCGCTCGCCGACGCGAGTCTGTAGCCCGCGGACCTGGAAAAGGAGAACTGACATGTCCAGGTTCATGGATTTCCACGCCGATCTCAAGCTGCCGCCCGAAGCCATCGCGCAGATCGCCGACGACACTCGCAACGAGCGGGCGGACGAGTTCGGCGTCCGCCAGGTCGAGCTGTACCACAACGCCGACGGCCAGGTGTACTGCCTGCTCGACGGCCCGGACGAGGACGCGATCCGCAAGCACCACGCCGCGCTCGGGGTGGACTGCGGGGCCGTCCACCGGGTGGACGGCATCGCCTGAGGGCCTGACCCGCACGACGTGTGCCCGGGGCCGGGAAACCGCGCCCCGGGCTCACGGGCGCACACGGCTGTTCCGGGCGCGGATGTCAGTGCCCCGTGGCAGGATCAGACCCGCCATGTTCCACGCCGATTTGCACATCCACTCCAAGTTCTCGCGGGCCTGCAGCAAGGACTGCGATATCGAGCACCTGTCCTGGTGGGCACTGCGCAAGGGCCTGCGGGTGCTCGGCACCGGCGACTTCACCCACCCCGCGTGGGCGGCGGAGCTGAGGGAGACCCTCGTGCCGGCCGAGCCCGGCCTGTTCCGGATCCGGCCTGACCTGGAGAAACGGCTCTTCCGCGATACCCCGGCCAGCTGCGCGGGCACGGTCAGGTTCATGCTCTCGGTCGAGATCTCCACGATCTACCGGCGTGACGACCGGACCAGGAAGGTGCACCACCTGCTCTACGCGCCCGGCTTCGATGAGGCCGACCGGATCACCGCGGCGCTGGCCAGGATCGGCAACCTGGCCTCGGACGGCCGGCCCATCCTCGGATTGGACTCGCGTGACCTGCTGGACATCACGCTGTCGGCCGGCCCGGGCTGCTTCCTGGTGCCCGCGCACGTGTGGACGCCGTGGTTCGCCGTCCTCGGCTCGAAGTCCGGCTTCGACGCGGTGCGGGACTGCTACGCCGACCTGGCCGATCACATCTTCGCGGTGGAGACCGGCCTGTCCTCCGACCCGCCGATGAACTGGGCCTGCTCCTCGCTGGACGGGTACCGCCTGGTCAGCAACTCCGACGCGCACTCCCCGCCGATGCTGGGCCGCGAGGCCACCGTCTTCGACACCGAGATGGACTACTTCTCCATCGCGGCGGCGCTGCGCACCGGGAACGGCCTGGCGGGCACCGTCGAGTTCTTCCCCGAGGAGGGGAAGTACCACCTGGACGGGCACCGCAAGTGCGGGGTGCGGGTCGACCCCGAGCAGACCAGGGCGCTCGATACCCTGTGCCCGCAGTGCGGCAAGCCGCTCACCGTCGGCGTGCTGCACCGGGTGGCCGAGATCGCCGACCGCCCGCCCGGATACCGGCCGCCCGGCGCCGCCGGGTTCACCAACTTGATCCAGCTGCCCTACATCGTGGGCGAGATCCTGGCCACCGGGCCGAAGAGCAAGAAGGTGACCGGCGAGGTCGGGCGGCTGGTCGCCGCGCTAGGACCCGAGCTGAGCATCCTGCGCGACGTCCCGCTCGACGACGTGCGCCGGGTGGGCGGCCCGCTGCTCGGCGAGGGCATCACCAGGCTGCGCCGCGGCGAGGTCATCAGGGACGCGGGGTACGACGGCGAGTACGGCACGATCCGCCTGTTCCAGCCGGACGAACTGCACGAGGTGGCCCTGTTCAGCCTGGCCGGCGCCGGGGAGAAAAAGCAGGACGCCGAACGGGTCAGGGCCTCCCGCCCCACCGCCCGCCCGGCGCCTAGCCGGGCGGACGCCAGTCCGGCGGTTCCCGCCCCGGCGACGACGGGGACGCTGCTGGACGGGCTGGACGAAGACCAGCGGGCCGCGGCCATCGCGGACGGCCCGCTGCTGATCATCGCCGGGCCGGGCAGCGGCAAGACCCGCACGCTCACCTACCGGATCGCCCACCAGATCGCCGACCGCGGCCAGCCCGCCGGATCCTTCCTGGCCATCACGTTCACCCGCCGCGCGGCCCAGGAGATGCAGGACCGGCTGGCGGCCCTCTGTCCGCAGGGCCAGCCCACGGTGACCACGTTCCATGGCCTGGGCCTGCGGATCCTGCGCGAGCAGCCCGAGGCGGCCGGGCTCTCCCCGCGGTTCAAGGTGGCCGACGAGGCGACCGCGCTCCAGGTCGCGACCGAGCTGGCCGGTTCCGAGCGGGACGGGCGCAAGCTGCTGGGCGGTGCGGAGCTGCGGCGCGCGCTGACGGACCGGGACCTGGTCGACTTCGACGGCCTGGTCGAGCTGGCCGTCGCCGTGCTCCGCGACGACCCGGCCGCCGCGGCCGGGCTGCGCGCCCGCTGGCCGCGGATCAGCGTGGACGAGTACCAGGACATCGACCCGGTCCAGTACGAGCTGCTCCGGCTGATCAGCGGCGACGGCGCCGGGCTGACCGCGATCGGCGACCCGGACCAGGCCATCTACGGATTCCGCGGCGCCGATGTCGGCATCTTCGGCCGGTTCGCCGCCGACTTCCCCGGGGCCAGCACGGTGGAGCTGGCCAGGAACTACCGCTCCAACCCGGCCATCGTGACCGCCGCCATGCAGGCCATCGCGCCCGCCACGCTCATCCCCGGGCGGACCGCTTTCCCGGCCCGGAGCGGTCCTGGCGACGTCGTCACCCTGGACGAGACGACGGACGAGCACGCCGAGGCGGCCTGGATCGCCGCCACCGTGGACAAGCTGCTCGGCGGGGCGTCCTTCCACAGCCTGGACAGCGGCCGGGCCGACGGGCACGAGCACGGCAAGCTCGGCCTGGCCGACATCGCCGTGCTGTACCGCACCGACGCGCAGGCCGGGCCGCTGGCCCAGGCGCTGACCCGGGCCGGGCTGCCGTACCAGAAGCGCTCGCACGACCGGCTCGCGCGCCGCCCCGGCGTGGCCGACGTGGTGCGCGAGGTACGCCTGACCGAGGGCGGCGACGTGACCGGGCGGGTGACCGCCGCGGTGCGGTCCATAGCCGCCGCCCGCGGCGAGCGCGACGCTACCGTCACGGACGTGCGCGCCGCGGGCGAGCTGCTGCTGCCGCTGGCCCGCCGCTGCGGTGACGACCTGGAACGGTTCCTGACCGAGATCGCCACCGGGGCCGAGACCGACGCCTTGGACCCGCGGGCCGAGGCGATCACGCTGCTGACCCTGCACGGCGCCAAGGGCCTGGAGTTCGACGTGGTGTTCCTGGCCGGCTGCGAGCGCGGTCTGCTGCCGCTGAGGCTGCCGGGAGCCGGGCCGCTCACCCCCGAGGACGCGGCGGAGGAACGGCGGCTGCTGTTCGTCGGGATGACCCGGGCCCGGGAGCGGCTGCTGCTCAGCTACGCCGCCCGCCGGACCAGGCACAGCACCGAGGAGGCGACCGGCCGCTCCTCGTTCCTGGCCGCGATCACCCCGGCTCCGCCCGGGCTCACCGCGCCGCGGCGTCCGCGCCGGCCCGCGGACCGCCAGCTGCGGCTGCTCTAGCTGGCCCGGCTCGCTGTTCCCGTGCCACGGCCGGAGACGACCTGCAGCTCGTCGATCAGCCTGGACGCGTCCGCCTTGGACAGCGCGTCCAGGTCCACGTCGCGGCCCGCCTCGCGGGCCAGCGTCTGCAGGTAGGACCGCTGCGGGCCGGTCATCGGCTCGTCGCCGGTAACCCAGTCCTCCGGATCCTTGGCGGGATTTTCCTGCGGTGTCATTTCCTCAGACATAGCTCCTCCGGTGTAGATCGCAGGCACCCCTACCCGTTCGGATTCAATTCGAACATGTGTTTCGTCCTGGCGCGCGCCGGTCCGTACGGCGCCCAGCCCGGCCGCCACCACCAAGGCGACGCCGGCCAGCGCCGACAGCCCGGGCACCTGGCCGAGCAGCACCAGCCCGGCCAGCAGGGCCAGGGCCGGCTCCAGGCACATCAGGGTGCCGAACGCCGCCGTGGTCAGCCGCCGCAGCGCGTACATCTCCAGGCCGAACGGGATGACCGGCAGCAGCAGCGCCAGGCCGAGACCGATCAGCAGCAGATGCGGCGTGAGCGCCTTGCCGATCTCGGGCACGGCGAACGGGGTCGACACCAGCGCCGCCACCGGGATGGAGACCGCGAGCCCGGCCAGGCCTGCCACCTCGTCCCCGACCGCCTGGGTGAGCAGGATGTAGGCGGCCCAGCAGGCGGCCGCGCCGAGCGCGAAGACGATGCCGAGCGGGTCGCCGCCGCCCTGCCACGGATGGGTCAGGACCAGCACGCCGGCCGCGGCCAGGCCGGGCCAGAGCAGCCGGCGGCGGCCGCGGCCCCGGGCGACCGCCACGCCGAGCGGGCCGAGGAACTCCAGGGCGCTGGCCGTCCCGAGCGGCATCCGGGCGATGGCCGCCATGAACAGCATGGTCACGCCGGCGGTCACCACGCCCAGGGCGATCGTGGCGAGCAGGATCGGGCGCCGGAACCGCCACGGCCGGGGGCGCACCGCGATCAGCAGGATCACCGAGGCCCAGGCCAGCCGGAGCCAGACCGTGCCCAGCGGGCCGAGCCGGCCGAACAGCGGGACCGACAGCGCCAGGCCGATCTGGACGCAGGTCATCGAGCCCACGGCCATCAGGGTGCCGGTGCGGGCCGGCGTCCCGCCCTTGATCATGATGGCCAGTACATACGACGGAATCGTCCGTGTCCACGTGTTATTCATGGACATACCGTTCATGAATCATGAATGATTGACCTCGTGGACCCACGCCGCCTCGAGCTGCTGCTCGAGCTGTCTCGCCTCGGCTCGATGCGCGAGGTCGGCGAGGCGATGCAGGTCACCACCTCCACCGTGTCGCAGCAGATCGCGGCGCTGGCCCGGGAGGCGGGCACGCCGCTGATCGAGCCGGACGGGCGGCGGGTCCGGCTGACCCCGGCCGGACGGCGGCTGGCCGGGCACGCCGTCACCATCCTGGCCGCGGTCGAGGCCGCCCGCCGCGACCTGGACCCGGAGGCCCCGCCGACCGGAACGGTCCGGGTGGCCGCCTTCGCCTCGGCGTTCCGCCAGGTCCTGCTGCCGGTCGTCCGGATACTGGCCGGACGGCAGCCGGAGGTCCGGCTGCACCTGCTCGAGCAGGAGCCGGCCGAGGCGCTGGGCCTGCTCGCGGCGGACGAGGTCGACCTCGCGCTGACCTACGACTACAACCTGGCGCCGGTCGGATTCGGCCGCGACCTGCAGGCCGAGCCGCTGGGCCGTACTCCGTGGCACCTGGGCACGCCGTCCGGACCGGGGCCGCGCGGAACCACGGTCGAGGTCTTCCGGCGGTACCGGGACGACCCGTGGATCGTCAACTCACGCAATACCGCCGACGAGGACGTGGTGCGCATCATGGCCTCGCTGGCCGGCTTCGAGCCGCGGATCACGCAGCGCGCGGACAGCCTGGACCTGGTGTACGACATGATCCTGGCGGGCCTGGGGGTCGCCCTGCTCCCGGCCGGGCGGCCTGCGGTCCGCGGGGTGACGCTGCGGCGGCTGCGCCAGCCGGATGCGGTCCTGCGGTCCTACGCGGTGACCCGCCGCGGCCACGCCGCCTGGCCGCCGCTCGCGCTGGTGCTCCGGCTCCTCCAGGAGGTGGGTCAGCCCGGCGTGGCCGTGTAGGCGGCGATGGTCCGCCCGGCCATCGCGCGTGCCTCGGCCTCGTCCCCTCCGCTGGCGATGTGCGCCTCGCACCAGCGCTCGCCGCTGAGCGTCATGAAGCGCTTGCCTTCGTCGGACCCGGCCCAGGCCATGCCCTCCGCCGGGCTCATGGCCGGGCCGCCGGACAGGTGCAGGCTCAGGCCCAGGATGGCCGAGTCCCAGCCGATGCCCACCGCGCCCGGGCCGAACTCGGCCCAGCGCTCGTCGCTGACGTGCGCGATGTGCTCGATCTCCACCCGCGTCCGGTCGGCCGCCTCGGCGGCGAAACGGACCTCGATCCAGCTCACCTCGCCGCCGTACTCCCAGGTGGCGAAGAAGCTCTTCGGCGGGTCACAGCCCTCGATCGTGCCGCCCGCGTTGCCTTCGAGCTGGTAGCGGCCGCCGAGCTTCAGCTCGCCGGATACCGGCAGGAACCAGCGCGGGATGCGTTCGGCGCTGGTGCAGGCGTCCCAGACGTCCTCGATGGCGGCGGCGTAGGTCTGGCTGATGGTGACGGTGCGCGCCTCGCCCGCCTCCAGGACCCGGGTGCCGACCCGGCGCCGGACGGCGTTGATCTGCTGGGTCACGTCGATCATGGATTCTTTCCCCTCTCGCTCGGTGATGGGTGGCCGAGGCGGCGCTCGCGCCTGCCCCGGGCCAGTTCGGTGGCCAGCGCCTCCAGGTGAGGTGTCCAGAAGCGCCGGAAGCGATCGAGCCACGCGTCGAGTTCTTGCAGCGGTTCGTAGTTCACCGCGTACAGCCGCCGGGTCCCGGCCGGCCGGACGGTGGCCAGCCCGCTGTCCCTGAGCACCTTGAGATGCTGGGATACGGCCGGCTGGGTGATCCCGAACTCCTGCTGGACGACCGCGCCGATCGCGCCGGAACTCAGCTCGCCCCCGGCGAGCAGCTCGAGAATCCGCCGGCGCACCGGGTCGCCGAGCACATCGAACGCGTGCACGTCCGGAAAGTATCAAGATTTACTTATATAAGTCAACCTTAATATTAGTGCCGGCCGGGTACGCCTGGCCGGCGCTATCCTGCTGGCTGACGCCGTGATGGCCCGCGTCGTGATGTGGGCCGCCGCTCAGGACCCAGGCTTGCTGCCGGCCGTGCACCTGCCAGTTGCGGCCGCCGCCGGACAGGTCGACGATCGCGGTGTCCTCGTCGATGCCGATCACGGTGGTGCCCGGGGGCGCACCCGCCGCGGCCCGGCCGGCCAGGTCCGGCGCCCAGGACCGCATCCGGTCGAAGTGCGGCAGGACGCGCAGCCACGGCAGCACGCCGAGCCCGGGCTCCGATGCGCGGGCTGGAGTCCGGACGGCGGGCACCCAGTCGGTGAGCGCGATCGCCCCGGCGGAGCAGCCAGCCAGCGCCGCGCCCGACCGCCAGGCGGCCTCGATGGCGGCCCAGACCCGGGTGCCGCGCAGGGTCCGGGCCAGGAACTGCGGGTTCCCGCCGGACAGGTAGATCAGCCCCGCGCCCTCGATCAGGGCAGCCAGGTCCGCGGATCCGGCCTCGTCGCGGTCCCTGATCACCACGGGAACCTGCTCAACGCCGAGACGTTCGGCTTGCGCGGCGCCCAGGTCGAGCCAGTACTGGAGTCTTTCCGCCCCCTCGGGCGCGGCCGCGGTCGGGATCTGGACGTAACGGGGCGGACGCCCCTCGATCAGGGCGCCTTCGACACCCGCCATGACGGCCAGGTACTCACCGCTGCCCACCAGCGCGAGCGGGCCAGGTCCCGGATGCATGGCCCCACCGTAGCGGAGTGGTCCCGTTACCTGAGGAGCTTGTGCACCTCGCGGAATCTCGGGTGCCTGGCGTCGCGCAGCCACTCGAACAGCACCATCTCCGAGGTCACGATCTCCGCGCCGTGCCGGCGGGCGCGGTCGATGGCGGCCGCCCGGTCGGCCGGGTCGCGCGAGCCGGTCGCGTCCGCCGCCCACACCACCCGGCGGCCGGCGTCGAGCAGGTCGAGCACTGTCTGCAGGACGCACACGTGCGCCTCGACCCCGGCCACCACGATCTCCCCCTCGGCGGGCAGCAGCGCGGCGAAGCCGGGATCGGCCGCCGCCGAGAACGTCGTCTTGGCCAGGACCGCCTGCGGGTAGCCGGACAGCGGCGGCACCGTCCGGCCCAGGCCCGCCGGGTTCTGCTCGGTGGCGCGGACCGGCACGTCCAGCAGCGTCGCCGCTTCCGCGAGCCGCACGGCCCTGGCCACGACGACCTCGTGATCGGCGATGACGGGCATGAGCCGCTCCTGCAGGTCGATCAGCAGCAGGACGGCGCCGTCGGGACTGAGCACCATTTTCCCGACGGTACGTCACCTGCGCCAATGCGGCCAGAAATGTCAGTGGTCGGGTGGAGGATGAGAGCTGACACGAAGAGCGCCAGGGTTACGGAGAGCAGAGAAATGGCAGCAGGCGATACCCAGATCACGATCGCGGGCAACCTCGTGGACGATCCGGAACTGCGGTTCACCCCGTCGGGGCAGCCGGTGGCGAAGTTCCGGGTGGCGTCGACGCCGCGGTTCAAGGACAACCAGACCGGTGAGTGGAAGGACGGGGACAGTTTGTTCCTGACCTGCAATGTGTGGCGGCAGGCGGCGGAGAACGTGGCCGAGTCGCTGACGCGGGGGATGCGGGTG
>Ga0207683_10001491_pt1 | contig 21111 bp, 18 predicted proteins | sample KBSM73metaG_FD_184333 | JGI IMG/M metagenome (GOLD analysis project Ga0207683, IMG submission 184333) | Miscanthus rhizosphere microbial communities from Kellogg Biological Station, Michigan, USA - KBS M7-3 metaG (SPAdes) (version 2) | ecosystem: Host-associated > Plants > Roots > Rhizosphere >... | reverse complement strand
GATGCACGACCTCGAGATCCGCGGCGCCGGCGAGGTGCTCGGCGACAACCAGAGCGGCAACATGATGGAGGTCGGCTTCCAGCTCTACAACGACATGCTGGCCGAGGCGGTGCGATCCCTGAAGGCCGGGCGCGAGCCCGACCTGCTGGCGCCGCTTTCGGCGGTGACCGAAATCAACCTGCACGCGCCGGCGCTGCTGCCCGACTCCTACTGCGGCGACGTGCACATCCGCCTCTCGCTCTACAAGCGGCTGGCGAGCGCGAGCCGAGCCGAGCAGATCGACGCCATGCTCGAGGAGATCACCGACCGCTTCGGCAAGCTGCCGCCGCAGGGCCAGGCCCTGTTCGACGTGCACCGCCTGCGCGTCCTGGCCAAGGCCTACGGCGTCACCAAGATCGACGCCGGCGAGAAGGCGACGGCGATCACCTTCAGGCCGGATCCGCCGGTGGACGCGATCCGCATCATCGAGCTGGTGCAGAAGAACCGCCACATCCGCCTGGTGGGCAACGAGCGGCTGCGGATCGAGCGCGAGGCGCCCGAGGTGAAGGACCGGGTGCAGCTGGTGCGCGACGTGCTGCGCTCGCTCGGCACGCCCAAGCAGCTGGAGGCCGCGTGAGCGGTACGCCGCGCGACGAGGCGCGCGAGTTCGCGCCCGGGCTGGTCGTGCGCGGCTTCGAGCCGCCGCTGGCCCTCGGCGACTTCGGCCTGATTGCGTTCGACATGGACTCGACGCTGATCTCGATCGAATGCGTCGACGAGATCGCGGCAATGGCGGGCAGGAAGGCCGAAGTCTCGGCGATCACCGAGGCAGCGATGCGCGGCGAGATCGCCGACTACAAGGAGAGCCTGCGCCGCCGGGTCGCGCTGCTCGCCGGCCTGCCGGCCGGCGACCTGCAGCGCGTCTACGACGAGCGGCTGCGGTTCAACCCGGGCGCAGAGCGGCTGGTCGCGACGTGCAAGGCGGCCGGCCTGAAGACACTGCTCGTCTCGGGCGGGTTCACCTTCTTCACCGATCGCGTCTGCGACCGGCTCGGCTTCGACTTCACCCGCAGCAATGTGCTCGAGATCGAGGGCGGCGCCCTCACCGGCCGGATGGTCGACCAGCCGTGGGGCGACATCTGCGACGGCGCCGAGAAGCGGAAGATGCTGCTCGAGACCTGCGTCGCGGTCGGCGTGGTGCCGACGCAGGCGATCGCCATGGGCGACGGCGCCAACGATCTGCCGATGATGGCCGCCGCGGGGCTCTCGGTCGCCTTCCATGCCAAGCCGAAGGTGCGCGAAGCGGCGATGGTGGCGATCGACGAGGGTGGGCTCGACCGGCTGCTCGAAGTCCTGCGTTGAACCTCCGGCGACCGGCACGCGGGCCTTTGCCCGCGCCGGCCGCGTCGCCGGCCCGAACGTCTATTTCACCGTGACGACGATGGATTGCTCCGCCTTGTTCCCGGCCGCATCGATCGCCCGCACCATGATCGTGTGGCTCCCGAACCCCGCCTTGCGCGTGTTCCAGGCAGTGCTGTACGGCGACCCGCTGTCGCGGCCGATCAGCGCGCCGTCGACATAGAACTCGACCGAGGCGACGCGCGTGTCGTCGCTCGCCGACGCCAGGATCGAAACCCGCCCGCTGACCACCGCCCCGGCCGCCGGGCTCGTGATCGACACGGTCGGCAGGATGCTGTCCAGGTAGACGATCTCGCTGGCATGCGCGGTCGCCGAGTTGCCGAAGCTCGAATCGGCGGCGGTGGCGTCGAAGGGATAGGTGCCGGCGGCGGTCTGCGCCGACGAGCTCACCGACCAGGTGGTGCTGGCGCTCGCGCCGGCCGCGATCGAGAGGTTCGGCACGGCGAACCCGCCGCTGAAGCCCGCCGGCAGCACCTGGCTCATGGCGAACGTCGAGCTGCCGCAGTAGGCGGTGTTCTTGTTGGTCACGCTGACTCCGTAGCTGATCGTCGCCCCCGGCGCCGCTGTCTGCGACGACGGCGATACGCTGACGAGCGGAGCGCTCCGGACGCAGCTTCCGCCGCTGAAGCCGACGCCGACCGTCACCGTTCCGTTGGCGACGCCCTGGTTCGTGAGCGTGATGCCGTTGACGGCGTCGGTGAAGGTGCCGCCGACGGCGACGTTCTGCAGCAGGTAGGTCCGGGTCGGCAAGGTGCCGGCGGCGCGGTGCACGCTGATGTTGTTCAGGTAGCCCGACGAGAGGGACGCGTCGAGGTTCAGCGCCTGGCGAAAGCTCACGTAGTAGTACTCGTTGGTGTCGGGCTTGACGATGCGCAGCACCTGGGGCGAGGCGGCAGTCGCGTTCGTCGACACGCTGGCCAGCGCATACGAGCCGCCGGTGCCGACGTCCTGCACCGCGCCGGCGGGGAGCCATCCGGCCATCGTCCGGTTGGCGCCGTTGTGGTCGACGACGCGCGCTCCGCCCATCGGGTCCGACCCGTCGCCGTATTCGGAGGCCGGCGTGCTCGCGTGATGCAGGGAAAGGTTGTGACCGAGCTCGTGGCTGTATACGCCGGTCGAGCCGCACGACTGGACCCACGACTGCTTGCCCGGCATGTAGGCCAGGCCCGACCAGCCGCAGGTCGAGTTGCCCGGCGTCACGTAGTTGACGCGCTGGTAGAGCGCCGGATCAAACCCGGCAGCCTTGGCAGCGGCATTGGCAGCAGTCGCCCAACCGGAATAGTCGCAGGTGCCCGTGCTGGCGTAGTTGATCGTGTACGGGCCGACCGCCTTGCCGGAAAAGCTGACCAGCCCGCGCGACGATTCCAGGTAATTGTTGTTGACGGTGGGGCCCGTGCTGCCGAAGAGCCGGCCCTCGACATCGGCGGCGGTGCAGGTCAGCGCCTTGTCGGAGAAGTTGACCAGGATCGACAACGTCAGCTGGTTGCCCTGGACGACACTGCCTGCGGCGACGACCGTGCCGCTGGTCGTCGTTCCGCCGGCGGCCTCGAGCTGGACCTTCTTCCGGTCGAGGATGAGCAGGTTGTCGCCGATGCGCATGGCCTCGAACGCCGCTCGCTTGCCCGACATGCCATGCAGATCGCGCTCGCTGGCGGCGCCATCGGCGAAGTAGATGTTCAGCGGGGGCGCCCCGGCGTCGCCATGCAGCTTGAAGGACGAACGCGACCGGCCCCCGGCGAAGTCGTCGGCGACGTGGCCGACGACGGTGCCCTGGACACGCACCTGCTGCTCGACGAAAGCGGCCGCCTGCGCCGGCAGCTTGGCGCGAAGCGATGTCGGCAGCATCCGGGCGGCGGCAACCACCGGATCCTGCTGCAGGAGCAGGATCAAGTGAGCCTGACGGTGCTGCGCGAGCTGGGTCAGCTGCGTCACGCCGGCAGCCCGCTGCGATGGCGAACCCTTCTCCCAGGCGGCGAGCCCGGCGAGCAACTGGTCGTTCGCGCTGATCAGCTGCAAGTCGAGCGAGGCGCTTTCGCCGACATGGCTCGCCAGGGAGGGCGTCGCCAGCAGCAAGCCGAGACTGGCGCAGGCGACGGCGGCCAGGGCGCGGAGCGGGCCTGGCCTCGATGTCGATCGATTCATTTCCGGCTCCCCTTTTGTCGTCGCTTGTTCGCGCCCCTTCTTGGCCGAGGACGCTGGCGCGGTTGTACGCAGGTCTCTTCGGCTGCGCATGCCGCTCGAGGCTGCATCGGCACCGGCGATCCAGTCTGGAGACGACGTTTGTGACAGGACGCTGCGGCGCGTAAGCAAGTGCGCAACGCGGTTGCCGATTGCTGCTTTCGGGGGCGTCGGCGCCGGCCTCCCGGCGGCTGCGCGATCGGTCGAACCACTGGCGCCGGCCGGGTCAGCCAGCGCCGACGACCCGCCGTCGCACTTCCTCGCCGATCGCCAGCGACGCCGTCAGTCCCGGCGACTCGATTCCGAACAGCTGCACCACGCCCGCGCAGCCGTGCTCGCCCGGTCCGGCGATGTGGAAATCGGCGGCCGGGCTGCCGCTGCCCGAGAGCTTCGGCCGCACGCCGCTGTAGGCCGGCAGCAGGGCGTCGTCCCCGAGCTCCGGCCAGTAGCGGCGGATGTCGGTGGCGAAAGCCGGCGCACGGCTCGGGTCGACCGCGTAGTCAATGTGGTTGGGGTCCGCATCGGCGAGCCATTCGACGTCGGGGCCGAACCGGGCCTGGCCGCCGAGATCGAGGGTGAGATGCACGCCGAGGCCGCCGTCGCTCGGTGTCGGATAGACCAGGCGGGTGAACGGCGAGCGGCCGCGCAGCGAGAAGTAGTGGCCCTTGGCGAGATGGAGCGGCGGCACGGCCGCCTGCGGAAAGCCGTGCATGCCCTGCGCGATCGACTGGGCATGGAGCCCCGCGGCGTTGACGATCCACGCCGCTTCGAGCTCGAGCGCTTCCGCTCCGCCGGTGGCGATGTGCCATGCGTCGCCGTGACGACGCGCATCGAGCAGCGGCGTGAGCAAGGCCAGCATCGCCCCGGCGCGCTCGGCGTCGCCGAGCAGCGCGGTCATGTAGCCGTGGCTGTCGATGATGCCGGTGGAGGGCGACCACAGCGCCGAGACGCAGTGCAGCGCCGGCTCCATGGCGAGCGCCTGGGCGCGGGTCAGCGGCTCCAGGTCGTGAACGCCGCTGGCGCGGGCACGCGCGGCGATGGTGTCGAGCTTGGGCCGGTCCTCGTCGCGGGTGGCGACGATCAGCTTGCCGCAGCGCCGATGCTCGACCCCGTGCGCTTCGCAATACGGGTAGAGGAGCTCGCGGCCGCGCACGCAGAGCTTCGCCTTCAGGCTGCCCGGCGGGTAGTAGATGCCGGCGTGGATCACCTCGCTGTTGCGCGACGAGGTGCCGGTGCCGATGCCGTCGGCCGCGTCGATGACGATGACCTCGCGGCCCGCCTCGGCCAGCGCCCGCGCGACGCCCAAGCCGACGACGCCCGCGCCGACGACGAGGCAGTCGATCCGCTCCATGCGCGCTGCGAAGCGGAGCGGCGATCAGGTGGCGGCGCGCAGGACGACGATGCCGTCGCCATCGGCGAACAGCCGGTCGCCGGGCCGGATCCACACGCCCTGCACCTGCACCGCCACGTCGCGCTCGCCGGCGCCGCGCTTCTCGGTCGGAATCGGGATCAGGGCGAGGGCGCGAACGCCGACCGCCGTCGCCGCGAGCTCGGCGACGTCGCGCACCGCGCCATCGACGACGACGCCGGCCCAGCCGTTCTTCGCCGCCGCCGCGGCGACGTTGCCGCCGACGAGGGCCCGGCGCAGCGAGCCGCCGCCGTCGACGACGAGGACACGGCCTTGCCCGGGCTCGTCGAGCGCCGCCTTGACCAGCGAGTTGTCCTCGAAGCACTTGACCGTCGCGACCGCGCCGCTGAAACGAGCCAAGCCACCGTAGTCGCGAAAGACCGGCGGCAGGATGAAGAAGGTGCTGCCGGCCTCGTGCTTGTGCGCGTCGCAGAGGTCGCAGGTCGAGAAGTCGTCGCCGCTGGCCATTTGTCGTCCTCGGGAGTTTCAGGATGTGCCGGCGGCGCGCCGCTCGGCGGCGGCGCGGATCGCGCGCAGCGTGGTCCGGCTGGTGATCACGTCGGCATCGAGACGAAGGTGGATCAGCGACGGCCGCCCCGAGGCGAGCGCCGCCTGCAGCGCTGGCTCGAAGGCGGCGGTGGTGGCGACCGCGTCGCCCGCCCACCAGCCGTAGGCCCGCGCCAGCGCCGCGAAGTCCGGGTTGCCGAGGTCGCTGCCCGACACCCGGCCCGGGAACTCGCGCTCCTGGTGCATGCGGATCGTGCCGTAGCTGCCGTTGTCGACCACGATGCTGAGCAGGCGCTTCGCGCCGTAGGCCATCGCCGTCGCCAGCTCCTGGCCGTTCATCAGGAAGTCGCCGTCGCCGGCCAGGTTGACGACGGTGCGGTGCGGCTCGAGCAGGGCCGCGGCGACCGCGGCGGGCAGGCCGTAGCCCATCGCTCCCGAGGTTGGCGCGAGCTGGGTGCGCCCGGCATGGCGCAGCCCCGGATAGCGGTAGAAGCGATGCAGCCAGCCGCTGAAGTTGCCGGCGCCGTTGGTGAAGACCGTGTCCGCGGGCAGGTGGCGGGCGAGCGTCTGCACCACTTCGGCCATGTCGAGCGGCGAGACCGGCGTCGGCAGCCGGTTGGCCTCGTAGTCGGCGGCCGCGGCGCGGGTCCACTCGGCCCAGCGCGGCTGGGGCGGCGCCTCGAGCCTGGCCAGGGCCGGCGCCGCGCAGGCCATGGACGACTGCAGCAGCAGGTCGCCGGCATAGACCCGGCCGAGCTCCTCGGCACCGGCATGCAGGTGCACCAGCTTCTGCTTCGGTCGCGGCGGCGTCAGCAGCTCGTAGCCGCCGGTCGTCATCTCGCCCAGGCGCGGGCCGATCGCCAGCACCAGATCAGCCTCGGCGATGCGCGCGGCGAGCTTGGGATTGATGCCGATGCCGACATCGCCGGCGTAGCGCGGATGGCGGTTGTCGAACACGTCCTGGAAACGGAAGGCGCAGCCCACCGGCAGCTGCCAGCGCTCGGCGAAGCGCTCCAGCGCTTCGCAAGCGGCCGCGGTCCAGCCGCTGCCGCCGGCGATGACGAACGGGCGCTCGGCGCCGGCGAGCAGGTCGCGCAACACGGCCAGGGCCTCGGGCGCAGGCGCGGCGAGCGCCGGCTCGACCCGCGGCAGCACCGGCGCCGCGGTCATGACGCGCAGCATGTCCTCGGGGAGCGCGAGCACCACCGGTCCGGGCCGGCCCTGCATCGCGGTGTGGAAGGCACGGGCCACGTACTCGGGCAGCCGGTCGGCATCGTGCACCTCGCCGACCCACTTGGCGAAGCCGAGCGTGCCAGGGCCGAACATCTGCCGGTAGTCGACCTCCTGGAACGCCTCGCGGTCGCGCTGCTCGCTCGCCACCTGGCCGATGAAGACGATCAGCGGCGTCGAGTCCTGGAACGCGGTGTGGATGCCGATCGCCGCGTTGCTCGCGCCCGGTCCGCGGGTGACGAAGCAGATCCCCGGGCGGCCGCTCAGCTTGCCCTGTGCTTCGGCCATGTAGGCGGCGCCCCCCTCGTGACGGCAGGCGATGAAGCGGATCCGTTCGCGGTGCTCGTAGAAGCCGTCGAGCGCGGCGAGAAAGCTTTCGCCGGGAACGCCGAACGCGGTGTCCACGCCCTGGGCGATCAGCGCTTCGATGAGCGCATGGCCGGCGGGGCGGGCGGGGGAAGAAGGTGCGGTCATGGGGCAGCGTGCAGAGCGGGCGACGAGAGTGTGCCTCGGCCGCGCCTCGAAGGCTCCGGCGGGTTAAGGGTTCGTCCGGATTCGACTAATTCACCGTTTGGTGAATTATCCCGGCATGGCCGCCCGCACCGCCGACGTCGTAGAAATCCGCTCGCGCGACGCCGATCGCACGCAGCAGGAAATCCTCGCCGCGGCGACGGCCGAGTTCGCGGCCCACGGCTTCGGCGGCGCCCGGATCGAGGCGATCGCCGAGCGCGCCGGCGTCAACAAGAAGCTCATCTACTACTACTTCGAGGGCAAGGACGAGCTGTTCCTCGCCGTCCTCGAGCAGACCTACGCCGACATCCGCGCTGCCGAGCGCGAGCTGCATCTCGAAGCCCTGGCTCCGGTGCAGGCGATCGAGAGCCTGGTCGTCTTCACTTGGCGCCACTACCTCGCGCACCCGGAATTCCTGGCGCTGCTCAACAGCGAGAACATGCAGGGCGCCGGCCACCTGAAGCGCTCGCCGCGGATCCGGCAGATGAACTCGCCGCTGATCGACGATCTCGCCAAGGTGCTCAGGCGCGGCGAGAAGAGCGGCGAGCTGCGCGGCGGTATCGACGCGATGCAGCTCTACATCTCGATCGCCGGCCTCGCCTACTTCTACCTCTCGAACAAGCACACCCTCGGCACGATCTTCGGCCGCGACCTGATGCAGAAGAACGCGCTCGACGAGCGCCTCGCGCACATGACCGCGGTCGTCGTCCGCTACGTGCAGGCCTGAGCTTCGGCCATGGACGCGATCGACATCGGCTTCTACCGGCACCAGGGCCACGTCACCGTCAACGGCGTGTTCGCCGCAACGGAGATGGACGCGGTGGTGCGCGACATCGAGCAGTGGGGCGAGGCCTTCCTCGCCGAGCTGCCGGCCGGGCAGCGCGCCTGGTATCTCGACGGCGGCGTCAAGGCGCGCTCGGTGCTCAGAAAGCTCGACAACCCGCACGCCCATCGCCCGGCGGTGCAGCGGCTGGCGCGCGACCCCCGCCTCGTCGGCGAGGTCGAAGCGCTGCTCGGTGCCGGCGTCTCGGTCTACTTCAGCCAGATCTTCTTCAAGCCGCCGGAAGGCGGCGGGCCGAAGCCGGCGCACCAGGACAACTTCTACTTCGGCCCGACCGACATCGAGGGCGTGGCCACCGCCTGGATCGCGCTCGACGACGCGACGCTCGAGAACGGCTGCCTCTACTTCGGCGACGGCACGAACCTCGGCCCGGTCTATGTGCACTTTGCGCCCGAGGGCGAGCCCTTCAACCTGCAGCTTTCGCCGGAGCTGCTCGCCAAGCAGCCGATGGCGCCGGCGCCGGTGAAGAAGGGCGGCGTGAGCTTCCATCACGGCAACACCTTCCACCAGTCGGGTCCGAATCTGAGCCCGGCCTGGCGCCGCGCCTGCGCCCTGCACTACGTGCGCAACGACGTCGAGTTCGCCACGCCCGCCCTGCCTTACGACAACCGGCTCAAGCTGCGCATCACCTGACGCCGCCCCTTTCCTCAAGACCACCACGATGGAGACGACATGAGAACCGCACCTTCCGCCCGCCTGCTGCTCGTCGCAGCCCTGCTCGCCGCCTCGGCCGGTAGCGCCTTCGCCCAGAACTGGAAGCCGACCCATCCGATCAACCTGATCGTGCCCTGGGCCCCGGGCGGCTCCACCGACCAGATCACCCGCGTCACCGCGGCCGAGCTGGAGAAGGCGCTCGGGCAGACGATCGTCGTCGTCAACCAGCCCGGCGCTTCCGGATCGATCGGCACCAAGGGCGCCTGGGACGCCGCGCGCGACGGCTACACCTGGGCCGCGGGCGCGGCCCAGGACCTGGGCACCTACCAGACGCTGGGCACGCTCAACGCCGGCATCAAGGACTGGAACCTGTTCCTGACGGTCGCCAACATCCAGGTGATCGGCGTCAATCCGAACACGCCGTACCAGAACCCAAAGCAGCTGCTCGACGCAATGAAGGCCAAGCCCGGGGCGATTCCGGTCGCGACCGCCGGCGTCACCTCCGCCGGGCACAACGCGATGGAGCTGATCAGCAAGGCGACGGGCGTGACTTACCGCCACGTCACCTACGACGGCGGCAACCCGGCGGTCGTTGCCACCGTCGCCGGCGAGGCCGAAGTGACGACGCAGCTCGCGGTCGAGCAGGCCGACATGATCCGCGGCAAGCGGCTGCGGCCGCTGGCGACGGTGAGCGACAAGGCGCTCGAGCTCGAGGGCTTCGGCTCGATCCCGCCGCTCTCGGCCACGCTGCCCGGCTTCACCGCGCCGGCCAACTACTTCGGCATCTTCATCCCCAAGGGCGTGCCCGACGAGGTGGTCAAGACGGTCGAGAAGATCTGGGCCGAGAACATCTCGAAGAGCGAGGCGATCAAGAAGTACGCCAACAGCCGCGGCGCCCTGTTCGCACCGGCCGCCGGCGAGGCCGCGCAGAAGGCCGTGTTCCCGGCCGTGCAGGCCAACGCCTGGCTGCTCTTCGACGGCGGCAAGGCCAAGGTCTCGCCCGACACGGTCGGCATTCCCAAGCCCTGAGCGATCCCAGCCCGGAACCTGTGGTGACGACGACCGCCGAACGTCACGCCGACGGCGACCCGCCCTCGCCGGCCGAGTTGCAAGCGCAGGCCGCGGGCGACCTGCGCGACGCGCTCGGCTGGCTGGCGCTCGGCGTCGCCGTGCTGGTCGGCTCGATCCGCATGGACCGGCTCGAAGCGCAGCACATCAACCCCTACACCGTGCCGGGACTGCTGCCGGGGCTGCTCGGTCTGGTGATGATCCTGCTTGGCGTCCTGCTCGGCCTGCGCAGCTGGAATCGCGGCGCACGCCTGGTCGGCGGGCCGCACTTCGCGATCGACTGGCGCTCGATGCGCAGGCTCGCCGTCGTCATCAGCCTGATCCTGATCTACACCGTGGCGCTGCTCGGCCGCGGCCTGCCGTTCTGGCTTGTCTCCGCCCTCTACGTCATCGCGTCGATCGTCCTGCTGCAGGCGCCGCAGCGGGCGCTCGCCGGGCGTTCGCTCGGCTGGCGCGACTTCGCGTTCGCCGCCGCGGTCGGCCTCGGCTCGGGCGTCGTCATCCAGTACGTGTTCCAGAACCTGTTCCTGGTGCGGCTGCCCTAGGCCGGATCGACGCCGATGTTTTCCGGACTCGCCGACTTCGCCCACGCCTGGGTCGGCTTCATGAACCCGACCTCGATCGCTCTCGGCCTGGGCGGGGCGCTGCTCGGCATCGTCGTGGGCATCCTGCCCGGCCTCTCGGCCACCCTGGTGATCGCGCTGCTGACGACGATCACCATCAAGCTGCCGGCGAACGACGCGATCCTGGTCCTGATCTGCTCCTATGTCGGCGCGCTCTACGGCGGCTCGCGCACCGCGATCCTGCTCAACATCCCCGGCACCGCCGCCAATGCCGCGTCCTGCGCCGACGGCTACGCGCTGGCGCAGCGCGGCGAGGCCGGCCGGGCGATCGGCATCGCCACCTCGGGCGCCTTCACCGGCACGCTGTTCGGCGTCCTCTGCCTCGCCGCGTTCACGCCCTCGCTCGCCGAAGTCGCACTCGCCTTCGGCGCCTACGAGTTCTTCTGGCTGGCCCTGTTCGGCGTGGCGATGTCGGGCTCAATCGTCGGCGACGACCCGGTCAAGGGCTGGCTGATGGGCGCACTCGGCCTGTTCGTCGCCCAGATCGGCCAGGAGGGCCTTTACGCCTACGACCGCTTCACCTTCGGCTGGGATCAGATCGCCGGCGGCATCGGCCTGATCCCGGCGCTGGTCGGCGCGTTCGGCCTGGCCGAGATCCTGACCAACCTCGCCGACCCGCTGGAGAAGAAGCTGGTCGAGGTGAAGGACTCGGTGCTGCCGCGCTTTCGCGAGGTGTTCCAGTACTGGCGCACGGTGCTCCGCTCCGGCGTGATCGGCGTGCTCACCGGCCTCCTGCCCGGCGTCGGCGAGGACTCGGGCGCCTGGATGTCGTATGCCGCGGCGAAGGCGACGAGCAAGGAGAAGCACCTCTTCGGCAAGGGCTCGATCGACGGCCTGATGGCCGCCGAGACCGGCGACATGTCGTCGATCCCCGGCCACATCATCCCCTGCCTCGCGCTCGGCATTCCCGGCTCGGCACCCTCGGCGGTGCTGATGGCGGCCATGATCATCCACGGTATCCAGCCGGGGCCGATGATGATGATCCAGCATCCCCATTTCGTTTACGAGGTGGTGGCCATGACCTCGCTGGCGACGATCACGATCCTGATCTTCGGCCTGTTCCTGGTGCGGCCGCTGCTGGTGGTGCTGCGCATCCGGCGCACGGTGCTGATGCCGGTGATCCTGCTCCTCTGCACCGTCGGCGCCTTCGCCACCGCCTCGCGCCTGTTCGACGTCTACGCGATGCTGGTGATCGGCATCGGCGCCTTCTTCCTGCGCCGGCGCGGCTACCAGATGGCGCCGTTCGTCCTCGGCCTCGTGCTCGGGCCGCTGCTCGACAAGAGCCTGCGCCGCGGCCTGGTGCTCTCCGACGGCTCGATCACGCCCTTCTTCACCCGGCCGATCTCGCTCGCCTTCGCGGTGGTGACGATCTTCGCCATCCTCCTCTACGTGCCGGCCTTCAAGGCCGCTGTCCGGCGCGTCACCGGTGGCGCCGGCGCGGCGGCACGCTCGCTGGTGCGGCGACGCACCTGAGACCGTCGAAGATGAAGCTGGCCCTGTGCAACGAAGTCCTCGGCGACCTGTCGCTCGAGGCGCAGTGCGAGCTCGCGGCGCGGCTCGGCTACGACGGCCTGGAGATCGCCCCGTTCACGCTCGCTAGCGCGCCGGAGCGGATCGATGCCGCCGAGGCGCGGCGGATCCGCGGCGTGGTCGAGGCCGCGGGCCTGGTCGTGACCGGCCTGCACTGGCTGCTGGTGAAGCCCTCCGGCCTCTCGGTCACCGATCCCGACCCGGCGCGCCGCCGGCGCACGCTCGACGTCGTCACCCGGCTGATCGGCCTCTGCGCCGAGCTCGGCGGCAAGGTGCTGGTGCACGGCTCGCCGAAGCAGCGCGAGGTCGCTGCCGGCGAAACCCTCGACATCGCCCGCGCCCGACTGCGCGACTTTCTCGCCGAGGCGGCCGAGGTCGCCTCGGCCCATAGCGTCGTCTACTGCATCGAGCCGCTGTCGCGCAACGAGACGCTGCTCGTCAACACCGTCGCCGAGGCGGCCGAGATCGTGCGTGCCGTCGGTCGGCCGTCGCTCCGGACGATGATCGACTGCAGCGCCGCGGGCCTGAGCGAATCGGCCACGGTGCCGGAGCTGATCGACGCCTGGCTGCCCACGGGGCTGATCGGCCACGTGCAGGTGAACGATCCCAACCGCCGGGCGCCGGGCCAGGGGGAGATGCGGTTCGCGCCGATCTTCGCCGCGCTGAAGCGCCACGGCTACGACGGCACGGTCGCGGTCGAGCCCTTCGACTACGTTCCCGACGGGCCGGGCTGCGCGGCGTACGCTGCCGGCTATCTGCGCGGCGTGCGCGAATCGCTCGCCTGAATCCCGCCCTCCTCTTCTCTTCCTTTTCGAAAGCAATCGCCATGGCCATCCAGCGACTCGGAATCATCATGCACGGCGTCACCGGCCGGATGGGCATGAACCAGCACCTCATCCGCTCGATCTGCGCCATCCGCGCCCAGGGCGGCACGACCCTGGCGAACGGCGACAAGGTGATGCCCGATCCGATCCTGATCGGCCGCAATGCCGAGAAGATCGAGGCGCTCGCGAAGGCGCACGGCATCGCCCGCTGGGGCACCGACCTCGCCGCGGCGCTGGCGAACAAGGACGACACTGTCTTCTTCGATGCCGGCACGACGCAGATGCGGCCGCAGCTTCTCGCCGACGCGATCCGCGCCGGCAAGCACGTCTATTGCGAGAAGCCGATCGCCACCACCCTCAACGAGGCGGTCGAGATCGCGCGTGTCGCCAAGGCATCCGGTCTGAAGCACGGCGCGGTCCAGGACAAGCTCTTCCTGCCCGGCCTGCGCAAGCTCGACATGCTGCGCCGCGCCGGCTTCTTCGGCCGCATGCTGGCGGCACGCATCGACTTCGGCTACTGGGTGTTCGAGGGCGACCTGCAGCCGATCCAGCGGCCGTCGTGGAATTACCGCAGCGAAGACGGCGGCGGCATGATCCTCGACATGATGTGCCACTGGCGCTACGTGCTCGACAACCTGTTCGGCGCGGTGAAGTCGGTGTCCTGCCTCGGCGCGACCCATATCCCGAAGCGCTGGGACGAGGCCGGGAAGCCCTACGCCGCCACCGCCGACGACGCGGCCTATGCGACCTGCGAGCTCACTGGCCATAACGGCGAGCCGGTGATCGCGCAATTGACGATGTCGTGGGCGACGCGGGTGCGACGCGACGACCTGGTCACCTTCGCCGTCGACGGCACCGACGGCTCGGCGGTGGCCGGCCTCTCCGCCTGCCGGGCGCAGTCGAAGGTGGCGACGCCGCGGCCGGTGTGGAACCCGGACGAGAAGCAGACCATGAACTTCTTCGACCAGTGGCAGGAGATCCCGGACAGCCAGGTCTACGAGAACGGCTTCAAGATCCAGTGGGAGGCCTTCATCCGCCACGTGGTCGAGAACGCGCCCTACCAGTGGACGCTCGAGGAAGGCGCCAAGGGCGTGCAACTGGTCGAGGCGGCGCTGGCGAGCTGGAAGGAGCGGCGCTGGATCGACGTGCCGAAGCTCGCGCTCTGAAACGCCGCTTCGAACAGCGCCGCAAGACACGAGGAATTTCGCCATGAGCCTTTCCATCGCGCTGCCCCTGGCCGGCGGCGGCACCGAGACCTGGAAGCTGCGCGACGCGGCGCCCTTCGCCGCGCCGGCCGCGACGCCGCGCTTCGACCGCATCGCCTACTCCGCGGCGCACGTCGTCGCCGATCCGCTGGCCGCGCGCGATCCGTGGCTGACGGCGGCGATCGACTGGGACGCGACCATCGCCTACCGTCAGCGCCTATGGTCGCTCGGCCTCGGCGTCGCCGAGGCCATGGACACGGCGCAGCGCGGCATGGGCCTCGACTGGCCGACCTCGCTCGAGCTGATCCGCCGTTCGCTGGACGCCGCGCGCGACGTGCCCGGCGCCCTGGTGGCTTCCGGCTGCGGCACCGACCACCTGCCGCCCGAAGAGGCGAAGACGGTCGACGACGTCATCCACGCCTACGAGACGCAGATGGCGGCGATCGAGTCGCTCGGCGGCCGGCTGATCGTGATGGCGAGCCGAGCGCTGGCGCGGGTGGCGGCCGGGCCGGCCGACTACGAGCACGTCTACGACCGCATCCTGATGCAGGCCAGGCAGCCGGTGATCCTGCACTGGCTGGGCGACATGTTCGATCCGGCGCTCGCCGGCTACTGGGGCTCGGGCGACGTCGACCGGGCGATGGAGACCGCGCTCGGCGTGATCGCCGCCAACCCGGGCAAGGTCGACGGCATCAAGATCTCGCTGCTCGACAAGGACAAGGAGATCGCCATGCGCCGCCGCCTGCCCGAAGGCGTGCGCATGTACACCGGCGACGACTTCAGCTATGCCGAGCTGATCGCCGGCGACGGCGTCGGCAGCGCGCAGAACCACCGCCACAGCGACGCCTTGCTCGGCATCTTCGACGCGATTGCGCCGGCGGCGAGCGCCGCGCTGGTCGCCCTCGCAGCCGGCGACCGGGGGCGGTTCGAAGCGATCCTCGAACCGACGGTGCCGCTGTCGCGACACATCTTCCAGGCGCCGACCCGCTTCTACAAGACCGGCATCGTCTTCCTCGCGTGGCTCAACGGCCACCAGTCGCACTTCACGATGGTCGGCGGGCAGCAGAGCGCGCGTTCGCTGCTGCACTTCGCCGACGCCTTCCGCCTTGCCGACCGGGCCGACCTCCTGGAAAGGCCCGAGCTCGCGCTGACGCGGATGCGGCAGTTGCTGGCGCTGCACGGCGTCGCCGCCTGAAACGACGTCGGCGATGCGCGACTTCTCGCCCGACCACCGCTGGCTGTCCATCAACACCGCGACGCTACGCGGCGCCGGCCGGCTCGACACCATCATCGAGGCCTGTGCTCGCCACGGCATCCGCGCGATCTCGCCATGGCGTGACCAGGTCGCGGCCATCGGTTTGGAGCGCACCGCCGCGCTGGTGCGCAGCCACGGCCTGGCGCTGTCCGGCTACTGCCGCGGCGGCATGTTCCCGGCGATCGATGCGGCGGGCCGCCGGGCCGCGCTCGACGACAACCGCCGCGCCATCGACGAGGCGAAGACGCTCGCTGCTGCCTGCCTCGTGCTCGTCGTCGGCGGCCTGCCGGGCGCCCTCGCCGGTGCCGCGCTGACCAGGGACATCGCCGGCGCGCGCCGGCAGGTCCGCGACGGCATCGCGGCGACGCTCGAGTACGCCCGCGAGGTCGGCATGCCGCTGGCGATCGAGCCGCTGCATCCGATGTACGCCGCCGACCGCGCCTGCGTCAACACGCTCGAGCAGGCGCTCGATCTCTGCGACGCGCTCGACCCGGCCGGAAGCGGAGTGCCCGGCGGCGATGCACAGGCCCGCGCCGCGCTGGGCGTCGCCGTGGACCTCTATCACGTCTGGTGGGATCCCAAGCTCGAGGCGCAGATCGCCCGCGCCGGCAAGGAGCGGCTCCTCGCCTTCCACGTCTGCGACTGGCTGGCCAAGACACGAGACCTGCTCGAGGACCGCGGGATGATGGGCGACGGCGTGATCGAGATCCCGAGGATCCGCGGCTGGGTCGAAGATGCGGGGTTCGCCGGCTACAGCGAAGTCGAGATCTTCTCTGCACTCGACTGGTGGAAGCGGCCGGCCGACGAGGTGCTGCGCACCTGCATCGAACGGCATCGCAGCGTGGTCTGAGCATTCGGTGAATCAGCTTGCACGGCCGCGGACGTCGGGCGGCCGACTCCGCGCATGTCCCCCGATCCGCGGCTGTGCCGCGGATCTCCTCCTAATACTTCGCTCCGTCAGCCGCCCGACGCCCGCGGCAACCGGTGAGCTCGACCAGAGGCACGAGACTCTTGGGCGTTCGAAGGATCGGGGGGGGGGGCGCGCTGCGTAGCGAAGTATCAGGAGGAGAAGCCGGCCGCAGGCCGGCTGCGGGGGACATGAGCGGAGCAGCGCGCCCCGCCGCCCCGATTCGACCTACCTCTCACGCAGCGGCGGGGGCGAGCGCGGTGCGCCGAACGCGGCCCACATTGAACGCGCTCAGGATCAAGAGCCCCTGGACCAGCGCGATCCCGAGCCAGATGTCGGCCGGCCGATGCAGGTCGAGCAGCGGGCCGAACACCAGCGGCGCCGCGGCCTGGCCGATGTCGAGGCCCGAGTAGACGACGCCGTAGACCCGGCCGGTCGCGTTCGGCGGCGCGGCGCGCTTGACGATCAGGTCGCGCGAAGGACCGGCGATGCCGGAAGCCACGCCCATGCAGGCGAACAGCACCGGCACGGCCATCGGCGCCAGCGGTGCATAGCCGATGGTCAGCGCGAACACGGCGGCGATGCCGAAGCCGGTGCCGACGATCTTCTCGCAGCGCGCCGGATCAGTGGCAAGAAAGCCGCCGAGCACCATGCCGCCCGCGCTCGAGACCATGTAGAACGTCAGGCACATCGCCGCCCAGGCCGCCGGCACCGCATGCAGCTGGCGCGCCGCCTCCGGGGCGAAGGCCTGGATGCCGCTGATGACGATCGCATACAGGAAGAAGAAGGCGAAGCAGACCCAGACCGCCGGAATCGCGAGGAAGTCGAAGCTGCCTTCGCGGCCCGGCGCACGGGCGGCTCCGGGCGCGGGCTTTGCAGCGCTCGTCATCTCGATCGTCAACTGCGCGCGGTTGAGCCAGAGCACGCCCATCACCACCAGGGCCAGCGCACCCGCCGAGGCGAGCGCGACGCGCCAGTTCGAGGCCAGGGTGATCGAGACCATCATCGCCGGCGCCAGCGCCCAGCCGAGGCTGCCGGTGATGCCGTGGACGCTGAACGCATGGCCCAGCCGCTTGGGATGGACCTTGCGGTTGAGCAGGGTGTAGTCGACCGGGTGGAAGACACCGTTGCCGATGCCGGCGACGACGGAGAAGAACGCCAGCATGAAGTAGCTGGTGCTGAGGGAATAGCCGAAGGCGGCCAATGCCAGGAGGCCGATGCCGGCGAACAGCACCGGCCGCGGCCCGAAGCGGTCGACGACGAAGCCCGAGAGCGCCTGCACTGCGCAGGAGACGACGAAGAAGATCGTCAACAGCACGCCGAGCTCGGTGTAGCTGGCGTGGAAATCCTGCTTCAGCCAGAGGAAGAGCGGCGGCAGCAGCAGCTGGCTGAAGTGGCTGACGCAATGGGCCAAGCCGACCAGGCCCATGACGGCGGCGTCGCGGCGAAGCGGAGGCAGGGGTACGGCGGGGATCGGCGGCGCAGCGGACATGGTTCGACCCGAAAGGGAAAGCGGATCGTAGTCCAGCGGAACTCGTCCGGATTACGATAGATGGTCAAACTCTGTCGCGATCCTGCCAATGACGCTGCGCCTGGCCGTCGGCCCTGTCACCCCGCACCTTTTTCGCCCTGACCGGCAGCGCCCGGTGCGAGCCAAGCTGCTGCACCTGCTGGCCGCGACCCGGGTGGTGCCGCATGCCCATCCCTGGGGACAGATCGCGATCTCGAGCACCGGCGTCGTCCGGGTGACGATGCCGCACGGCACCACCATCGTTCCGCCCTCGCGCGCCCTCTGGATCCCGCCCGGCGTCGAGCATGCGGTGACGGTGGTCGAGGACGCCGACCTGCTCACTCTCTACGTCGATCCCGGTCGGCGCGTCCAGGGCCTGGCCGGGAACGCGGCCGAGGTGGCGCGCTGGGGGCAGTGCCGGGTGCTCGAAGCCTCGCGCCTGCTACTCGCACTGGCCCTCGCCCTCGACGCCCGGCCCGACGATGCGCAGGACCCGCCGGACCGCGACGCCCTGGCGCGCGAGAAGCGGATCGCCGCCCTGCTCGTCGACGAGCTGCGGCGGGCACCGCAGGTGCCGCTCGGCATCGCCTTGCCGAGCGAGAAGAGGCTGCGGCGGCTGTGCGAGGCCATGCTCGACGATCCGTCGCGGCATGCCTCGCTCGAAGCCTGGGCCGGCGATGCCGGCGCGAGCCCGCGAACGATCGCCCGGCTTTTTCGCAGCGAACTCGGCACCACCTTCATCCGCTGGCGCGAACAGGTGCTGCTCGCCCGAGCGGTACCGCTGGCAGCGCGGCGCATGCCGATGGCGGCGATCGCTGCCGAGCTCGGCTACGCCAGTCCGAGCGCGTTCGCGGCCATGGTCAAGCGCTCGGTCGGCAGCTCGCCGATGCGTTTCTTCCGCGCCGAGGCCTGAGCCCACGGGCTGGCGCGGACTGCGAATCCGGCCGGGTCCGACGATCCATGCCGGCGGAGCGACAGTGCGTCCACGCAATGACGCAATCCGTCGCCCGGCGCTGGCAACTGCCGGCGCGCGGACCGACGATGGCGCCGCCATCACTCGAGCGCCCGCCATGAACGCACGTCGCCGCCTTCTCGTCGCCAGCCTCGCCGCCCTGTCGTTGCCGGCGCTCTCCGCCTCGCGCGAGATGCGCGGCTCAGGGCGGGTGACAAGCGAGCGACGGGCCGTGGCCGGCTTCGATCGGCTCTCGGTCGCAGGCGACTTCCAGATCGAGCTCAGCCAGGGCAGCGCCGAAGGCCTCGAGCTCACCGGCGACGACGACCTGCTGCCCTTGATCGAGACCGTGGTCGAGACCCGAGACGGCTCGCGCACCCTCAGGATCTCCCCCAAGCGGGACATCGATCTGCGTCCGAGCCAGCCGATCCGGATCCGTATCGAGCTGATCCGGCTGAGCGGGATTTCCCTGGCGGGCGGCTCGCGCGTGATGGCCGATGGCCTGCGAGCAGGCAGCCTTTCGCTCTCGATCGGCGGCGCCGGCGACATCACGCTGGCGGCCCTCGAAGCCGAGCGGCTCGCCGTCAACATCGGCGGCAGCGGCCGGGTCACGGTCGGCGGCCACAGCGCCGAAGCCACCCTCAGCATCGCCGGCAGCGGCCGGGTCATGCTCGCCGGTCTCGCCGCCGACGAAGTGTCGGTCGACATTGCCGGCAGCGGCAATGCCGAGGTTCGGGCCGAGCGCCGGCTGAAGGTCTCGATTGCCGGCTCCGGGCGCGTCCGGCACGGCGGCGCGGCGGTGCCGTCAATCAGCATCGTCGGCAGTGGCGACGTTCGGCGCCTTTAATCGGTATTACTGCACCGGCCATCCGCATCGCCGGGCCGCGCATCGCTGTAACCAAAGGTAGGCACGGGCTGTCCGTCTAGACTCGCGCCAGCAGCACCGCCCCTCCGCGGCTGCACAGAGGAGCGTCGATGCTGACATCGCTTTTCGGAGACCTGGGGCCGCGCGACGGCAAGAACAAGCCGCGCGATTTCGACGACACCCAGCCCGACTCGCAGGGCGGGTTCGCGGCCACCGCGATCATGGAGAGCGTGGCCACCGAGGTCAACGAGCGCGGCCAGATCATCGACCGCCACGTCAGCGACCTGGTCGTCACCGGCTCGCCGGCCCAGGCGATCCGCGAGCACTTCGCCGCCACCCGCCCCGACCTCGACACTGCGACATCGATGATCACCCTGCTCGACCCGGTCGGCGTCTGGGCATCGTCGGTCATCAAGGCGCTGTCCGACGCCGGCGGCCGGCCGATCGAGCGGCTGCACCTGCGCGAGAAGACCACCCTGCGCACGATCGCGATGATCGAGCGCACGACCCTGGTCCGCCGCCAGGAAGACACGCTGCGCATCTTCCACGCCGACGTCCGCGCCCCCGGGCCGGAGAACGCCGAGATTCCGGTGGCGCTGATGGAGCGCAGCCAGATGACGGCCGTGATCATCGGCCCGATGCAGCCGCATGCGATCGATGCCCTGCTCGCCTCGCTGCGCCAGGCGACCAGCCTGCCGACCTGGCGCTGCCCGCAGCTGCTGTTCCAGCTGCCGCCGAACGCCACCTGGATCAACAACAAGGTCCAGGCGATGGTCTGGCCGCAGCGCCTGCACGTGCACATCGTCAGCGAGCCGATGACCGGCGCGTCGTCGGTGTGGAACGCGATGCTCGGAGTCTGGAACGAGGTCAAGCTGCAGCCGGGCTGGGATCCGATGGCGGTGTCGCCGATGCTCGGCATCGGCGACTTCCCGATCAAGGTCGGCGAGATCGGCGGCGGAGCCCCGACCGCCACGCCGGCCCGGGCCGCCGGCACGGCGGTGCCGATCGTCGACGGCGTCACCGGTTCGGCGCTGCAGCTCACCCGCGGCGTGCTCGACGCCACCCGCGGCCGGCAGGCGCTGAGCAGCCTGCTCAAGCTGGACGGCCTGATCGGCTGCGCCCTGGTCGACGCCGGCACCGGCCTGGTGATGGCGCACGAGAGCCGGGCCGAGCAGTCGATCGACATGGAGCTCGCGGCCGCGGCCGCGGCGCAGGTGCTGCGGGCACAACGCGACTCGGCGCGGAGCATGGGGCTCACCGATCCGATCGACGAGCTGATCACGACCGCCGGGTCGCGCAACATCCTGATCCGCGCCCTGCAGCGTCACGCCGAGCTGTTCATCGTCGCCCTGTTCGAGAAGCACCGCACCAACCTGGCGCTGGCCCGCTTCCAGCTGCTCGAGGTCGAGCGCAGCCTCGCCTAGCGCGCGGCCTGAGGCGGGTTCATCGGTGCAGGCCGGCAGCCGCTCAGGCCCCGCTGCCGGCGCGCAGTGCCAGGGCCTTGTTGGCCAGCGCGTCGGCCTTCTCGTTGCAACGGTCGCCGTTGTGTCCCTTGACCCAGCGCACCGTGACCCGGCGCGCATCGGCGAGCGCGAACAGCTTCTTCCACAAGGCGAGGTTCGCCACCGGCTCGCCCTTGGAGTTGC
>Ga0207683_10001488_pt1 | contig 21128 bp, 15 predicted proteins | sample KBSM73metaG_FD_184333 | JGI IMG/M metagenome (GOLD analysis project Ga0207683, IMG submission 184333) | Miscanthus rhizosphere microbial communities from Kellogg Biological Station, Michigan, USA - KBS M7-3 metaG (SPAdes) (version 2) | ecosystem: Host-associated > Plants > Roots > Rhizosphere >... | reverse complement strand
CCGCAACATTCACAAATAGATGTGACGGGTACAGCAGTCGGAGGAATGCGCGTTCGGCGACGGCCGGTGGAAGATCCTTGAGCTGCCGCAGTCGATCGAGCCGCAGCTGGCGGACACGCTCGAAATCAGCGTCGCGCATCGTCGGCGCGGTGAGGATCTCGGATAACAGCTTTGCGCCGCGCCCGGCAAACTGCGTCAGCGTCGTGAGCGTGAAGATTGTTGCGTCGGCTCCCACCTCGACGTCGTACTCGCCGCCAATGCGCGCGAGCGCATCCGACACGTCGATGGCGGAGAGCGACCCGCTCCCTTCATCAACCATGTCGGCCGCCATCGCGGCGAGGCCTTCCCGTCCAGCCGAATCGGCGCCAAGCCCGCCATCGATCTGCACCACCAACGTGATGACTGGCACACCTGGGTGCTCGACGGTTCTCACTTTCAAACCATTGCCGAGCGTGTGATGCGCGATCTCCGGAAAACGAAAGACTGGATCGGGGCCGAGCGCAGGGAGACGCGAGCGATCGACTCGCGTGATCATGAGACAGATACCGTTTCGGAACCGGGCAGGGCGAGCGCAGTCTGTCCCCGCGGAACAATGCTCAGCACGACACGGCGATCGAATGCGAGGTACTTCCGTGCGGTCGCGCGGACCGATTCGCGCGTCGCTTTCCGGTACCGGGCGAGGTCGTCGGCGAAAAAGTCAGGGTCGCCCCTCAGGACGTTATACGCATTGAGCTGATCCGATTTGCCGCCAAAGCCACCGACGGTCTGGAGGCGATACATGAAATGCGCCTCCGCCTGCGCAAGTCCCCTCTCCATTTCATCGCCGGCCGGACCTTCGTCGGCGACCTGTTGAATGCCTTCATCGATGAGCGCGGTGATCTCGGTCAGCGATTGACCCGGAGCGGCGGTCGAGGCGAGCAGGAAGAAGCTGCTGATCTCGCGTGAATGTTGGTAGGCCGACACATCCAGCGCCATTCGTTTGTCGTACACGAGCGTCTGATACAAACGTGACGTCTTGCCGTTGGCAAGGAGATCAGCCAGCAGATCCGCTTCGGCATCCCCTTCCGCGAACATGGCAGGCGAGTGCCACGCCATGTAGACACGCGGGAGTTCGACTCGATCTTCAAGTACGAGACGGACCTCGCGAGCAACAGACGCGTCAGCATGCACGCTCGCAGGCTTCTCGCCGCCCGGAATCTCGCCGAAATAGGCTTCTGCGAGCTCGAACCCGCGCTCGGTTTCGATGTCGCCCGCCAGTGCCAGCGACGCGTTCGCCGGATGGTAGTACGTGCGGAAAAACGAGCGCACATCTTCGAACTCCATCGCACGCAGGTCCTCGGCGTCGCCGATGGTCAGCCAGTGATACGGGTGGTCGGGAGGAAAAAGCGCGGCACTCAGCGCCATGAGCGCCATTCCGTACGGCCGGTTCTCGTAGTTCTGCCGCCGCTCGTTGAGCACGACACCACGCTGCGTTTCGAAGCGCTCGCGCGTCAGCGCCGGCAGGAGATACCCCATGCGATCCGACTCCATCCAGAGCGCCAGCTCCAGCGCGCTGGTGGGCACGACCTCCCAGTAGTTCGTGCGATCGCTGTTGGTCGAACCGTTGAGCAGCGCGCCGGCCTGCTGCAGCGGAAGAAAGTATCCGCCGTTGTAATGTTCGGAACCTTCGAACATCAGGTGCTCGAACAGATGCGCGAAGCCGGTGCGTCCGGGCCGCTCGTTTTTCGAGCCGACGTGGTACCACAGATTGACGGCCACGATAGGGACGCGTCGATCCTCGTGGACGATGACGTCGAGGCCGTTGGGGAGGGTGCGTTTGGCGTAAGGGAGAGTGATTGCGGTGGTCACGCGCCCTCAGCGAACTGGAATGAGCGGAATCTTCCCTTTGTTCGCTTCTGCAGTCTTGTGCGCGAGGATCGACACTTGCGCCGCGGTCCGCTCGGCCACAAGCGTGAACGCGCGACCGGCCGTCGACCCTGGCTCGCTCACCACGATCGGTACCCCGTTATCGCTGCCTTCCCGAATTGGCTGATAAACGGGCAGGCGCCCAAGGAACGGAATGCCGAGCTGCTCGGCGAGCCGCTCTCCGCCGCCATGCCCGAAGATGTCCGATTCGTGGTGGCAGTTGGGACAGGCGTAGTAGCTCATGTTCTCCACCAGACCCATCGGCGCAATGTTCAGCTTCTGGTACATGCGCACCGCTCGGAGGCTGTCGGCGAGCGACACCTTCTGCGGAGTCGTGACGACAATGGAGCCGACGACCGGCACCGTCTGGCTCAGGCTCAGTGCCACGTCGCCGGTACCCGGAGGCATGTCGACAATCAGGTAATCCAGATCGCGCCAGTTCGTGTCCTTCAACAACTGCTCGAGTGCCTGCGTGACCATCGGCCCGCGCCACACCATCGGTGTGTCCATGTCGATGAGGAAACCAATCGACATCGCCTGCACGCCGTAAGCTTCGAGCGGCTCGAGCGTCTTGCCATCCTTCGATTCCGGCCGGCCCGCGAGGCCGAGCATCATCGGCTGCGATGGGCCATAGATGTCGGCATCGAGCACGCCAACGCTCGCGCCTTCCGCTGCGAGCGCCAGCGCGAGATTCACAGCGGTCGTCGACTTGCCGACACCACCCTTGCCGCTCGCGATGGCGACGATGTTCTTGACCCCAGGAATGAGCTTCACGCCCCGCTGAACCGCGTGCGACGTCGTCTTTTGCGACACGGCGACATTGACGCGGGCGACACCCGGCAACTTTGAAACGGCATCGTGCACGAGCCGTTTCAATATCTCGTGCTGGCTTTTTGCCGGATAGCCGAGCTGGACATCGACGGTAACGTTATCGCCGTCGACCGCGATCTTGCGCACCGCTTTCGCTGCGACAAAATCGCGGCCCGTGTTGGGATCGATGACGTTGCGCAATGCGTGCTCGACGTCGGCTTGGTTCACGGCCATGGCATTCCTTTGAGGTCCGCCGGGCGATACGCACTACGCACGGCGAATGTTCATTTTAGCCGATCGCCGATGGCTGCCCTCTGCACGTGGAGGTGCGTTTGCTAGAATTTGCGGTTCATTTCCGCAAAAACGCGCTCGACGAGAGCGCCTTTAAATGCCCGCCGCAAACGCCCGCACGCTGTTCGTAACCACTGCGCTTCCGTACGCCAACGGACCGTTTCACATCGGGCACATCATGGAGTACATCCAGGCCGACATCTGGGTGCGCTTCCAGCGGATGCAGGGACGCGAGGTGCACTTCGTGTGCGCGGACGACGCCCACGGCGCGCCGATCATGCTCAAGGCCGAGAGCGAGGGCGTCACGCCGCAGGCGCTGGTCGCGAGCGTCGCGGCGACCCGCCCGAAGCATCTCGCGGGCTTCCATATCAGCTTCGATCACTGGCACTCGACCGATTCGCCCGAGAACGTCGAGCTGTCCCAGGACATCTACCGCAAGCTCAAGGCCGCGGGCCTGATCTACGCCAAGCCCGTCGAGCAGTTCTTCGACCCGGTGAAGGCGATGTTCCTGCCGGACCGCTACATCAAGGGCGAGTGCCCGAAGTGCGGCGCCAAGGACCAGTACGGCGACGCCTGCGAAGTGTGCGGCAGCGTCTACGCGCCCACCGACCTCGTGAATCCGTACTCGACGCTCTCGGGTGCGGCGCCGGTGCTGAAGACGTCCGATCATTTCTTCTTTCGCCTGTCGGATCCGGCCTGCATCGAGTTTCTTCGCGCCTGGACGCAAGGCGATCGGCTGCAATCGGAGGTGGCGAACAAGGCTCTCGAGTGGCTGGGCGACGGTCCGGAATCCCAAGGCCTCGCCGATTGGGACATCTCGCGCGACGCGCCGTACTTCGGCATTCCGATTCCCGACGCGCCGGGAAAGTATTTCTACGTGTGGCTCGACGCGCCGGTGGGCTACCTGGCGAGTCTCAAGGCGCACTTGCGCCGGCTGCATGTCGACTTCGCGCAATTCCTGCAGGATCCTGAGCTCGAGCAGGTGCATTTCATCGGCAAGGACATCGTGTATTTCCACACGCTGTTCTGGCCCGCCATGCTGAAATTCGCCGGCGTGCCGTACAAGGTCCCGAACCGGATCTATGTGCACGGCTTCATCACGTTCTCGGGCGAGAAGATGTCGAAGTCCCGCGGCACCGGCATCAGCCCGGACGTCTATCTCGACCTGGGGCTCAACCCGGAGTGGCTTCGCTACTATCTCGCCGCCAAGCTCAACGCGAAGGTAGAGGATCTCGACTTCAATCCCGACGATTTCATCGCGCGCGTCAACAGCGACCTCGTCGGCAAGTACGTGAACATCGCGAGCCGCGCCGCGAATTTCATCACGCGCCATTTCGACGGTGCCCTTGCAACGTCCGCCGAAAGCGCCAACGACCGCGCCAACCGGCTCACGACCTCGCAGATGGAAGCGGAAGCCGCGCGGGCGAACTACGAAGCGCGCGAATACGGTCGCGTGCTGCGCGATGCCATGCGCATCGCGGACCGCATCAACGAGGCCTTCGATGCCGCGCAGCCGTGGCTGCTCGCCAAGGATCCGGAACGGCGCGCGGAATTGCAGACGGTCTGCTCGCAGGCGCTGCAGGGATTCCAGCTGCTGACCGTGCTGATGGCGCCGGTGCTGCCGGTGGTCGCGGCGCGTGTCGCGCACGACCTCTTCGGCCTGGATCGCGATTTCACCTGGTCGGATGCGTGGAAGGAGCCGGCACGGGTCCTTCCCTACAAGCACCTGATCACGCGCATCGAGCCGAAGCTCGTCGATGCGCTGATCGAGGGACCGAAGGCGCAAGGCGCAGCCGCGCCCGCGCCAACCACGGCGACTACAGCCACCGCCGCTGCAAGCGCCGCGACTTCCAGCGTACCGGCAAACGCCGCGCCGGCAGCGGGCGCGGCGCAGATCACCGCGGACGATTTCGGCCGCATCGATCTCCGGATCGCGCGGATCGTCGAGGCCCAGCAGGTCGACGGCGCGGACAAGCTGCTGAAGCTTACGCTCGACCTCGGCGAAGGCAGGCACCGCACCGTGTTCGCGGGCATCAAGGCTGCCTATCGTCCGGAAGACCTCGTCGGCCGGCTCACGCCGATGGTGGCGAACCTGGCGCCGCGCAAGATGAAGTTCGGCCTCTCCGAAGGCATGGTGCTGGCGGCGTCCGGCGACGGCCCGGGGATTTTCCTTCTCGCGCCCGACAGCGGCGCGCAGCCCGGCATGCGCGTGAAATGATCGACGCCGGCCCGTGTCGCGGCGGCTGAGTCCCGGCCCATGCACGCCGACGCGCCCGGACTCGTTGCAGCAGCGATAACGGCCTGGGTCATCGTCGGTGCGCTCGGCCTCGTCCGGCCGCATGATCCCGGCTGGATAACGCGCGTACTCTTCCCCCTGGGCGCTGCGATTGCGCTCGGCCTCGCGACGCTCGCCTTCACGCAGATCGGTGCGCCAGCCCAGGCGACGGTACTTCCGCTCGGACTGCCCGACCTGCCGTTTCACGTGCGCGTCGACGCGCTGTCGTCGTTCTTCCTGATGGTGCTGGGCATTGCAGCCTTCGCCACATCGATCTTCTCGGCAGGCTATTTCGGCGTGCACGACGAGACGCCGGGACTCCTCTGCTTCCAGTACCACGTGTTCCTCGCGGCGATGGCGTCGGTGATCGTCGCGGACGATGCCTATGCCTTCATGGTCGCCTGGGAGGCGATGACGCTGGCGTCGTACTTTCTCGTGATCAGCGAGCACCGGACGCCCCAGATCCGCCGCGCCGGTTTCCTTTATTTGCTGATCGCCCACATCGGCGCGATCGGCCTCCTGCTCTGCTTCGGCGTCATCCAGGCCGGCAACGGCGATTACACGTTCAACGCGATGAGGGCGAGCTCCACCCAAGGCGCATGGCCGTCGGTCGCGTTCTTCCTGGCGCTCTTCGGCTTCGGGGCCAAGGCGGGACTGCTCCCGCTGCACGTCTGGCTGCCCGAAGCGCATCCGGCCGCGCCTTCGCCCGTTTCCGCGCTGATGAGCGGCGTGATGCTCAAGACAGCGATCTATGGACTTCTGCGCGTGACGTTCGATCTCCTCCACATGCAGCTGTGGTGGTGGGGCGTCGCCGCACTGGCACTCGGGCTCGTCACGGCGCTCTTCGGCATCGTGTATGCAGCGGTGCAAACGGACATGAAACGCCTCCTTGCCTACTCGTCGATCGAGAACATCGGCATCATCGTCGCGGGATTCGGGCTCGCGCTCCTGTTCAACGCTTACGGCAAGCCGCTCGTCGCAGCCATCGCGCTGACGGCGATCCTCTATCACACGCTCAACCACGCGGTATTCAAGACGCTGCTGTTCCTCGCGACCGGGTCGGTGATGCATGCGACGAACGAGCGGAGCCTCGGCAAGCTCGGCGGCCTCATCCGCCAGATGCCCTGGGTCGCATGGCTGGCGCTCGTGGGTACGCTGGCGATCGCCGGCGTGCCGCCGCTCAATGGCTTCGTTTCGGAATGGCTGCTCCTGCAGGCGTTCCTCTTCACGCCGAGCCTGCCGCAGTCGTTCGTCAACATGCTGGTGCCCATCGCTGCCGCAGCCGTCGTTCTCGTGGCCGCGCTCGCGGGCTACGTAATGGTCAAGTTCTACGGCGTGATCTTTCTGGGTCGTCCGCGCGAGCCGGACTTGATTCACGCCCGCGATGCGGGCCTGCTGCAGCGAAGCGCACTGATATTCCTCGCGGTCGCCTGCGTGCTGCTCGGAGTGTTTCCGGTCCAGGTGATTGCCGTGCTCGACCCGGTGAATGGCCTGCTTTTGGGATCCAGCGTCCGGAACGCAGCGGCTGCCGGCAACTGGATCCTGCTGGCACCCATCGATGCCGACCGCTCGAGCTACAGCCCGCTCGTCGTGCTGGTGGTCATCGTCGCGGTCGTGCTGCTGACGATACAGATCGTGCACCGGCACTATCACGGACGCATTCGTGCCGCCCCGCCATGGGACTGCGGCTTCCCGCAGCAAACATCGCGGATGCAGGATTCTGCCGAGGGCTTCGGCCAGCCGATCCGGCAAGTGTTCGAGCCGTTTTTCAGGATGGAACGGCATCTGCCGTCGCCTTCGGATCCTGCACCGCGATATCGGGTGAGCATCGAAGATCCCTTCTGGCGCGGGTTCTACGTTCCGATTGCGCACGCGGCCGAGTGGCTCGCGCGCATCGCCGGGCTCCTGCAGCGCGGCCAGATCTCGGTGTATCTCACCTACAGCTTTTTCACGCTGCTGGCATTGCTGCTGTTCGTGCGATGACCGTCGCAGCCTTCATGTCGCAACTTCTCCAGCTCGCACTGGCGCTTGCGCTCGCGCCGCTTTTGGTCGGATGGGTCAACCAGTGCCGCGCGTGGCTGTCGAACCGGACGCCGCCGTCGCTCTTCCTGCCCTACCGGACGATCCGCAAGCTGTTCATGAAGGACGCCGTCGTCGCGGAAAATGCGTCCCCCATCTTTCGCACGATGCCCTACATCGTGTTTGGCGCCATGTGCTGCGCAGCGGCAATCGTGCCGTCGATCGCCACCGACCTGCCCTTCGCCCGCGCGGCCGACGCGATCGCCTTGGTTGGGTTGTTCGCGCTCGCCCGGATATTCATCGCGCTGGCGGCAATGGACATCGGCACCGCGTTCGGCTCGCTCGGCGCAAGGCGCGAAATGTTCCTGGGCTTTCTTGCCGAGCCGGCGCTCCTGATGGTCCTGTTCACCGCTTCGCTCATTTCCGGATCGACCTCCCTGCCGACGATGGTCGAGGCGCTCGCGCACCGGGAGCTCGCGATCTACCCGAGCCTCGCCTTCGCCGGCGTCGCCTTCACGATGGTCTCGCTCGCCGAAAACGCGCGGATACCGATCGACAATCCGGCGACCCATCTCGAGCTCACGATGGTGCACGAGGCGATGATCCTCGAATACTCCGCCCGACATCTGGCGTTGATCGAATGGGCTGCCGCGCTCAAGCTCTTCAACTATTCGTGCATCGGCATCGCGCTGTTCATCCCTTTCGGAATCGCGGAGGGCAGCAACGCCTGGGCTGCGCTGATCGCCGCGGTGCCGACGCTGGTCGTCAAGCTCGCTGTCGGCGGCTTCGCGCTTGCGCTGATCGAAACGGCTTCAGCGAAGCTGCGGATCTTCCGCGCGCCGGAATTCCTGGGCACCGCATTCCTCCTGGCCGTGCTCGGGATGCTGGTCAACCTGCTGCTCGGAAGCTGACATGACGGCCGTTCCGCTTTACGCGCAGCTCATCAATCTTCTGGCCGCGGTGCTGCTCCTGCTGGCCTTTGCGATGCTCTCGCAGCGCCGGGTGCTCTCGCTCGTCAACCTGTATGCGGCGCAGGGACTCGCACTCGCGATCTCGACCGGCATCGTGGCCTACGCGACCGCCCAAGGTCATCTCTACTGGTCTGCGGGCCTTACCCTCCTCCTCAAGGTGATCCTGCTCCCCGGGATCCTTCATCGACTCATTCGCAGGCTCGACGTCCGATGGGAGCTCGAGGGTCTCATCAACATTCCGACCACCATGCTGATCGGCATCGTGATCGTGGTCTTCGCATTCAACCTCGCGCTACCGATCGCCCAGCTCTCGAATACCGTGACGCGCGGAACGCTCGGCATCGCGATGGCGAGCGTGATGCTGTCGTTCCTGATGATGATCACGCGCCGCAAGGCGATCCCGCAGGTGGTCGGCTTCCTGTCAATGGAAAACGGCCTGTTCTTCGCCGCCACCAGCGCCACCTACGGCATGCCGATGGTGGTCGAGCTCGGCATCGCGCTGGACGTGCTCGTCGGCATGCTCATCCTCGGCGTGTTCTTCTTCCAGATCCGCGAGCAATTCGACAGCCTCGACCTCAAGCATCTCGAAAAGCTTAAGGAGAACGAGTGAGCAAACGGGCGCGCAAGTGAGTCTTCAATGCATCACTTCGTCGTTCCCGCGAAAGTGGGAACCCATTTTCGACCGCTGCGATGTGGCCCGCACTGTCGCGACCAAAATCCATGCCTTCTTGAATGGCATCGCATTGCGCGGGGCACGCCGTTGATCGAGCTCGTCGTCCTCCTTTGCCTGCCGGTGCTGGGCGCAGCGGTTCTTGCGGTCATCGGGGAACGCACCTACGCGTCCACCGTCAACGTCGCCGCCTGCCTGCTCACGTTTCTCGCGGCCATCGCGCTCACCGCGCGGGTGGCGCGCGACGGTCCGATGCTCGTGCTCGATCGCCAGTTCTTCATCGATCCGTTCAATGTTTTCTTGGTCGCGCTGACGGCCTTCGTGGGCCTCACCACCGCGATTTTCTCGCGGCCCTACATGGAGATCGAGCGCGCAAACGGGCGGCTTTCCGCACCGCGGCTCCGCCTGTATCACAGCATGTACCAGCTCTTCAATTTCACCATGCTGATGGCGCTCGTCACCAACAACATGGGCATCCTGTGGGTCGCGCTGGAAGCCGCCACGCTCACCACGGTGCTGCTGGTGTCGCTCTATCGCACGCCCGCGAGTCTCGAGGCCGCGTGGAAATACTTCATCCTGTGCGGCGTCGGTATCGCGCAGGCCCTCTTCGGCACGATCCTGCTCTACTTTGCCGCCGAACGGCTGCTGGGCGCGGGGGGCGGCGCGCTGCTATGGACGGAGCTGAACGCCGTGAAGGGACAGCTCGAGCCGACAGTGCTCTCGCTCGCCTTCGTTTTCCTGCTGGTGGGCTACGGCACCAAGGTCGGCCTGGTTCCGCTGCACAACTGGTTGCCGGACGCGCACGCCGAAGGCCCGACGCCCGTATCGGCGGTTCTCTCGGGGCTGCTGCTCAATGTCGCGCTCTACGCGGTGGTGCGCTGCAAGGTGCTGGTCGAAGGCTCGGGGAGCTCGTCGTTCGCGCGCGAGCTGATGATGGGTTTCGGTCTGCTGTCGGTCGTCGTTGCCGCCTTCCTGCTCTCGCGCCAGAAGGACATCAAGCGCCTGTTCGCCTATTCTTCGATCGAGCACATGGGCATCATGACGTTCGCCTTCGGCATGGGCGGCCCGGTCGCCAATTTTGCGGCGATGCTGCACATGACGGTGCATTCGCTCACCAAGTCGGCCATCTTCTTCACCGTCGGCCATGCGACGCAGCAAACGGGGACGCAGCAAATCGACGGCATTCGCGGCCTGATCGGTACGAGCCCGATGATCGGGTGGGGGCTGGCGCTCGGCACCCTCGCGATTCTGGGCATGCCTCCGTTCGGAATATTCGCGAGCGAGTTCCTGATCCTCACGACCGCGATGCGCGACCAGCCCTGGGCCGCGCCGTTCCTGCTGCTTTCGCTCGGGATCGCGTTCGCCGCCGTGTTCTCCAAGGTGCAGCCGATGGTGTTCGGCGAGTCCGACGTGCGGCCGCTGTCGCATCGCCCGGCGCTGATTCCGGTCTTCGTGCACCTGTTGATCGTGCTGATGCTGGGCCTGTGGATTCCGCCCTATCTGGCGGAGTGGTACCGCCAGGCCGCGCGACTCATCGGATGACGCGATGAACCTCGCCGCCCTCGGTCTTGCAGGCGCAGCGCTGCCCTCGCCCGTGCCCGCATTGCGCGTGCCCGTCAGCTCCGGCCAGGTGCTGACCGCTTGCCGCCTCGCCTGGGAGCAGGACGGCGAACTCGTTGCGCTGTGGCTTGCCGACGAGCGCGATCGCAAGCGGGGCTTCACGCTCCGCGTCGTCCTGTGCGACCGCGACGGGCTGACGCAGCTCGAGCTCACCTTGCCGGATGCGTCGGCGCGCTATCCGGACCTGTCGCTGATCTTTCCTGCGGCCGGCCGGATGCAGCGCGCCGCGTACGACCTCATGGGCGTGCGTGCGGATGCGGACGACGAACGTCCCTGGCTGCGGCAGAGCGGATGGCCTGCCGGCCGTTTTCCGCTGCAGCGGGATTTCGTCGCGCCGCCGACGTGGGAACCGGCTGACGAGGCGTATGCCTTCGTCAAGGTCGAAGGCGAAGGCGTGCACGAGATTCCGGTGGGCCCCGTCCACGCCGGCATCATCGAGCCGGGCCACTTCCGCTTCCAGGTGGTCGGCGAAAAGGTGCTGCGACTCGAGGAGCGTCTCGCCTACGTTCACAAGGGCATCGAAAAGCGCTTCGAGGCGATGTCCGTGCGCGATGCGTTCAGGCTCGCCGGCCGGATCTCGGGCGACAGTACCGTCGCCTATGCATGGGCGTATGCGCAAGCGGTCGAGGCGATCGCCGCCGTCACGCCACCGCCGCGCGCCGCGTGGCTTCGCGCGCTCGCACTCGAGCGGGAGCGCGTCGCCAATCACTTGGGCGACCTGGGGTACCTCGGCAACGACGCCGGATTCGCGTTCGGGCTGGCGCAGTTCTCGCGTCTAAAGGAGGACGTGCTGCGGCTCAACCAGCGCGCCTTTGGCCACCGGCTGATGATGGACTACGTCGTGCCGGGCGGCGTCGCGCTGTCGGTCACGGCGGAACACGTGACGGCGCTCCGCGAGCAGAGTTCGACCCTTCGCCGCGAGATCGAGATCCTGCACCATATCTACGACGACCATGATGGCGTGCAGGACCGCTTCCGGGCCTGCGGCCGCGTTTCCACCTCGCTCGCGAAGGCTCTCGGTCTCGCCGGCGTCGCGGGACGCGCGAGCGGCCGTCCGCGCGATCTCCGCTGCGATTTCGCGCGCGCGCCGTACGACGGCCTGCACGTGCGGCGCGCCACGCGAACCGAAGGCGACGTCGCCGCGCGGGTCGCGGTCCGCTTCGACGAGGCGCTGGAATCGCTGCGCCTGATCGAAGTCATCGTCGATGCGATGTCGCCAGGCGAGCACGACATCGCGCTTCCCGCGATTGGCGAGTATCGCCAGGGGCTTGGTTATGTCGAGGGATGGCGTGGTCCCGTGCTGGTCGCGCTCGAGACGGGGCCGAACGAATCGATTCGCCGCTGTCATCCCCACGATCCGTCGTGGTCCAGCTGGCCGGTGCTCGAGCACGCCGTGATCGGCAACATCGTTCCGGACTTTCCGCTCATCAACAAGTCGTTCAATCTTTCGTACAGCGGACACGATCTCTAGAGCTTCCCATGCTGCACATCCTGCGACAGATCGCCAGGACCGGGATCAAGACCGAAGCGCCGCCGGCGCCCGCCGACGAAGTCACGCTCATGGCACGACTCAATCGCGACGTGCTGCGCACGCTCGGTCGCGCGCTCTCCATCCGTCACGTCGACGCGGGCTCGTGCAACGGCTGCGAGCTCGAGATTCATGCGCTCGGCAATCCGTACTACAACATCGAGGGTCTCGGCATTCGATTCGTGGCGAGTCCGCGCCATGCGGACATGCTCCTCGTGACGGGACCGGTGTCGAAGCACATGGCGGTCGCGCTCAAGCGCACCTACGACGCGACGCCCGACCCCAAGCTCGTGGTCGCCGTGGGCGACTGCGGCTGCAACGGCGGCATCTTCGGCGAGAGCTATGCGAGCCTCGGGCGCGTCTCGAACGTGATTCCGGTGGATGTCGCGGTGCCGGGCTGCCCGCCAACGCCCGTGGCGCTGCTGGCGGGGATCCTCGCGGCCATCGAAGCGCACGCACCCGAGGCTACGGAACCCACCTACGACGCCACCCGGGATTCCGGGTCGGGTTAGATAGGACTCGCGTCACGGCGAATGGGAACCGGCCACGCGGAGTTCAGCGCGTCACGTACATGGGTGCACGGAAAGACCACGCATTCCTGCGAAAGCGGGAAGCGATCTTATTGTGCATGATGAAAATGGATCCCCGCGTGCGCGGGGATGACGATTGAGTTTGGCGCTTGACCCGTGGACGCGAGCGATGCCGCGGATCCCCGATTCGCCGTGCTACCGGATCGTGCGCTCGTAGCGGATGTCGGGCTCGGCTTCCTCATTGGAGCTGCCGTCGCCTGTCGCCACGACGGTGAATCCGTGCCGTTCGTAGAACCGGCGTCCACCGGCGTTCGACTGGAACGTATAGAGCCGCAGCACCGGCGTGACCATCTTCGCTTCGACGATCATCGTGTCGAGGAGCTCGCGTCCGATGCCGCGGCCGGTCCAGCCGACCCTGACGTAGAGGTGCTCGAGCCAGGCGCCATCGCGGGCCGCGAAACCGACGATCTCCGATCCCAGTTGCGCAATGCGGATCGAACGGCGCGGAAACACGATGTCGCGCATCCACGCGAGCGTCTCCTCGTCCGTATGCACCATCTTGAGTTTCGGAAACGCGGTACGTCGGGCGTCGAGAAACAGCCGCGTCACGATCTCGGTCTCCGCGGCGAAGCTCACGGGATTCGGCCGCCGGATCACGAGGTTCGGGACTGCATTCATCCGAGGAGATCTCCCGACACCTTGCGACCGCGGCCCACGCGCCCATTCGAGGCCACTACCGGCGTGCGATACCGCGGGTCCGCCTGCACCACCGGAAGGAGGTAGCGGCCGGTAAAGCTCGCAGGGGCCTTGACGATGTCTTCCGGCGGACCTTCGGCGATGATCCGCCCGCCACCGGCGCCTCCCTCCGGGCCCAGGTCCACGATCCAGTCCGCCGTCTTGATCACGTCGAGATTGTGCTCGATGACGACGACGGTGTTGCCGTGGTCGCGCAGGCGATGGAGAACCGTCAGCAGCATCTCGATGTCGTGGAAATGCAATCCCGTCGTCGGTTCGTCGAGGATGTAGAGCGTGCGGCCGGTGTCCCGCTTCGAGAGCTCGAGCGCGAGCTTGACGCGCTGCGCCTCGCCGCCCGACAACGTGGTTGCCGATTGCCCAAGCGTAATGTAGCCGAGGCCAACGTCGAGCAGCGTCGACAGCTTGCGCGCCACTGCCGGCACGGGCTCGAAAAACGCGTGCGCCTGCTCGACCGTCATGGCAAGGACCTCGTGAATGTTGCGGTCCTTGTAGCGGATCTCGAGCGTCTCGCGGTTGTAGCGCTGCCCGTGGCAGACGTCGCAGGGCACGTAGACGTCGGGCAGGAAGTGCATTTCGACCTTGATGAGCCCGTCGCCCTGGCAGGCCTCGCAGCGGCCGCCCTTGACGTTGAACGAAAACCGCCCCGGTCCATATCCCCGCTCGCGCGATTCCTTCACCTGCGCGAAGAGCTCGCGGATGGGCGTGAACAATCCCGTGTACGTCGCCGGATTGGACCGCGGCGTACGGCCGATCGGACTCTGGTCGACGCTGATGACCTTGTCGAAATGATCGAGGCCCTCGATCGCGGCGTAGGGCGCGGGCTCCGCCGCCGAATCGTACAGATGGCGCGCCACGGCGTGGTACAGCGTGTCGTTGATGAGCGTCGATTTGCCGGAGCCCGACACGCCGGTCACGCAAATGAAGAGGCCGACGGGAAGCTGCAGCGTCACGCCCTTCAGGTTGTTGCCGGTGGCGCCGGAAATCACGAGGGTCTTGTCGGCGGTTGCCCGATGCCGGCGTGCGGGCATCGGAATCTGGCGGCGTCCGGACAGATATTGTCCCGTCAGCGAGTGCGGCGCCCGCCGGATGTCCTCGGGCGTGCCTTGGGCGACCACCTGGCCGCCATGTTCGCCGGCGCCGGGTCCCATGTCGACCACGTAGTCGGCGGACAGGATTGCGTCCTGGTCGTGCTCGACCACGATCACGCTGTTGCCGAGGTCGCGCAAATGCTTGAGCGTCGCCAGCAGCCGATCGTTGTCGCGCTGGTGCAGCCCGATCGAAGGCTCGTCCAGGACGTACATCACCCCGGTGAGGCCCGAGCCGATCTGCGACGCAAGCCGGATCCGCTGCGCCTCGCCGCCCGACAGCGTCTCCGCGGAGCGATCCAGCGCGAGATAGTCGAGGCCCACGTTGTTGAGGAACGCGAGCCGCGAGACGATCTCCTTCACGATCTTGTCGGCGATCGCGGCCTTCTGCCCGTCGAGCCGCAGCGCCGAGAAGAACTCGGACGCGGCCTTGAGCGGCATCGCGGAGATCTCGAAGATCGCCCGCTCGTTGCCCGCGACGCCCACCTTCACGTGCCGCGCCTCGCGGCGAAGCCGCGTGCCCGAGCATTCGGGACACGGCTTGCTGTTGAGATATTTGGACAGCTCCTCGCGCACCATCACCGAGTCGGTCTCGCGATAGCGGCGCTCGAGATTCGGCACGATGCCTTCGAAGACGTGCTCGCGCGTCGTCGGCCGCCCCCGCTCGGACAGATAAGTGAAGGGAATCTTCTCGGTGCCCGAGCCGTAGAGAACGATGTTCTGCACCCGCTCGGGCAGCTTCGCGAAAGGACGGTCGACATCGAAACCGACGTGCTTCGCGAGCCCCTGCAGCATCTGGAAGTAGAACTGGTTCCGGCGGTCCCAGCCCTTGATCGCACCCGATGCGAGCGAGAGCTGCGGAAAGCCGACGACCCGCTTGGGGTCGAAAAAGCTGATGCCGCCCAGTCCGTCGCAGCGCGGACACGCGCCGACGGGATTGTTGAAGGAGAAAAGGCGCGGCTCGAGCTCGGAGAGCGAGTAGTTGCACACCGGACACGCGAATTTGGCGGAGAACAGATGCTCGTGACCGGTGTCCATCTCCACTGCCACCGCGCGTCCGTCGCCGTGCCGCAACGCGGTTTCGTACGACTCCGCGAGGCGCTGCTTGAGATCGGCGCGCACCTTGATCCGGTCGACCACCACTTCCACCGTGTGCTTGGAGTTCTTGGCAAGCTTGGGCACGGCGTCGATCTCGCAGACCTTGCCGTCGACGCGAACGCGAACGAAGCCTTTGGCGCGAAGCTCGACGATCAGCTCGAGCTGCTCGCCCTTCCGATTGACCACGACCGGCGCGAGGATCATGAGCTTCGTGTCCTCGGGGAACGCGAGGGTCGCATCCACCATCTGCGATATCGTCATCGCGGCGAGCTTCTGCTCGGGATGGTTCGGGCAGTACGGATCGCCGACGCGCGCGAACAGCAGGCGCAGGTAGTCGTGGATTTCCGTTACGGTGCCGACCGTCGAGCGGGGATTGTGCGACGTCGCCTTCTGCTCGATGGAGATCGCCGGCGACAGGCCCTCGATCAGGTCGACGTCGGGCTTCTCCATGAGCTGCAGGAACTGGCGCGCGTACGCCGACAGCGACTCGACATAGCGACGCTGACCTTCCGCGTAGAGCGTGTCGAACGCGAGCGAGCTCTTGCCCGATCCGGACAGCCCGGTGATCACGATCAACCGGTGCCGAGGGAGGTCGAGGTTCAGGTTCTTGAGATTGTGCGTTCGTGCGCCGCGGATGCGGATCGAATCCATGCTGTTCCGATGGGATTGCCTGAAGACTGTCGACTATGACCGTGAAAAACCCGCGAAGATGCGGAAAAGCGAGCAACGAACGGGCGGCCACCGTCGTTCGCCGCCGGTCGTTCCTGGCAATCGGTGGTGCCACCGCCATCACGAACGAGTCGATGACGATGCCCGGCCGCCCGCGTTGATGCCTTCGACCTCGATGCGTTCGACCTAGTCCGTATGGTCGAGAGGAGAAAGGCGAACCTGTTAGTATATTGTGTTTCCCGTTCCACTTCACCGCACCGGTTTCCTCCCTCATGTCTCCCGTCGCTGCGCCGCGCACCGCTCCGGTGCGGATGACCAGCGTCGAACGCCGCGCAACGACCGCGCTCGCCGGCATCTTCGGACTTCGGATGCTCGGCATGTTCGTCATCCTGCCGGTATTCGCGCTGTACGCCGAATCGCTCGAAGGCGGGCGCAATCGCACGCTGGTCGGACTCGCGCTCGGCGCCTACGGACTCACGCAGGCGTTGCTCCAGATGCCCTTCGGCTGGGCCTCCGACAGATGGGGACGCAAGCCCGTGATTTACAGCGGGCTCGCGCTGTTCGCGGCCGGCAGCATCGTTGCGGCGCTCGCGCCCGACATCCGCTGGACCATCGCCGGACGGGCACTGCAGGGCGCCGGCGCGGTGTCTGCGGTCGTCATCGCGCTCACCGCCGACGTCACGCGCGACGTCGTTCGCACGCGCGCCATGGCCGCCATCGGCATGACCATCGGCGCGACGTTCGCGCTCTCGATGATCGCCGGCCCGCCGCTCTATGCTGCGATCGGCATGCCAGGCATCTTCGCACTCACAGGCGTGCTGGCTGTCGCGGCGATGGGCGTGGTGCGCCTCGTGCCGTCTGCAGCGGCGAAGCCGCAGCGTGTCCCCTCGGCCGCGGAATCCAGACGCGTCCTGACCGATCCGCAATTGTTGCGGTTGAACGCCGGCATCTTCGCGCTGCATGCGCTCCTGATGGCACTGTTCGTCGAGGTTCCCTTCGCGCTCCGCGACCTCGGCTTCGCGCCGGCTCGCCACTGGACGATCTACCTGCCGGTATTCGTCGCCTCGGCGCTCCTGATGTGGCCGCTCGTGCGCCGCGCCGACAGCCTCGAGCGCGGCAAGCGCATCTTCGTCGGCTGCGTCGGCGTGCTGATCGCCGCGCAGGTCGTGCTCGCGTTCGCGCTCGATTCCCTTGTGGGCATCGTCATTGCGCTCGTGCTCTTTTTCACCGCGTTCAACGCGCTGGAGGCCATGCTTCCCGCGCTCGTCTCACGCTTCGCCCCCGCCGAGCTCAAGGGCTTCGCTGTCGGCGTCTATTCGAGCAGCCAGTTCCTGGGCGCCTTCACGGGCGCCGCGGTCGGCGGCGCGCTGGCGCAGCATTTCGGCACGGGCGCGCTGTTCGGGTTCGGGATCGCGCTTGCCGCTGCCTGGCTTGCGCTCTCCGCGACGATGGCGCCGCCCCCACCATCGACCAACTATTCCATGGGAGAAACCTGATGGCCTCCGTCAACAAAGTCATCCTTCTCGGCAACCTGGGGCGCGACCCCGAGACGCGCTACACAACCGGCGGCGATGCCGTCACCAACCTGAACATCGCCACCAGCGAGCAATGGAAAGACAAGGGCGGCGAGAAGCAGGAGCGCACCGAGTGGCATCGCGTCGTACTTTTCGGACGCCAGGCGGAAATCGCCGGCGAATACCTGAAGAAAGGCCGGTCGGTCTACATCGAAGGCCGTCTGCAGACCCGCAAGTACACGGACAAGGACGGCGTCGAAAAATACTCCACCGAGATCGTGGCCGATCGCATGCAACTTCTGGGCGGTCGCGATGGCAGCGGTGCGGGCGGGGGTGACGTCGAGTTCTCGGGCGCAGCTCCGGCGGGCGGCGGTGGCGGAGGCGCGCGCCGCGAGGGCAGCAGCGGAGGCGGCGGCGGTGGTGGTGGAGCGAAAGGTGGCGGCGCGCCCCGCAAGAACACCGAGGATTTCGACGACGACATTCCGTTCTGAGACTGCCGGCGACGGAATGTCGGAGCCGCAGGCCCTGGCCGAGGCTCTCCCGCCTCGCGCCCACCCGCGAGACCGCAATTCTTCGCCAGCCACCCGAACCATCGAGTCGGCTTGGTGTCGCATGGTCGTCAATCACGGCGTAGCGACACGGCGCTTAACCGAAGGCCATTTTGCAGTCCCCTTCTGGACGGTAAAAGGGGCTTGCTGTTGTTGACAGAGATCAACGCCCGCTGATCCGGCGTAAGCTAGCCTACGCCAGGAGTTGCCGGGCAATACATCCGCCGTCAGAAGAAGGAGTCAACATGCACGCAAAACGCACTGTGCTTCGCCCCCTCGCAGCCGCGCTCATCGCCGCGGCTCTCGTCACTCCCGCCATCGCACAGACGACAGGGGGAATGGCGGTTGGCAGCGGACCCGGCACCGCAACCGCAGCGCGTGTCGTCACGACCACGGCGACCGTTGCCGCGGTCGACCAGACCGCGCGCGAGGTGACGCTGCGGCGCCCCAACGGCACCACATTCACCGTCGTCGCCGGGCCCGAAGTACGCAACCTGTCGCAGGTGAGCGTAGGCGATACCGTGACGGTCGACTACTACGACACGCTGACGCTCGACCTCAAGAAAGGCGGCACCGGATCCGCGGCGAGTCGCAGCGACGCCGTGACCGCGTCGCGCGCCGAGGCCGGACAGCGGCCGGGCGGAACGCTCGGCCGTGAAACGGTTATCGTAGCCGACGTCATCGCCGTCAATCCCGATGGCCAGAGCGTTTCGCTGCGCGGACCAACGGGCAAGGTGGTGGTGCTGCCGATCAGGGATCCGGATCAGTTCCGGCGCATCGCAGTGGGCGACCAGGTGCAGGCTACCTACGTCGAAGCCGCCGCGCTTTCGATCCTGCCCGCCGCGACGACTTCTCCCCCGCCACCGCCTGCACCGATGATGGCGCCCGCGGTTGCCCCCTACGGCAGGTGGATGTTCGGCGCTCGCGTACTCGATGTCTATCCGAATGTCAGTTCCTCGCTTTCGAGCCTCGACGTCAAGGATCAATGGACCGGCGAGTTCGACAGCACGTACTTTTTCACGCGGAACTTTGCAGTCGAGGGCAGCATCACCTGGGCGAAGCAGGACGTCACCCTTAACGGCACGAACATCGGTGCCCTCAAGATGATGCCGGTGACGTTCACGGCGCAATGGCACTTCACCGACCTCGGCCCGTGGAAGCCATACCTCGGGGGCGGGTTCAACTACACGTATTTCTACGAGACGGATCTGGGCAACAACGCCGGCGCCTCCGTCAAGCGTGACAGCTGGGGCGGCGCGCTGCAGGCGGGCGTCGACTACCAAATCCAGCCGAACTGGTACTTGAATCTCGACGTCAAGTATCTGTGGATCACCAACGACGTTCGCTTGAACAACGTCAACATCGGGAACAGCAACTCGCTCGACATCAATCCGTGGTTGTTCGGCGTCGGCGTCCGCTATCGCTTCTGACATTTGATTGTTGCTTACGGCGCGCGGGGCCGCATCGGCCGGCACCGCGCAGCCTGCCCCGAGCGCAGCCAGTTCAAGCGGTGTGAACGGTCGGGCCGCCGCGTCGTGCGGCCAGGATGCCCGCAAGATTCAATGCGCAGCGACACTGCGCGCAGCGACACTGCGCTCGATGTCTCGATCGCTCGCTTGCGCGCCCTCTTCACCGGCGATCACCCCGCCGCCGAGGCAGACATTGCCGTCGTAGCACACCAGATACTGTCCCGGTGTCGGCGCCCATTGCGGCGTGTCGAAGGTGGCGCGATAGCCGTTGCTCATCGGCGTCACCAGGCACGCCGCATCCGACATCCGATAACGCGTCTTCGCGGCCACGCGTGCCGGCAGCGGCGGCGCTCCCGCAATCCAGTGCGCCTCGATCGCATCCACCTCTCGCCGGTACAGCGCGGGATGATCGTGTCCCTGCACGGCAACGAGCGCGTTGCGTGATGCATCCTTGCCGGCCACGAACCAGGGGAGCGCGTCGCCATCGCGAGTGCCGCCAATACCCAACCCCTGCCGCTGTCCGAGCGTGTAGTAGGCGAGACCGTCGTGGCGCCCGATCGGGTTGCCGTCCGGCGTGACGATCGGTCCGGGCACCCGCGGGAGATAGCGCGCCAGGAATTCGCGGAACGGGCGCTCGCCGATGAAGCAGATGCCCGTCGAATCCTTTTTCCCCCAAGTCGGGATGTTTTCCCGCCGCGCGAGCGCCCGGACATCGTTCTTGTGCATCTCGCCCAGTGGAAACAGCGCCGGCGCGAGTTGCGCCTGCGTCAGGCGATGGAGGAAATAGCTCTGATCCTTCCCGGCATCGGCGCCCTTCAGAAGCTCCACCGCACCGGTCGCGGTCCGCCGCACCCGCGCGTAATGCCCCGTCGCGATCCGGTCCGCACCCAGCGTCACCGCGTAATCGAGAAATGCGCTGAACTTGATCTCGCTATTGCACAGCACGTCGGGGTTCGGCGTGCGCCCCGCCTGGTATTCGCGCAGGAAGTGCGCGAATACGCGGTCGCGATACTCGGCAGCGAAGTTGACGGCCTCGAGCGGAATGCCGATCACGTCGGCGACGGAAGCCGCGTCCACGAAGTCCGCACGCGACGTGCAATGCTCGTCGTTGTCGTCATCCTCCCAGTTCTTCATGAAGACGCCGACGACGTCGAAGCCGTCGCGCTTCAAGAGCCACGCCGCCACGGCGGAATCGACGCCGCCGGACAAGCCGACGACGACGCGACCGCGACCCGCGCTCATTCCTCTGTCTCCCTGGACACTCGGCGCAGGCGTGCGCTCATTCCTCCGCCTCCTCGGACCTTTGCCGTTTGAATGCGGAATCGGCGCGTCGGCTTCGCTCAATCGCGCCGCGACGGCCCTCCGGGTCT
>Ga0207683_10001483_pt1 | contig 21156 bp, 20 predicted proteins | sample KBSM73metaG_FD_184333 | JGI IMG/M metagenome (GOLD analysis project Ga0207683, IMG submission 184333) | Miscanthus rhizosphere microbial communities from Kellogg Biological Station, Michigan, USA - KBS M7-3 metaG (SPAdes) (version 2) | ecosystem: Host-associated > Plants > Roots > Rhizosphere >... | reverse complement strand
CGTCGCTACACTTGGTCCTTCGCTTGGCCCATTCGTCTAGTGGCCTAGGACACCGCCCTCTCACGGCGGCGGCACGGGTTCGAATCCCGTATGGGCCTTTTCGTAGTGCGTGGTTATGCGACAACCGCATGGCTGCGCGGGTCAGACGTGTCGCGTGTGCCGCGAATGCACATGCGGTGCAGACCCGGAGATGTTGCCTGCTTAGGCGGCACGGCCAATCAAGTCGGCGGGCTCGCGCTGTTGCTCTCTGCGCGCGAGCTCGATCGCGGCCTGTTCGGCAGTACGAATTGCAGTTCGCCCACCCGGACGCTGTCCTCGCCTTGCGTGACCGGCTCGAGACGCCGAGGCCCGCGAACAAGACTTACTGCGCCGACTGTTAGAGACGTGACCGTTCTCCGTATCTACGGCTGCGGCGCGCCCTCACCCACGGATCACGCTGCCCCACCTGCCGGCGGCGCTACGCGGACTGCTGGTTTTGAACCGGGAAGGTCGTCTCGACGGGTGGGACTGCGAAGCCGCCGTCGATGCTTGCTGCAGACGCGGCATCAGGATGTTGTCGCGGAACTCCTCCCAGCTTTCTTGGGAGTCGTGAATTGCGACGATCGTCCACCCCTCGGCCAACGGACCGGCGGCGTGGAACATCACCGACAGTTCAGACGCCACTCGCGCCACCACCACGTTACGATCTATCCGAAGCTGAGCCGAATGCCTCCATCCATCCAGCACTACAAAGTTCGACTGCGCCGGAGCCGCCGCCTGCCATATCGGATTGCCCGACGCCTCCCGCGACTGCTCCTGTTGGCTCTAGCGTTCGGGCTTCTCGTATTCGCCTATTCGGCTAGGCACTGACGCAAAAGCCACGCGGTCCGCTTGCCAACTGTGGGTAGTAGATGATCTCGTTGTCCCGCACCGCAATGGCCGAGGTCTATACGTGGGTGATCAGCCACGCAAACGTAACCGCTACGACCGCGGCCAGTACCGGAAATCCGACCCGGAAAACGAGCGTTTCGCGCCGCACTGGATCGCGGACGCGTAAGAACTTTGGCCGGAGCCGCTTAACCACAGCGGCCGTATCGGCAACTTCTTCTTCAAGCTTTACAGGGCGCGCGCCTCAGCTAGTCGGTCGTGAAGAAGGACGCGTACTAGGGTTCTGGCCAAACGGAAACGACGACATCAGCTAGATCCTGCGCCCATCTGTCAGGTTCGACCCCGCCCCACTGCGCGAACACGTCGGCACGGATCGCCTCGCTCAGCGCCAGATGGAGATCATCATGGCGCACCGGCTCGTGATGGCCACAGATCACCACCCAGCCTTCGCGGTTGCGCTCGACAACTAGGCGCTGCCCCGCCGGCGAGTAACACTCGCGTGCGATCGAACGGGGCGGGCCATTCCCCTCCGACATGTCAAGGCATTATCAAAGTTCCAGCTCTACTGCGCAAGTCTCCGGAGTGCTGACCCGTGTCGGGGTTGAGCCTGCGTGTGAGCCGGATCCCCGCCGAAAACGACTAGGCGCTTGCGTTTCTGCTGGGCTCGTCCCGCAGACAATCCTCGAACGCCCGCTTGGCGTCCTCCTTGGTGATGAAGAGCTCTATCGCTTCCTGGTCGTGAAGCTCGGTGAGCGCATGCAGGCGCACAGTCGAAAGCTAGACCATGCAGAAGCTGCAACGGACGACGCGGAGCCATCTGTGGCACGATCCGCGAGCGTGGATAAGAGTCGGATCGCAGCATTTTCGGTCTTCGCCGATCTGCCTGCCCCGGAGCTCAACGAGCTCGCGGGCGCGATGAGCGAGGTCGAGGTCGAAGCGAGCGCCAAGGTCATCACACTCGACGACTACGGAACGGCCATCTTCTTCATCGAACAGGGAGAGGCCGACGTCCTGACCGACAGCGGCGAGGCCAGCCAGGCTCTCGGCCCCGGCGACACGTTCGGGGAGATCGCACTCCTCCTGACGGGACAGCGGACCGCGAGCGTCGTGGCCCGCACGCCAATGCGGCTTCTCTCGCTCTCTGGTCAGGACTTCGAGCGCATCCGGGCACATGTACCCGAGCTCGAACGCTCGCTGCGTCAGCTCGGCCTCGAGCGCGCGGCTCGATAGACGCAGCCCGTCGACGCGTGTTCGGGCAGGTTGGGGCCGACAGGCTGAGCATCGCCATCAGCCGTGCCTCCACCGCGGCAGGTGTGCCGGCGTTCTCACCACACGACCTCAGACATTGGCGAGTGTCGCTGATGCATCTGAGCGAGGTGCCGTGGCCAGGATCGGTGAGCAGGTCGGCCAAGACGAACTGCGGTCATCGTTTCCTATTCGCGCGCCTTCACGCGAAGCACCATCGTGACGTTACAGCGAGAGGAATACGCGCCCGCGGATGAGAGGCTCACTAAGCTCCACCTTCGGATTCTCGATGTTCGCGACGAGCGGAGCGCTCACACTGACAAGGATCCAGACCGCCAGGTCTCGCTTCAGTTCGGCCCAGACGGCTCGGCAGGGGTTGCGGAAACGTTCGGTCCCGTTCTGTCGCCCGAGGAACTAGAGCTCGCGCATGAGCTGTTCGAGCTGCAGCGGCAACGTTGCCTGAACGAGGCCATCGCCATTGAGGAAAGCCTCGCTTGAGTGCGGACGCTGCAGATCCCGGTGATACCCGGACGGTAGAAAACCCTTGTTTTGCAGGGGCGTTCGAATCCCGTAGGGCCTTCTCGGGCCGCGTGGCTATGCGACAAACGCATGGCTGCGCGGGTCAGGCCTTGCGAAGCACAAGCGTTGCTGCGACCCTCCGAAGTAAGGCTATGCGAGCCAGGGTTGCGCTGATTGCATCGGCCATCGCTCTCGCGGCGCTCGGATGCCTGGCGGCTTCCTTGGTGGCCTCCGGCGCTCCGGTGACTGCGGCAGACGGCACGACGGCCATCGAGCCGCCGACGACGGTAACGCAGGCGACGACTCAATCGACGTCGGTGACGCAGACGAGCGCGACCACGGTCATCACGCCGGGGCCTGGGCTGCCGAGTGTCATCCTTCCCGACAAGAGGAGGACGCCGGGAGCACTAAATCCCAAGGTGCGTCGCTCCACGATCAAAAAGACGATCTGCAAGAGCGGTTGGACGAAGACGATCCGTCCGCCCGTCGCCTTCACGAATGCGCTCAAAATCAAGCAGATGGTTCTCTACGAGGAAACCGGCTTGCCTTCCACGTATGAGGAGGACCATCTCATCCCGCTCGAGCTCGGCGGGGCGCCCAGGAACCCGAAGAACCTCTGGCCCGAGCCGCGCTCGCAGTCGAAGCTGTCAGACCCGCTCGAAACCAAGTTGAAGCGGAAGGTCTGCAGAGGCCTTCTGCAGCTCGCGAAGGCGCGAGCGGCTATCCGCCTGTTCAAGAACACGCAGGGTTAGGTGTCGCGATTCATCAACCCGTCGTACACTGTTCTAGACCCTGGTGGTGGACTGACCTCTGAGCGATCGTTTGGACGAGAGCAAGATCGAGCAACTCCGCGCCTGGGGCGCGGGTCTTTTTGCGGGCGGCGATCAGGAGCTTCGCGCGACCGGAAAGGCGATTCTCTTGCTGATCGAAGAGATCGAGCGTCTGCACGTCGACCTGTGGAACGCGAAGACGACGCAGGAGCAAGGCCAGGCGGATCAGGCTGGTGGGGACGGTCATGTCGAAGCAAGCCTGGATCGGACGCTGCGGGCCAGATTGAGCCGTGTCCGTGGTCGCTGAAGAGTCGCCGCCACAGACCATCCACAGCCTGTTGAAACTGCGCTCGTGTCGGTGGGTTCTCCAACGTCACTGCGCTTGACACATCTGATACGAAGACGGTAGGGTCCCTGGTTCTCAGCGGGTTGAGTGACGCAAAATCGCCTCTCAGGCCGCCATCTTCTGGCCTCCGCGACGCCCTAGCCGCTTTCCCCGCTGCGACAGCAGGCAGCCCTGCTCCAACCGAAGCGGGGAATCGGATCCGGAGGGAGAACGGTCGTGGAACTCGCGTCGATCACCGACCAAACCGTGGTCAACCGAAAAACCGCAATTGGCGGCGGACTGGTCGCACTAGGGGCCCTGGTGTTGCCTGGGCAAGTGCGAGCACAAGCGAAGACTCAGCCGGACGATTCCTTCGTCGTCCTCCTGAAGGGGCTCTACCGGCCCGTGACTCACGGACCTAGCCTCGGCCTCTCGATGGTCGACCTGAACGACGGGTCGTACTCAACAACCCGGATCTACCCTGTTAACGGAACTCCGGGTAACGCGAATCCGAACAAGCCTGTCGGCGCCTTCTACGTGCAGTTCAACGGGGACTTGTGTGCGTATCACATCCCCGGAGGTTCGTTTTCGATGCGGTTCACCGGCAGCAACGCAGATTTTGTTGGCGACGGGCAGGGCGGCAGGTTCTTGGAAGGAACCTTCGAATTGACGATCCTGGAGGGGACAGGGATCTATAAGCCCTTCGTAGGCGGCCACAACCATATGGTCGACAAGCTGCACTTCCTCGCTCCGGGCGACGGCTCCGGCGGCGTCGACGAGTACTGCTTCTGCTTCATCAGCCGCTAGTTAACGTCTAGATCTCGAGCCGGTAGATCGGCACCAGGCGCTTCTCCGCCTCGGTATCGATCCGCGCGACCACCTCGACGTAGGGCTCGAGGCCCGAGCCCTGCAGCTTCGCCTTCAACAGGCTGTCGACCTGGTAGATGCCTGACGAGTTGTTCATCGTGATCTCGATCAGGACCGGACGCTGCTCACCGTCCTTGATCGCCACGTCCTCGATCGCCGCAGCGCTCAGCGAGTGGATCGAGATCGAGCCGCGGGCGAACGGGATCCGCGACCGGCCCTGCTCCATGTCGAGCGCGTCGGCCACGCGCACGGTGCCGGCTTCGAGGGTCAGCGGCTTCCCGTACTCACGGTGGCTCGTGATCGCCTGCAGCACCTCCGAGACGATCACCGTCTTGTCCGGTTCCTCGTAGAGCCCTTCGAGCAGTTCGCGCAGCTTCGGCTCCGCGAGGAACAGGCTGAAGTCCTCGTGGCCGTCACGATGAACCGACATGCCGATGCAATGCGTGAGCGCCGCGAGCAAGACGACCACTTCGGCGTCGTCGTTGCTGTAGCCGTAGTCGCGGACGACCGACGGCTCGATGTGGTGCTTGGTCAGCTGGCGGAGGAGCTTCAGCGCGATGTTCGCAACGATCTGGATGTGCACCCACGAGTGGTCGTTGATGCGCATCCGGGCGACGGCGTTCACGTTCGCCACGTGCCACCAGCCCTTGAGCTGGGGGTCGTTGTTCACCCGCTCGAGCAGCTTGCGCAGCTTTCGGTTGCCGCGCACGGGCACGTTGATCTTCATCTGGCGGACGGCCTGGTCGGGCGTCAGCCGGGTCTCGCGCTCAGCCTCCTCGGAGACCGGTTGTTCGATCCGCTCTTCGGTCTCCTTGTCGAGAGCCATCTGCCCTGCATCCTATGACCTAGGCGACGGCCCAATCTCCATACAGCGATGTGTAGAGGCCGCGCTTCGCCAGGAGCTCGTCGTGGCTTCCCTGCTCGATGATCCGACCGTGCTCGAGGACCACGATGAGGTCCGCGTCGCGGATGGTCGACAGGCGGTGCGCGATGATGAAGGCGGTCCGGCCCGCGAGCAGGATCCTGAGGGCCTGCTCGATCTTCCGCTCCGTCCCGATGTCGACCGACGAGGTCGCCTCGTCAAGAATCAAGATGTGCGGGTCGGCCAGCAGGGCACGCGCGACCGCGATGAGCTGACGCTGGCCGAGTGAAAGTCGGGAGCCGCGCTCCTGCAGCTGTGTCTCGTAACCGTCCTCGAGGCGAAGGATGAAGTCGTGCGCGCCGACCGTCTGCGCAGCCTGTACGACCTGCTGCGACGTCGCATCGGGCCGGCCGAACTTGATGTTGTCGGTGACCGTGCCGGCAAAGAGGAAACCCTCCTGCGGGACGATGCCCAGCTGATGGCGCAGCGAGGCTTGCGTCACGTCCCGGAGATCATTGCCGTCAATCGTGATGCGTCCCTCGGTCGGGTCGTAGAAGCGTGCAAGCAGTTTGGCGATCGTCGACTTGCCCGCACCGGTATGGCCTACGAGCGCGACCGTTGTCCCGGCGGGTACGTCGAGGTCGAGCCCGTGCAGCACCTCGCCGCCCTTCGAGTAGCTGAAGCGGACGCTCTCGAACCGCACGTCGCCTTCAACTTCTGGCAGAGGTTGTGCGCCGCCGCGGTCGAGCACCTCCGGCTCCTCCTCCATCACGTCCATGATCTTGTCGAGCGCCGCAGTTGCCGACAGGAACGTGTTGTAAAGCTGCGACAACTGTTGAACCGGGTCGAAGAAGTTCTGCACGTAGAGCATGAAGGCGAAGAGCGTTCCGAGCGTGACGTCTCCGTTGAAGTAGAGATGGCCGCCGTAACCCAGTACAACCGCGAGCGCAATCGACGAGAGCAGGTCGACGAACGGGAAGTAGAGGCCGTTCAGGACGACGGTCTCCATGTTCGAGTCGCGGTAGCGCTCGGTGACCGCCTTGAAGTTCCGCGTAGTGGCCTCCTCACGCGTGAAGGCCTGCACCACCCGCATGCCGGCGATGTCCTCGGCGAGCGTCGCGGTCACCAGCCCGAGCCGCTCGCGCACCGCCCGGTAGGCCCGCGTTGAGCGGACGCGGAAGATCACCGTCGCGAGGCTCATCAGCGGGATGACTGCGAGCGTCGCCAGGGCAAGACGCCAATCGAGGACGAAAAGCAGGATCGCGGTGCCGAGGAGCGTGAGGCTGTTCTGCACCAGGCTTGTGACACCGTCGGTCACGAGTTGGTCGATCGCCTCGACGTCGTTCGTGAGCCTGCTGATGATCACGCCGGCGCGTGTGCGCTCGTAGAAGCCGAGGGACAGCTGCTGCAGGTGGCGGAACAGCCGGATCCTGAGGTCGGCCAGGATTCGTTCACCGACCCAGCCGGTGAGGTACGTCTGCACGTAGCTCATCGCCCAGTTGAGCAGCCCGGCGAGCACGAATGCGCCGACGATCCACCAGAGCTTGGCGAGGTCGTTCTTTCCGATGGCGTCGTCGACGGCGTACTTCGCGAGGAGTGGGGGAAGAAGCGCCGTCGCCGTCGCAGCGAGGAGTGAGAGGACCGAGAACGCCGTGCGTACGCGGTAGGGCCGGGTCAGCCGCGCAAGCGCAGCGACGCGGCGGCGGGTCCGGCGCCACGACCAGTCGTCGACCTCGACCTTCTTGATCGAGCTCAGGTGGCCTCCCGGCTGCCAGACCCTCATCGTTCGCAACCCTTTCTTGTTAGACGCGCGCGCGTCCCCACCCGGGAGGGGAACGTTGCCACCCGCCGCCCACGACCGACGCTACCGGCAGAACCCGAACGCGTCTGTGCCGATTCCGTGTCGATTCGGGTCCTCATGAGGCAGCCTCCAGAGCGTCCGTCTCCGCGCTCGCCTCGACGGCGTCCGCAAACTGACGCTCGAGCAGGCCGTGCTCGTAGATGTCGCGGTACACCGCACTCGTCGCGAGAAGCTCCTCATGGGTGCCGCGGGCGGCGATCCGGCCGTCGTCGAGCACGACGACCTCATCCGCAAGCGCGATCGTCGAGAGCCGATGAGCGATGATCAGCGTCGTACGGTTTCGCATGGCCTCGCGCAGGCCGACGCGGATCCGCGCCTCCGTCGATGCATCCACTGATGCTGTCGCGTCGTCGAGGATGAGGACACGCGGATCGAGCGCAAGCGCGCGTGCGATCGCCAGGCGCTGTCGCTGCCCGCCCGACAGCGTGATGCCGCGCTCGCCGATCACGGTGTCGTAGCCAGCCGGCAGCTTGTCGATGAATTCGTCTGCCTGTGCCAAGGCGGCGATCCGCTCGACCTTGGCGTCGTCGAGGTCCGGAGCGCCGAAGGTGATGTTCTCCCGAACGCTCGCAGAGAACAGGAAGGGATCCTGGGAGATGACGCCGATCTCGTGACGTAGCGAGGCGAGCTTCACGTCTCGGACGTCAGCGCCATCGAGCGTCACCCGTCCGGAGGTGACGTCGTAGAAGCGCGGGACGAGTGAGGTGAGCGTCGTCTTGCCTGAGCCTGTGTGGCCGATGAGGGCGATCGTCTTTCCCGGCTCGACCTCGAGTTCGATGTCGTGCAACACGGCACGGCCGTCCAGGTACTCGAAGCCGACGTTCTCGAACCTGAGTCGCCCGCCGCCCGCCGGAAGCTCCACCGCTCCCGGCCGGTCAGCGATCTCTACAGGCTCGTCCATGACCTGGAAGATGCGCTCACCAGACGCCGTCGCTCGTTGCGCCTGGCCGACCCACATGCCGAGCGAGCGCAGCGGCATGATCAGCATCCCCAGATAGAGGTTGAAGGCGACGAATCCACCGACGGTGAGCCCTCCGCTCGAGACCATGCGCGCGCCGACGAGGAGAACCGCGGCCTGCGCGAGCATCGGCACCCAAGAGATGAGCGGGACGTAGGTCGCACGCTGCCGGTTCGCGCGCACCGTCTGCTCGAACACCGCCTCCGAGCGCGCGCGGAATTTCTCCTCCTCCTGCGGTTCTTGCGCGAACGCTTTGACGACGTGGACACCGACGATGTTCTCCTCGGCGACCGTCGCGACGTCCGCCAGCTTCTGCTGAACCTCGCGCAGCGTCGGGTGCGCGATGTGGCTGTACCGATAAGCGAGCACGACGATCACGGGAGTGATCGCGAGCGCGATGAGGGCCAGCTGCCACTCGAAGAAGAAGAGGACGGCCGTGACGGAGAGCACCGTCAGGGCGTTCTGGAAGAAGAAGATGAGCCCGTAGCCGAGGAAGAAGCGAACGCCCTGGAGATCCACGGTCGCGCGTGACATCAGCTGGCCGGTCTGATGACGGTCGTAGAAGCCGAACGAGAGCCGCACCAGGTGTGAATAGAGGCCCTGGCGCATGTCCATCTCCACGGCCAGCGCCTGCTTTCCGGAGATGAGGCGCCGCCCGGCCATCAACACGGCGCGGAGCACGCCGAGTCCCACGATGATCCAGATGTACTCCCACAATTTCGTCGAGTCGTGGGGCGCGATCGCGTCGTCGATCACGTTTTTCGTGACCCAGATGAGCGCAATCGCGGCTACCTGGGAGGCGACCGCGAGGACGATTGAGATGATGAGGGAGACCTTGTACGGGCGCAGGAAGCCGAGCAGGCGCGCAAATGTCTGCCGATACGGCGTGTCGCTGTGCTCGTTCACCCCTGAAATCTAGCCGGGGGCGTTGTCGTCACAGGCGACCGATTTCCTCACGCACGAGCGCAGCGGCCCGCGCCGTCAGCTCCCTGTTCGCGGAGGAATTCAGCCAGCTGCTCGCGCCGGAAGGGTGCGGGAGCGGAACGGCGACAGCACCGTCGAGCTCGTACGTGCGGCCGATGCAGTCGGCGAGGCCGCTCCGGATGCCGAGCACAACGCGGATCGCAAGACCGCCGACCGGCACGATCAGTTGCGGCCTGATCAGCTTCAGCTCCCACTCGCGCCAGAAGGCGCAGAGCTCCTGCTCGCGGGGCGTCGGCGTCCGATCTCCGCGACCGGACGGCGCGCGTCCGGGATAGCAACGGGTCACCGAGGCGCAGTAGAACGTCCGGTAGAAGCCGTCTTCGTCCAACTCGAGCCAGCGGCGTAGCGTCTTGCCGGCGCGACCGCGCCACGGGCGGCGCTCAGTTCCCTCGACGATGCCCGGCGCCTGTCCGTACATGTACGCCCGCTGGTCGAGGTACTCGTTTGCGACGGGCCGGGACTCGAGTGGATAGCCGGCCTCGACGCATGCCCGGCAGGCGCGAACGTCGCGTTGCAGCGAGGCGAGTGAGCGGTAGGACGAACGGCGGCGCGTCAAGCGCGCGCGACGAGGAACCAGCTGCCGTGGAACAGAAGCTCGCCGCCGAGTTCCTCCGCAAGATCCTCGCCCTCGAACACCCGCTTGTACACCTGCCAGCGCGAGCCGTCCTTCAGTTGACGCTCCTCCCAGCGCTCCGCTGCGTCACCCTCACCGCGGATGGAGGCGACGACGACAAGTTCCGGCGCCACGCGGCGCGCCTCTGCGAGGAAGCGGCGGCGTTCTCCTTCCTCGAGGTGGCAGTAGAAGAAACTGGTGAAGACGCGGTCGAAGGCGGCGTCCTCGAACGGCAGGGAAAGGGCATCGCCGTGCACGAAGGTCGCAGCCGGCGCCTGAGCACGCGCGGCTTCGAGCATGCGCTCGCTGACATCGAGTCCGACGACCTCGCCACGCAGATGGCGAGTGAGGAAACCGGTCCCGCAGGCGACGTCGACGGTGCGGACCGGCTCGAGACTCGCGATCACGCCGGCGAGCTCGTCGATCTCCTCCTCCCAGCCAGGTCGCTGCCGGTCGGAATAGAGACCCCGTCCGAGCCACCAGTCGTCGTACTCGGTGGCGCGCCGGTCGTAGTACGTCTTCACTCTTCCTAGAGTACGCGGCGTGGACTTGCCGCTCGAATCGGTGCCGAACTTCTCGGAAGGCCGTGACGCGTCGACGATCGACGCGCTCGGCGCGGCACTCGCAGCGCGTGCCGATCTCCTCGACGTGCACTCGGACGCGGACCACCACCGGTCGGTGTTCACGCTCGTGGGCGACGACATCTCGCTCGTCGAAGCGTTGCTGGCGGGGATCGCCTGTGCGCGCGAGCGAATCGACCTGCGCGTTCACGAAGGGGCACACCCACGGATTGGGGCAGCAGACGTCGTCCCGATCGTCGCCCTCGATCCCGCCGACCGGGAGCGCGCGAAGGATTGCGCGCTTCGGCTCGCCGACAGGATCGGGTCCGAGCTCGGCTTGCCCGTGTTCCTCTACGGCCAGTCGTCGCCCGGCCGCGGCCCGGCCTTCTACCGGCGCGGGGGGCCAGCGGAGCTCCAGCGACGCATCGACGCGGGGGAGGTCAGCCCGGACTTCGGGCCGGGCACGCTCGACGAGCGAGCAGGGGGTGTGATCGTCGGGGCGCGTAACCCGCTGATCGCGTTCAACGTCAATCTCGCAACCGACGATGCAGAGGTCGCGCGTTCAATCGCGGCGGTCGTGCGTGAGGCCGGCGGCGGCTTTCCGGGTGTGCGAGCTCTCGGTCTGGCGCTTCCACGCGCGGGGCGTGCGCAGGTGAGCATGAACGTCGAGGACTGGGAAGCAGCTGCCTTGCACGACATCGTCGAGCGTGTCGAGTCGGAGGCCCGTGCGCGCGGTGTCGATGTCGTCGGCGCCGAGCTCGTCGGCCTCATGCCGGCCGGGGCGGCTGCGGCTGCGGCCGGCGCAATCTTGCGCATCGACGGGTTCAACTCTTCGCACGTGCTGGAGCTGCGGCTGCTCGAACGCGCACGCCGCTGAGTCAGCGGTGGCCCGGAGCTAGACTCGCGCACGATGGCTCAGGCGACCGCGATCCGCCTGACCGGGGACGATCTCCGGGTCAGTGACGTCTGGGCGGTCGCTGTTGGCAACACCGAGGTCGCGCTTACAGACGAAGCGCGGACGAAGATGCGGGCCGCGCGCGAGCTCGTCGAGCGCGCAGCGCACGGCAGTCGCGAACACACCTACGGCATCAACACCGGCTTCGGACGTTTCGTCTCGCAGTCGATCCCGGAGGAGCAGACCGGCGAGCTCCAGCTCCGCCTGCTCCGCAGTCACGCCTGTGGCGTCGGGGATCCCTATCCGACCGCGATCGTCCGTTCCGCGATGCTCCTGCGCGCGAACGCGCTCGCGAAAGGGAACTCCGGTGCGCGAGTCGAGACCGTGGAGCTACTGCTCGAGTGCCTCGGTCGCGGGGTCCTTCCGTACGTGCCCAGTCGTGGATCGGTCGGTGCGAGCGGAGACCTCGCGCCGCTCGCGCACCTTGCGCTGCCGCTCATCGGAGAGGGGGAGGCGTACTACGCAGACCAGCTGGTCTCCGGAGCGGATGCACTCGCCGCCGCTGGGCTCGAGCCGACTCGGCTCGAAGCGAAGGAGGGGCTGTCGCTCATCAACGGAACGCAGTTCATGGCGGCCTACGGCGCCCTCGGCGTCGTTCGCGCGCGCCGGCTCACACGTACGGCCGACATCGCGTGCGCACTCTCACTCGAGGCGCTACAGGGCTCGCGAACGAGCTTTCTCCCGCAGATCCATCGCCTCCGTCCGCTTCGCGGCCAGTCCGATTCGGCGGCGAACGTCCTGCGCTTGCTCGAGGGATCCGCCATCAACGAGGCGCACAAGTGGTGCGACCAGGTTCAGGACGCTTACTCGCTCCGCTGCGCACCACAGGTACACGGCGCCTCGCGCGACTTGCTCGACTACGTCGAAGGGACCGTGGCGGTCGAGCTCAACGCAGCGACGGACAACCCGCTCGTGCTCGTGGAGGACGAGCTGCTCGTCTCGAACGGGAACTTTCACGGCCAGCCGCTGGCATTCGCGCTCGATGCGCTCGCGATGGCCTGCTCCGAGCTCGCCAACATCTCGGAACGTCGCGTCGAACGGCTCGTCAATCCGAATCTCTCGAGCGGCCTGCCCGCATTCCTGACGACGGACGGTGGCCTGAACTCTGGCTTCATGATCCCCCAGTACGTCGCGGCCTCGCTCGTGAGCGAGAACAAGTCGCTTTGCCATCCCGCCAGCGTCGATTCGATTCCGACGAGCGCCGGCCAGGAGGATCACGTGTCCATGGGGAACGCTGCCGCGCTCAAGGCGTGGCAGGTGCTCGCGAACTCCGAGCGCGCGCTCGCGATCGAGTTGCTCGCGGGGGCCCAGGCCGTGGAGTTTCTCGCCCCGCTCGAGCCCGGACACGGCGTGCGCGCTGCGCATGGATTCGTCCGTTCGCTCTCGCCGCGGCTCGGCGACGATCGCTCGCTCTCGCACGACATCGAAACGGTCGCGGCCGCGATCCAGGACGGTTCGTTCCTCGCGGCCGTCGAGGCGGAGGTGGGTGAGCTCGCGTGAGCACTACCCGCCCACTTGACGCTGTCGTCCAGGAGCTCTGCGGGGATCTGACCCGCATCCGTTCGCCGCGTGGCACTGAGTTACACGCGCGCGCGTGGTCGACGGAGGCACCGTTGCGGATGCTGCTCAACAACCTCGATCCCGAGGTCGCAGAGCGGCCCGAAGATCTCGTCGTCTACGGCGGATCGGGCAAGGCCGCACGGAATCCGGAGGCGTTGCGGGCGATCGTCCGCTCGCTGCTCGAACTGCGGGAAGACGAGACCCTGCTCGTGCAGAGCGGCAAACCGGTCGGCGTGTTCCGGACGCACCCGGGCGCGCCGCGCGTGCTGATCGCCAACGCCATGCTGGTTCCGCGCTGGGCTACGTGGGACGAGTTCCGCCGGCTCGAGGCCCTCGGACTGACGATGTACGGGCAGATGACCGCGGGGAGCTGGATCTACATCGGCACGCAGGGCATCTTGCAGGGCACGTACCAGACATTTGCGGCAGCAGGTGAGACCCACTTCGGCTCGCCCGACCTCTCCGGCCGCACGATCCTCACCGCCGGGCTTGGCGGGATGGGGGGTGCGCAGCCGCTCGCCGGGACGATGGCCGGCGCCGCAATCCTCTGCGTGGAGGTCGACCCGGCGCGGATCGAGCGCCGGCTCGAGACGCGCTACCTCGACGAGGCGACCGAGTCGCTGGACGACGCGCTCGCACGAATCCGGGCCGCGTCGGCAGAAGGGCGAGCGCTCTCGGTGGGTCTGCTCGGTAACGCAGCCGAGGTGATTCCCGAGTTGGCGCGCCGCGGCGAGCATTTCGATCTGGTCACAGATCAGACGGCTGCGCACGATCCGCTCACCGGCTACATCCCCGTCGGTCTGACCGTCGAGGCAGCGGCTGCGTTACGTGAATCGGATCCAGACGAGTATCTCTCTCGCGCACGTGTGTCGATTGTGCGTCATGTCGAAGCGTTGCTCGAGTTCGTCCGGTCCGGCAGCTATGTTTTCGATTATGGCAACAACCTCAGAGGTGAGGCCCGTGAAGGTGGCGTAGCGGAGGCCTTCTCATACCCGGGCTTCGTCCCGGCCTATATCCGGCCGCTCTTCTGTCGCGGCGTCGGCCCGTTCCGGTGGGCGGCGCTCTCGGGTGAGGCGGCGGACATCGCGGCGATCGACGCGGTGCTCCGCGACCTCTTCCCGGACGATCCGCTTCTGCAGCGGTGGCTGGACCTCGCGGCGAATCGTGTGGCGTTCCAGGGCCTGCCCGCCAGGATCTGCTGGCTCGGGTACGGGGACCGCGCGCGGGCGGGATTGGCGATCAACGAGCTCGTTCGCTCCGGTGAAGTCAAGGCGCCGGTCGTGATCGGGCGGGACCACCTCGACTCAGGGTCGGTCGCCTCGCCCTACCGGGAGACCGAAGCCATGCGCGACGGCTCCGATGCGATCGCCGACTGGCCGATCCTTAATGCCCTGCTCAACGTGGCGGCTGGCGCCACATGGGTCAGCGTGCACCACGGCGGCGGAGTCGGGATCGGCAACTCGATCCACGCAGGGATGGTCATCGTCGCCGACGGCACCGACGACGCTGCCGAACGCCTCGAGCGAGTACTGACGGCGGATCCCGGCACCGGTGTCATGCGACATCTCGATGCGGGGTATCCCGAGGCGATCGCGGCCGCCGAGTCGCACGGGCTCGTGGCGCCGATGCCGCCCGCCGCGCGGGGATGAATCGCACGGGCGGCGGGAGCCGCCTGCTCGTCCGCGATCTGGAACAGCTCGCGACACCTGTAGGGACGTCTGCCCCGCTGCGGGGAAGCGAGCTCGCCGAGGTCGACGTGATCGAAGACGCGTACGTCCTCTGCGGCGGTGGATCGATCGAGAGCGTCGGCCGCATGCGCGACCTTCCGAGTCTCGACGGCGAAGTGGACGAGGTCGACGGGCGCGGGCTCTGCGCTATCCCCGGGCTCGTCGACTGCCACACGCACGCTTGCTTTGCCGGCGACCGCGTGGAGGAGTTCGCGCTCCGTGCCTCCGGCGCGTCCTACGAGGAGCTGCACGCAACGGGGGGCGGAATCATGTCCACCGTCCGGGCGACGCGTGCAGCCGGTCCCGAAAAGCTCGCAGCCGCCGTTCGCACGCACCGCAGCTGGATGCTGCGCGCGGGGACGACCACCTTCGAGGCGAAGTCCGGCTACGGACTCGACCGCGATACCGAGCTCGCCTCGTTGCAGGCGATCCGAGACGAAGGCGGGATCCCCACGTGGCTTGGGGCACACGCAGTGCCGCCCGAGTACGACGACGCGGATGCCTACCTCGACTTCATCCTGACGCAGGTCCTCCCGGATGCCGCCGCGCTCGCAGAAGCGGCCGACGTGTTCCTCGAGCGCGGCGCGTTCGACGCCGCGCAGGCGCGGCGCTATCTGAGCGCCTGCGCCGAAGCGGGCCTTGTGCTCCGTCTGCATGCCGACCAGTTCACCGAGCAGGGCGCCCTCCCGCTCGCGATCGAGCTCGGCGCGAGGTCGGTCGACCACCTCGAGGCAACGGGCGCCGAGGGAGTCGCTGCGTTGGGAGCAAGCGATGTCGCAGCGGTGCTGCTCCCGGCGAGTGCGCTCTTCCTCGCCCGGCCGATGCCGCCGGCGCGGGCGCTCGTTGAGGCCGGCGCGATTGTCACCCTCGCGACCGACTTCAATCCGGGCAGCGCATTCTGCGAAAGCCTGCCGCTCGTGTGCTCGCTGGCGGCGACTCAGCTCAAGCTGTCGCCGGCGGAGGCCCTTGCCGCCTGCACGGTCAACGCGGCGCACGTCCTCGGTCGTTCCGGGCGGCTCGGGCGCCTCGCTTCCGGCTATGACGCCGACATCGTGCTGCTCGACGCCCCTGACTGGCGGTATCTCGCCTACCACCTCGGCGGGAACCTCGTGACCAACGTGGTTCTCCAGGGTGAGCTCGCCGAGTTAGGCTAGTTCCGCGATGCCGACCAGAAAGCAGCGACGGCGCGAGGCGAAGGCGCGGCGCCACGAATACGAGTACGTCTACGTCGACGACGAGGGGAACGAGGTCGCCGCCGACCCGGGCGAGCTTCGCACGGAGAAGAACGGACAGCGTGAGGCGAAGCCGCGGAAACCGCAGCAGGGAAAGCCGGCCGCTCGCGGTTCGGGGCGGCGCACGGTCGAACCTCCCTCCTGGCGGCGGTCGATTCGCCGAGCGGCGCTCTTCGGGCCCATCTTGGTCCTGGCGATGATTCTGCTCAACCGGAACCAGCCGTTCGTGCAGCAGGTCTTTCCAGCGGTGTTTCTGATCGCCTTCTTCATCCCCTTCAGCTACTTCACCGACTCGCTGACCTACCGCATGTTCCAGAAGCGCCTCGCGCGGCGCGACGCTCCGAAGACGCGCTAGTCCTTCTTCGCGTCGCCGCGGTAGTGCCCCTCGCCCGGCCAGGGCGCGAGGACGAGCAAGATGCGTGCGCCCGACTCAGTCGAGATCGAGCGTCGCTCGTCCGCGTCGAACGAGAAGAAGCACCCGGCGTCGGCTTCGATCGTCTCGTTGCCGGCCTCGACTCGCACCGAGCCGTCGACGACCGAGACGAGCGCGCGTTCCTTCACCTGGTGATCGCCGAGCGCCTGTCCCGGTTGGAGCGAGATCAGCACGGCTCGCGCAGCGGCGTCCGAGCGGAGGACCACAGGCGAGCGGGTCCCATCGGGAGTGTCGATCTCGCGAAGGTTCCAGCTCTGCATCGTGAGGATCTTAAGGGCGCCGACAGGCCGCCGTTAGACTCAAACGCCCGTGAGCCTCGCAGTGAACCGATACGAGCTCGGCCCGATCGGGACGAACTGCTACGTCGTCCTTGCTCACGACCGCGCGCACGAGGCAGTCGTCGTCGATCCCGGTGCGGACGCGCCGAGGATTCTCGAGGAGCTGGCGGCCCTCGAGAGCACGTGCGCGGCGATTCTGATCACCCATGGTCACTGGGATCACCTCGGTGGAGTGGCTGAGCTGGCCCGGGCCACCGGCGCGCCCGTCTACATGGCAGACGACGAACGGCTGCTGCTCGAGGACGTCAACAGTTTCACGCCGCCGGGAGTCGAGCTCCAGCCTTACTCACCCGATATCGCGCTCCAGGGCGACGAGGTGCTCGAGCTTGCAGGCATGTCGTTCGAGACGTTGCGTGTTCCGGGTCACTCGCCGGCGCACCTCGCCTACCACACCGAGGGTGCGGTCTTCTCCGGAGACCTCCTCTTCGCCGGATCGGTCGGCCGCACGGACCTCCCCGGGGCAGACTGGGACACGCTCGTCGAGTCGATCCGGACGCTTGCGGACCGGTACCCGCGGGACACGATCGTCTACTCGGGTCACGGACCGGAGACGACGATCGGCGCGGAGCTCGATCGAAATCCGTTTCTTGCGGAGCTGCGCGCGTGACGCGCTTCGAGGCGCCGCGCGGCACCCACGACATCCTCCCGTCCGAGCAGCCGCTCTGGGAATGGGTGACGGGGGAGATGAAGGAGGTCGCGTCCCTCTACGGGTATCACCGCATCGACACGCCAGCCTTCGAGGACACGGACCTGATCGTCCGGACGTCGGGTGGGGGCTCCGACGTCGTGCAGAAGGAGACGTACACGTTCACCGACCGAGGCGACCGATCCCTGACGTTGCGCCCTGAAGCAACGGCGCCGATCTGCCGGGCGTACCTGCAGCACGGCCTGCAACGCGAGCCCCAACCGCAGAAGCTGTACACGATCGGGCCGATGTGGCGCTACGACCGGCCGCAGCGCGGACGTTACCGCGAGCACTGGCAGCTCTCGATCGAGGCGATCGGCACGGACGACCCTGCGATCGACGCGGAGGTGATCCAGCTCTATGCAGAGCTTCTCCGCCGCGTCGGCGTCACCGACTACGTGCTCGAGCTGAACTCGATCGGCGACCAGAACTGCCGTCCGGCCTACATCGAGCAGCTGGCGGCGTGGCTCGATGAGCATGAGCTGGAACTCGACGACGAGGCGCGCGCGAAGCGCGCGACCTCGCCGCTCCGGGTCTTCGACGTAAAGAGCGAGCGCGTTCAGGCGCTGCTCGCGGGCGCGCCGAAGATCGGGGAGTCGCTCTGCGCTGCCTGCCGTGAGCACTTCGAGCGGGTACGCGAGTACCTCGACACCTACGGTGTCCGCTACGAGCTCACGCCGACCCTGGTCCGTGGCCTTGACTACTACACACGTACGACCTTCGAGTTCAAGGACGAGGCGATCGGAGCGAAGGACACGATCTGCGGCGGTGGACGGTACGACGGGCTGATCGAAGCGATTGGCGGACCGCCGACGCCCGGGATCGGCTTCGGCGCCGGCCTGGAGCGTCTCCTGCTCTCGATCGGCGCGGACCGCGCCGCGCCTGCGCACACCGACGTCTTCTTCGTGTTCGAGGAGGGCGCGGACCGCGCCCGGGTCCTGCCGCTGCTCGCAGAGCTACGGCGGCGCGGGCTCCGGACGGACATGGACTATGCCGGCCGGTCGGTCAAGGGACAGCTCACCCAGGCCGGCCGCCTCGGCGCCGGTTGGACCGTGATCGTGAACGGCGGCCAGGCAACGGTCCGCGAGTCGGGCCGTCCCGACGTGACGGCGTCCCTCGACGAGCTCGTGGACAGGATCTCCGGATGAACGCCTGGCGTGACCTGTACGCCGGCGACGTCCGTCCCGACCACGTCGGGCAGGAGCTCACCGTGGCTGGCTGGGTCGCGCGCAGGAGAGACCACGGCGGTCTCATCTTCATCGACCTCCGCGACCACACGGGCATCGTGCAGCTCGTGGTGAACCCCGAACGCGCCCCGGAGGCGGCGCAGACCGCGCACGACATCCGTTCCGAGTTCGTCGTGCGTGCCCAGGGCGAAGTCGTGCGCCGGGCGCCCGACGCCGTGAACCCGAACATCCCCACGGGCGAAGTCGAGCTGCAGGTGAACGAGCTCGAGATCGTCTCGCGCTCCGAGCCATTGCCGTTTCAGCTCGACGACGAAGGCGTCGAGGAGCCCCTCCGCCTTCGCTATCGCTACCTCGACTTGCGCCGCGACCGCATGCAGGGCAACCTGCGCCTCTCCGCAACGGTCATCGGTGCGATCCGGCGTTCGATGGACGAGCAAGGCTTCATCGACGTGTGGACTCCCTCGATGACGCTCGGCACGCCGGAGGGCGCCCGCGACTTTCTCATCCCGATGCGCTTACAACCCGGGCGATTCTACGCGCTCGCCCAATCGCCGCAGCTCTTCAAGCAGCTCTTCATGGTCGGCGCCATCGACCGCTACTACCAGATCGCTACTTGTTGGCGGGACGAGGATCTCCGTGCAGACCGGCAGTTCGAGTTCCGCCAGCTCGACCTCGAGCTCGCGTTTCCGACGCGGGAGGAGGTGCTCGACGTCCTGGAGCAGGTCGTCGTAGCATCGTTCGAGACGCTCGGTCGGACACCGCCGTCTCGGCCGTTCCCACGCATGTCCTATGCCGACGCGATGCTGCGGTACGGCTCCGACAAGCCCGACCTCCGCTTCGGTCTGGAGATCCAGGACGCGACCGCGCTCACGCGCGACTCCCAGTTCGGGGTGTTCGCGAACACCGACACTGTGCGCTACCTCGTCGCGCCGAAGTCGTTCTCGCGGGGCGAGCTGCAGAAGCTCGAGGACTTCGCGAAGGAGTGGGGCGCAAAAGGGCTCGCATATCTCGTGTACGACGAGAACGGGGAGGTGCGCTCGCCCATCGCGAAGTTCCTCACGGAGGGAGAGCTCGATGCATTTCGCGCGCCGCCCGGCTCGACGGTGCTCTTCGTCGCGGACAGTACGCCGATGGTCGAGCGGGTGCTCGGCGCCCTGCGTCTCCACCTCGGCCAGGAGCTCGGCCTCGTCGACGAGTCGCGGGACGAGTTCCACTGGGTGCTCGACTTCCCACTGTTCCTGAAGGACGAGGACACGGGGCAGTGGACGTTCGTCCATCACCCGTTCACGAGCCCCGCTCCCGGGCATGACGACCTGATCGAGACCGACCCGGGTGCAGCCTTGAGCCAGCATTACGACCTGATCTGGAACGGGTGGGAGCTCGGTTCGGGCTCGATCAGGATCCACCGCCAGGAGATCCAGGAGCGAGTCTTTCGCGCGATGGGGATGAGCGACGAGGAGGCACGGGCGAAATTCGGCTGGTTCCTTGAGGCGCTGCGACTGGGCGCACCGCCCCACGGCGGGTTCGCCCTCGGGATCGAGCGTTTCGTGGCCCTCCTGGCCGGCGAGTCGAACATCCGCGAGGTGATCGCCTTCCCCAAGACTGCCAGCGGCTCGGATCCGCTCACAGGGGCACCCGCGCCGACGACGCAGGAACGGCTGGACGAGCTTGGAATCAGTGTGAAGACGCCGAAGGCTTAAGGCCCGATGCCTGAACGGCCGATGGAACCTGCATACTTTGGTCGAAGGGCCAACCGCAGATGGCAACTCAAGAACCCGGACAACAGACCTCGCTGACGGCGCTCCCGCGCCTCGAAGACCTGCCGAAGAGCGGGGACGGCTACGACACCGAGAAGGTGCGCGACGCCTTCGAGGCGTTCCGCCGCCACTCCGCTCAGCTCCAGGCGCAGCTCCGTGTGCTCCAGGCGGCCAGTCGAAGCGGCCAGTCGGTCGAGCCCACAGGTCATGCAGTCCGCATGGACTCCCTGCATCTGATTCGCGCTGCCTCAGAATACGCCGACACCATCGAGGCCGACGCGCAGAAAGCTTCCGAGGCCCAGCTGTCCAAGACCGAGGAAGAGGTTCGCGGACGTCGCCGCGAGCAGCAGGACCGCGAAGCCGAGATCGAGCGCTATCGCCAGGAGAGTGAACGCCAGCGCGCGGAGATGCTCAACAACGCGCGGAACGAGGCGCGCGAGCTGCTTGCGAATGCCAACCGCGATGCGACTCAGGAGCTCCGCGAGGCAGAGGCCAAGGGCAGCCGGCTCCTGGAACAGTCGCGCCACCAAGCGACCGAGCTGACGAACTCAGCGCGGGCCGAGGTCGAGCAGACCCTCGAATGGGCGCGCGCCCAGGCTGCGGCGATTCTCAGCCGTGCCCAGAGCGGCACCGAGCAACTCCTCTCGGCGGCCGGGCTCGGCGACGACGAGATCAAGAAGGTCGGCGAAGCAATCGTCGCAGCGGCGAGCAGCGTGACCGAGGCCAACCGCACGCCGCCGGCGGCCATTCGTCCCGCCGCTCCCATCGCGACACCACCCGTGTCGCCTCCCGCCGCACCGCCGACGAGCCAAAAGCCAGAAGCAGCCGATACCTCCGCTGCGGACGAGACA
>Ga0207683_10001481_pt1 | contig 21165 bp, 21 predicted proteins | sample KBSM73metaG_FD_184333 | JGI IMG/M metagenome (GOLD analysis project Ga0207683, IMG submission 184333) | Miscanthus rhizosphere microbial communities from Kellogg Biological Station, Michigan, USA - KBS M7-3 metaG (SPAdes) (version 2) | ecosystem: Host-associated > Plants > Roots > Rhizosphere >... | reverse complement strand
GTCGGCCTGATGGCCTCGGAGGATTCCGAGTTCGCACGCCGGGCGCGCTTCATGACCCGCCACCTGTGGGCGACGCCCTATCGCCCCGACGAGCGCTACCCGGCCGGGGAGTACCCCAACCAGCACGCCGGAGGCGACGGCCTGCCCCGGTGGACTGCGGCCGATCGCTCGCTGGAGGACACCGATATCGTGCTCTGGTACGTGTTCGGCTCGCACCACGTGCCGCGCCTGGAGGACTGGCCCGTGATGCCGGTCGTCACCTGCGGCTTCCAGCTGCGGCCCGTCGGCTTCTTCGATCGCAACCCCGCGCTCGACGTGCCTCCGCCGCCGGGGCACTGCCACCCCCTGTAGCTCAACGGTAGAGCACCGGGCTCATAACCCGAGTGGTGGAGGTTCGACTCCTCCCGGGGGGATCCCTATCCTCGGCGCCAACACGACGGGAGGACGATGAGCGACAGCGAGGGCCACGTCACGTGGGATGGGCACCGCACCTGGTACCGGCGGCGTGGCGAGGCGGTGGCCGGCGGCCCGGCGCCGATCGTGCTGCTGCACGGTGGCCCCGGCGGCACGCACGACTACCTCGAGCCGCTGCTCGACCTCGGCGACGACGGCCGGCCGGTCGTGCTCTACGACCAGCTCGGCAACGGCCGCAGCGATCATCTGCGCGACGCCCCCGCCGAGTTCTGGACCGTCGATCTGTTCAAGCGCGAGCTGACCTGCCTGCTCGAGGACATCGGCTTCGCCGACCGCTACCTCCTGCTGGGCCAGTCATGGGGCGGGATGCTCGCGCTCGAGCACGCACTCGACCGGCCCGCGGGACTCGCCGGGATGGTCGTGGCGGACTCGCCGGCCAGCATGCCGCTCTGGGCCGAGGAGGCCAACCGCCTGCGCACCGCCCTGCCGGCCGACGTGCAGGCGGTGCTGACGGCGCACGAGGCGGCCGGCACCACGGCATCGCCGGAGTACATGGCTGCCGTCGACGTCTACAACCGGGCCTACGTCTGCCGGCTCGATCCCTGGCCCGAGCCGCTGGCCCGGGCGTTCGCGCTCATGCTCGAGGACCCGACCGTCTACGGCACGATGATCGGGCCGAGCGAGTTCCACATCACGGGCACGCTGAAGGACTGGGACATCACCGAGCGCCTCCCGGAGATCGTCGCGCCGACCCTGCTCGTCTCGGGCCTGCACGACGAGGCGACGCCGCGCATCGTCGAGGAGATCCACCGGCGCATCGCCGGCTCCACCTGGGAGCTGTTCGAGGACTCCAGCCACACGCCGCACCTGGAGGAGCCGGAGCGCTTCCGTGCCTCCTGCGAGCGCTTCTTCGCCGGACTGGCCGTCTAGAGCCAGGCGGCGAGCCGGTGCGCGACCAGCACGGCCGGCATGCACGTGTTGGCGCGGGGCACGGTCGGGAAGACCGAGCAGTCCGCCACGAACAGCCCGTCCACACCATGCACGCGCAGGCGCTCGTCGACGACCGTCCCGACGGCGCACGTGCCGGCCGGGTGGTAATAGTGCGCGACGACGGCGTCGACGGCCGCGGCGGGCGAGAGTCCTGCCGTTGCCTCGGTCTCGTCGCCCAGGAGCTCCGCGAAGGGGCCGCTGCGGGCGAGTGAGCGCGCGATCTCCACACCGTCGCGCAGGACGCCGTGGTCATGCCCGCCGGCATCGCTGCAATAGGCGTGGTCGATCACCGGCGCGAGCGTCCCGGCGGGGCCGGCGAGGCGGACATGCCCACGCGAGCGCGGTGTCAGGCAGGCGACGGGGATCCAGAACTCGAAGCCCTCCCGCGCGAGACCGCCGACGGGGTAGACGTGCAGGTCGAAGCCCTCGGGCGCGCACAGGCTCGAGCGCAGCTTCGCGATCACGCCCTCGACCGGGGCGAATGCGCCGCCGGCGGCATGCTCGGCGCAGAGCGCGCGCAGCTCGGTTGTGCCCGAGTAGCCGAGCTCGATCGCCGGGTGGTCGTGCAGATTCGCCCCGACGCCGGGCAGGTCGGCGACGACGGGGATGCCGAGCGCCCGCAGGTCGTCGGCAGGCCCGATGCCCGAGCGCAGCAGGAGCGCGGGGGAGTCGTAGGCGCCCGCGCACACGATCACGCGCTCCGCCTCCACGGTCGGCTCGCCCGCGCAGCGGACGACAGCGCCGCGCACGCGCCCGCCGCGCACCACGAGCCGCTCGGCCGGGGCGTCGCCGGCGATCCGGAGCGACGCACGCTCCCGTACCGGGTCGAGGTAGGCAAGCGCGGCATTCCAGCGCACGCCGCCGGCGATGTTGACGGGCGAGGGGGCGACGCCCGTGTCGGCATCCAGGTCGTTGAGGTCGTGGACGCGCGGAACGCCGAGAGCGGTCAGCGAGGCCAGCGCCGCACGGTGGAACGGCGCGAGCTCGGCCTCCTCGGGGATGCGCACGCGCATGCGCTCGCTCGCAGCCTGCAGCAGCGGCTCCACCTCGGCACGCGACCAGCCCGCCATCCCGGCTGCGGCGAAGGCGTCGTAGTCGAGCCGGCTGCCCCAGATCGCGGCGCACCCGTTGTGACTCGAGCAGCCGCCGATCATGCCCGCGCGCTGGAACTCGACGCGCCGCCCGCCATAGCCGTCGTCGCTCCCGTAGCCGAGCTGGTGCGACTCTGCGAGCCAGGTCGCGTCGAGCACGTCGGCGGGCCAGCCGCCGCCCTCGAAGGAACCGAAGTCCGGCCCGGCCTCGAGTACGAGGATCGACTCGCCGGATCGCTCGGCGAGCAGACCGGCGAGTGCGGCACCAGTCGTGCCGCCGCCGATGATCAGCGTGTCGACGCGCGGCGGAAGCACCTGCATGGAAGGAGAGCCTAATGTCCCGCAAAGCTCCGAGAAGCTGGGCGAGCCTCGCGGGTGCCCGTTTCATGCGATTCAACTAGGGTTAACCAGGCGATGGCGATCGCCAGGCAAAAGACGCGCCAGCGCGAACTGCGCGAGGCCAGGGCGCTGTTCCGCCGCGTGCAACGGGGCGACCGGCGGGCGTTCGAATTGCTGTATGCCGCCTACGAGGGCCGCGTCTACCGTTTCTGCCACCGTCTGACGGGCGACGACCGGACGGCCGCGGCGCTCGTCGAGCTCACGTTCGCACGCGCACTCGCAGACGTCCCCGAGGACGGGCTCGAGACACTCGACGTGCCCGCGTACCTGCTTGCAACGGCACGTTCGCTGGCCTACGAGCGCAGCGGAGAGCCCTCGGTCGCGCCCGGGCAGTGGGAGAGCGAGGTCGCTGCAGCCAACCAGCGCCTCTCGCCGCAGGAGCGCGCGGTGCTGGCACTGCGCGACCTCGAGGGCCGTCCCGACGACGAGATCGCCGTTGCCCTCGGCGCCCAGGCGCAGGCAGTCCCGGGCCTCGTCGGCACGGCGCGCCTGCGCCTGCACGCCGAGCTGCGCCTCCCGGAGATCGGCCCTCCCTGTCCCGGCCGTCTGCCTGCGCTGTCGGCCTACGCCGACGACACGCTGACTGCCGAGGAGCGTGACGAGCTCGCCCGTCACGTCACGGGATGCGCGAACTGCCGCGCCGCGCTGTTCGCGCTGCGCGAGGCGGCGTTGCGCTATCGCACGCTGCCGGTGCCCGAACCGCCCGGCGACCTCGGCTCGCGCATCACCACGGCACTCGGAGCGATCGGCCTGCCGGCGCGGGGGGCCGCGGCAAACGAGGCCGTCGCCGGTGGTGGCCGCCAGACCGCGGTGGCGGTGGCGATGGGCGCGCTCGCACTGGTCGGCGTCGGCGTCACGATCGCGGCCGCACACGACGACGACGGCGGGGCCGCTCCGGCCAAGGCTCCCGTGTCGCCACAGCCCCAGGCGCAGCCGAGCACTCCGATCTCGGGCACGTCCCTGGCGCTCGGTGCGGTGAGCGTGCCCGTGACCAAGCCACACCGGCCGCCGCCGGTCCTTCGCCACCAGCGCACAGGCACGCGGCGGCGCGCGCGGAAGCCGGTGCATCGCGCCCGCCCGTCCGTCGCGCAGCAGCTCGGCCTGGGCAAGTCGTTCGCGCCCGAGGGCCCGCCGATCGTGGCCTCGCCGCCCGCACCGACTCCCGTCACGACTCCGAAGCCGAAGCCGAAACCCGTGCGCGACATCCCGGTCGACGTCCTGCCGCCCAACCCGCCGACCGCGGCGGCACAGGCGGCCGCACAGGCGTCGCCCGATCAGTCCGCGCCGCCCGAGCCGCCGCCACCGGCCCAGACGACCAGCACGTAGAATTGCGGGTATGTCCGGCCACTCGAAATGGTCGTCGATCAAGCACAAGAAGGGCGCCGCCGACGCCAAGCGCGGCAAGCTCTTCTCGAAGCTCTCGCGCGCCATCATCGTGGCCGCCAAGGAGGGCGGGCCTGATCCCGATTCCAATATCAACCTCGCCAACGCGATCGAGCGGGCGCGTGCCGTCTCGATGCCGAAGGACAACATCGAGCGTGCGATCGCCCGTGGCGCCGGGGCCGACGCCAACAGCGAGGCCTACGACTCGGTCACGTACGAGGGCTACGGCGCGAGCGGCGCGGCGCTGATCGTCGAGGCGCTGACCGACAATCGCAACCGCACTGCGGCCGATGTGCGCTTCGCCTTCGGCAAGTACGGGGGCTCGCTCGGCACACCGGGCTCGGTCGCGTGGATGTTCGAGCGCAAGGGCGTCGTCACGGTGCCGCTGACGGCTGCCGACGAGGACACGATCACGCTCACGGCGGCCGAGGGCGGCGCCGAGGACGTCCGCGCCGACGGCGACATGTGGCTGATCACGAGCGAGCCGCACGACCTGGGCACGCTGCGCAGCGCGCTCGAGGAAGCCGGGATCCCGATCGAGAGCGCCGACCTGTCCCTGCTGCCCAAGACGCAGGTCGAGGTGGACGCCGATCAGGCGCGCACGCTGCTGCGCCTCGTCGACGCGCTCGAGGAGAGCGACGACGTCCAGGACGTCTACTTCAACTTCGACATCCCGGACGCGGTCCTCGCGGACGCCTGACGCAACGCCGAGGGCCTGGCCCCTGACGTTGCGTCGCGAGTGCGTTACTTGCCCGGTGCGCCGGGGTCCGTGACGGCCTCCGCGGCCTCCTGCGCCTTCTCGACGAGGCTGCCTTTGCCCGTCGCGATGTCCTTGAGCTCCTCGGCGTCGTCCTTGAGGCTGCCGATGCCCCCGCGCTCGTCGACCAGCTTCTTGGCCTCATCTGCGAGCTTGCCCAGATCCATGTCGGTTCCTCCGGTCGGTGTCAGTGGTGGACGTGCCGCGGCAGCGTCGCCGCCTCCGCGATCCAGCGCGCGACCTCGGACTCGCTCGGAGCGCGGTTCACGAGGTTGCGCGCGTCGTTGACCTCGCTCATCTTCGCGGTCAGGTTGGCCGCGTTGCGCTGGGCGAGCTCCACGACCGTGTCGACGCCGGCGGCTTCGAGCAGGTCGGCGTACTGCCCCGCCACTCCGTCGATGCGGAACAGGTCCACGTGATTGACCCACTTGAGGATCAGCGACTCGCTGATCCCGGTCTTGTCCGCGAGCGCCTTGCGGCCGGCTGCGGTCGCGCCCTCGCTGAGCAGTGCCTCGGTGGTGGCGACGCCGGCCCCGGTGAGCTTGGCCGCGTGCGCCTCGCCGACACCCTCGATCTCGACTACGGACGACATGAAGGCTCCTCTGGCATGGGTATTCGCCCCCGCCCGCCGACCATAGACCTCAACGGTGCCGGGCGCGAATCCCGCGGCCCGGTCCGGTAATGCCGGTCACTCCTCGCCGGGCTCGCGGCCGTCCGGCAGCCACGGGGGCGTCGGATACTCGATCGCGTCGTCCTCGCGATGCTCTCCGATCGAGAGGATGCGCAGGTCGGCCTCTCCGTCGTTGACGAACTGATGGACGAGTTTCGGCCCTTCGCTCTTCGCGAAGAAGTCGCCTGGCCCGACACGGAACCGCTCGTCGCCGGCGTACAGCCACCCGGTGCCCGCCAGCACGAGGAAGCCCTCCTCCTCGCTGCGGTGCCAGTGGTACCGGGCCGAGCGCTGGCCGGGGTGCACGACGTCGAGGTTGACGCCGATGCGCCGCAGGCCGGCGGCGCGCGCGATCAGCGTGGTCAGGCCGAAGCTCTCGCCGCCGGGCTCCGCCTCGTTCTGGCCGATCGGGAGCTCGTCGATGCTGACGAGCCAGGGAGGCCGCCCGTCGGCGCGCTCCACGAGTTGCTCGGCGCGCATGCCGTCGGCCTTCCCGACGCGCCAGTCGCCGGCCGGGAGCACGCGCCGCTCGATCCAGCCGCTGGGCGCCCAGTCGGGCTCGACATCGGCGCAGGCGTCGATCCACCGGCCCTCGCGGTCGATCGTGAGGAAGGCGTCCACGTCGCCCAGGACACGAATGAGCTCACCGACTGCGGTGATCGGGTCCGGGAAGCGGCGCGGGTGTCGGGAGACCGCGGCGACGGTCCGGACGGGGCGCTGGGGCACGGTCGCCGATGCTATCAGCGGCCTCCGAACGCCCCGCCACGTTTGAAACCGGTTCGGAACGCGATCGCCGTCCGCAGGGGCGCCTACCCTGCCTTCGTGATCGTCCTCGGCATCGACCCGGGCACTGCAAGCACGGGCTATGGCGTGATCTCGTTCGACGGCCGCGATTCGTGCGCCCTCGCGCAGGGAACGGTACGCACCGGGCCGCGCGAGGCGCCCGAGCAACGCCTCGCCGCGATCCAGCGCGCGATCCAGGATCTGATCGCGGCCCACGCCCCCGTGGCCGTCGTCTTCGAGAGCCTCTACATCGGGGCCAACCCGCGCACGATCATGTCGGTCTGCCAGGCGCGCGGAGCTGCGCTCGCGGTCTGCGGCGCCCACGGCATCGCCTGCACGGAGTACGCGCCCGCGCAGGTCAAGACGGCCGTGTGCGGCTTCGGCGGCGCCGGCAAGGATCAGGTCATGCGCATGGTGCGGCAACTGCTCTCGCTGCCCGAGGCTCCCGAGAGCGATCACGCCGCCGACGCGCTCGCGCTCGCCCTCTGCCACGCCTGGAGCGCCCGTGCCGAGGCCCGGTTCGCGCGCGCCAGGGCGGCACGGTGATTGCGAGCCTGAGCGGGCGCCTCGTCGAGGCCGACGCGGACGGCCTGGTGGTCGAGGTGGGGGGCGTCGGGCTGCGCGTCCACGCCTCCGCAGCCGCGACCCGCGCCGCACGCGAGCATCCGCAGGCGGTGCAGTTGCAGACGCACCTCGTGGTGCGCGAGGACGCGCTCACGCTCTACGGCTTCGCGACGCAGCGCGAGCGGGGGCTCTTCGTGGCGCTGCTCGGCGTCTCCGGGCTCGGGCCCGCCAAGGCGCTCGCGCTGCTCTCCGGCTATCCGGTGGACACCCTGCAGCGCGGCATCGCGACGGGCGACCTGGCGCTGCTGGCGTCGGTCTCGGGCATCGGGAAGCGCACAGCCGAGCGCATCGTGGTGGAGTTGCGCGACAAGCTCGGCGCCGCGGCACTCGAGGCGGTCGCCGCCGGCGACGGCGCGAGCGCGCCGGCTGCCGACGATCCGCACCTCCAGGCCCGCGACGCGCTCGTCGCGCTCGGCTTCGCGGTCGCGGAGGCGGAGACCGCGCTCGCGGGCACCGAGGGCGCCACGGAGCAGCGCGTCAAGGAGGCGCTGGCAGCCCTGCGGCGCGGGGGCTCCGCATGAGCGAGGAGGAGCGCCTGGTCGGTGCCGCCGCCGCGCGCGGCGACGAGGACGAGACCGATCGCTCGCTGCGCCCGCGCCAGCTCGACGAGTTCGTCGGGCAGGAGGTCGTGCGCGAGCAGCTCTCGATCGCGCTGGCCGCCGCCCGGGAGCGCGGCGAGCCGATCGACCACGTGCTGCTGGCGGGCCCGCCCGGGCTCGGCAAGTCGACGCTCGCCCACATCGTCGCGACCGAGATGGACACGCGCCTGATCACGGTCTCCGGCCCGGGGCTCGACCGCAAGGGCGACCTCGTGGCCATCCTCGCCGACCTGGCCGACCGCGATGTGGTCTTCATCGACGAGGTGCACCGCCTCAACCGCTCCGTCGAGGAGACGCTCTACCCGGCCATGGAGGACGGCGTCGTCGACATCATCATGGGCCAGGGGCCGGGCGCCCGCAGCCTCCGGCTCGACCTCGCGCCGTTCACGCTGATCGGCGCGACGACGCGTGCCAGCCTGCTCACGAAGCCCCTGCGCGATCGCTTCGGGATCGTCTTCCGCCTCGATCACTATTCGCCCGCCGAGCTCGTGCGCATCGCCCAGCGCTCGGCCGGCATCCTCGGCATCCAGATGCAGGACGACGCGGCGGCCGAGCTCGCCCAGCGCGCACGGGGCACACCGCGGCTCGCCAACCGGCTGCTGCGGCGCGTGCGCGACTTCGCCCAGGTGCGCGGGGACGGCGCGATCGACCACGCCACGGCGGTTGCGGCGCTCGACCTGCTCGGCGTGGACGCCGAGGGTCTCGACCGGCTCGACCGCGAGCTGCTGCGCATGATCGCGGAGACGTTCGAGGGCGGGCCCGTCGGGCTCTCGACGCTGGCCGACGCCATCGGCGAGGACCGCGGCACGATCGAGGACGTCTACGAGCCGTACCTGCTGCAGAAGGGCCTGCTGCAGCGGACGCCGCGCGGGCGCGTGATCACACGGCTCGGGCGTGCCCACCTCGGGCACCCGGACACCCCGCCCGCGGACGATCACCGGCTGTTCGGCTAGCCGGCGGGCAGTGTTTCCTGGCGGGCGCCACGCTCGCTGCCCCCGCGGCGGCCTTGGCGGCGACGGCCGTGGTGGCGGCGCTGTCGGCCACCTGCGCGGAGGCCGTGACCGTGCTGGGCAATGCCGCGGCCTCGGGCGCCGGGTGTCCGCCACCACCGCTGCTGAGCGCGAAGACGACCGCCGCTGCCACGGCTGCCGCGGCCGAGAGCGAGGCGCCGATGCGCAGCTGGCGCCGCCGCTGGCGGCGCGCCGCCAGCGGGGTCTCCGAGAGCTCGGCCGCCAGACGGGCGTCCAGGCGGGCAGCCACGTCGCCCGGGAGCGGCTCCTGGCCGAGCCCGGCGAGCTGCAGGCGCACGGCCTCCAGTTCCTCGTCCGGCACGTCCGGCTCGATGCTCGCGTCATCCACGTCCGTTAGACCCCGCTCTCCGTCACCGGTTCCGCGCCGCCCGCGCGCAGTGCGACCGCGAGCAGCGCCCGCGCGCGGAAACTGCGCGACTTCATGGTGCCTTCGGGGATTCCCGTCACCTCGCCGGCCTCGGCCGGGGTGAGCCCGCAGACATCGCACAGGAGCGCGGCCTCGCGGAACTGCTCGGGCAACTCGTCGAGCGCTCGCGTCAGCAGCGTCCGCTGCTCGCTGCGCGCGAACGGGTCGTGAGGATCGGCCGGCTCGGGCAGCGCGTCCGCGTCGGCGGATGCGCGCCGCTTCGCCAGGACGTCGTAGCACTTGTTCGTCGCGATCCGGTAGAGCCAGGTCGAGACGCGTGCCCGGCTGTCGAAGCGCGGCAGCGCGCGGTAGGCGGAGATGAACGTCTCCTGCAGCGCGTCCTCGGCGTCGTCGGTGTTGCGGCAGATGCGCAGGGCAAGCGCGTAGATGCGCGCGCGGTGCCGCCGCACGAGCTCCTCGAAGGCGTCGCGCTCACCCGCCGCGGCACGGCGCGCGAGCGCCTCGTCGGTCGCGGTGCCGATCACGCGGTCCCGTTCGCCGGTGGGCGCGCGTCGCCTGCGAGACTGCCGCGGTGCGTATCGACGAGCTCGACTACGCGCTGCCCGAGGAGCTGATCGCGCAGCAGCCGGCGGCGCGCCGGGACGAATCCCGCCTGCTCGTGCACCATCGCTCCGGAGCGATCGAGCACCGGCGCTTCGACGACCTCGTCGACCTGCTCGATCCGGACGATCTCGTCGTCGTCAACAGCAGCCGCGTGTTGCGCGCCCGCGTCGCGGTCCGGCGGCCGACCGGCGGGGGCGGCGAGGTCCTGCTGCTCGAGGAGCGCCCGGACGGCCTCTGGGAGTCGCTCCTGCGACCGTCGCGGCGCGTGCGGCCGGGCGTGGCACTGGTCGCGCTCGAGGGGGAGCTCCAGATCGAGCCGGTCGAGGACCTGGGCGAGGGCCGCTGGCTCGTCCGGCCGTCGCTCGCCGGCGCCGAGCTCTCGCGCGCGCTCGAGCGGGCCGGCCGCCTGCCGCTGCCGCCGTACATCCGCGACCCCTCGGTGCCCGACGAGCGCTACCAGACGGTCTATGCGCGCCTGCCCGGCAGCGCGGCTGCACCCACCGCGGGCCTGCACTTCACGGACGCGCTGTGGGAGCGCCTGCGGGCGCGCTGCGAGGTGGTCGAGGTCGAGTTGCGCGTCGGGCTCGACACGTTCCGGCCCGTGACCAGCGGAACGCTCGAGGAGCACCCGATGCACAGCGAGGCCTATCGCGTCGAACCGTCTGCGCGCGCGGCCATCCTCTCTGCCGTGGCGGCGCAGCGACGCGTCGTCTGCATCGGAACGACCTCGGTGCGCGTCGTCGAGACCGTCGCGGATCCCACGGCGCCGGACGAGGGACGCACCTCGCTCCTGATCGCGCCGGGCTACCGCTTTCGCGCCATGGGCGCGCTCGTGACGAACTTCCACCTGCCTCGCTCCACCTTGCTGGCGCTCGTGATGGCGCACGTCGGCGTCGAGGAGACGCGTCGCATCTACGCCGAAGCGATCCGCGAGCGCTACCGCTTCTACAGCTTCGGCGACGCAAGCCTGCTCCTGTAGCTACGGCACCCGGTCGCCCGAAGTCACAGGCCGTTCCAACCCAACAGGGTCTAACCCAACGGGGTCTGGCCCCGCCAGGCGGGGCCTGACCCCAGGTGGCGGAGCCTGACCCCAGGGTGGCAGTCGGGTTAACCATGCGGCTTTGCAGTTCGGCACCATGTTCCGCGAGGCTTTTCGGGCACACGCTCCGTGCGACTCCTCCGCGGCCGTTTTCCGCATGCCTAGACGCTTCGCAGGCTCTTCACCAGGTCGGTGCCAGGCCCCGCCACTTGGGGTCAGGCCCCGCCAGGCGGCGCCAGACCCCGTTGTGTGGCGCTGCGGGTGTTGATGTGCCGGAAGTGGCGCTGCGGTGGGCTTGGACGGCGCCAGGGGCAGGGATGCCCGACAATGGCGGCGTGACGCGACTCGATCAGTTGCTCTGCGAGCGGGGGCTCGTGGAGACGCGCAGTCGCGCCCAGGCGCTCGTCATGGCCGGGCGCGTGCGCGTCGACGGGCGGGTCGTGACGAAGGCCGGCACGCCGATTTCCGCGGATGCTGCGCTCGAGGTCGACCAGGGGCCGGCCTATGTGTCGCGCGGCGGAGACAAGCTGGCCACCGCGCTCGAGGCCTTCGCGATCGATGTGTCGGGGCTCGTCTGCCTCGATGTCGGAGCCTCGACGGGCGGTTTCACCGACTGCCTGCTGCAGCGCGGGGCGGCGCGTGTCACGGCGCTCGATGTTGGCCGGGGACAGCTGCACGAGCGTCTGCGGGCAGACGATCGCGTGACGCTGCTGGAGGGCGTGAACGCCCGCTTGCTGGCTCCCGGCGAGCTTCCGGGCCCTCCGGCTACGCTCGCCGTCGTCGATGTCTCGTTCATCTCCCTCTCGCTCGTCCTGCCGCCGCTCGTGGGCGTGCTCGCACATCCCTACCGCGTGCTGCCGCTCGTGAAGCCGCAGTTCGAGGCCGGGCGCAGCGAGGTGCGTCGCGGCGTCGTGCGCGATCCGGCCATCCACACGGCGGTGCTGGAGCGCGTCGCCGAGGTCGCGCGTGAGGCGGGTGGCGTCGTGCTCGGCGCATGCGAGAGCGGCCATCCCGGCCCGGCCGGCAACCGTGAGTTCTTCCTCCACATCGTCTCGAGCGACCACCCGGACGCCGTGGAGGCCCCGGGCGACCTCCTCCCGCTGTTGCGCGATGCCGTCGCCTGAGCGCGTGACAGTGCGCCGTGCGGTCCTGAGCGCCCGCCGCGCCGCCGGCGACGCGAAGAAGCGCGTCGCGCGCCTCGCCGCGGACGCGGGCGTCGAGCTGCTGCCGGAGTCCGAGATGGCACAGGCCGACCTCGTGATCGTGCTCGGAGGCGATGGCTCCGTCCTGCGTGCCCTGCAGTCCGTGACGGGACTGAGGATCCCCGTGTTCGCCGTCAACTTCGGCCGCGTGGGGTTCCTCACGACCGCAGAGCCCGACGAGCTCGAGACCGCCGTCGTCCGCGCCCTCGCGGGCGAGCTCCAGGTGCTCGAGCTCGCGACCGTCCAGGTCGAGCGCGAAGGCGCGCGATCGGGGTTGGCCGTCAACGATGTCGTGGTCGCCAGCGACGTCCAGGGACGCATCGCGCGGCTCGGGTGGAACGTCGACGGGGTCGACCTCGGCGAGCTCGCCTGCGACGCCGTGATCGTGTGCACGCCCGCGGGCTCGACCGGCTACGGCCTGTCTGCGGGCGGGCCGGTGCTCGACTGGGGCGTCGAGGCCATGGGAGTGACGTTCGTGGCGCCGCATACGCTCACGGCTCGCCCGCTGGTGCTCCCGCGCGGTGCCCGCGTCGAGGTCGCCAACCGCGCCCGCGAGCTGCCCGTGCGCGTGATCCTCGACGGCGTCCAGAGCGACCGCGTGCTGGCGCCGGGAGAATCGGTGACGGTCTCCCTGGCGCCAGAGCGAACGGCGCTCGGCCTGCTCCCCGAGGTTGCCTTCCTGCAGCGCTATCGCGACGCCTTCACCCGCTGATGCTCGAGGAGCTGGTCGTCGAGAACCTCGTGCTCGTGCGCTCCGCACGGCTCACGCTGCACCCCGGTCTGAACGTGCTGACAGGCGAGACGGGCGCGGGCAAGACGATCCTCGCCGAGGCGGTCGGCCTGCTGCTCGGCGGCCGCGCCGACGCGGCGCTGGTCGGCCCGGCCGGCGCCGAGGCCTACGTGGAGGCGACGTTCTCGGACGTCGAGCTGCCCGAGGAGCTGGCCGAGCTGGCGCCCGAGGACGCCGAGGACGTCGTCGTCGCCCGCCGCGTCGGGCGCGAGGGCCGCTCCCGCGCGCTGCTCTACGGCCGCAGCTGCACGCGCGACGATCTCGAGCGGATCGGGCAGTCGCTGATCGAGATGGTCTCCCAGCACGAGGCGCGGCGCCTCGTGCGCCCCGCCGTTCAGCTCGATCTGCTCGATGCCTCCGCCGGCGAGGCGCTGACCGCGCGGCGGGCGGAGATGGCAACCGCCTGGAAGGCGCTGGGCGCCGCACGCCGCGCGCTCGCCGACGCCGAGAGCGGCGCCGCGGGCGAGCAGGCGCGCCTGGCCGAGCTGCGCGCACTGGCGGAGGCCGTCGCGGGCGTCGATCCTCAGCCCGGAGAAGAGGACGACCTCGTGCGCGAGCGCAACCGGCTGCGCCACCTCGACGTCCTGCTGGAGGCCGCCCGCACGGCCGCGGACCTGCTCAACCCTGACGAGGGCTCCGGCGCCGTGGCCCAGGCAGGAGAGGCCGCGCACGTGCTGGACCGCGTGCGCGACCACGATCCGGCGCTCGCGGAGCCGGCCGACGAGCTCGCCCGTATCGCCGAAGAGCTGCGCGAGACGGCCACGGGTCTGCGCTCGTATCTGACCGGCCTCGACGCCGACCCAGCCGTGCTCGACCGTACCGAGGAGCGGCTGGAGCAGCTTGCGGAGCTGCGGCGGCGTTTCGGGGCCGACGCGGCCGCCGATCTGCTGCCGCGTGCCGAGGCCGCCGCGCGCGAGCTGGCGGAGGGCGAGCGCGCCGACGAGCGCATCGCCCGGGCAGCGGCAGGGGTCGCCAAGGCCGAGGCCGCCGCCGCACGGATCGCAACGGCGCTGCACAAGGGGCGCGAGAAGGCCGCCGGGCCGTTCGCGAGGGCCGTCGAGCGCCACCTGGCCGACATGGGCATGGACGGCGCGCGACTCGAGGTCTCGATCGCCGACGCGCCGCTCGGAGCGCGTGGGCGCGACGCCGTGGAGATGCGCCTGGCCGCCAACCCCGGGCTTCCGGCCGGGCCGCTCGGCAGCGTGGCCTCCGGGGGCGAGCTCTCGCGCATCGCCCTCGCCGTGCGGCTCGCGGCGCGCGACGGAGAGGCGACCGAGATGCTCGTTTTCGACGAGGTGGACGCGGGCATCGGCGGCCGCACCGCTCGAGTGCTGACCGACAAGCTCCGCGAGCTGGCCGCCACGGCTCAGGTGCTCTGCATCACCCACCTGCCGCAGATCGCAGCGGCCGCCGACCGCCACTTCCTGGTCGAGAAGACCCAGGGCGAGACGAGCGAGGCGCACGTGACGCAACTGGACGCCGACGAGGCGCTGGAGGAGCTCGTGCGCATGCTCGGGGCCGATGTCGGCGACAGCGATGCCCGCGCGCTCGCGATCAGCCTGCGCGGTGCACACTCGTCCACCTGAAGGGGGATGCCCGGAGTGCCCATGTCACCCGATGGAGGGGCCATGCGAAGCCTTCGAAGCGGCCTCCTCGCGGTCGTCCTGCTCGTCACGGCGGCGGCCGGCGCAACGGCCAGCCAGGCTCCGACGCTGTTCCAGAGCGGGCGCTACGTCGCGCAGGGCACGGGGGGGTCGCTCAGCTTCGTCGTCGAGCGCTCCCAGGTGACGCGTCTGCAGGTGCGCATGCCGCTCTCCTGCCGGAACACGCGCACGCACAGGATGAGCGCGCCGACGCTCGTGTTCGGGCCTGCGGCCGCCCGCACCACCACCTACGCCCGCATCTACCTTCCGGCCGACGGCAGCGCGAACGTGACGTTCGTGGCCGACGACAACAGCCGCCAGCCGGAGATCTACCTCTCGCTGCAGCTGCACGGCGGCGCAGGTCACGTCAGCGTGCACGCCCGCAGCCAGGCCGCCCGGGAGACCTGCTCGGGCGCGTTCGGCTTCGACGTCCGCGCCTCGTAGCGCAGGGTTCGAGCGTCAGCCCAGCGCGAGCGCGATCACGCCGCCGACGATCGCGGCCGCCCCGGCGATGCGCTGCCATCCGCCGTGCTCGCGGTAGTAGTGCGTGCCGATCACGGCGCCGATCAGGATCGAGACCTCGCGCACGGGCGCGACGTAGGCCACGCCGGCCAGCCGGGTGGCGAACAGGACGAGCGCATAGGCGAACGGCGAGAGCACCCCGACGGCGACGACGACCCCGCGGTAGTCACGCGCGAGCAGCCGCACGGTCGAACGGTGGCGCAGCGCGGTCGGCGTCAGCGCAGCGACGATCGTCAGGTTCGTGATCAGCAGGTAGAACAGCGGCTCGGCATGCGAGGCCCGCACCGCGTGCCCGTCCCACACGGTGTAGATGCCGATCAGGAGGCCGGTCGTCAGCGCATAGACGAGTGCCGGGCCGCGCCCGATCCCGCGGGTCGCGAGCAGCAGCACGACGCCGACGGCGATGGCGCACGTGCCCGCGAGCGCGAGCGGCCCCGGCTGCTCGCCGAGGATCGCGATCGCACCGGCGGTCGCGAAGATCGGGCCTGTCCCGCGCGCGAGGGGATAGACGAGCGAGAGGTCGCCCGTCGCATAGCCGCGCTGGAGCAGCACGAAGTAGAGCGTGTGCAGGCACCCGCTGGCGATTCCCAGCAGGACGATGGCGAACGAGACCCGGGCGCCGTCGTCGAGCCAGATTCCTACCGCGGCGACCGGCACCATGCAGACCGAGCCGACGACCATCTGCGTCCAGACGAACGTCGCGCCACCGGGAGCCCGCTTGGAGAGCGCGTTCCAGCCCGCGTGCGCAAAGGCCGCGACGAGGACGAGCGAGAGCGCGAGCGGCGTCACGGCGCCAAGCCTACGGCGCTAGGTCAGGTGCGCTGCGCCCACGTCGAGGGCACGTCGGCCCCGCCTTCCTCACTGATGCGCGGGCCCATGCGGACGAAGGCCGGGTGCGACGACAGCTTGCCCGCCACCAGCGCCTCTCCGAGGCCGAACGTCCGGGCCCGCGCGAGCAGGCCGGCCGGGACGAAGGAGAAGATCTCACCGGCGTAGGCCAGGTCGGCGGCCGAGTTCATCCGCATGAGCACGAGGTTGTCGCACTGCGAGACGACGTTGGGGTGGACCTTGTCCGGCCGCTGTGTCGAGGTCAGCAGGTAGAGGCCGAACTTGCGGCCCTCGGCGGCGATGCGCACGGCGTGCTCGGTCGCCAGCGCGGTCAGCGCGTCCTCGGGCGCGGCCGGGCACACGTTGTGCGCCTCGTCGATCACGATCAGCACCGGCTCGCGCCGCGCGCGCTGTTCCCACAGCCGCTCGAGCACCGCCTCGGCCACGAGCGCCTGCTCGGCGCGCGTCTCGAGGGAGCCGAGGTCGACGACCAGGCAGCGCACGGCGGGGTCGTGGAGAGCGTCGAGCGTCGACCCCGAGTCGCCCGTCGCCCACACGCCCCAGCGGTCGACGCCGAGGTTGCGCGCGCGCTGGGCGAGCGCGGCGGCGTCCTCGCGGTCGACCTTCGCGAGCTCGTCGAGCGCGTCGGGCCGCGCCTGCTCGAGCAGGGCGGCGAGCTCGCCGTACTCCTCGCGGTCGTGGATCGGATCGAGCCGCAGCGCCGCGGCGCGCCCGGCCGTGCCGAGCTCGCCGAAGTGGATCCGCAGGCGTTCCTGCCCCGAGGAAGAGCCGCGGTGGATCTGCGCGCTCCGCGTCGCGCTCGCGTGCCGTGCCGCCAGCGCCGGCTCCACGCCGTTGCGCAACTCCGTGATGCGCGCGAAGTCGGAGTTGGGATCGAGCACGACGATGCGCAGGCCCGTCTCGAGGAGCAGTTGCTCCAGCAGGACGCCGAGCGCGTAGGTCTTGCCGGATCCGGACTGGCCGCACAGGAACGTATGGCGATCGAAGCCGCCGGCGTCCAGCCCGTGCACCACCCCCGGGGCCAGCAACAGCTCGCCGGCGCGCAGCACCGCGCGGCGCGGAGTGGTCGCCTCGGACCAGGCGCGCACCTCCTCGACCGTGGCGGGGCGCACGCGGGCGTCGTGGAACGACGCCGGGGAGCGGTCCAGGAGGGTGCCCTCGCCCTGGGCGCCGCGGATGACGATGCGGCTCGTCATGGACGTATCGCCGCCCCAGCCGACCTCGCCGGCCTCGGTGCGCGTCACCTCGAGCGAGGTGATCTGCCCGAAGCGGTCGCCGGCGCCGGTCTCGAGCACGACGTAGCCGCCGACGCGCAGGTCGAGCGAGGTGAGCGACGCCTGGAACTCGAACCGCTGCCCGTCGACCGACGTCGCCTGCGCGAGGACGTTCGCCTCGACGCTGCGGCGCAGGTCGCGAAAGTGAGCGACGCGAGCGGCGAGCTCCGTCTCCATCGGGTCGGCCACGGCGCGGAGCCTACAGACCCGCGGCGCACCCCGGCAGCGCCGCGATTCCGGCCCTGCCGACCGACCAACTAGGATGCCTCCGGGGTCGAAAAACAGTCTGCGCGTCGTCGGGGAGGACGAATGGAATCGAAGTCCGCCAAGTACATCTTCATCACGGGCGGCGTCGTCTCCTCGCTCGGCAAGGGCATCACCGCCGCGTCCCTGGGCACGCTGCTCAAGGCGCGCGGCCTCAAGGTCGGCGTGCAGAAGCTCGACCCGTACATGAACATCGACCCGGGCACGATGTCGCCGTACCAGCACGGCGAGGTCTTCGTCACCGAGGACGGCGCCGAAACCGACCTCGACCTCGGCCACTACGAGCGCTTCATCGACGAGAACACCTCGCGCGCGTCGAACTCGACGGCCGGCAGCGTCTACAACACCGTCATCCGCCGCGAGCGCAAGGGCGAGTACCTCGGCTCGACGGTGCAGGTCATCCCGCACATCACGGACGAGATCAAGAGCCGCATCCTGCGCGTCTCGTCCTCGACCGACGTCGACATCGTGCTCGTCGAGATCGGCGGCACGGTCGGCGACATCGAGAGCCTGCCGTTCCTCGAGGCCATCCGCCAGCTGCGCACGCAGCTCGGCCGCGACAACGTGCTCTACCTGCACGTGACGCTCGTGCCGATGATCGAGGCCGCGGGAGAGCTCAAGACCAAGCCCACCCAGCACTCGGTCAACGAGCTGCGCCGCATCGGTATCTCGCCCGATGTCGTCGTCGCGCGCTCGTCCAGCCCGCTGCCCCGCGAGCTGCGGGCCAAGATCGCCCTGTTCGCCGACCTCGACGAGCGCGCCGTGATCGCCGCCGAGGACGTTCCGCACCTCTACACGGTGCCCCTGCGCCTGCGCGAGCAGCGGCTCGACGAGCTCGTGCTGGAGCACTTCGGCCTCGAGGTCACGCCGAGCAAGCTGGAGAAGTGGGAGGAGCTCTGCCGTCACATCGACGAGCTCGAGGGCAGCGTGCGCATCGCCATCGTGGGCAAGTACGTGCAGCTGCAGGACGCCTACCTGTCGGTCGTCGAGGCGCTCAAGCACGGCGCCATCCACCACGGCTCGCACCTCGAGATCGAATGGGTCGACGCCGAGACGCTCGACCCCGACGAGGCCGCCGAGCAGCTGCGAGGCGTCGACGGCATCCTCATCCCCGGCGGCTTCGGCCCGCGTGCGATCGAGGGCAAGGTGGCTGCGGTGCGCTACGCCCGCGAGTCGGGCACCCCGTTCCTCGGCATCTGCCTCGGCATGCAGTGCGCCGTCGTCGAGTTCGCGCGCAACGTCTGCGACATGGGCGGGGCGAACTCGACCGAGTTCGATCCCGACACGCTCTATCCCGTCGTGGCGCTCCTGCCGGAGCAGCAGGACATCGAGGACATGGGCGGCACGATGCGCCTGGGCGCCGAGCCCGTCGAGTTGCGCAGCGGCACGCGCGCGCACGACGCGTACGGCGAGACGCTCGTGTACGAGCGGCACCGCCACCGCTACGAGGTCAACAACCACCTCCGCCCGCGGCTCGAAGCCGCCGGGCTGAAGGTCTCGGGCGTGTTCGCGGCCAAGGATCTCGTCGAGGTGATCGAGCTCGAGGACCACCCGTGGTTCTGCGCCTCGCAGTTCCATCCCGAGTTCAAGTCGCGCCCGACCCGGCCGCATCCCCTGTTCCGCGACTTCGTCGGTGCGGCGCAGCGCGTGCAGGCGGGACGGCGCGAGCGCACGGCATGAGTGCGGCGGTCGAGGCGGAAGGCGCCCTCGGCCTGTTCCTGGAACTGGCGGCGATCCCGAGCCCGTCGCGTCAGGAGCGCATCGTGATGGACCGTTGTGTCGCGTACCTGCGCGACCTCGGCCTGGATCCGCACGAGGATCCGCCTCCGCTCCCGGGCGATCAGGCGGGCAACGTGATCTGCCGCATCCCCGCCACTGCGGGTGAGACCGGCACGCCGATCATGTTCTGCGCCCATGTCGACACGGTCGAGCCGACGGCGCCGATCGAGCCCGTGGTGGTCGACGGCATCGTCACGAACGCGCGCACGACCATCCTCGGCGGTGACAACAAGGCGGCCGTCGCCGCGATGCTCGAGGGCCTGCGCCGCGTCGTGGCCGAGAACCGGCCGCACGCCGGCATCGAGCTGATCCTGAGCGTGCAGGAGGAGATCGGCCTGTTCGGAGTCAAGGCCCTCGACTGCTCGCAACTGGCCGCGCGCATCTCCTACGTGTACGACCACTCGGCGCCGATCGGCGGCCTCGTCAACGCCTGCCCGTCGCAGTACTCCGTCGACGCGACGTTCCTGGGCCGCTCCGCGCACGCCGGCATCGAGCCGGAGGCAGGCCGCAACGCGATCGCCGCAGCCGCGCGCGCTCTCGCCGAGATGCGCTTCGGCCGACTCGACGACGGCACGACCGCCAACGTCGGCACCATCGCGGGCGGTACCGCGCGCAACGTCGTGCCCGAGCGCTGCGACGTCCGCCTGGAGGTGCGCTCGCTCGATCACGAGCGCGCCCTCAAGGAGAGCCAGGCGATGCTCGACGCGCTCGCGCATGCGGCCAACGCCGCGGAGTGCGAGCTCGAGACGGCGGTGACGCTCGAATACCGGGCCTACAAGCTGCGGCGCACCGATCCCGTCGTGCAGGTCGCCTGGACAGCGCTCGAAAGCTGTGGCTTCACGCCTGAGCTGCACGCCACCGGCGGTGGCGCCGACGCTCATCTGTTCAATGCGAACGGCATTCCCTGCCTCAACATCGCCAACGGCATGCAGCTGATCCACACCCCCGACGAGCGCATCGCGGTGGCCGACATCGAGTCGATGGTCGACGTCACCCTCGCACTCGTCGAGGGCGCGCGCACCGCGAGCTGAGCGACCGGAGCTCCAGGCGCTTCTCCGCTGCGCGCGACGGGACTACACTGGCGCCCGGCAGTCCGACCCGGGAGTAGGCGTGAAGATCGGCGTTGTCAAGGAGATCAAGCCCCAGGAGGCCCGCATCGCGCTGACTCCGGCGGGCGCGCGCGAGCTCGTGGCCAGGGGCCACGACGTCGTGGTCGAGGCAGGGGCGGGCGAAGGCTCGGGCTTTCCCGACGACGCGTACGTCTCAGCGGGCGCGGCGCTCGGCGCGTCCGACGACGTCTGGGCGCGCAGCGAGCTCCTGCTCAAGGTCAAGGAGCCCCTGCCTGCCGAGTACCCGAAGCTGCGGCCCGACCTCGTGCTCTTCACCTATCTCCACCTCGCACCCGCGCCGGAGCTGACGCAGGCGCTGATCGACTCGGGCGCGACCTGCGTCGCCTACGAGACCGTGGAGACCGACGACCACCGCCTGCCGCTGCTCGCGCCCATGAGCGAGGTGGCGGGCCGGCTGGCGCCGCAGATGGGCGCCCATGCACTCGAGAAGGCCCACGGCGGCCGCGGCGTCCTGCTGGGCGGCGTCGCCGGCGTCCCGCCGGGCAAGGTCGCGGTGCTGGGCGGCGGGATCGTGGGCTACAACGCTGCGCTGATCGCCGTGGGCATGCAGGCCGACGTCTGGGTGCTCGACCGCTCGATCGACCGCATGCGCGAGCTCGACCCGATGCTCGACGGCCGGGCGACGGTCGCGATGTCGACGCGGCTGCAGGTCGAGGAGGTCATCAGCGAGGCCGATGTCGTGATCGGTGCCGTGCTCGTGCACGGGGCGCGCGCGCCGAAGCTCATCACGCGCGACATGCTCGGGCTGATGAAGCCCGGCTCCGTGCTCGTCGACGTCGCGATCGACCAGGGCGGATGCTTCGAGACCTCGCGCCCGACGACGCACCTCGAGCCGACCTACGAGGTCGACGGCATCGTCCACTACTGCGTCGCGAACATGCCCGGCGCCGTGCCGATGACCTCGACGCGCGCGCTCACGAATGCGACCCTGCCCTACGTCGAGGCCATCGCGGAGCGCGGCC
>Ga0207683_10001477_pt1 | contig 21183 bp, 19 predicted proteins | sample KBSM73metaG_FD_184333 | JGI IMG/M metagenome (GOLD analysis project Ga0207683, IMG submission 184333) | Miscanthus rhizosphere microbial communities from Kellogg Biological Station, Michigan, USA - KBS M7-3 metaG (SPAdes) (version 2) | ecosystem: Host-associated > Plants > Roots > Rhizosphere >... | reverse complement strand
TTTACGGTCCGCTCGCTCCGACAACTCTCTATGAAAGTGAACCGCTGGAAAAATCCGCAAGGGAGGTAACTCGCTTCGTGCGGCTATGGAGAGAGACCGGTGGCACTCGACATTCGGCAAGTGCCTGAAGCAATCAAGATTGGGCAAAAAGAGAATGACTCGCGCGCTGTTGTGGCTCACTGTTGCATTTTCCTGCGCCCGGTGAAGTGGCAGGCGCAGGCTTAGCAGCCCGCGCCTGCCACGATATTAAAGTCCTAAACGAGTGGTTACTTCGTTTTTTGAATCTGTAGATTGTTATTCACTTTTTTAACCCCGCTCACCTGAGACGCGAGCTGTTCTGCGCGCGCTTTCTGCTCAGGCGATTCAACGATACCGTTCAATGAAACGACTTGCCTGGTGGTATCGACATCGATTCGGGTCAGGCTTCCGAGCTTGTCTGCGGCTAGTTTGGATTTCACCGAAGCCGTGATCGTGGAATCGTCGACATTCTGCCCGGCAGTTTCCCCCGTCATAGCGGTGCAGCCGGCTACCGAGAGGAGGAGGGCGATTGCTATCGAACCTAGGATAGGCTTGATCGTGAAAAGTTTCATCAGTTGTGCTCCTTATAAATTAGTTGTAAATGCCATTTCGAACAGTGCGTTCCCAATTGCCGTTGCGCTAACGATCTCTCAGATCCGTCCCGCCAATAGCAAGATGACGATAATCACAAGTATCAGACCGAGGCCGCCGCTGGGATAGTAGCCCCAACCCGAGCTATATGGCCAAGTCGGCAATGCGCCGACAAGCAGTAGGATCAGAATGATCAGCAATATTGTTCCCATAGTTGTTCCTCCCTTCTCTCCGTGTCCGAGCTAAACAGGTTCTATCAACAAAGCTCGTGCCATTGCATTGGAAGCTTGCATTTGAATGACTTAGCCAACCTGTCGTGATAGTGAGCTATCTATTTGCAGGATATTCTCTTCTCGTTTTGAGTCTAGAACACTGACAAATGGGAGAATACTTCTCCTCAATGGGATTCCTGTAAGCAGACATCGTCAGCATCTCACCGAATCACGATGCGTCGATAGATTGAAGCGATCAACGGGGCGGAGAAGGCTTTCCGCCGCGGAGGCGGATTGCGGCTACCCGAAGCGCTAATCGGACATTGCCAGATTGACCAACTCTCTGCGCGACCGCGAACGCAAATGAACAGTTGCCGACGCCCCGTTACAGCGCGTTCTTCTCGCGCCGGTGCGGCCACAATGTAGAGGCCGGCCGATTGGGGGTTTTTCGTGGCTGAAATTCAATCTGACATTGCACGCAGCGTGCTCGCGGTTTTGTTTATTCTGGCTCTGATCGGGTCAACGATCCGGATCTTGCGGCCGTTCCTCGGCGCTATTGTCTGGGCGACGACGGTGATTGTAGCCACATGGTCTTTCATGATCTCGCTACAAGCTGTGTTATGGAACAAGCGGAGCTTGGCGGTAGTCGTTATGAGCCTGCTGTTACTTTGCGTTTTGGTTGTGCCGCTGAGTTTCGCCATAGCCGCAATAGTATCCAATCTCGATGATATTGCGGTCTGGGCCAAAAACTTGGCGACGTTGAAGCTGCGGCCGCCACCGGTTTTGGCTAGCAAGTCTTCCGCTGGTTGGCGCGAAAGCCGTCGAGCTATGGGACCGCATCGCCGCCGCAGGAATTCAGGATGCGCCAGTTAGGGTCGCGCCATATGCGGGTGGCGTGATTAAATGGTTTGCGGCGCAGTTAGGAAGCGTCGGCGTATTACTGCTGGAATTTTTATCGACGGTTCTGCTGGCGGCCGCCATGTATGCCGGCGGCGAGCGGGCAACACAGCGGCTTTTTCGTTTTGGCCATAAACTGGCAGGCTCAGGCGGTGAGAACGCGATCTATTTAGCTGGCCAGACGATCCGCGGGGTCGCCCTCGGCGTCGTCGTGACCGCGATCGCACAGTCACTTTTTGGCGGGATTGGATTGATCATCGCCGGCGTTCCACTTGCCGGCGCTCTCACCGGTGCAATGCTGCTTTTGTCGATCGCGCAGATCGGAGTGAGTCCTGTTCTCGGTACGGTTGCAGCGTGACTCTATTGGATCGGTGAATCGGATGGATCGGTGAATCGGCCTGGGGAACATTCATGCTGGTGTGGATGATCGTCGCCGGGACGATGGATAATTGCTTGCGTCCCGTGCTGATCAGAAAAGGCGCGGACTTGCCGTTGCTGCTCGTTTTTGCCGGCGTCGTCGGTGGTCTTGTCGCTTTCGGTTTCATCGGCATTTTTGTCGGCCCGGTCATACTGGCTGTTGCCGACAAGCGACTCATTGCGTGGATCGAGGGCGATATACAATCGGCGGACACAGGTGATAGGCAATCCGGTTAAACCGCGTAGGACCAGGCAGAGGAGCGCGCGCAAAGAAGGTCGAGAAGCGCCCATTCAGCCGTGCACTGGAGGAAAGAGGTAAAGACTCGAGCGGCGCAGCCGGGGTTGCAGATCAAGCCGATGAATCTCCTCGAAAGTAAATCTTTTAAAACTGCGCGCGCCATCGAGCCGCTGATGATCCATGATTACGGACCCGCTAAGCCATTCGATGCGAAAAGCATTTGCCTGAAGTCTGTCTAGATGCTCGCCAAGAATTCGTAGACCATGCGAAACGATTTTGTAGGGTGGCATGGCTTGGGTTGGTCTATTTTTTCTCTGTCGTTGCGCTTGAGCATCGAGCCGTGCAATGTCTGCGGGACTAAAAACAAACACTCGCTTGGGCGAGTGGTGACGGGTCTCATTCGAAAACTCGAGTCTATCATTTAGAAAATTTCGCAAAGCTGTTTCGCCGGCGTCATTGACGGCATCGCTCCACAGCATGTATTGCGGCCCATACTTCTCCAATTCAAAGGTCGCGATATGCGCGTATTCGAGACATTGCCCAACAACTCTTAACGATTTAGCATGCGACATAGAGATGTATGTTTAAGTAGTCAACCTCAATTGCACCCGTATCGATGTGAGCAACTGCGATACCAGAACGTTTGCCGATGTGAATGCGCTTAAACGCGCCATTTTACTCAATCTGAGTAGGTATATTTATGCGATCTTCCTCTGATGAGCTTTGGTGTCGCAGAAGATCATCGGCGGCGCCAAAAATTGCAACTCACAATTTTGTACCGTTTCGCACTGTATTCAGCTGCGTCCGGGCAGCGAAGATGGGAAAAGCTTCACCTTGTCGTAAAAAACCAAATAGCCGGAGTGATTGTAGCACCGACGTTTACAAGGCATAGAACGGAGCTGGCAGCGCACGAGGGAAATGCGATGTGAAGCGCGCCTGCCGCCATTGAGAGCTCGACGTGATCGTTCTCTGCAGTCTAACGAGACCCTTCCTTCGTACGGCGAAGCGAGTGAGCATTGGTCTCCAGAACCACTGATGCTCTAACTGTAAAAGTTTTTAACACAAGAAGAGTGCAACCCACTCTATTTTTTCAGCGGCCTCTTCCAATGCTACAGCTTTTTCACCGGGCCGTCTTGCCTTTTTTTTTCGAGTGTTTAAACGTTGGGGACAATCACACAACGGACATACGTGATTTGCTGCCGAATTTTCACTGTTTTTCGCTTCCCTTTCGCACGACTGGATGGTATTGGAGTTGCTTTTTGCTTGATTGATGAACCCAACAGACAAAAAAACAACAGCGCTCGCACTATCGGAACAGTCGCCGGACACCGAAGCCATTTTGCTAGAACGACTGAAGAACAGCGCCAATAGCGATGATTATTTTCGCTGGATGCTGTTCGTAGTTGGTTTTTACCGTGGGATTAATAATATCGATGCCGCTACCGATTTGCTGGAAGGATTCATTAAGGCGGGGAAGGACGCAGAGCAAACCGCTCATTGTTATCTCGCTCTCGGTCAAATAGCCACGGACGAGCAACGATTCGAAGATGCGTTGAAGTGCTTTACATTGGCATTGGAGCGCGCCCCGAAGCGAAAGAAGGTTACGTATGTGCTGCATAACAACATCGCCTTTTGCCTGAACAGCTTGGACCGTTACAGTGAGGGCGAAGCGCATTGCCGCGAGGCGATCGAAGTTGACTGGACGCGCGCCAGCGCATACCGGAATCTGGGCATCAGTCTTCAGGGTCGGGGTAACGCTCGCGCCGCCGCGTGGGCTTTGGTCGAAGCGGTCCGGGCTGATCCAGCAGATCAACGCGCGCGGGCGATTCTGCATAAGCTCGTTACCCTGGTCCCGAGTCTTTCAGTAGAATGCCCGTGGGCAATAGATGCACTAGAGTCAGACTCAACCGTTGATCCCGATCTTCCGCTCAACTGATCTCTTTCAGTTCGGCCTCTGCGCCGATTAATCCACTAAAATTCGGGTATCTCTGATTGCGTAAGCCACAATGGTGGTTTCATCGCCATGCTGCGTTTGCGAGCCGTTCGCCTGGCGAGGTGCGCCTGGCCGGTACGAATATTCAGCCGAAATTTGCGAATTTTCCGGCAAAATCCCTTGACATTTTAAAATGCAACTGACATTAAGTTTGTTAACCGAAACCAGTTCCATGCCTAATTTAATTAACTCACTCGACGATATCGACGTAAAAATACTGCATATTCTGCAGTTGGACGGGCGTCGACGCCTTGCCGACATTGCCGAGCAAGTGGATTTATCTGCGCCGGCGGTGATGGAGCGAGTTAAGAAGCTCGAGTCGGGTGGGATTATTCGCGGCTATCAAGCGCTTTTGGATAGTAAAAAAATTGGCAAAGATATCACTGCGTTCATCGGGGTTTCCATCGGAAACCAGCGTGACATGGATAAATTTGCGCGCCAGATGATGAAGTATCCTGACGTTTTGGAATGTCATCACGTTACCGGTGATGAAAGTTTCATCCTGAAGGTTAAATCGGGGAATACCGGTTCGCTGGAAAAACTGTTGGGTGAAATTCGTTCGGTTGACGGTGTGACTCGGACCGTGACCCGCGTCGTTCTGTCAACGGCCAAAGAGGGGCAAGCGCTCGAGCTTGACGCTGATCTGTTAGAACTTGCCCACGCACGAAAAAAATAACGCCACGCCGTTCAACGTTGCGACTTCCAACGTACCGTGTTCGATCAAGGTTGAACGTTGAGTTTGAACTTTGAACGGCCACTCGCAGAAAGGGTGAAGCATCATGAGATTAGCCGGATTGCCGCCTAAGCAGGGACTTTACGACCCACGTTTTGAGCATGACGCTTGTGGGGTCGGCTTTGTCGTTCACATCAAAGGGGAACGGTCCCATGAAATCGTCGATCAGGCACTGACGATTTTACAGAACCTTGACCATCGCGGTGCGTGCGGGTGCGAGGAAAACACTGGCGACGGCGCGGGGATTTTGATGCAAGTGCCGCATGCGTTTCTAAAAGAGGCGTGCGCTGGTTTGGGTTTTGAACTGCCTGATCCCGGCGAGTACGGCGTCGGAATGATTTTCTTACCGGATCATCGTGAACAGCGGCGCAGGTTCGAAAAAACCATCGAAAAGATCATTGCCGAGGAGGGGCAAACCTGCCTCGGCTGGCGCAAGGTTCCCACCGACAATATGTACTTGGGTGAGAGCGCCAAAGAGAGCGAGCCTTTCGTGCGCCAAGTATTTATCGGACGTAACGCCAATATTCATGAAGAGATAGAGTTCGAGCGTAAACTCTACGTCATCCGACGGCGGATGGAAAACGCGATCCGTTATGCGCGCCTAGCGGGCGGCGACTTCTTTTATGTTCCGAGCATGTCCTGCCGTACCCTGATCTACAAAGGCATGCTGACACCGCGGCAGGTAACGACTTTTTATCCGGATCTGTCCGATCCATTGGTGGAAAGCGCTATCGCCGTAGTCCACTCGCGCTTCAGCACAAATACTTTTCCAAGTTGGGGACGTGCGCACCCATACCGGTATCTGATCCATAACGGTGAGATCAATACGCTGCGCGGCAACGAGAATTGGATGTATGCGCGTCAAGGTATGGTGGCATCGGATCTGTTCGGTCGAAATGTGAAGGATGTTTTCCCGATCATTCAGGACGACGGCAGTGATTCTGCGAAATTCGACAATTGCCTGGAGTTCCTCGCCTTGAGCGGCCGCTCCTTGCCCCATGCAGTGATGATGATGATTCCCGAACCTTGGGAAAATCATGAAAGCATGGACGCCAAAAAGCGCGCATTTTACGAGTATCACAGCAGTTTGATGGAGCCTTGGGATGGCCCGGCATCAATCGCCTTCACGGACGGAACAGTGGTGGGCGCGGTGCTTGACCGCAACGGGCTCAGACCGTCGCGCTACTATGTGACCAAAGACGATCTGGTGATCATGGCTTCCGAAGTCGGTGTTCTCGACGTACCGCCTGAACGAGTTTTGGAAAAACGGCGACTTCAACCCGGGCGAATGTTCCTCGTTGATACCAGCGAAGGCCGGATTATCAGCGATGAAGAGTTGAAAGAAGAAATGGCATCCGCCAAGCCGTACGGCGAATGGCTGAACAAAAATCTCGTGCGGTTCGGTGACCTGCCCGATGTCGCTGAAAAAGAACCGGCGATCGATCATCAGGCGACGCTTCAGCGGCTACAGGCATTCGGATACGACTTCGAAGATTTGCGCGTCAACATCGGGCCCATGGCACAGAACAGTATCCAGCCGGTAGGCTCGATGGGTACGGATACGCCGTTGGCCGTTTTGTCCGACAAACCGCAATTGCTTTACAACTATTTCAAGCAGCTGTTTGCGCAGGTCACCAATCCGCCGATTGATCCGATTCGCGAAGAGCTCATTACGTCGACGACACTCACGCTTGGCAGCGAAGGTAATCTCATCGATCCCAAGCCGGAGAGTTGCAGGCAGCTCAGATTGCCGGAGCCGATATTGAAGAATTCCGAAATGGCGAAGCTCCGAACCATCGATCAGCCGGGAATCAAGTCCAAGACGCTACCAATTGTCTTCAATCCGAACAAAGGTAAGACCGGTTTGGAGCGCGCCTTAAATGCGCTTTTCGAGGCCGCTGATCAAGCCATCAGCGAAGGAACGACGATTTTGATCTTGTCGGATCGAGGAGTCGATCGAGCTTATGCGCCTATCCCTGCATTGCTCGCGACCGCAGGGTTGCATCATCATCTGATCCGCGCCGGCACACGCACGCGCGTAGGACTCGTGCTCGAGTCGGGAGAACCGCGGGAAGTGCATCATTTTTGCCTTCTGCTCGGCTACGGCGCGCAGGCAATCAATCCCTATCTCGCGTACGAATGTTTGAACGATATGATTCATGAGGGTTTACTCAATAACATCAGTTATCATGATGCCGTGAGGGGCTATGACAAAGCAGTGTACAAAGGCGTCGTCAAAGTCATGGCCAAGATGGGCATCTCGACGATCAAGTCCTATTGCGGAGCGCAAATCTTCGAGGCAGTTGGTCTAGACCGAGAATTGGTCGACAAGTATTTCACCTGGACCCCGTCGCGGATCGGTGGGGTCGGGCTGGAAGAGATCGCCCGCGAAGCGCTGCAACAGCACGCCCGCGCGTTTCCGAGTTATCCACTCAACGGTCATACCCTCGACGTGCATGGCAAGTACCAATACCGCAAAGACGGCGAACTGCATCTGTTCAATCCCCGCACGATTCATCTTTTGCAAAAAGCGGCGCGGAACAATGACTATAAAATATTTAAAGAGTACACGCGGCTGATCGACGATCAGTCAGAGCGCCTGGCGACGTTGCGCGGGCTGATGCGTTTGAAATACGCGGAGCAGCCGATTCCTCTCGAGGAAGTGGAACCGATCGAGGAAATTATCAAACGGTTCAAAACGGGCGCCATGTCCTACGGCTCGATCAGCAAAGAGGCGCACGAAGCGCTGGCGATCGCGATGAACCGGATCGGAGGTAAGAGCAACACCGGCGAGGGCGGCGAAGATCCTGCGCGATATGTTCCGGAGGCCAACGGCGATTCCAAAAACAGCGCGATCAAGCAGGTCGCCTCGGGCCGGTTCGGTGTCACCAGTTATTATTTGACTCAGGCCAGAGAGCTGCAGATCAAAATGGCCCAAGGCGCTAAACCCGGAGAGGGTGGCGAGTTGCCCGGCCGTAAGGTTTATCCCTGGATCGCCAAGGTGCGCCATTCGACACCGGGTGTCGGCTTGATTTCGCCGCCGCCGCACCACGATATTTACTCCATCGAGGATTTGGCCCAGCTGATCCATGACCTTAAAAATTCCAACCATCACGCGCGCATCAGCGTCAAACTCGTTTCCGAAATCGGTGTCGGCACGATTGCCGCCGGGGTCGCCAAAGGTCATGCGGACGTCGTCTTGATCAGCGGCCACGACGGCGGCACGGGCGCATCTCCGCAAACCAGCATCAAACATGCTGGCTTGCCGTGGGAATTGGGTTTGGCAGAAACTCATCAAACTTTGGTGCTCAACAATTTGCGCAGTCGAATTGCGGTGGAGACCGACGGCCAGCTGAAGACCGGACGAGACGTCGTCATTGCCGCGCTGCTGGGCGCAGAGGAATTCGGTTTTGCCACCACCGCCTTGGTGACGTTGGGCTGCATCATGATGCGTGTCTGCCACCTCGATACCTGTCCCGTGGGCGTGGCAACGCAAAATCCGGAGCTTCGGAGAAAATTTGCCGGCGACCCGTCACACGTGGTGAACTTCATGCGCTTCATTGCGCAGGAAATTCGCGAACACATGGCCGAGTTGGGTTTTCGCACGATTAATGAAATGGTCGGCCGTTCCGACAAAATCGAAATGCGCCGTGCAGTCGAACACTGGAAAGCGAAGGGATTGGATTATTCCGCTATTCTCTACCAACCCCCGGTAGGTGCGGAGGTCGGACGCTATTGCCAGATTCCGCAGAATCATGGTTTGGAAAACGCGCTCGATAATCAGGTGTTGCTCGATCTGGCGGCGCCGGCGCTGGAAGGGAAACAAAAGGTCAAGGCGAAGCTGGACATCCGCAATACCAATCGCGTGGTCGGAACGATTCTGGGCGGAGAGGTCACGCGCCGCTTCGGTGCGCAAGGCTTGCCGGAAGATACCATCCAGTTTCACTTTCAGGGATCGGCGGGCCAGAGCTTCGGTGCGTTCATCCCGCCGGGAATGACCCTGGAGTTGGAAGGCGATGCTAACGATTACTTCGGCAAAGGCCTTTCCGGAGGCAAGATCGTTTTGTATCCTCCGGAAGGCTCGACCTTCGTCCCGGAAGAGAACATCATCGTCGGTAACGTTGCTTTTTACGGGGCAACGAGCGGTGAAGCCTACATTCGCGGCATGGCCGGCGAACGCTTCTGTGTGCGCAACAGCGGTGTGCGCGCAGTGGTCGAGGGCGTCGGTGATCACGCTTGCGAGTATATGACCGGTGGGCGAGTGGTGGTGATCGGGAAGACCGGCCGTAACTTCGCGGCCGGAATGTCGGGCGGCATCGCGTTCGTATTCGACGAAGATGGCACCCTCAAGAATCGATGCAATTTCGAGACGGTAAGCTTGGAGCGGCTGGCCGAGCGCGATCTTCAAGAAGTCGAAGAAATGCTCAAGCGCCATGCGATCTACACCCGCAGCACTTGCGCTTGGCGACTGCTCGCCCTCTGGCAGGAGACCGCGCCAAAATTCGTCAAGGTCATGCCGAAGGATTACCGCCGTGTCCTGGAAGCGCTCGAAGAGGCGGAAGCGAAGGGTTTAATCGGTGACGATGCGCTGATGGCCGCATTCGAAGCAAACAAGAACGATGCGGCTCGGGTCAGCGGCAACTGAGCTCGCGCGTTATTCGATCGAGCTCCATTTGAGTCTGTTCCATTCGACTCAAAGCACATTCGAAACGTTTCAAGTTTGTGGCTCAACTCGGCTACACACCGTCTGGAAAGTATTGTCAGGAGTGGTTTGGTGATGGGTAAAGCGACCGGTTTCATGGAATACAATCGGGAACTTCCTCCGGATCGCTCGCCGTTGGAGCGGGTAAAAGACTGGAACGAGTTCCACGAACACTTTCCAGAAGAGAAGTTGCGCCAGCAGGGCGCGCGCTGCATGGACTGCGGCATTCCATTTTGTCACACGGGTCAACTGATCAGCGGCATGGCCTCCGGCTGTCCGGTCAATAACTTGATCCCCGAATGGAATGATCTTGTTTATCGGGGCCTGTGGAAAGAAGCCCTCGAGCGTTTACACAAAACCAACAACTTCCCGGAGTTTACGGGGCGGGTCTGTCCGGCGCCTTGCGAAGGATCATGCGTGCTCGGCCTGAACGAGCTTCCGGTAACGATTAAAACCATTGAATGCGCGATCATCGATAACGGCTTTGTCCAGGGATGGGTGGTAGCCGAGGGGCCGGAAAAACGGACGGGAAAAAAAGTCGCGGTGATCGGGTCGGGGCCGGCCGGACTAGCTGCAGCGGCGCAACTCAATCGTGGTGGTCATCTGGTGACGGTCTACGAACGCGCGGACCGCATCGGTGGGTTGCTCATGTACGGCATCCCCAATATGAAGCTCGATAAAAAAATCGTTCAGCGGCGCATCGATCTCATGGCCGCGGAAGGTGTCAAGTTCGTGGTCAATGCCCACGTGGGAGTGGATCTTTCAGCGGCAAAATTGAAAGCGGAGTTCGACGCCATTGTGATCTGTACCGGCGCGACCAAACCGCGTGACTTGCCGATTCCGGGACGAGAGCTAAAGGGCATTTATATGGCGATGGAATTTCTCCGCGCCAACACGAAAAGCCTTCTCGACTCGCACCACCGTGATGATTGCTTCCTATCGGCGAAAGACAAACACGTGGTCGTTATCGGCGGTGGTGATACCGGCACGGACTGCGTCGGTACCGCGATGCGGCACGGCTGCAAGAGCTTGACTCAGGTGGAAATTTTGCCGCGCCCGCCCGATACCCGGCAGCTCGACAATCCATGGCCGGAATGGCCGAAGGTCTACAAGCTCGACTACGGACAGGAAGAGGCCGCCGCCCGCTTTAGCGGTGACCCGCGGGTGTACCTTACCACCGGAGAAAAATTCGTCGGTGACGAATCGGGCCACGTCAACGAGCTTCATATTTATGAAGTGGCCTGGGAACGAAACGAGCAAGGGGCTTTCGTGCCGAGGCGGGTACCGGGATCGGATAAAGTTTTACGCGCGGATCTTGTCTTGTTGGCAATGGGTTTTTTGGGGCCGGAAGATCCCGTTCTGACGGAGCTCGGGGTCGAACGCGACCCGCGCTCCAACGCCAAAGCCGAGTATGGGCAATTTGCGACGAACGTGCCGGGAATATTCGCCGCCGGTGACTGCCGGCGCGGGCAAAGCCTCGTCGTCTGGGCGATCAACGAAGGGCGTGGGGCGGCACGGGAGTGCGATCGGTATTTGATGGGGAGAACGGATCTAGCATGATCTGGCGCAGAATGGCTAGGCGCAGCATGCTGCGCCCTATGGCGGGTTAGCCGGTCCTCGCAACGGTTTATTTCACCCACAAATTATTCAAGTCCCGGATATTGGGCAGTAACCCTAAAGAAATTCCCGACTGCAGGATTTTGTTTTGCGATTGAAAGAAGCTGTCGCCCCATTTGTCGGCGGCATTCGCCTGATTCTGTTTAAACCCGGCGCCGACCTCCTCAGGCGTACTCAAATTGAAAAGCTCTTTTGCTTTTGATTTGAAAAAATCCTCATCCTGTCCTGTTTTAATTATGTGAACCGCGTCAACATAGGCGCTACGAATCGCCTTGACCAGCGCCGGCTGCTTTTCGACGGTTTCCTTGAGTATGCCCACGCTCGATTTCAGTGGCGGCGCGCCAAAAATGTTCTCCAGTTCGATATCGAAGTCGAGGAGCACGCGATATTTGCCGGACATCACCAACCTCGTCGTGTGGGGCTCGAACATATTGATCGCCTCGACTTCGCCGCGTTCCAAGAGCGCGATCAGCGCGCCGGTTTCAGCCGGAACGTTCTGAAAATCCTTCTCAATGTCGAGTTTCTGCTCTTTCGCGATCACCGCCGAGAAAAAATAGGCGCCCGTCACGCGAGCAAAGTTACCAATCTTTTTTCCTTTCAGATCGCCGAACGATTTGTACGGCGAATCTTTTCTCACCACCCAGGAATTGCCTGACCAGATTTGCGGCGTAATCAGCCGAATATCCGTGCCGCTCTTCACCAGGTTGACGGCCGTGCTTGGCTGCATTGAGCTGGCCAGGGTTCGACCAAGCTTGACCGCGTTGGCCGCTTCCGTGAAATCCATCATCATGTTGGTGATCTTGATGCCGTACTTGGTATCGAGTTTTTTGTTTTCAATGAGCGCGGCAATGTAGCCGGATTGACCCGCGGCACTCGTCGCAATGTTAATCGGGGTCAAAGCTTGGCCGGCCCCAGCCGGCGCAGCTAGGAATGCCGCGACGACGCAGAGTGGGAGAATCGAACGCAGTCGGGTTGCTCTCATATTTCCGTATCCTCCTTCAGAGTGACCTTGTTTTCGAGCTCGGCGGCAAATTTGTAAATATCGGCGCCCCAATGGTGTGGCGACGGCAGCGGGTTAGGGACATAAGCATCGAGCCGCGCCGGCCGCGGTGTCAATGTCACGACGTAATCGCCCATATAAGCCGCTTCGGCGAGATTGTGTGTGACAAAAACAACCGTGCGGTGGAGCTGCTCGCAGAGCCGCCGTGTGGTTTGGCGTAATTGGCGGGCGGTCAGCTCATCCACACTTGCGAACGGCTCGTCCATGAGGACGATATCCGACTCGATCGCCAGCGCTCGCGCCAGTCCGACCCGCTGACGCTGTCCACCTGAAAGGTAAAGCGGAAATTGGTTGGCATATTCTTGGAGGCCGACAAGGTTCAAATACCGCGTGACACGCGATTGCCATTGACTTCGCGGCACACCGGCGCCTTGCAAGGCCAAGCTGATATTTTCGCCGACAGTTTTCCAAGGCAACAAACGCGGGCTTTGAAAGACATAGCCGATGAGAGGCCGCTTCTCAGGTTTGCCGCGATTGATGAAAATGAGCTCGCCACGATCCAAGTTTTCCAAGCCCACCACGGAATTGAGCAGCGTCGATTTGCCGCATCCCGACGGGCCGATCAATACCGTGACGCAACCTTCGCGCGCCGCGAAAGAGAGTCGATCGATAATTTTGAACGGTCGGCCATCCTCGCGAGGAAACCACTTTTCGGCGTCTTTGACCAAAAGCTCGGCCATTAGCGCCGCCAAACCTCGACCCTGGGCCGCCAAGCCGTGAGGCGTCGCTCTGCGAAGTTGATCAGACCATATTCGATTATGATCATGGCGACGACAAAAGTTATCGTCCAGGCGATCACGCCTTCCATGTTGAAGACTTGATAGGATTTCATCACTTGATAGCCGACACCGTTGCTGGTGCCGAACATCTCGACGACGACGACGACTTTCCACGCGAGACCGAGACCGTAGCGGGTTGCCGCGAAAATATTCGGCACGAGCTGCGGCAGGATCACCTGGGAAATCTTCATCCATTTCGTGAAGTGAAATACATGGCTCATATCGATGAGCTCTTTGTCGAGGGATTTGACTCCGGCCCAAATATTGATCACGAGCATGGGAAAGATTGTTACAGTCACGGCAAAATATGGAGAAAACTCGTTGATGCCGAATAGCATGACCGAGATGAGGGCCCACATTAGTCCTGGAATGGTCAGGCCGAGCACCACCAGGGGTTGAAAAAAACGCTCGCCCATCGCGACCGTGCCCATGTAAATGCCGACACCGACGCTGAAAAACATCGCGACCACGGCGCCGACGAAAACCCGGCGCAAGCTTTGATACATGTGAAAAAAGAACGTGCCGTCACTCACCAGCCGAAGAGCTTCCTGAAGCGTGTTCATCGGACCCGGCAGCAGGCGTGGGTAGATCAAATACAAAGCCCACCAGATTGTGATGACGCTGGCCACTGCTAGAACCGGCGGCAGGAAGCGGCCCGCCAGATCGCGTGCCGTTCGAGCTTGAAAGGGCGGAAGGGTTTCGGCTCCGGCAACGCCGACCTGCCGGCCCGCTGCAAGCGCTGCATGATCGGGTTCAGACTTCACAGCTAGAGTAGTGCTATAGAACGGCGATTCTTGTCAATCCGATTACCACCCTCTGAGCGGAATCGCTTTGACTTGCGCTGCTGCTTTGCTTAGTTCTTGTCGTTGGACTATCGGAGGTGTTCATGAGTAGCCCAAGCGAACCGTTTGCTCCCCGTCCCATGAACGAAGTCAAAGCCGAGCTTTTGGAGCGCGCTAGAGAAAATCGCAACCCGTTTCTCTACACCGTGTTTGCAGAAGTGGCACCGGTCATCGATCGATTGCGCACGGTCGAACGCGCATCCTGGGCGGATGCGTTCAGCCGTTTGGCGCCGGCGCATGCCGAACGCGCGGCGCAAGCGGAAGCGGCCGGCGACAGCGCAATCGCGCGTAAAGAATACTTGATCGCCTATGATTGTTGCCACGTAGCGCGGTATCCGGCGCCAAATTCTCCGGCTAAAATGGCCGCATATCGAAAATCGCAGGAGTATTTTTCTAAAGCGGCGCGCTATTTCGATCCACCCCTCGAGCGCGTCGAAATGCCGTTTGAGGGCCGTGCAGGAGAAGGAAACGTTTCCGTCGGACTTTTGCGCAAACCTAAACAAGTTGTCAAACCGCCTGTAGTAATTATCTGGGGCGGCATTGATGCGTTCAAAGAGGAGCGCGCCAGCGAGCCCTATCTGAAACAAGGTCTCGCCACACTCGCCATCGACATGCCGGGCGTCGCCGACGCGCCGCTCGCGGGATCCGAAGACGGCGAGCGATTGTGGGACGCAATCTTTGCGTATATCGATAGGCGGCCCGACCTGGACTCCGAGCGCATCGGCGTTCACGGCGGTAGTACGGGCGGCTATTGGGCAACAAAGCTGGCTCACACCCACGCGCAGCGGCTACGCGCGGCAGTGACTCAAGGCGGCCCGGCACATTTCGCTTTTCAAAAAGACTGGGTCGTTAAAGCGCAGCGCGGCGAATACCCGTTCGAACTGGCCGAGACTCTAGCCTGTGCCTTCGGACGGTCAACGGCGGAAGAGTGGTTGGATTATGCGCCCAAGCTTTCGCTCCTCGAGCAGGGCATTCTGGAACGACGGTGCGCGCCGTTGCTGTGCGTCAATGGCGTGAATGACAGCGTGTTTCCGATTGATGATATGTATTTGCTGCTCGAGCACGGCACTCCCAAGAGCGCGCTTCTACGCCGCAGGGCATATGGGCGGCGGCAACGCTCAAGCGCTGATTGTTGAATGGCTGAAAGCGAGGCTATCGCGATAGCTCGCCTAGTCGGTGGGCGCGCAACAGTGCCGCGCTATCGGATATTTTGCTGCTGGCGCAGCCGATTGAGGTCCTGTTGCGTTTGATTGCGGCGAATTTGGTCTTGGAGCGAATCGATGCGTTGTTGCCGCTGCAGGTCATCGATTTGCTGCCGCTGGCGCAGCGGATCGCGCTCGCGCTCGATCCGCTCTAGGCGCTGATCATTTTGCAAGCGTTGCAGTTGTTGGTCGTTTTTCAGCTGATCGAGCTGGCGCTGGGTTTGCCCAGCTTCAGGTTCTTGGGGTTGTGTCGGTTCGCTTTTCTGCTGTTTAATGTGATCGAGCTCACGCTGCTGCTGATTGAGGTCCTGGTCGCGCCGCAAGTTTTCGAGCTGCTCCTGGCGCTTTAACTCCCGCGCTTTTTCTTCTTGCCGAGCTTTGGTTTGCTCTTGCAAGATCTCGTTCAGCTGGTCTTCGGCCGCGAAAACCGCCGAGGCACAAAGCAAAATAAAACTCAGCAGAATAATCATTCGCGAACTCTTGCGCATAAGTCATCAAACCAAACAAATGGGCGGTTGGCAAACTGAAAAGAATGGCGATCATGCCCTGCAGATCTCGAGAGCTGGAAAGATGCGCCAGTGGTCATGCAGCGGACCAACCGGACTCAGAGGTCGAGATTCACGTCTTGTTCGCGTACTCGGCGCCTCTACGGCTAAGGACGCTTTCTCCTCAGCGATGATTTTGATAAACCGATTCCCACAGGGGAGTAAATCCAATGGGATACATGCTCAACGGCAAATGGGTCGATGACGATCGGATCACAGCGGACGTGCGCGGCGCTTTTGTCCGCGCCGACTCGCAATTCCGTAGCTGGGTGACGGCTGACGGCAGCGCAGGCCCCTCCGGGAAGGCCGGTTTCAAAGCCGAGCCCGGCCGATATCATCTTTTCGTTTCATACAATTGTCCCTGGGCGCACCGAACGATTATTTTTCGCCAGCTCAAAAATTTGGCAGGGTTAGTTTCCATGTCGCTTGCCGATAAACCCAAAACGGCAGGATGGGCCTATGGCGAAGCGATCGATGATTTTCAGCCGGAGGAAGATGGCGTCTTTCGGTTGCATCAGGTTTACGCGGCTGCGGACCCCAACTACACAGGAAAAGTGACCGTACCGACGCTTTGGGACCGCGAAACGCGGACGATTGTGAACAACGAGTCTTCTGAGATCATCCGCATGTTCAATTCGAGCTTCCGCGCCCATACACCTGTCGCATACGATTTCTATCTAGAGGAGCTGCGCGGCGAGATCGATCGGATCAATGATTTTGTCTACAGCCATTTCAACAACGGCGTCTATCGTGCAGGCTTTGCCCGGACTCAGGAGGCGTACGAGGAAGCAGCCAAAAAAGTTTTCGGCTGCATGGAGCAAATGGAAGCGTGGCTCGGTGAGCGGCGCTATTTGGCAGGTGAGCGGCTCACGGAGGCTGATTGGCGCGCGTTTCCGACATTGCTCCGCTTCGACCCGGTTTATTACGGTCATTTCAAGTGCAATCTAAGCCGTGTGCAGGATTATCCGAATCTGCGCAACTATTTGCGCGAGCTTTACCAATGGCCGGGGATTAAAGAGACCTTCGATTTGCAAAAAACCAAAGCGGGCTACTACAGTCAGCGCAATGTTAATCCGACCGGGATCGTGCCGCTTGGACCGGATATGAGCCATCTCAACTTGCCACATGATCGCGAGCGCCTGCGCGCGATCGGTTGGGCGGGGTGAGGGCCGTTTCACTCTATGCGGTCTTAGCTAAAACCATGAATCACGCCTCATTCTGGAAGTGCTTCTAAATCCGCTTGACCGTTTGCGGGCCAACTTTTTCGACGGTGACGCGGATAATCACCCGTTTTTCCTCGACCATTTGTTTTTTGTATTCTTCCCAGTTTTTGTGCTCGCCGCGCACCTGCTTGTACCAGTAAATGAGCGGGTCCATGGCGTCGGGGAGCTCGATGATCTCCGCCCGGCCATGAATTTGTACAAACTTCGACCCGCTGTACTGTTCACCAAACACCAGCATTGACACGCGCGCGTCGCGCCGCAGATGTTTGACTTTGTAGGTTCTGTCGCGAGAAGTGATGATCACGCGGCCGCCAGCATCGATTGCCGGCGATACGAAGGTCATTTGCGGCCAGCCATCTTTCTGCCTCACTGCGATGCAGGCCCGATGGTTTTGCTGGAGAAATTTTTGCGCGTCGTCAATTTCCACTTTTACTCCTGTCAATCGCCATGGCCATTGGTGCCCCAGGTCCTGCCGTCAATCCACATTTTCGCCAACTCGAGAGCGTATCGATCCGCTCGTCTTTGGCTCTCGAATGTCATTCGGCGCCTGCCAAATATGGGAATTTTCTTAGTGCGCCGGTTTTCCTCGATCACGATCGTGGCGCGCGGAAACCATGCACCGGATTGTGTCCTTTCCGAGTCCAGCTCGACGCGGTGACCGCGGTAATTCTTAGCGCGCATTCCCAGATCCCTATAGGGTCCCCGAGCGGGCGGGCAGACAGCGGGTCTGCGCCTATCGATCAGATGCTCACCTTGCCGCCATTGAGTTTAATACCGAGTTTCGCCAGAGCTTCGACGACAGGAATCTCGGCACCGAGTGTTTTGCCAACTTCCGCCGCCAGCGGCAGATCCTTATCGTAGAGATTGGTACCCGAAATAAATTTCAATTCACCGCTCGAGAACTCGTAACGCGTGTCCCAGCGATCGAGAATATGTTGCGACTTGGTTTTCTGCATCACATCCAGCGCTGCCTTATAGCTCACACCGCCGGCCTTGGCGATCTGCAATGCTTCATAGACCACCAGTGCTTCGGACGCCGTGACCATGTTCTTAAAAAGCTTTGTAACATTGCCGCATCCAAGGGGTCCCATATGCACGGCGTCTTTGGCCATTTTGAGCAGGTGAGGTTTGGCACGCTCGAAAAATGCCTTCTGACCGCCGACCAGAAAAGTCAGACCGCCCTGGCGCACGACGCTCGGGACCGCCGTCATACAGGCATCGATCACATTGACTCTCTTGTCCGCTGCGGCTGCGGCGACCTTTTTGGTCGTAGTGGGCCGTATGGTGCTATGCAGCAGGATCAGAGACCCAGGCGCAGCGCCTTCCAGGATTCCGTCGTTGCCGAGCACGCACTGAAGCACCTCCTGATCGGTTCGTACGACCACGTCGATCATCGTGCACGCCTGCGCAACCGCCTTGGCAGAGGAAGCTGCTTCGGCCCCTTCGCTGCGGGCGGCTTGTAATGCTCTGGGCGCGATGTCGAAGGCGAGCGCGCTAACATTCGTCAATTTGAGTCGTGATAAGAGCGCGCTTCCCATCGCGCCGGTGCCGACAAAACCGATTTTTTCCATTGCTGCTGCTCCTTATGTAAAGAACTCGATAGCGTTAATATTTGTTTATAGCCGTGTTGAATGGTCGGAAACTTACCACCGAGACAATGAGAACAGAGAGCGGAATTCAAATAAACGCTGTGCTCTGTGTCTCCGTGGTTAGACTTTGGGCGTGTGCGTTCGGTTAACATCGTTCAACTCAGGCATGACGTATCGATGGAACAACTGCACCGAACGTAACGACTCCTCCAGTGATAGATCGCCGAAGGCAAACTGCCCGACCAGATAATTAGTCGCGGACTCATCGACTTGCGCGCGAAGAAAGTTCGTCACGGTTTCTGGATTACCGGCGACCGCTTGACCGATTTCCATCATTGTGTCGAATGCCGCCGGCCGAGGATGCGCAGGCTTACCACCGCGAGTCGAGTACAAATAGTAAAAGTGGCGATGCCAGATCGGATAGGCGCGACGCGCTACCCTCAGCGCTTCTGCGCCTGTTTCGGCGATAACAACGAAACGGCTCAAGCCGAGCCTGGGTAGCGGCTGATCGCCGCGCAGTTCGTGCCAGACCTGCCGATAACGCGTGTTATAGCTGTGCGTGTCTTTGGCCGAGTCGAGACTCACCATGTTCAAATTCTGACGCGCTGCGCGATCGGCGGCCTCGACCGAATGCACGCCGTACCACATGGGCGGATGCGGTTTTTGCAGCGGCTCGAGCTCGAGGGGAATGTTCTTGAAAGTGAAGAACTTTCCTTCGAAGTCGAGGGTCTTCTGCGTCAATCCTCGGACGATCAGTTCGCGCGCCTCCATATAAATGTCTTGCGCCTTGGCGGGATCCTGGCCGTAAAACGATACCTCGGTTGCCGACGAGCCACGACCGAAGCCGATCTCCAGCCGACCGCCGCTCAGCTGGTCGACCATGCAGATCTCCTCGATTAGTCGGAGAGGATGGTGCAACGGGAGGGCGTAAACCATCGGGCCGAAGCGAAGCCGGCTCGTTCGTTGCGCAATAGCAGAGAGAAATACGCTGGGCGACGGCGCCAGACCGATTGGGGTCGAGTGGTGCTCGGCGACATGATAGGCGTAAAAGCCCGCGCGTTCGTAGGCCTCTATAAGCTTCAGACGCGCTTCATAATATTCGTTCAGAGGAAGATCGTTTCTGTCCAGGTGATCGAAAACACCAAACTCCATCTTGGCGGGTATATCGTGAAATGAGCGCAAAGCAAAGGCGCAACGAGGAGAGATCTCACCAGCAGAGTCAGAAAGGACGGCGAGTTCTTATGATCGGGAAAGTTTTTCCGCGGCTCCGCGCCTCTGTGATAAATATTTTTTGTTAAGAGACGTTTATTTTTTATAGAGCGCTGCGATGAAGCCGCTTTGATCGATGCGCTTTACGAACGAGGCGTCCACGAGTGGGTTAGGATCGGTTTGTTTAGCTTGCGGATATTGCAGCGACAGGATTTCCAGCCCGCTCCTGATCACATCGATGGACGGGTAGGGCTGCTGCTCCAACACTGCGGTCGTGTATTTATACGTTTCTTCGAGAACCTCATCGCTTGCGCCCAAGAGATTCTTTTTCATGATCGCGATACTTTTCGGTTTATCAGTTTTAAAAACGTAAATTCCTTCGATGAGAGTTTTCAAGAAGCTATCGATGAGCTCCGGCCGCTTGCCAATGGTTTGGCGCGAGGTGGTCACGGTGTTGGCGGGAAAAGTAATTCCCAGCGCATCGTAGTTGACCAGCTCCCGAAAACCCATTTTGCCGGCCATCAGCGGCAGCGGCATGGTCAGCGGCGTCGCATCGACGATCCCGCGCTCCAGCGCCTGGAGTCCCACGGCGGGATCACCGACGACCAGCAGTTTGACATCGCGATCCGGTTGCAAGCCGAGCTTGGCGCGCAGCACGTAACGCAGGATGATCTCGGAAATGGAACCTGCGCGCGAAACACCGATCGTTTTGCCGCGCAGATCCTCGCCACTGCGGATCTCGCTTCTAGCAAAAATTCCGCCGCCCACTTTGGTCATATTGATCGCGACGATGACCTGATCCTTGGAGCCGAGGACGTGAGAAGTGAGCGCGCCGCTGCCCGTGGCGACGACAATGGGCACGTCACCGCTCATCAGCAATTGTTGCGGTCGAAGCCGGCCGGCATAAATCGCTTTCAATTCGATGCCATATTTTCGACCGATTCGATCTTCTACGGCAATCCACATCGGCGTGTGATGTCCTGCGAGTGAAGAATAACCTACCGCGAGATTTTCTAACTGCTGACCTGCAATTGCCGCCGAGGATAGAAATATCAGTCTGAGTGGTAGGAGTGAAAAGGCCAGCAAAAAACGCAAACGGAGCATCAATATCCCCACAACAATGGAGTGGGGTAACATTGGGGTGCGCTCGAAGTCAAGCACACTGCCCGAATGGAACAGCGAGCAGATGCTGGTTGAATTCCAAGAGCTCGCGTTGGTCCCTGCCTCTTCTCAAGCTTCAACGCTCGATCCAGCAATGAGCTCGTGCGGATTTTCGCAACTGGTCTGTTATTGCGACAAGGCCTTTGGCGTGCTTT
>Ga0207683_10001476_pt1 | contig 21191 bp, 11 predicted proteins | sample KBSM73metaG_FD_184333 | JGI IMG/M metagenome (GOLD analysis project Ga0207683, IMG submission 184333) | Miscanthus rhizosphere microbial communities from Kellogg Biological Station, Michigan, USA - KBS M7-3 metaG (SPAdes) (version 2) | ecosystem: Host-associated > Plants > Roots > Rhizosphere >... | reverse complement strand
ACGCCGTTTCAACGGTCCGACTTTCTTTCGTCTACTAGGAACATTCACCCTCGCTTCGCTCGAATTTGTCGGGTCGCAAAAGATTCGGACCAGATTGGCAAACACCTGCTTTGCTGCCGTGGAGGTATCTTGATTCTCGCCCTTATGCCATGACATGATCGCGACATTCACGCAGGTTATGGTCAAGCCGGCTAGCAAGCGTGGTTTCAGGTCATCTTTTGCTGCGTTTTTGAGACGTGCCGCAAACGCCTGGGCGACTCTTTCTTCCACCTCCATCAGGCGTGATAAATGTGCCTGCCTGGCCGATGCACTGCGCTCAGATATATCGATAACTTGGCGCGTTCGTGGATGTGCAACCGACTGTTTAGCGACTGACAGAACCGTCTCTCGAACGATTTCGAGAGGCGTGAATGTTGCCGGGCACGCCGTGATCGCCGCGGTGAGCGCAACTCCATAGTGCACGACGTTCTGAGCGAGCAAGTCATCCTTGCTGGCAAAATAGCGAAAGAACGAACGCCTGGATACGCCTGCGGCCTGAGCCACTTCTTCGACGGTGGTTTCGTCGAAACCCTTTGTTGCGAACAAATCTATTGCGGCTTCAAAGATGGCATTGCGCACCAGTTGCTGCTTGAGAATTTGAAGGTTTTCTTTGGTCACGACGACTCCCCCGATAGTCTAACCCAAGCGAGGTGTCATGGATTGCACCAGGTGACAAGACCGGCACGACATCCTCTCCCCCGCTATAATCTTCGCATCGAATGTTGACTATGGCACACAGTGCCGCATATACTCCCATCCAAATGGCACTCAGTGCCAAATCTACTCCAAAAAGGATTAATCCCATATGAGAACACTGCTTCTGTCCGCGCTATTGGCCTCTGCGGCCATCGCCTCTCTCGCGGCTGACAATGCTTCCGTTACCGGAAAATGGAAGATCCACAGCAGCATCGCCGGCAATGAAAGTGACAGCGAATGCACTCTGAGCCAGACGGACAATGACGTTACGGGAACCTGCAAGACAGCTGAAGGCAACGACGCCAAAGTCACAGGCAAAGTTGACGGCGCTAAGGTCGCCTGGTCTTTCGAATCCGAATACAACGGCACACCTCTCACACTGAAGTACAACGGGACATTGGATTCGGCAGCGGGCAAGATCGCTGGTTCGATGAGCGTCGATCCATTCGGCGTTGAGGGCGACTTCACGGCCACTGCAGTGAAGTAGGGAAGTGATACGACCCTTCGCGAAGGGCAGCCTCAGAACGAACCGCGCGCCATTACAATCTATTCGGGCTTGGCTTTCGGGTATTGCTGTTAAGAAATTTCCCTGGTCATGTTTTGAATGTAGCAGGAGCTGGTATGAACAGATTGTCCGATCGACTCGCAAGGGCGATACGTCCACTTGTGATTGCAACGTTGGTGCTGGCGACGTTGCACCTTTCCGCAAAAACGGCCTCGCAGCCCCGCCTGGTTCTCTCGGCAGATGCAGATTGGAAATTCTTCCTTGGGGACCCTACTGGCGCAGAGTCACCCGAATTCAACGATCGGTCATGGCGCACGGTCACGGTTCCTCACGATTGGAGCATCGAGGGAACGCCTGAAGAGAAAAACCCGACTGGAACCGGTGGCGGGTACTTCCCCGCGGGAATAGGCTGGTATCGAAAGACCTTCACGGCGCCATCAAGTTGGAAAGGGAAGCAGGTCAGTCTCGAGTTTGACGGTGTTTCCTCTGACGCGACGCTCTATCTGAACGGCCACAAACTTGGCACGCATCCCTATGCTTATACCAGTTTTCGTTTCGACGTAACTTCCCAGTTAAATCCTTCCGCGACGAATGTGGTGGCCGTGCGGGTTGACAACTCGATGCAGCCAAACAGTCGTTGGTATAGCGGATCGGGCATCTACCGGCACGTTCGCGTCGTGGTCTCGGAGCCGATTCATGTTGCTCCTTGGGGTATCTTCGTCAGCTCACCGGATGCCTCCGCGGCATCGGCCAAAATCGTTGTCAAGACCCAGTTGCAGAACGACACAGCGGATGCCGGCGAAGTTACGATCAAGACGGTGCTCGTGGGGCCGTCGGGTACAAAGTCGCGCCCAACGGAGCGGCAAGTCTCGGTCCCAGCGGGGCAGTCGATTGAAACTACGCAAGAGATAATGCTCGAACATCCATCTCTTTGGTCGCCCGAAATTCCCAGTCTTTACCGTGCTATCAATCAGATCGTGAAGAACGGAAAGGTGATCGACGAGGTTGAGACTTCGTTCGGTGTCCGCTCGTTAGCATGGTCTGTCGAAAAGGGACTGCTCCTGAATGGCGCGCCGATCAAGCTCGCTGGCGGCAGTGTCCACCACGACAATGGACCTCTTGGAGCAGCTGCGTTCGACCGGGCTGAGGAGAGAAGAGTTCAATTGCTGAAGGCGGCGGGCTTCAACGCCGTCCGCACGGCGCATAATCCTCCGTCGCCCGCATTTCTTGACGCTTGTGATCGGCTCGGGCTGTTGGTGCTCGACGAACCATTCGATGTCTGGACAAAGAGCAAAGCGAAGTACGATTATGCGCGCTTCTTCAACGATTGGTGGCAGCGGGACATCGATTCGATGGTACTGCGTGATCGCAACCACCCATCGATAATCGTGTGGGGCATTGGCAATGAGATTCCCGAGGCCTGGACGAAAGATGGCGCGCCGATCGCTCAGAAGCTTGCCGCGCGAATACGTTCCCTTGACTCAACGCGACCAGTGACGGAGGCTTTTCCAGGTGCCACATACACGCCTGCTACCGACGCCGTCTTTGCCCAGCTCGACATCGGTGGATACAACTACAACCTGGCCCAGAATCAGGCAAAGGACCACATGAGGGTACCCAGCCGCATCATGATGACAACGGAGTCGATGGCCCCAGCCGCATTCGAGAATTGGCAACTCGTGAAAGATAAACCCTACATAGTTGGCGAGTTTGTGTGGACAGCTATGGATTACCTGGGCGAGTCCGGCATCGGTGCATGGTCATATGCAACTCCGGAGGAAGCGGCGCAGGCGGCAGGAATCGGGAAGATGATGCAGCAGGCGATGTCCACCATGGGCGCCGACGGGAAGAATCCGTTCGAGGGCATGGCAGCCGCAAACGACAAGCCCAACCCGATCATGAAGCTTCTCTTTGCTGGTTATCCGTGGCATGCAGCCTACTCAGGCGATCTAGACCTGACAGGCTTTCGAAAGCCGTCATCCTACTATCGCGATATTCTCTGGAATGGAGGAGATCGGGTCTTTGCAACCGTCCGGTTGCCCGTGCCAGAAGGAAAGACGATCATCGCAATGGGCTGGAGCGTCTATCCCACTCTGCCGACTTGGACATGGCCTGGACAGGAGGGAAGATCGCTCGCCGTTGATGTGTATTCCGGCGCAGAGAGAGTCCGCCTTTATCTCAACGACAAATTGATTGGCGAAAAGCCGACAGGCCGCGATCAGGCATTCAAGGCCGAATTCGAGGTCCCATACGCTCCGGGGACACTCAAAGCAGAAGGCGTTCGCGGAGGCAAAGTCGTAGCGGATAGCGTTTTGCAGACGACGGGTGATCCCGTTCGATTGAAGCTCACTCCGGATCGAACAGAGATCAACGCAGACGGGCAAGATCTTGCCTTTGTCACTGTCGAGGCGGTCGATGAGAAGGGCAGGGCTCAATTGAACAGCGACCTGAAAGTTCATTTCTCGGTCAGCGGGGCGGGGACCCTTGCCGCTGTTGGAAATGGTAACGGCCAATCCCTGGACCCGTACTCGGGTGATAAGTGCAGCCTCTTCCACGGACGTGCCCTTGTCATTCTGCGCACCACCCGCAAAGCAGGCCAGATCAAACTCAATGCCAGCGGAGAAGGGTTGCCAGTGTCCACGGTGGTCGTAGATTCGAGGGCCGCTAAATCTTTGCCTGAACTTCAATAATTGCTCGCATCACGCCGGTGCAGAATTAACTCGTCGAAAGAGCGCATGGGGTTGACGAATAGGATTAAGCCCGGCATTGCTAATAGGAAGAAGGCCGTATGAAATTTGCTCGTTGCATCTGCATCTACCTGCTCACGGTTGTTCTGCAAATCGCGTGGTCGCAGCAGAAGGCTCAGCCGATCTATCAGAACGCGAAGGCGCCAATTCCCGAGCGCGTTCGCGATTTGATCGGCAGGATGACTCTCGAGGAGAAGGTTGCCCAATTGCAGTCTGGGATGAATATGCCAGCCATTGGCCCGAATTTTCCGAGTCTCTTCAGCAAGGACGAACTGAACGAAGCGCTTGTAAAGCAGACGCTTGGCAATGGACTTGGTACCTACGCCTTTCTCGACGAGTTTCTTAGCATGAACAAGGGCCCTAAAGACGGCGTCATGAAGAGAAACCTGCTGCAGACGTGGGTCATGAAGAACACGCGACTCGGGATTCCGATCCTCTTTCACGGAGAGGCGCTTCACGGATCCGCCGTCAAAGGAGCAACTTCATTTCCCCAGGCAGTTGGGCTCGGTAGTACCTGGGATCCGGATTTGCTGAAGCAGATGTTTTCGACCGTCGCGTTGGAAGTTCGTGCGACCGGCAATGCCATGGTCCTCGCGCCCGTTCTCGACCTCAGCCGCGATCCCCGCTATGGACGTGTGGAGGAGATGTATTCCGAAGACCCATACCTTGTCGGACAATTGGGCGTGGCAGCAGTCCAGGGTCTTCAAGGCGACTCGAACCTGATCGACCAGGATCACGTACTCGCAACAGCGAAGCACTTCGTGCATGGTCAGCCCGAGAATGGCACAAATGTTGGGCCAAATGATTTTTCGGAACGCACCATGCGTTCGGTGTTCCTTTACCCGTTCCAGCAGGCGGTTGAGAAGGGCCACATCGAAGCGGTGATGCCCTCCTACAACGAAAATGACGGTGGCGTCCCATCGCACGAGAATCCCTGGCTTCTCAAGCAGATTCTGCGCAAGGAGTGGGGATTTAAGGGGCTCACTGTTTCGGACTATTTTGCAGTGGAGCAGCTCGCCACCTTGCAGCACGTTGCAATCGACAAGCCGGCCGCGGGAGTTCTAGCTTTTAACTCCGGGCTGGATGTGGAGCTACCATCGCCATCAGGCTTTCCTGAGCTTGTAGCCGCCGTTCGAGCAGGCAAGGTATCCGCAAAGGATCTTGATCTGGCAGTCGGACGAATGTTGACTGCAAAATTCAAGGCTGGTGTCTTCGAACATCCTTATGCTGACCCCGATCGCGCTGCGGAGGTCGTCGGCAGCAAAAAGCATGTGGAGCTTGCCCGTAAGGTCGCAGGCGAGGCAATTGTCCTGCTGAAGAATAAAGACAATGCTCTCCCGCTTGATCCCGCCAAGATTAAAACCCTGGCAGTGATAGGTCCCAACGCCAAGAAGATGCGACTCGGCACATACGCCGGCATTCCCTCGTACTACGTCACAATGCTGGATGGCATACGCAATCGAGTTGGCAGCGCTACGAGCGTTGTCTATGCCGAAGGCTGCAGAATCTCGGAACCGGATACCGCTCCGAACCTGAACGACATATTCGCCTACAAAGCGCCCGACGAAGAAGCGGATCGAAAGCTCATCAAAGAAGCCGTTTCAGCGGCGAGTTCAGCCGATGTCATCGTGCTCGCGTTGGGCGGCAACGAGGTTGTTTCGCGGGAGTCGATCGGGATTATGGGGCCAGGGATGGCACCCTCCTACGGCGACTCGGATACTCTCGAACTTCCCGGCCGTCAAAACGAGCTGGTAAGTGAGATCGTCAAGCTGGGAAAGCCTGTCGTGGCCGTGCTCCTCAACGGAAAAGCCTACTCCATCGGTAAGCTTGCCGATCAGGTTCCCGCAATTGTGGAAGGCTGGTATCTCGGGCAGGAAACCGGCAATGCAATCGCCGATGTCCTGTTTGGAGACGTCAATCCATCCGGGCACCTTCCAGTTACCATTGCTCGCAATGTCGGGCAACTGCCGATGTACTACTACAAGACACCGGCGGCCCGCCGCGGTTACGTCTTTAACGACAATACGCCCCTTTTCCCGTTCGGATTCGGGCTTAGCTACACAACGTTCACCTTCGGCAAGCCAACAGTCGACCGCGCAAAGATCACAGCTCAGGAAAAGGCCAAAGTTTCAGTAACAGTTACGAATACCGGTTCGCGTGCCGGAGACGAAGTTGTACAGATGTATGTTCATCATGCAGTCAGCAGCGTAGTGCAACCAGTGATTGCGTTACGAGGTTTCAAGCGAGTCCATCTTGAAGCCGGCAAAGCGACGACTGTCACTTTCGAGGTCGGCGCAGATGAGCTGTCGATTCTCAATGCGGAGATGAAGCGGGTAGTCGAACCGGGAAGTGTAGACATCCTGGTTGGTGCGAACTCGGTCGATACATCCCCGGTTCAGTTGACGATCGTCCAGTGATCGGAACGCTGTTTCTCGTAGCAATGAACCGACCAGATGGGGGCTTGAGTCCGCTCAGCGTTATTCCCATGACCCATCTGGTTGATTTCTTTTTCGGGTAAGATCACGGTCATTTCTTAAGAGCCGTGAAGCCAACGAGTTTGCCGCTGAGGCACCGACAAGATAGAGGTTACACGACCGATCTTGATCCCGGGCACTTCGCTGTGCTGTGAACTCTCCAAGTCGCTACGAATCGTGGTGATCATTGCTCTAGCGCAGTGATTCTCGTCACATAATCTGCGCAACTATGGAGGGATTCCAATTTCCTACATCTCAGGTTCAACTGGATCTGTATTCGTAAGGATCTCTCACCGCTCTTGGCGGCGATTCCAGGATTGAATGAGAATCGCGCAGGTGCAGTTTCCGTTAAGTTTGAGGTGCGCCAGTGAAGCCTGCACAATCTGCATTGCGGCGAAGGCCACAGGGAGAGTCCTCTTCCTTGAGTCCGTCAGCAGGCGGCGAGAATGGATTGGAACTCGTTCGCAGTGCCGCGGAGCAGATTCCCTGGACTAAGGAGCGGAGGCGTTCTACCGGGAAACTCGACGATAGCAAGAACAAATACCGCGCGTTGTTTGAGGATTCGGCGGAGGCGTGCTGGTTGCTTGACGACAAGGAATTCGTTGATTGCAATCCGGCCGCGCTTGCGATGTTCGGATTCTCGACCAAGGCTGACTTCAGACATCCGGCCGACATCTCCCCTCCAAATCAATCGGATGGCACGCCATCGCGGCTCGCAGCCGAACAAAGAATCGCGACCGCGCTGGTAAACGGCAAAGACAGTTTTGAATGGTTGCACCGCCGCAAGAATGGCGAGGTCTTTCCTGCAGAGGTATGCTTGGCAGCGTTGAAGCTCGAAGGGCGTCCGATGCTGATGGCCACGGTCAGAGATATCACAGAGCGGAAACAGTCCGAGGAAGCCTTGTTGTTTAGGACGGCGCTGATGGAGGCGCAAGCCGAAACAACCATTGATGGCATACTGGTCGTCGACGACTCCAATCAGATTGTTTTGGTGAACAAACAATTTGGGCGCCATTTCGGAGTGCCGGAGGAGTTGTTGAGCAAGCCAAATCACCTCTTCCTGCGCAAACTTGCGTCGGAGAAGATGGAGGATCCAGAGGCATTCTTCGAAGAGATCGCGCACGCCGATAACCGGCACAATAAGAAGAGTCGGGGTGAGGTCAGGCTTAAAAATGGCAAGACCTTTGATCGGTATTCTGCGCCCCTTAGGGACTCAAATGGAAAACATCGAGGCAGGATCTGGTACTTTCGCGACATTACCGACCGGGTCAAGGCGGAAGTCGCGGTTCGACAGGCGGAGGAAAAGTACCGATCGATTTTCGAAGATTCCGTGATTGGGATTTTTCAAGTCACTCCAGAAGGGCGCCCCATCAGCGTTAACCGTGCCCTTGCCGAGTTGTACGGCTACAGTTCAGCGGAAGAATTGGTCTCTGAAGTTCAAAATATGGCCGAACAACTATTTGTTGATCCCGGCCAAATGATTATTTTGGCAAAACTCGTGGCAAAGCACGAGACAGTGCGTGGGGCAGAAGTGCAGGTTTACCGCAAGGATCGCACCAGAAAATGGGTGCTGATGAACCTACGCGCGGTACATGACGTCTACAACGATATCGTGCACTATGAAGGAACTGTCGAGGACATCACGGATCGCAAAATAGCCGAGGAGAAGGTCGAGCGGCTGGCTTACTTCGATGCTCTCACCGGATTGCCAAATCGTGCCTTCCTCAAGGATCGTCTTCAGGAGGCCATAATCGGAGCGCACTTGATCGAGGAGCAATTTGCGCTGCTGCATCTCGATCTTGACCGGTTCAAAATTATCAACGATTCGCTGGGGCACTCCCTTGGGGATCTTCTGCTAAAGGATGTGGCCAGACGGCTTAAGAGATGCACTCGGAAAGAGGATACAGTTGCTCGCGTCGGCGGAGACGGATTTCTGATTCTGCTGAGAAACTTGAGCGGCCCTGCTGATGTAACAACCGCTGCAGAGAAAGTGGTAAAGGAACTCGGGAGAGATTTCCCCATCCAGGGTCATACACTCAGCGCAACCTGTAGCCTCGGCGTCAGCGTGTTTCCCACGCACGGCACAGACTGCGAGACCCTGATTAAAAATGCCGATGCGGCGATGTATTGCGCAAAAGAACGTGGACGCAATCGGTTCCAGGTCTTCACTGACGATCTGAACATCCAGGCAATGGAACGATTAACCCTCGAGAATGGCCTGCGATTGGCGTTGGAACGAGAGGAGTTCTTCCTTGTTTACCAGCCCCAGATGGACATAGCCAGCGGCAAGATCGTTGGCCTTGAAGCCTTGATTCGCTGGCAGCATCCCGAGCGTGGACTTATTCCTCCGGACAAGTTCATCGCAGTCGCAGAGAACTGCGGATTGATTCTGCCAATCGGAGAATGGGTGCTCAGGGCCGCTTGCAGTCAGGCCCGAAGGTGGCGGGACGATGGACTCTCAGTTCCCGTGGCAGTCAATGTTTCCGCGGTCCAGTTCCGCCAGGGAGGCTTCTGCGAACTGATCAAGAGGGTCCTTTTGGAAACAGGGCTGCCGCCGCAACTCCTGGAACTGGAACTTACCGAGAGTCTCCTGCTGTCGAGTGCGGACATGACATTCTCGGTCCTGCAGGAACTGAAGGAAATGGGAGTGAAGCTGGCGATTGACGACTTCGGGACTGGCTATTCCAGCCTCAGCTACCTGAAGAAGTTCAGGGTAAACAAGCTCAAGATTGACCGTTCTTTTATTCGAGATATAGCGACGGATTCCGATGATGCGGCAATCACCACCGCAATTATCAAGATGGCGAAGAGCTTGAAGCTGAAAGTGATCGCTGAGGGAGTGGAAGATGAAGCCCAAATGTCATTCCTTCGCGAGCATCAATGCGATGAGTTCCAGGGCTTCTATTTCAGCAAGCCTCTGCGCGTCAGCGAAATAGGTGAGAAGCTCAAATGCGCACACACCGGAGTTTTGGCCCAAGTCTAACATCCGTTTTTTCTGCAGTATGGGGCTTTTTACCGGATGGAGTGACCAAAGTCGCTGTGGGTGTTGTCTGAACGGTCTACGCTGCGAGTCATGGAGATCGATATGACCGCAACTACACAGACCGTTCGTGAAATCGCACTGGAACAGCCATCTTCAATCAGAGTGTTTGAACATTTTGGAATTGACTATTGCTGCGGTGGCCGCAAGCCACTCTCCGAGGCATGTACCGCTGGAAACCTGGAGATAGACACCGTGATTGCAGCGCTTGAAGCAGCCGCAAAAATCCCGGACGCCACGCCCCGGGACTGGAAAAGCCTGTCTCTGGAGAGTTTGAGTTCGCATATCGTTGAAACGCACCATGCCTATGTAAAGAGGGAACTCCCACGGCTGTCCCTGCTCGCGCAAAAAGTTGTGAATCGTCATGGCCCGACCAAAAAGGAATTGCCGCTCATCGCGTCAGCACTGGCACAGCTCGCCGACGAGCTCGTCAGCCACTTGGCGAAAGAAGAGACCGTCTTATTCCCTTACATCGTAGGCTTGGAGCGAGCCATCGTCTCGCACGCTTCGAGGCCTCAGAGCTGCTTTGGGACAGTAGCCAATCCGATCGAAATGATGACGCAAGAGCACGATGCTGCAGGCGCTCTCATTTCCGAAATCCGGAAACTCAGTCATGACTTCACGACACCTGAAGATGCTTGCCCCACCTTCCACGCATTCTACGACGGACTGAGAGAATTCGAGGAGGATCTCCATCAGCATATTCATCTTGAAAACAACATTCTCTTCCCTTGCGCCATTGACCTCGAAAAAGCCGCAGTCTAAAACGGGTCACGTGCGCGAACTGTAGGAAAACTGAACGGGCTGACATAACGCCTTCTGAAGATGACCAATTGTGGCGCGAGCGGCGCCCGTCACAATTGGTCATTGCCATTCGCCCGAGCAAATGTCAGGAGCAACATTAGCCGCTGGCTCCTATCTCACCAACCTCATCGCCCGTTCAGAGCCTCATCGGACTCGTTCGATGATTTGCCTGCAGGTCACTCTGTCAACCATTCCTCATGTGCCATGGCGATATTGAACCCGCACCTCTCCGTTCCGCGCCATACGATTTATGCTGGACGAGCACTGCTGGTGAACTTGATATCGGCTCCCACTGAGGAAGATATGTCAGCTTTTGAATCGGGCTTGAACCGTCGGCGTTTCTTGAAGGCACTTGGCACTGCGGCTGCGGCCGCGAGCGTTTCCACAAAGGGATTCACTGAGCCGCCGAACGCCGTTTGCATCGTCGTCGACCCGTCCGACGACGTTGCGACGACGCAGCCAGTCAGATGGGCCATAGATTATCTCGCTCAGGCATTGCGCGATCGCGGCGTTGTAGTGACCAAAGGAACGAGACCGGAGGATTCTCCGGAGCGGAGCTTTTGCATTTTTGCAGCCGGCGCAAACAGCGCCACGGGACGACGAATCCTGCGTGAGGCGAACGTTTCAATGCCAGACGTGCCGGAAGCCCTGGGACTTGTCACCACTTCCCATCAAGGACTCCCCGCATTGCTTGCGTGCGGCCACGACACCCGAGGGCTGGTATATGCACTTACGGAACTCGCGGACCTGGCCCAATATGCGTCTGACACCACTCCAGCGCTCGAGAGCGTTGAAACTAACATCGAACAACCGGCTAATCAGGTGAGAAGCATCAATCGCCTCTTTTGCAGCGATGTGGAAGACAAGCCGTGGTACAACGACAGGGCCATGTGGCCTGCCTATTTCGATCTCCTGGTAACGCAACGGTTCAATCGCTTCAACCTGGCATTTGGAATCGGCTATGACTTCATCCGGAAAGTCACAGATGCTTACTTCCTCTTTACCTATCCCTTTCTGCTCAGCGTACCTGGGTACCAGGTGCGCGTCCCGCAGTTGCCCGATGAAGAGCGTGATCGCAACCTGGAGATGCTCAGATACATCAGCGAACAGTGCGTGATGCGGGGTCTTGAGTTCTATGTTGGTCTGTGGATGCACGGATACGAATGGATCGACAGCCCCAATGCCAATTACACGATCGAGGGACTGGACAGGAACTTGCATGGACCATATTGCCGGGATGCCGTCAGGATCCTATTGCAGCAGGTCCCGAATATTCACGGACTCACATTCCGCATTCACGGTGAGAGCGGTGTGGCAGAAGGGAACTTTGAATTTTGGAGGACGGTGTTTGACGGAGTAGCGACTTGCGGCAGGCCAGTACAAATTGATATGCATCCCAAGGGCATGAGTCAACAGATGATTGACGTCGCGCTAGGGACAAAACAGCCTGTGTCCGTGTCTCCCAAATTCTGGGGCGAGCACATGGGCATGACATATCACCAGGCGGATATTCGCAAGATCGAAAAGCCCAGATCTGAGAACAAGTCAGGACTCATGGCGCTAAGCGAGGGCACGAGAAGTTTTCTTCGCTACGGTTACGGCGACCTCCTGAATCAGGATCGCAAGTGGACTGTGGTGCATCGCATCTGGCCAGGAACGCAGCGCATCCTCATTTGGGGCGACCCAGCGTTCGCCGCAGGGTACTCAAAAGCGTTTAGCTTCTGTGGCAGCAACGGCGTTGAGATCATGGAGCCGCTTTCATTCAAGGGGCGTCGTGGATCGGGCCACGCAGGAAGCCGATGCGGCTATGTCGATAGGACCTTTGATCCACGCTGGGATTGGCAGAAATTCGAGTATTCGACCCGAATCTGGGGTCGTCTGTTGTATAACCCCGAAACGAAACCGATTGTGTGGCAGAGATGGCTGCAACGGCAGTTCGGCCCGGGATCCAAGCCAATCGAAATGGCCCTCGCGAATGTGAGTCGCATTTTGCCCATCGTCACGACAGCGCATGCCCCGTCTGCCGGAAACAATATGTACTGGCCGGAACTCTACTTCAACCAGTCGATGGTTGACGCCGAGCATTTCCAGCCATATTTCGATACTCTTGCGCCGCGCGTCTTTGGCAATGCCAGTCCATTTGATCCCGAGATGTTTTTGTCAATCAATGAATACGCCGAGGAACTCCTGAACGCCGATGTTAGCGGCAAATACAGTCCCGTCGAAGTAGCGCAATGGATAGAGGATTTAGCGGAGGCTGGACGTAAAGCGCTGGCGCAAGCTGAAGCATCCGCAAGCAGCAGAACAGGTCCAATCTATCGGCGTTTTAAGACGGACATCGCAATCCAGATTGCGCTTGGGGAGTTTTTTGCAGCGAAGTTCCGCAGCGGTGTTCTCTTTCACATCTATGAACTCACAGGGGACCAGGCGGCTCTCGAGGCTGCGATTACAAAATACAAGGCAGCGCGGATTGGCTGGGCTCATGCTGCAGATGCAGCGCAGGGAGTCTATGTGACCGATATTACTGTCGGTGAGCAGCCATACCTTCGTGGCAATTGGCTTAACCGCTTGCCGGCAATTGACCGTGATATCGCGGAAATCTCTGCGAAGTTAGATCCGGGAGCGCCAAAGAAAGCGTCGCCGAAGGTTCTTGTGGCAATCCAGGCTGCTCTTGGCCGACCCGACCGGGCGCCCGCTCGCGCAGAGCATGCGTTGCCGGCTCACTTCAAACGCGGCCACGAGCTTCCGTTGACTATTTCGGTCTCCGGCGATACCCAGGATGTTCGCATGCACTACCGCCATGTGAACCAGGCTGAAACATACCTCTCATTGGCGATGCAACGACAGGGCTCCGACCATGTCGCGATTATCCCGGCCGCATACACCGATACAACGTTTCCGATCGAGTATTTCTTCGAGTTCAGCAACGGTGACGGAAAGAAGGTCTTGTTCCCCGGCTTCACGTCAAACCTGACAAATCAGCCCTATTTCGTTGTGCTCGGCGAATGATACCTGCGAACCCCTGAGCAACATGAGCGTCTCTCAGCTTCATATCCGCTGAATCGCGACCGCCCTCCGGTCTGTAATCGGAGACTCGCGCACACGTCGCGAAGGATTTCAACGGTCAGGCTGATTGTGAATCACGCATCGTTTTGATGCGCTTCCTCTTCGAGTGCAACTTCAGTAACGCATTCGCATGACTCTCGCTTGTCATTGAATTCGGAAAAGTGTTCACGCCGAATTTGAGAGCGTTACTGTTATGTGAAAGCCCTATTCGATCTGAAGTTCAGAGCAGCCAGAAGACTCAAGCCTTACGCGGCTGCGTTCCGAATCTCTCGAACCTGAGCTGGTGAATAGCGCGGTGTCTGTGCGTTGCGCTTTCCGGGAAGTCGCCTTGTCTCTTGCAGTTCTACCAACTCGAACGTCCTACATATCTTTCGTACTATTACCATCGCACCTGTTTTACCCGAAGGTTGTATGTACCCAGGGTAGAGCAGCCCACCACACTGAGTATCGTTGCGAAATCGGGAGGCCGAGCAACGCATTCTCACCCCATCTCCCAGTTGCGCCGCAAGATTCTCCGCGCGCAGAGAATGAGTTCGACCACCTGGATTTTGTTGGCTTTGACAAAGACACGTGAACATTTGCGGTCCATCCGTCCGTGTTTGGGCTAATAACGGTCCGCCCTCAAGATCTTAAGAGTGGCGGATGCTTAGGAAGTAACAACGGCTTTGAAGAAGAGGATTGTTCAGATGAAAAGATTTGGCGCTTTGTTTGCTTTAGCCTTGGTCGCTTGCCTCGCCATTGCAGGATGCGGCGGCGGCGGTAAGAAGACTTCGCAAACCACCAACTCGACTGCCACCCTGACATCGATCACAGTCGCAAGCGCCGGAGCGGCTTCCTCCGTTGCCGCGGGTGCAACCCTGCAGTTGAGTGCCACCGGACACTACAGTGACGGAACAACTGCAACGCTCACTTCGCAGGTGTCATGGGCTTCGTCTGACGGAACCCTGGCCTCTCTCAGCGGATCGGGCATGCTGACGGCATTGAAGGCGGGCTCAGTTACGGTTACTGCCACCAAAGGCACGGTATCCGGCAACATGGTGATTACGGTCACTCAGGCAACCCTCTCCTCAATCGCGGTGAGCGGGGCCTCTTCACTTGCAGCCGGTGCCACCGAGCAGTTAACAGCTCAGGGAACCTATTCTGACAGCAGCACACAGGCACTCACCACGCAAGTGACCTGGCAAAGTTCGGACGCGACGGTAGCCACCGTAAGCAACGCAGGCCTTCTAACTGCATTGAAGGCGGGCACGATTACGGTCACGGCCACCATGGGATCGGTTTCAGGTACTGCGTCGGTTGTTGTCAATGCGGCGTCCGTTTCCTCCATTACGATTTCGCCGGCACTATTCTCGATTGCTTCGGGTCAGAACCAGCAGTTAACTGCCCAGGCTGTTTACCCCGACGGCACGTCGCAGGATGTGACTTCTCAGGTAACCTGGAGCTCTAGCGCCACAAACGTCGCTACCGTGAGCGGCTCCGGCATGGTGACGGGCGTATCTGCAGGTAGTTCGACCATTACGGCGTCCCTTGGCGCAGTAAGCCGCACAGCAGTTGCGACTGTGACCGCGGCTCAACTCAACTCGATCATAGTGACACCATCGACCGCTTCAATCGCGACTGGTCAGACACAGGCGTTCGCAGCCAACGGCATCTTCTCAGACGGTAGTTCCACCGACATCACCAACAGCGTCATCTGGACGTCGAGTGCGATTAATTTCGCCACGATAGATCCAACCGGACTCGCAACCGGTGTCAGTGCAGGTGCAGCCACAGTCACGGCAACTTCCGGAACGGTAAGCGGAACAGCTTCCCTTACGGTGACTGCTGCAGTATTGAATTCGATTGACATTGCACCCGACGATCAATACATCCCGATCGGCGGCCAGTTCCCACTGGTGTTGACTGGAAGCTACAGTGACAACACGACACAGACGCTAACCAACGCCGTTTGGACGTCGTCCGATCCGACGATTGCCTCGGTTGATCCGGTTTCAGGTGTAGTCACCGGCGTGTCCGATAGCAATGGTAGCCCGGTCACAATCACGGCGACCGCAGATGGAATGTCGAACACCACCTCGGTGTATGTAACGGCAGCAGTCGCCGAGTCCCTGAGCCTGACGCCGATCACTGCTTCGATTGCGAGCGGTACCACGCAACAGTACTCGGTAGACGCCATCTACAGTGACGGTAGCATCCAACCGCTCACCGCCGGATTGTCCTGGGCTTCGTCGTCAGCATCAACCGCAAGCATTAGCGCGCTTGGCCTGGCTACAGCAATTGCCCCAGGTCAATCGACCATCACTGTCACCTACGGTTCCCTGTCGGCGACTGCGACCCTGACAGTCACGCCGGCAACTCTCACATCCATCGTGGTCACTCCGGCGACAACGGTCGTCGGCGTGAAGGGAAATGTGCAGTTCACGGCGACGGGTGTCTTCACCGACAACAGCACCCAGGATCTGAGCTCGCAGGCGGCATGGAGTTCCTCAGTCGCAAGCGTCGCTTTGATCAGCAACACGGGATTGGCCTCCGGCTTGAGCGCAGGAGCGACGACAATCACCGCGAACTATGGTGGGCTCAGCGGATCGGCTACCCTTAACGTTTCCACTGCAACGCTCATCTCCATCACGGTGACCCCGGCAAATCCGATCGTGCCGCCACATTCAAAGATTCAACTGACGGCGACGGGTAACTTCAGCGACGGTTCGCATCTGGTGCTGTCAGGTGTCTCATGGCACACCAACACCGGACGCTACGCAATCGTCTCGAGCAGCGGAGTAGTTCGCACCAAGCGGTCCTCAAACAAAGTGGTCCCGGTTTACGCCAGCCTGAACGGAATCACCGGTTCCACATCGCTGACCATCACTTCAATGACAGTGCAATCGTTGAGTCTCACCCCGTCAAATGCAACAATGGCAGTTGGCACAACCCAGCCGTTTGCATTGATTGGAACCTTTAGCGACGGAGTAACGACTGTGGATCTCACGCCATCCGCACGTTGGCAGACATCCAACTATCAATATGCCGTCATCAACAGATCCGGCATCGCCACCGGATTAGCCGCAGGATCGGTGACCATTTCTGGCATCTACGGGAACTTGAGTCCGGCGACAACTACACTCACCGTCTCCAACGCGACGATCCAAAGCATTACGGTCACACCGGCATCGCCCACCATCGCTCTCGGGTCAATGCAGCAGTTTGCTGCGATGGGTCTGTTCAGTGATGGGTCGACGCAGGACATTACAACTGTTTCACAATGGACGTCCTCTACTCCGACTGTGGCAGTGGTGGACAAGACAGGACGCGCATCCAGCGCTACTCACGGTCAGACCAACATCAATGCCACGTTCAAGGGCACAACGGGAACGACGCTCCTGACCGTCAACTAGCCATAATCAACGACGCTACCCAGATCGTGTCGTTGCAGAGAAGAGGCTCGGCCTAACCGGAAGAGCCTCTTCATTCGTGCGGACCATGATCCCCGACAACGAGCGCCCATGTGGCCGTTCAGCGTAGATTCGTTGTCTCAAACGGAAGTCCAGTAACAGGCCAGTGATCAGGCTGTGCCTCCAGATTAGGCGCTATGTCAACGCCGGATCCGCCAGATGTCGCAACCGAGACATTCCAACCGTCGATAACCACCAAAGCATCCTCGCCATTAAAATCCTTCTCATCCGCCTCGATCGTGATTGTGCGAGTTTCGTTCGGCACCAGGGACACGTAATTGTCGCTGTAATAGGCAGGCAACACACGCTCCCCGGATCGTTTGCGGCGCAACTGCAAATGACTCATGAGGGCGATGTTCGCCCCCGGGTTGTGCAACGTGATCGTCAGGAATCGCTTGCCGTCTCTATCCGTGCGTTCTGATTTTGCTTCAAGAGTCACGGCTGGCATTTTTGCGAGATCCGTGAGGTCATCCTGGTGCTCCGGCAAAGCTCGCCAATAGAGGTTTCCTGAGATCAGCTTGCCTGATGCGTCGTGCAGTTCAAGCTTCAAAAAATGAACAGAAGATACCGACGCCGGAAAATTGACCGGACCCAGAGCGGTGGCGACATCCGCCGGAGCAGTTACCGGGATCTCGTTCTTATACGTAAGAGAGCCGTCCAGATTGTATACAGCAACTCGCGCGACTGCTCCAGTGAGAGCCTCAGGGAGATTGTTGATTACCTGCAAGATGCCATTCGCTTCGTTGAACTGCATGTGGACCAGCTCAGAAGCATGCATAACCGCGAACAAGGATGAGTTGGCCTCAAGATCGTAGTGATAGAGCTGCCAAACAAAGCTGGGTTGGGCAGGGCTGCTCATCCAGGTAAGGATGGCCGTGGTCGGGTGGAACAATTGCGCGTTCCGGCCTTCATACATCGCGCGAAAGGCCTCGTAATTGGCCAGTTGCGCTTTACGAACGAAGTCGGCAAGGTTTGCGAGCTTGCCGTAACGGCTGGCGAGGACGATTGGATATGTGTCCCCGTGCTGAGCGCCTTTTGCCATATCGTGCTCGGCCCAGTCGTCGTTGATTGTCTCCCAATCCTTCTGCGGCATCATGCCGTGAATCGACTCAAGCGTCGGCACAGAGACACTCCCAGTTTCGGTCTTGAAGAAGTCGTCGGTCACTTTGTAGAACTCGCGCGGTGTTCGCCAGAAATATGGACCATGCGAACGAACGCCGGCTCCGTCAGTTGAACTGGGCTGATAACGACGGGTTGGCTCGAGTTCGGCTAGAATCTTTCGAAGTGCCGCATCGATCTCCGGAGGCGGGTAGCCCTCATTTCGTGCGCACCAAAGCACAATCGAGGGATGATTTCGGAACCGTAGGACCTTGTCCCGGACATTCGATATGTACGTTTCGATGTCCGTTGGGTCAGGTCCGTCATTCGGATTCGCCTGGAAAAATTCGTCCCAAACAAGGATTCCGTACTTATCGCATAGCGCATAGAAATCTTCGCCAGTGCTTTGACCGACCCAGTTGCGAATCATATTCATATTTGCCGCCTGGTGCATGCGGATCTGGGCCTCGAGCCGCGCTCGCGAAATGCGCTTCATCCCTTCGTCGAGACCCCAGTCTCCTCCGCGGATGAACACTTGGACGCCATTCACCGAAATCGTAAGATTTTCAGTTCCCGGCACGCTGTAAGTGACCTTGCGGACACCAAAGCTGACATCCTGAGCGTCCGAGATTTTGTCTTTTGTCTTGAGAGTCAGGCGAAGGGAATAGAGATTCTGCGGCCCATAACCGTTCGGCCACCACAACCTGGGCTTCTCGATGTGAAGGGCCGGCGTAGTCCTTGCATCGAAACTCACCAACTTCGAAGAATGAGGCGCGAGTTCGACCTCCTGCTGAAACGACAAATTCTCGATCTGCCCCTGGACCACGCCATTCACGGGCTGGTCGGTGACGTTTTCGACTGTGGCTTGAATCGCTACGTCAGTTGAGTCCGTTCGCGGCAGAGGGAGATCGGTTGTGACGAGAGGATTCTTGATCACTACTGACCCTGTCGCCGAAAGAAACACCCTTTGCCAAATACCTGTGTCTCGATCTCGAATCGCAGGGAGCCAGTCCCATCCAATGGTTGAAAGAAACGTAGGGCCATCGATTGCGGTGATTCCGCCATTCTGTCCCATGCCTGCACGCAGAGTATGTTCGTGCGGTACCCCCGGATGAGGCTGCGGTGTTACCAGAACAGCCACGACTGCTTTTTTTCCCGGCCTCACATTTGCCGTAATGTCGAAGATGCCTCGGATAAACGCACCGCGGATAGTCCCAACTTGAGTTCCATTCACCCAGACGGCAGCGGAGTAGTTGATTCCATCGAAATTCAACCAGACGTGGTGACCCTTGTACGATTTGGGAACTTCAATTTGTGTTCGGTACCAGTAAGAACTGCGCGCCAGACTCTCCGGGATCGTCTCCGGGCGGTTGTTCTCGCCATAAAGGGGTTCTGGGTAAACATGATTGTTCACGAGGGTCGTCAGAACTGTCCCTGGAACAGTCGCCGGAAACCAGCCATCTGATTTGAATTTCGAACTGGACACTTCAGCGCCAGGCTGCGTTGCTTTCACTACGTCCTGTAACTTCCAGCCGCTCGAAAGCAAGAGAGGAGCGGGTGGTGCAGAGGTTGCAGCCTCGAGATACGGTGACAGAACCCAGAACATGAAAGCAGAGAAAATTACCAATGATCGCGCAGAATTTTTTTTCAAACTATCCCCCCGAACAAGATCTGGAAGCTCATGATGCGGGCCCACCGGCCACCCACATTTGTACCAGACGAGCCCTGAATCGACTAAGGACCGCTCGCACAGCGCAACGCGTCCGTCCTTTTGTCAGTCAGTGTCGCATCGGCCTGCGATTTTCAGATCTTCGCGAAGGGGACAGTCCGCACAACGCGGAGTCCTTCCGCAGTGCGCCTTACCCACAGCGACGATTAGGGCATGAAACTCGTTGAAGAATTGCGCATGATCGCCTTGCGTTTCCGATGAAAACGCTTTGCGAGTCAGTTGGACCAGCGATTCGTACCCGCTGCGATTGCGACTTGGCACTTGATCAGTCAGTTTGTGGCGCTCGACGATCCTCCGCAGATACTCGTCACCAACGGGGACTGCATGTCCCAGCGCGTAGAGCAGGATGGCATCCGCGGTTTCTGGTCCAACTCCGGGCAGGTTCAGAAGCCGCTTGCGCAGCCTCTCCGTCGGTGTCGCGGCCATCTTATCGAGCGAGCCCTCAAACTCGGCGTCGAGCGCTGCGATAAATGCCTTCAAGGCAGGGGCTTTGCGCGTCTGAAAGCCGGACGGCCGGATCAGATCCTGCAAATCATTGAGAGATACACGGCGCAGGCCTTCTATGGTCAATGCTCCTGCGCGACCCAAGTTGGCCAGCGACATCTCAACGCCCTTCCACGATGTGTTCTGAGTGAGATAGGCCCCGAGTATAACCTCGAAGGTGTTCGATGCCGGCCACCAGTGCTGCGGGCCGTAAACTGCCGCAAGCTGATCATGCATACGGCGAAGTCGCCGTGGTGCATCGAAGAACCGCCCCCTCTTCAAAGTCGAGAGCCCTTCTCTGGCGACCGTTGCAGTAGGAGTTTCCATTCCAAAATGCGAGCACGAACTGCGGCCGCCTCCGCTTCAGGCAGATACCCTCCATGCCGCAGAGAAATGGAAAGAACGGTGTGGGCTTGAGGATCGTTCGGTGTCAGAGCCGTCAGCGCTAGGGCGGCAGCAATGGACTGTTCCTGCCGGCCCGCTTCTCGCAGTGCACGAATAAGGCCATGGTACGCCTCAATGTATGCTGAGTCGGCCGCAATCGCCGCACGGAATGACTCAACCGCTGCAGCGGGGAAGCCGCCTCCTAATTGGCCGATTCCAAGCTGCATTAGATTTTCGGCTGCGGATGTACTCATCTCGGTTACGCCTTCATTAGGATAAGGCCATGAGCCCAAATGGTTCTATTTCGGTCGAGGGCCGATCCGGAGGAGCACATGAAGAGCCACACAGAATACATGATATTTGAGACCAAAAAGCGCCGCGAGATGGTGCATATTACGAATGAGGTGGAGCAGATTGTGAAGCGCAGCGGGGTACAAGATGGTCTGTGCTTTGTTTCGCCGATGCACATAACCGCTGCGGTGTACGTGAATGATCACGAAAGCGGACTGATCGAAGATATAGGCAAATGGCTCGAAGAGTTGGCGCCTGCACGACCCGATTACAAGCACCACCAGACAGGCGAAGACAACGGCGATGCGCATTTGAAATCACTGTTGTTGCATCATGAAACCACGTTGCCGGTCACCGCGGGCCGATTGGATCTCGGCACGTGGCAG
>Ga0207683_10001474_pt1 | contig 21196 bp, 24 predicted proteins | sample KBSM73metaG_FD_184333 | JGI IMG/M metagenome (GOLD analysis project Ga0207683, IMG submission 184333) | Miscanthus rhizosphere microbial communities from Kellogg Biological Station, Michigan, USA - KBS M7-3 metaG (SPAdes) (version 2) | ecosystem: Host-associated > Plants > Roots > Rhizosphere >... | reverse complement strand
CTAGCGGCTACTCGCGTCGCGCAGGCCGCGGTCGATGAAGCGGATCATCCAGTCGAAGCTCTGGTCCGGATCGGCGTCCCACTGGAAGCCCCGGGAGGCGTCCAGCATGGCGAATCCGTGGATGGTGCTGCGGATGGTCCGGATGGCGTGGTTCATCTCGTCCTCGCCGATGCCGTACCCCCGCAGCACCGCGGCGATCGAGTCGAGCACGCGGGTGCTCGCGGCCAGCAGTGGGTCGTCCGGCCCGCTGAACTCGGCGCCCACCGTGGCCGTGTAGCGGCCCGGGTGCGCGGCCACGTAGTCGCGGACCGCGGTCAGCAACGCGGCCAGCGCGTCGAAGCCGGCCCGGCCCTGCACCGCGTCACGGATCACGTCGCCGAGTTCGGTCGTAGCGAGGGTGGCGACCCGGTGCTGCAGGTCGGCCAGGCCGCCGACGTGCTTGTACAGGGACGGCGTCCGGACGCCGAGCCGGTCGGCGAGCAGGCCCATGGTGAGGCCCGCGTATCCGGTCTCGTCGGCCAGCTCGGCCGCCGCGGCGACGACATCGCCGCCGTTCAGGCCCGCTCTAGGCACCCGCATGCTCCTTGAGGAACGGGATCACCAGCGCGGCGACCTCGTCCGGGGACTGCGCGTGCGGGTAGTGGCCGGCCCCGTTGACCATCGCGACCGTGCCCAGCCCGGACGGCATGGCGGCGACGATGGCGTCGCCCTCGGCCCTAGGGTCGGCGAAGTCGGGGTCGAGCGTGCCCATCACGACCAGGGCCGCGCACGTGATGTTCGGCAGCTGCGCGCCGGCGTCGGCGGGCGAGGACTTGCCGGTCTTCATGAACTCGGCCATCCGGCCGGGCTCACGGAGCTTAGCCGCCAGCGCGGCCATGTACTCGGCGTAGTCAGCGGGCTTGGCCGGATAGGCCACGTCGAGGTAGCGCATCCACAGGCCCAGGTTCTTGAGCAGCTGCGTACCCACCAGGAAGGTCATGCCCCGCCGGTACCGCCCGATCCGCAGCAGGCCGCCCAGGCTGATCTTCTGCGTCTTGGTGAACGGGTTGATCTCGACGATGCCGCTGACCAGTTCCGGCTCCATGGCCGCGGCGATGGTGGCGGCCCCGCCCGAGATGGAGTGCCCGACGATGACGGCGGGGCCGCCCAGGTGCCGGATCAGCGCGAGCAGGTCGCCCGCGATGTCGGTGCGGGTGATGGCGTCCTTGCCGGTAACGGACTTCCAGCCCATGCTGGACTCTCCGTGCCCGCGCAAGTCCGCGTTCGCCACCCGGTACCCGGCCTGGGCTAGCTTCGGCGCCAGGAACCGGTAGGCCTGCCGGCGGTCACCGATGCCGTGCGACAGCACCACCAGCGGGCCCTCGCCGGTCACGTCGTACGCGATCCTGCCGCCCGCCATGTCGAGGAACTCGGTCATGTCAGCCTCCATAGCTAAGTAAGTTAGCTCTAAAGCTAATCTAATTAGCCAATGCTGTCAAGCGGGTGAACGGCGGGCCGTGGTCAAGCGACGGCGAGGGCTGTGGCCAGGCGGCCCAGTTCAGGCAGCGGAGCTCAGGCGGTGCGTTCGCCGCCAGTGACGGCGCAGCCAGACGGCGGCGCCGGCCAGGATGAGCACGGCGGGCCCGGTGTGCACGGCGAACACGCCGGCCAGGCTGGGGCCGCCCCAGTCGAGCCGGTAGCTGGCCGGGTCGGAGTAGTTGACGGTGAAGAACTCGGCGATACCGCGGCCCACGAGGTACACCGCGAGCACGCCGCCGATGACGAGGCCGAAGGCGCGGATGAGTTTCATACCTGCCACGCTAGGAACGACGCGCGCTCCCGGTAACGCGGCTATCACCCCTCTTGGAGCTGCGGTTTTCCCCCAAGGTGGCGGAGCACGGCCAGCACGCGGCGGTTGTCGCTCTCGTCCGGCGGCAGGCCGAGCTTGGTGAAGATGCTGGCCACGTGCTTCTCCACCGCGCCGCCCGAGACCACGAGCTCGGCCGCGATCCCGGCGTTCGACCTGCCCTCTGCCATCAGCGCCAGCACCTGGCGCTCCCGCGGGGTCAGCGTGGCCAGGCCGCCGCGCTGCCTGCTGGCCCGGAACAGCTGGCTGACCACCTCCGGGTCCAGGGCGGTCCCGCCGTCGGCCACCCGCTGCAGCGCCGCGGTGAACTCGGCCACGTTCGCGACCCGGTCCTTGAGCAGGTAGCCGACCCCGGCCGCGCCGCCCTCGAGCAGCTGCGCGCTGTAGGACGTCTCGATGTACTGGGAGAACACCAGGACGCCGGTGCGGGGAAAGTCGTGCCGCAGCTTCAGCGCGGCCCGCAGTCCCTCGTCGCTGTGCGTCGGCGGCATCCGGATGTCGACCACGGCCACGTCCGGGCGATGCTCGGCCACCGCGGCCAGCAGCGCGTCCCCATCGGGCACCGCGGCGCAGATCGTGTGCCCGCGGTCCTCGAGCAGCCGGGTCAGCCCCTCCCGCAGTAGCGCGGCATCCTCGGCGATCACCACCCGCATCTAAACCGCCCCTTCAGGCTTTCATCGGCAGCACGACGGTCACCACGGTAGGGCCGCCGGACGGGCTGGACACGTCGACCCTCCCGTCCACGGTGGAGACGCGCTGCACCAGTCCGGAGAGCCCGCTGCCCCGGGTCACGTCCGCGCCGCCGATGCCGTCGTCGCTGACGTCGAGGCGGAGCACCCCGGCCCGTTCGGTACTGATGTTTATCCTGATCTGGTTCGCAAAGCTGTGCTTGGTCGCGTTGGCGATCAGCTCGGCCGCGCAGAAGTAGGCGATGGTCTCGATGGCAGGCGCGGGCCGCGGGTCGATGCTGGCGGTGACCGAGGCCGGGATGGCGCTGCTGGCGGCCAGGCTGTCCAGCGCGCTGGCCAGGCCGTTATCCAGCACCGGCGGGTGGATGCCGCGGGCCAGGTCGCGCAGGTCGGCCAGGGCGTCCACCGCGTTACGGTGCGCCGCGTCGATCAGCTCGCGGACCGTCACGCCGTCGTCGTCATCCAGCTTCTCCCGGGCCATGCCCAGGTTCATGGCCAGCGCGGCCAGCCGCATCTGGGCGCCGTCGTGCAGGTCCCGCTCGACCCGGCGCAGCGCCGCGGCCGAATCCTCCACCGCCAGCGTCCTGGTCCGCTCCAGCTCGCTGACCCGCTCGGCCATGGTGTTCGGCCCGAGCAAGCTGCGGGCCAGGGCGTGATCCGCCGCGCTGACCCCGTGGGCCAGCCACGCCGCGATGACCACGCAGAGCGCGCCGGCCAGGGCCGCGAGGTAGGTAGCGAGCCAGCTGGAGACGGAAATGCTCCCGACGAACGGGAGGGGGACCACCGCCACCAGCGGCGACAGGCTCGTCCCGGCGGGGTGGTTGCGGAACAACAGCCAGTCGACCGGATAGGTGATGTCGACCAGGCCGAAGACGGTGAGCGTGACCGCGTACAGCTGCACGGCGGCGACCGGCAGCTTGATCAGGCTGTACCAGACGCCCCGCCAGGCGGCCCGATCCCGCAGCCGCCGGTCCAGGCGGCCGAGCACGCCGGTGCCCGGCTGGAATTTCGGCGGCGCCTCGACCTGGTGGCCGAGACACCGCCTGAGCAGCCGGCGGTGCAGCGAGCCGAGCCGTCGGGACAGCCGAAGCGCCACGGTGAGCAGCAGCAGGCCGACCACGGTGCCGATGATCGACGCCGAGACCGTGAAGCCCGCCAGCAGCAGCACCACCAGGACGGAGAATCCGGCCACCCCGGCCAGCCCGCCGAAGAAGCAGAAGAGCAGCTCATGACGAGTCCGGCGGGTCAGCGGGGCACCGAGGACGATGCCCGCTACCCGCCGGAGCTCTTCTTCCATAGATCTATTGTCACGCGTCGCGGCGGGCCAGCGCCCAGGTGCCCGCGGCCAGCGCCACCGCCGCGTACAGGCACAGCACGCCGAACCCGATGCCGGGAGACAGGCTGTGCGCCACCGGCTTGACGGCGGTCATCGAGTTCTCCGCGATCAGCATGGGCATGAACTGGCCGACCGAGTTCTGGATCGAGGTACCCAGCGGCAGCAGGATGAGCGGGAGCACGAATAGCATCCCGACCACGGCCGAGATCGCACCCGCCGTGTGCCTGATGACGGCGCCCAGGCCGAGAGCGATGAGCGCGATCAGGGCCGGGTAAGCGCCGGCCATCAGCACGGCGCGCAGCACGCCGGGCTGGCCGAGGGTGGCGTGCGGGGCCGGGGACCTCAGCACGAGCTCACCGACGGCGAACGCGGCGAACGCGAAGATCTCGCCCGCGACCAGCGTGACCGCGCCGAGCACGGCCGCCTTGGCCGCGAGCAGCAGCGGACGCCGGGGCACCGCGGCCAGCGTGGCGCGGATCATCCCGGAGGAAAACTCAGTGGTGATGATGAGGACGCCCAGGACGCCGAGGGCGAGCTGGCCGATCGCGAGCCCGGCGAAGCTCATCTCGGTCGGGTCGAAGGACGCCCGGTCCGGGGCGGACATCGTGGCCCAGCGCTGATGGATCATGACCAGGATGGCCAGGCCGATCATGCCGGCTGCGAAGACAAGCAGAGTCCACCCTGTGGAGCGGACGCTACGCAGCTTCAGCCACTCCATCCGGGCCACCGAGCGGAAGCCGTAGCCACCGCCCGCGGTCCGGGTCGCGCTGCGGGTCAGTGTGGCGGTGGTCATGACAGGCTCCCCTGGTAGGCGAGGTTGCTGGCGGAGTAGTCGGTGCTGCCCTCGGTGAGCGCGAAGAACGCCTCCTCGAGGGAGTTGCTGCGGGCGGAGAGCTCAGCCACCGTGGTCTGCGCGAGCAGGCGGCCCTGGCCGATGACGACGAGGCGGTCGGCGGTCTGCGCGACCTCGCTGATCAGGTGGCTGGAGATCAGCACGGTCCGCCCCTGCGCGGCCAGGTTCTTCAGCAGGTTGCGGATCCACCGGATGCCTTCCGGGTCCAGGCCGTTGACCGGTTCGTCTAGCAGCAGCACCGCCGGGTCGCCGAGCAGCGCGGCGGCGATGCCGAGCCGCTGGGACATGCCGAGGGAGAACTTGCCCGCGCGCCGGTCGGCGGCCTTCTCCAGCCCGGTGATCGCAAGCACCTCGTTGACCCGGCCCTTCGGGATCGAGTTGCTCACCGCGAGCGCGTTCAGGTGCGATCGCGCGGTGCGTCCGGGGTGAAAGGCCTTGGCCTCCAGCAGCGCGCCCACCTCGCGCAGCGGGCTGCGCAGGTCGTGGTAGCTCTTCCCGCCGATCCGCACCGAGCCGGCGTCCGGCCGGTCCAGGCCGAGCATCATCCGCATCGTGGTGGACTTGCCCGCGCCGTTCGGCCCGAGGAACCCCGTTACCGTGCCCGGCATGACGTCAAAGCTGAGGTTGTCCACGGCGATGGTGGAGCCGTAGCGCTTGACCAGGCCGCGTGCCTCGATCATGAGAAATCCTCCGTTACTGTCGGAGCGTGCCCGGCCCCCGCGTACTGGCGGGCACGCTCGTCGCTGAGTAAGCAATGTGCCTGATGCTCACGCTATGAATCAGGCCCCCGTCGGAGAACACAGCCAACACCCCTCTTGGGGGTGGGGTTTCCCCCCGTACGGGATCATCGAGGGGTGAAGGTGATCGTCGCGGGGGCGGGTATCGGCGGGCTCTCGGCGGCGCTCTCGCTGCACGCCGCCGGGATCGAGGCGATCGTGATCGACTCGGCGGCCACGCTCCGGCCGCTCGGCGTGGGGATCAACCTGATGCCGCACGCCGTGCGCGAGCTGACCGAGCTCGGCCTCGGCGGCGAGCTCGAGGCGACCGGCATCCCCACCGCGGAGATGGTCCACTTCGACCGGCACGGCAACCGGATCTGGGGCTTCGCCAGCGGCCGGAACATCGGCTACCGCTGGCCGCAGTACTCGATTCACCGGGGCGAGCTGCAGATGATCCTGCTCGGCGCGGTGCGCGAGCGGCTCGGTCCCGGCGCGGTGCGCACCGGGACCGCGTTCGTCTCGTTCGCCGAATCCCCCGCCGGGATCCTCGTCCGCGTCCGCGACAGGGCCAGCGGGACGCTCTCGGTGCTGCGCGGCGACGTGCTCGTCGGCGCGGACGGGCTGTACTCGCAGGTCCGCGCCCAGCTGCATCCGGGCGAGCCGCCGCCGCGCTGGGGCGGCGTCATGATGTGGCGCGGCATGGCGGAGGGCGCGCCGTTCCTGACCGGCCGGACCGTCGCGGTGGCGGGCACCAACGCGGCGCTGAAGTTCGTCGCCTACCCCATCTCACGGCAGGCCGAACGGCGGGGCCGGGCGCTGCTCAACTGGGTGGCCGAGGTCAAGCTGCCGGGACGGGCCTCGGTGCGGGGCGCGGACGGGAACCGGGCCGACTGGAACCGGCAGGGGCGGCTCGACGACGTGCTGCCGTGGTTCGCCGACTGGAAGTTCGGCTGGCTGGACGTGCCCGCGCTGATCACCGGGGCGCCGCGGATCCTGGAGTACCCGATGGTGGACCGCGACCCGCTGCCGTCCTGGGGTTCAAAGCCGTCCTCGGGCCCCGGCCGGGTTACCCTGCTCGGCGACGCGGCCCACCCGATGTACCCGATCGGGGCCAACGGCGGCTCCCAGGCGGTGCTGGACGCCCGGGTACTCGCCTGGTCGCTGGCCTGCGCCCTGTCATCATCGGGCAGCCCGGCCGAGGGCCTGGCCGCCTACGAGAGAGCCCGCCGGGAAACCGTGAACGCCATCGTGCTGGCTTGCCGCGACATGCCGGCCGACCGGCTGCTGCAGACGGTGAGCACGCGGGCGCCCGGCGGCTTCGAGCGGATCGAGGACGTGCTGAGCACGGCCGAACTGGCCGCGTTCGACCAGGCCTACCGGTCGACCACGCTGCCCGACGTGGCCGCGCTCAACTCCCGCCCGTCGCTGACTGTTACCGGTCGCTGACCGTCACCAGCGGTGGGTCGTCGCGTACGAGTGACGGCGGATGGCCTCGGTGTCCTCGGGCGGCTCGTAGACCGACTGCACCGCGACGCGGCCGGGACCCCACAGCCTGACCCAGATGCTGCGGTAGCTCCACGAGCTGCGCCAGAAGGAGAGGCCCTGGTTCCGCGGGTACTCCAGGTGCAGCGCCATCCGCACCGTCACGTCCCGGTACAGCAGGGAGCTCGGCTGGATCAGCAGGGTCTCGCCCTGCCGGAGATCGCGGATGAACACGTTGCCCGGCGCGTGCAGCAGCAGCAGGCCGGGGGCCGCCTGCGCGCCGAACACGTCGCCGTACCGCCCCATCGGGTAGTGCATCTCCCGGTCGTCGGAGTCCTGGCCGGTCTCGTACCAGACATCCGATGGGTACCAGTCGTACTTGATGTTGCCGGTGGCGGCCAGGAACCGGTGCTCGCGGACCCAGATCTGCTGGCCGTGCTGCATCGGCAGCGCCACGATCTCGCCCGCGTGATTGTCCGACAGCGCGAGGTGCCCGGGGCCGCGCGCCTCCACCATGATCAGCGGCAGCCCGGCCATCTTCCGGTTCCACGCGCCCTTCATCGGCATGTTGGTCAGCCGGGTCTGCGGCTCGGTCCACAGCAGCACGTGGTGGGAGAAGTAGATCCAGTCCTCGGGCGCGAGGGTGAACTCCGCGGCCGGGACGGTGGTACCGGCGACCTGGCAGTGCGACTGACCGAGCTGCAGCCGCGCCATGTCCCTGATCGGCGGCTGCTCGACCCAGCCGGAGTCGCTGACCACCGACCTGATGTCGACCGGCGCCCCGCATAGCGGGCAGGTCGGCGAGCCCGGGTCGCTCGGCTGCCTGCAGTACCGGCAGATATAGGTGTTCATGGGTCTCAGTCCGCGTGGTGGTGGACGTACATGGACTGGATCCCGACCCGGCCGGGCCCGGTCATCTCGGCCAGGTACATGCCGTGCCGCAGCAGCCCGGTCTTCAGCGGCATCTGCACCGCCGACATCTGCACCGTGGAGTCTTTGTACAGGAAGCCGCCCGGCTCGACCAGGATCTTCTCGCCCGGCCGCAGCATCCGCTCCAGCACGTCCCCGTTCCCGTGCAGTATCAGCATGCCCGGGTAGCCCGCCGTGACGAACCGGTCCATGTACATGCCGTTCCCGCCGTGCAGCAGGTTGACCAGGCCCTTGATCCGGATGAACGAGTACTGGATGGTGTGCGAGGCCAGCAGGAAGGCGTGCTCGCGGACGTCCAGTTCCATGCCGGGATGCAGCGGCAGCACGACCATCTCGCCCGGCGCGTTCCGGGAGAACGCGATGCGGCCAGGACCGCTGGCCACCGTCACGATGTGCGGCATGCCGCCGATCGAGCGCTTCAGCCCGCCGCCGGTGTTCATGGACGAGAGCGGGACCGTCTCGTCCTTCCACAGCAGCACGTGATGCTCGAAGTAAAGGGCGTCCTGCGGGTGGAGGTTAATCTCAGCGACCGGGACCAGCTCGCCCTCGACCTGGCAGGTGCTGCCGGAGAACCGGAACTCGGTCATGTCGCGCAACCGCGGCGCCTCGCGCCAGCCGGAATCGCTGACCTTGTTCCGCTCATCGAGCGGGGCGCCGCACGTCTGGCAACTCGTGGTTCCCGGCTGGTTCTGCGCCTGGCACCACTGGCACTGAATCATTTCCACGCTGGGAAGATAGCAGGTAAGGACCTGTGTCAGCGCCCTATCCGTAATCGAGGGAACCGGTATGGTTCTCCCATGGCACTGCTCGGGCGGGAATTCATCGCCGTACCTGACGACCGCAAAGGTCAGATCGTCTTCAAATGGCCGGACATCACCATCCGCCGCTTCACGCGCGCGATCGTCAACGCGGACGAGATGGCGCTGTTCGTCAACACCGGTCAGGTCGTCCAGACCATGGGTCCGGGCCGGCACCAGATCGACGCGAACGAGCTCCCGGGTCTCGGCGTGGTCATCGACTCCATCACGGGCGGGAACGCCTACCGCGCCGAGCTGTACTTCGTCGGCACGCGCGAGTACACCGGCTTCAAGTTCGGCGGCCGGGTCGACGACGTGCAGGACCCGCGGACCGGACTGGTGGTGACGCTCCGGGTGTTCGGCGACTACGCGCTGCGGGTAGCCGATCCGGTGCGGCTGGTGACGAACATGACCGCCACGGTGGACGTCACCGACAACGAGCGGATCGCGGGCTGGGTGAGCGACCAGCTGCTCAAGGTGCTGCGGACGCACGTCACCACGCAGATCATCCGCAACGGCTGGCCGATCCTGGGCCTGATGGCGTACTCCGCGGAGATCGAGCAGGCCACCATCGACGCCGCCAACGGCCAGCTCGTCGCCTACGGCGTGCAGCTGACCCGGATGGGCAACTTCGACGTCAACCTCTCCCCCGAGGACGAGCAGCAGCTCAAGCAGCTGGCCAAGGACACCAGCTACTCCCAGCTGGCCGGCGGCTTCCAGAACTACGCGGCCGGCGAGATGGCGCTCGGCGCGGGCCAGGGCATGGCCAAGGGCGGCGGCGCTGCCGACGGGGCGTTCCTCGGGGCCGGATTCGGGCTGGCCAGCGCGTTCGGCGCCCAGCAGGCGCAGGCTCAGCAGGCGCAGCAGGCCCAGGCCGCCCAGCAGGCGGCGGCCCAGTACGGTGTCCCCTACGGTCAGGGCGCGCCCTACGCGCCCCCGCAGCCACCGTCCCAGCCGCAGGCCTCGTCCGGCCCGGTGTGCGCGTCCTGCCAGGCGCAGAACCCGGCGGGAGCGAAGTTCTGCATGGGCTGCGGTCAGGCGCTCGCGCCCGCGGTCCAGCACTGCACGGAGTGCGGCACCGAGCTCCCGCCCAGCGCGCACTTCTGCTCCGGCTGCGGCACCCGCGTCGGCGCCTGACACAACCGCGGCGTCGCCACCGCGGCCGGCTCAGTCCCAGGCGGGTTCGGTGGCCTCGCGGACGTTGCCGTCCGGGGTGAAGATGAGGAACCGCTCGAACGACCGGGCGAACCAGCGGTCGTGCGTGACCGCGAGCACCGTGCCCTGGTAGGACTCCAGACCCTGCTGCAGCGCCTCGGCGCTGGGCAGGTCGAGGTTGTCGGTCGGCTCGTCGAGCAGCAGCAGCGTCGAGCCGGCCAGCTCGAGCAGCAGGATCTGCAGCCTGGCCTGCTGGCCGCCGGACAGGGTGCCGAACGGCTGCCGGGCACAGCTCTGCAGCTCATAACGGGACAGCGCGGACATCGCCTCGTTGATCAGCAGCGCGTGCTCGGTCATCAGGAGCTCAACCGGGGTCCGCCCGGCCAGGTCCGGCCGGGTGTGGGTCTGCGCGAACATGCCCGGGACCACCCGGGCGCCCAGCCGGGCCTGACCTTCGTGCGGCACCTCCTCCCCCGCCAGCAGCCGCAGGAAACTCGACTTCCCCGACCCGTTGGCCCCGAGGATCGCCACCCGGTCGTCGAACCAGATCTCGGTACCGAACGAGTTGGTGTTACCGGTCAGCACCAGGTTCTCGCACATGACGGCGCGCTTGCCGGTCCGCCCGCCGCGCAACCGCATCTTGACGTTCTGCTCGCGCGGGGCCTCTTGCGGCGGCCCTTCGTCCTCGAACCGGCGCAGCCTGGTCACCGCGGCCTGGTACCGGGACGCCATGCCGTCGTTGTAGGAGGCCTTCTGCCGAAGGGTGCGGACCAGTTCCTTCAGCTTCTCGTGCTCCTCGTCCCAGCGGCGGCGCAGTTCCTCGAGCCGGCTGATCCGGTCGGCGCGGGCCTGAGCGTAGTTACCGAAGCCGCCGCCGTGCACCCAGACGTGCCGGTCCTCGACGGTCACGATGCGCTGCGCGCAGGCGGCCAGCAGCTCCCGGTCGTGGCTGACCAGCAGCACGGTCTTCGGCGTGCTAGCCAGCTGCTGTTCGAGCCAGCGCTTGCCCGGCACGTCCAGGTAGTTGTCGGGCTCGTCGAGCAGCAGCACCCCGTCGTTGCCGCGCAGCAGCGACTCGAGCACCAGCCGCTTCTGCTCGCCGCCGGACAGCGTGCCCACGTCGCGCCAGCGGCACTGGTCGTACGGGATGCCGAAGGCGGCCACCGTGCAGGCGTCCCAGTGCACCTCGGCGTCGTAGCCCCCGGCCTCACCCCATTCGGCCAGGGCCGCCGCGTAGCGCAGCTGGGCACGCTCGTCGTCGCGTTCCATCATGGCCAGCTCGGCCGCGTCCAGCCCGGCCGCGGCTTCCCGCACCCGCGGCGGTGCGACGGAGAGCAGCAGGTCGCGGACCATGGGCGTGATGCCCTGGCTCTGGTCCGTGCCGATGAACTGGCGCATGACACCAAGGCCGCCGGTCGAGGTCACGCTGCCTTCCTGTGGCTGGAGGTCACCGGCGACCAGCCGGAGCAGCGTGGTCTTGCCCGCTCCGTTCGGCCCGACCAGGGCGGCGGTGGTCCCCTCGCCGATGCGGAAGCTCACGTCGTCGAGCAGCGTCCGCCCGTCCGGAAGGACGTGGCTGACGTGCGCCACCTCGACATGCCCCCATGAGCTCACCCCCGGACAATAGCCGCAGGCCGCCCGCCCGACCAAGCCATTAACCCGCTGAGTAGCGTTCAACGATGGGGATCCCGGACCTGGTAACGCATACGGAGGTCGAACAGTGAGCTGGTCGTCCAAGAGCGTCGATTTCATTACCTTGTTCACCGAGGACCTGGAGCGATCGAAGGCGTTCTACCAGGATGTATTCGGCCTGAGGCTGATCTTTGAGGACGAGAACTCCGCGGTGTTCCGCTTCGCGAACACGAGCATCAACGTCCTGCGTGCTGATGCCGCTGCCCAGCTCGTGAGCCCTGGAGCCGTTGCCGACCGCAACGCGGGAGCACGTCTCGTATTCACGATCGGCGTGGACGACGTCGACGCGGTGTGCGCCGAACTAGCCGCTCACGGAGTGGAACTCCTCAACGGCCCGCTGAACCGGCCCTGGGGCGTCCGCACGGCCAGCTTCGCCGATCCGGGCGGTCACATCTGGGAGGTCGCCCAGGAGGTGCCCCGCGCCGACGGTTCGTAGCACCCTGCTAGCTGTCGAGGGGATTCAGTACTCGTTCTTGAACGCGAAGTAGGAGCCGCGAATGGTTCCGGCCAGCTTCGACTTCTGGCGCGCGAACTTGAACCGCGAGGCGAGCTCCGCGGGAACGTCCATCCCTTCGGAGAGCTTGAACCCGACCGCCCGCTTCCCGGAGTCGTCGATGGTGTACATCACGTTGATCGACAGGCCGCTCTCGTAGAAGACGTAGGCCATCCGGATGTTCTCAACCTGGAAGGCCGTAGCCTCCAGGGGGCGGGACGAGATGACGATGTCACGTTCTTCCCTGAGGATCCGGTCTACCCAGTCGATGGTCGTCTTGGCGTCGCCGGCAGGCTCCACCGTGAAGGCGTGGTCGTACTTGTTCTTGAAGTAGCGGGCCTCGTTCGCCCGCAGTCCAGCGAGGGCCGCCGCGACCGGCGACGACTCCAGGCCGACGGTCGAGACGGTGGTGAAATCCACGGTGTAGGCCATGATGCACTCCCGAACGGATGTGGCGGTTTACGCCGGCCCGAGAATACCCCGCGGCGCTGGCACGAGATCAGCCCGATGGCGGAATGAATGAGCGGCCGGCCGGGCTGTCGGTGGCATGAGCATCGAACTGGGCAAGGTCGGTATCTGGCGGCACTCCTCGGGGCTCACCCCGGAGGTCGTGGCCGAGGTGGAAGCCCTCGGGTACGGGACCATCTGGGTGGGTGGCTCCCCGCCGGGTGACCTGGCCGTCGTGGAGCATCTGCTGGACACCACGGAACACATCGCCGTGGCCACCGGGATCGTCAACGTGTGGCGGGACGACGCCGCGACCGTGGGCGCCTCCTACCACCGGATCACCGCCAGGCACCCGGGCCGCTTCCTGCTCGGCCTCGGGATCGGGCACCCCGAAGCCACCCGGGAGTATCAGCGCCCGTACGCCACCCTCGTCAGGTACCTGGACCAGCTCGATGACCTCAAGGTCCCGGCCGAGGGCCGGCTCCTGGCGGCCCTCGGTCCCCGCGTCCTGCGGCTCTCGGCGGAGCGGGCCGCGGGCGCGCACCCTTACCTGGTCACGCCGGAGCACACGCGTCAGGCCCGGCAGATCCTCGGCGACGGGCCGCTGCTCGCCCCGGAGCAGAAGCTGGTCCTGGAGACCGACCCGGAGCGGGCCCGTGCCATCGGCCGCCCGAAGGTGCAGAACCCGTATCTCAGCCTGACCAACTACCTCAGCAGCCTGCGCAGGCTGGGCTGGACGGACGCCGACCTCGCCGACGGCGGCAGCGACGCGCTGATCGACGCGCTCGCCGTGCACGGCGACGCGGCGGCGATCGCCCGCGGTGTGACCGCGCACCTGGACGCGGGCGCGGACCACGTGGCCACCCAGGTCCTCAACCCCGATCCCCTGCCCGCGCTGCGCGCGCTGGCCGGCCAGCTCCAGCTGACCCCCCGCTGACGACAGGTATCCGGACCACCCGCAGGCGCCCCCCGGCCTGACCGAGGACGGCGGTCAGCCGGTAACGGCGGGCCGGAGCGGCGACCGGCAGGCGGAACTCCGCCCGGGACGCGGCCGGGACCACCCCGACGGTCTCGTGCGCCCCGGCCCGGAACTTCCGCCGCGCGGTCCGTCTCGGTACCCGCACCGTCATCCCGGCGTCGAGCCAGCCGGGCAGCAATCGTCGCCGCGCCGAGACCCCGGCCACGAGCGGGACGTCGCCCGGGTTGCGCACCACGGCGACGATCGCCACCTGCCCGGCATCCGCCGCCGCCGTGACCGTGGCGTCGCCTGCCTGGTCACCGGCCCGCAGGCCGGCCACGACCAGGCTCCAGCCCAGGGCGAGCACGACCGCGATACCGCCCGTGACGATCAGCCATGCCAGGAACACAGGACCAGCCCTCCGAATAACGCGATTGCCACCAGCCCTCAACGATGCCAATATTGGCACTATCATGACAGAGCCAATCTGGGCCTCGATGGCTGCTTCTCGCCGCGCAGGAGGCGTCGGCGGCATCGGCGCCGTCGCCCTAGCCGACCTGTTGGGCCACTGGCCGACGGCGGACGGCCCCCTCTACCGGCTGCTCGCCGCGCGGATCGCCCGGCTGGCCGACACGGGCGAACTGTCCGCGGGCCTGCGGCTGCCACCCGAACGCGACCTGGCCACCGCCCTGTCCGTGAGCAGGAACACCGTGGCCGCCGCCTATCAGGTGCTGCGCGACGAGGGCATGGCGGAAAGCCGCCAGGGGGCCGGCACCCGGATCGTCCCGCACCGCACCACCCCGGCCGCGGTGCACCGGGCCAACGGCTTCTTCGCCGGCCTGCTCGAGAACTCGGTGCTCGACGCCGACCTCAGCCTGGCCGCGGTGGACTGCGCACCGCAGGTGGCGGCGGCGCTGGCCGAACCCGCCTCCGTCCTGGGCGGGACCGCGCCGGTGACCGTCACCAGCGGCTATTTCCCGCTCGGACTGCCCGCCCTGCGCGTCGCGATCGCCAGCCACCTGACCAACCGCCTCGGGCTGCCCGCCGACCCGGCCGAGGTCATCGTCACGACCGGTGCCCAGCAGGCGCTGGACCTGCTCATCCGGTGTGAGGTGCTACCCGGCCAGCCGGTTGTGGTCGAGGATCCGACGTTCCCCGGCGCGCTCGACGCGCTGTACCGGGCCGGCGCCCGGGTCCTCGGGATTCCGGCCGGCGCGGGCCTGGACCCGGACCGGCTCGAACACGTGGTCCGCACGCACCGGCCGGCGCTGGTCTACCTGGTCCCCACCCATCACAACCCGACGGGGCTGGTCATGCCGGCCGGGCACCGCCGCCGCGTGGCCCGGCTCGCCGCGGCGCACCCGGACACGCTGTTCGTCGACGACATGACACTGGCCGAACTGCCGCTCGGCGACCACCCGGTCCCGCCCCCGCTGGCCGCCCTCGATCCTGGGCAGCCGAACCTGGTCAGCGTCGGCTCGCTGTCCAAGCTGTACTGGGGCGGCCTGCGGACCGGCTGGATCAGGGCCAGCACGGGCCTGATCGCCCGGGCCGCCGCGGCCAAGGCAGCGGCCGACCTGGGCAGCGCCGCCTTCTCGCAGGCGATCGCGGCCGCGCTGCTGAACGACGAGCACGACGACATCGTCAAGTGGCGCCGGGAGTGGCTGCGGGCCCGCCACGACGCGCTGGCCGGAGCCTTGCGCTGCGCCCTGCCCGAGTGGACCTGGCCCGAACCCGACGGCGGCCTCACCCTGTGGGTGCGGCTCCCGCGAACCGTAGCGCCGACCGACAGCGGCGCGTTCGCGCAGGCCGCGCTCAGGCACGGCGTCGCCGTGGTTCCCGGCCGCCTGCTGAGCGCTCACGCGGGGCCGGCCAGTGGCGGCACAGCCAGCGGCGGGCGGGAGGGCCCCGGCCGGGCGGGTGAATACCTGCGGCTGGCGTTCACCCAGCCGCCGGACGTCCTGGCCAGGTCGGCCGTTGCCCTCGCCCGGGCCAGCGCGGGGAGCTTACACCAGGGCGGTGCCGATCAGCCCGTTCCTGGTCACTAGCGCGGTGAGTTCGTCGGCGCCCAATGCCTCGGTTCCGGCCGGCCGGACCGGGAGCACCATGTAGCGGGCCTCCGAGGTCGAGTCCCAGACCGTGATCTCCACCTCGCCGGGCAACTCCAGGCCGAACTCGGCGAGCACCGTGCGCGGCTCCCGCACCGTCCGCGACCGGTAGGCGAAGCTCTTGTACCAGCCGGGCGAGGGCCCGAGCAGCGACACCGGGTAGCAGGAGCAGAGCGTGCAGACGATCACGTTGTGCGTGGTCTCGGTGTTCGGCACGATCCGCAGCGCGTAGCTCAGGTCGCCGAAGCCCATGTCCTTCGCGGCGGCGTCGCCGTCGGACAGCAGCAGGTCACGGTACCGCGGATCGGTCCAGGCGCGGGCCACCATACGGGCGCCGTTGACCGGCGAGGCCTTGGTGTACAGCCTGGTCAGGAACTCGTCCATCTCGTCGTCGCTGGTCAGCCCGGCCGCGATCAGCCGTTCTTCGAGGCGCCGCGCCCGCGCGGCGACCGGAAGGTCATCATGCCCGGTCAAGGTAGGACTCCCACAGATCGACGGTCACGGCGTGGTCGCCGCTGCCCCACAGGTCGGCGGCTGAGAAGCGCACCGCGTAGCAGGTCTCCTCCCGCGGCGGGTCGATGCCGCGGGCGCTGTCGTCGGGCAGCGGCCACTGGTCGATGGCCGCCACGATCACCCCGGTATGACCGCGCACGTACCGCGGCACCCTGGTGTGGTGGTCCGGGTCGCCGGCCTTCACCCGGACCCGGGCGCCCGCCTCGTAGCTCACGGCAGCGCGCCCTTCTCCGCGACGAGCATCTCCAGCGCGCCGAGCCAGCGCTCGTAGTACGACGCCGCCAGGTACTGCTCGGGCGGCAGCCGCTCGATCGCGTTCCTCAGCTCGTCGCTATTGAACAGGCCGCGCCGCCGCAGCATCGTGGCCAGCGCGTACACCCGCGCCTCCCAGTCCGCGTGGAACGCGGGCTCGCCGTCCTCGTCCACCGGCACCGGCCCGAACCCGGTCTGACCGCCCATGTCATGCACACGGCTCACGTAGGCGACCCTAACAGCATTGATCCCGAACGGCCCTGGCGCGTGTCCCGCCGGAGCACGGATGTTACCAATGGTTGTATGACAGCAAACAGCATGACCTCGGACGGGGCACTCCGCAGCAGCCAGTGGTTCGGCGCGACCGGGCGGGCCGGCATGGGCCACCGGTCCTGGATGCGCAGCCAGGGCTTCACCCCGGAGGTCTTCGACGGCCGCCCGGTCATCGGCATCGCGACCACCTGGTCCGAACTGGCGCCGTGCAACGTCCACCTGCACCGGGTGGCCGAGTCGGTCAAGCGCGGGGTCTGGCAGGCGGGCGGGTTCCCGCTGGAGTTCCCGGCCATGGCGCTGGGCGAGACGCTGCTGCGGCCCACCGCCATGCTGTACCGGAACCTGCTGGCCATGGAGGCCGAGGAGCTGATGCGGGCCAACCCGCTGGACGGCGTGGTGCTCCTGTCCGGGTGCGACAAGACCACTCCGGGGCTGCTGATGGCCGCGGCCAGCGTGGACCTCCCCGCGGTGATGGTCACGGGCGGCCCGATGCTCAACGGCAAGTACCAGGGCACCGACGTCGGCTCGGGCACGGCCGTGTGGCGGTTCGAGGAAGACCTGGTGGCCGGGCGGATGACCCAGGAGGAGTGCGTCTTCGCCGAGGGCTGCATGGCCCGTTCCAACGGGCACTGCATGACGATGGGCACCGCGTCCACCATGGCGTCGATGGCCGAGGCGCTCGGCATGCAGCTGCCGTACTCGGCGACCTGGCCCGCGGTGGACGCCCGCCGCTACGAGACCGCGCAGCGGGCCGGCCAGGTCATCGTCGGCCTGGTCCGGGACGACCTGCGGCCCTCGGCCATCATGACCAGGGCGGCGTTCGAGAACGCGATCCGGGTCAACGCGGCGATCGGCGGATCGACGAACGCGGTGATCCACCTGCTGGCCATCGCAGGCCGCCTCGGCGTGCCGCTCGCCCTCGACGACTTCGACGTGCTCGCCCGGGACGTCCCGACCTTGCTGAACCTGCAGCCGAGCGGCCAGTACCTGATGGAGGACTTCTGCTACGCCGGCGGCCTGCCGGCGGTCATGCGCGAGCTGGCCGAGAGCGGCCTGCTGCACGCCGACGCGATCACGGTGACGGGGTCCGCGGTCGGTGCCAACGTGGCCGACGCGCCGTGCTGGAACCGCGAGGTCATCAAGACCATGGCCGAACCGTTCCAGCCCGCCGGGACCGGGACCGCGGTGCTGCGCGGCAACCTGGCCCCCGGCGGGGCGGTGATCAAGCAGTCGGCCTCCTCGCCGCACCTGCTCAAGCACCGGGGCCGGGCGCTGGTGTTCGACTCCCCCACGGACTACTACGCGGTGTCGAACGATCCCGACCTGGATGTGGACGAAGACACCGTGCTGGTCATCCGGTACTGCGGTCCGCGCGGCTATCCGGGCATGCCGGAGGTGTCCAATGTGGCGCTGCCGAGGAAGCTGCTGCTCCGCGGTATCCGGGACATGGTGCGGATCTGCGACGGGCGGATGTCCGGCACCGCCTACGGCACGGTCGTCCTGCATGTGTCGCCGGAGGCCGCCGCCGGCGGCCCGCTGGCGCTGGTGCGAACCGGTGACTGGATCACCCTGGACGTGCCGGCCAGGGCGCTGACGCTGGAGGTCAGCGACGACGACCTGGCCGTCCGCCGCGCGCAGTGGCAGCCTCCCGCGGCGCACGCCAGCCGGGGCTGGACCTATCTGTACACCGAGCACGTGCTGCAGGCCGACGCAGGGGCTGACCTCGACTTCCTGGTCGGCGCCAGCGGGCACCCGGTGCCGAAGGACTCGCACTAGACCCGTCCCGCGCACGGGCTCTCACCGGGTAATGTTCACCCCTGCCCACATCCCTCACAGAACCCAGGCAGGAATCCGTGGAGAGCGTCGTCCTTCTGGATGAAGCAGGCCAGGCCAGCGGCACGGCCGACAAGGTAGCCGTGCATCACGGCCGCACCCCGCTGCACCTGGCGTTTTCCTGCTACCTGTTCAACCGGGCCGGCCAGTTCCTGCTGACCAGGCGGGCCGAGTCAAAGCGGACCTTCCCCGGCGTGTGGACCAACACCTGCTGCGGGCACCCGCTGCCGGGCGAGCCCCTGTCTGACAGCGTGCTCCGCCGCCTGCGGCACGAACTCGGGATCAACGCGGCCAAGCTCACGCTGCTCCTGCCGCGGTTCCGTTACCAGGCGCGGATGGACAACGGGGTGCTGGAGAACGAGGTCTGCCCGGTTTACTTGGCGTACGCCGACGAGGTGCCCGACCCCGATCCGGCCGAGGTCGCCGAGGCCAAGTGGGTGGACTGGGACGAGTTTTGCGCTGCGGTACGAGCCGGCCGCCAGCCCATCTCACCCTGGTGCGCCATGCAGCTTACCGAGCTCATCGCCCTGGGCCCGCGGCCGCTGGACTGGGCGCCGGCCGACGCGGCGGACCTGCCGCCCGCCGCGCTAGGCTAGCCGTCCGCACCCGGCCGCGCGGAGAGTTTCCCCAGGCACACACAGCATCGTCAACACGCCCTCCACAGGGTTGTCCACACCCGTGTGTTCAGGCAGGTTAACGGGCCTCACCCGGAATCGGCCGGCGCCAGGCCCCGGCCCAGGAGCTCAAGTACGTCGTCGAGGATGTCGTCGGGCACCCGGCCGCCCGCCGTCCAGTCGGCCCAGCGCATGCCGACGAAGTTACCGATGCCGGTGTAGGCGAACGCGATGACCTCGGGATCGTAGCGCGCGTCCACCTCGCCGGCCATCTGGGCGGCCCGCACGCCGCGCGCGTAACCCCGGGCCAGGTGCTCGTAGTACTCACGGAACAGGCGCTGGTCGATGAACTCGGACTCGCGCACGATGCGGTCGATCCAGGGGCGTTCGGACAGCATGTCGAAGTACGCCCGGAAGGCGACGCGCTCCCTGGCCCGCTGGCCGCCCTCGGCGTGCTCGAGGGCGGCCCTCATGGCGTGCCTCAGGTCGTCGTTGATGCCGCGGACCACGGCGGCGAAGATCTCCGCCTTGGATCCGTAGTAGGAGTAGAAGCTGCCGGTGGCCATCCCGGCCCGGGAGCAGATGTCGGCGACCGTCGTCCGGTGGTAGCTGCGCTCGCCGAACAGCTCTTCGGCCGCCCTGAGCAGTGCTAGCCCGGGGGGACGACCCCCCGGAACCCCCCGAGCACGGGGGGCCTGCCCGGCCCCCCGTACCCCCTGGGCCCCCCTGGGCGAACTGGTATCCGTGGTCATATCGGCAATCCCTGCTCTTTCAATCGGGGATGGCCGATGCGACGTCAGGGTGACGGTATGCCACTCGCCGGCGCCTGCTGCTCGGATCCCGAGTACGTGGAGATGGCACCTGACGCGGACGCGTCCGTGGTCAGGACCGACCCCTGCTGCACAAGCTGGCCATTCTGGATAACACCCATGTACGCGCCGGTGATGCCCATGTGGTCACTCGAAGAATACGAGTAGGGCGCCACCGCGGGTCCCTGGGGCATCCCGTTCTGGATCGCCGTGACCAGGTCCGCCCGGGTCGGGTTGCGCCCCGCCTTGAGCATGGCCTGCACGAACGTGTAGCCGACGGCCTCGCCGTACAGCACGTTGCCGTCGAACGGCGCCTTCGCGTCGTACTGGTCGTGCACCTTCTTGAACAGCGTGATCCAGCTGTTGTCCGCCGAGCCGAGGGCGGGCAGGTACCCGTCGGTGATGATCCCGTTGATGAGCTGGTTGCCGTTGACCTTCGCGCCGCCCTGCTTGGCGTACGCCTCCAGCAGCCCGCTCAGGGTGATCGCGTCGGAGCCGACGTTGCTGACTACCAGCGTCGGGTTGAAGCCGAGCTTGAGCGAGTTCAGCTTGAGCAGCGCGGTGAACGCCGGGATGGAGAACGAGACGACGACCTGGGCGCCGGAGGCGCGCAGCGCGGCGACGGCCGGGCCGATGTTGGTGTTGGTCGGGTCGTAGGTCTGCTTGCTCACGACCATCGAGGCCGGGAGCTCGTCCAGCAGGCCCTTGACCCCGTCCTGGCCGAACTCGTCGTTCTGGTAGAAGAAGCCGACCTTCTTGCCCGCGAAGTGCTGCTTCACGTACTGGCCGAGGATCTTCCCCTCCCGGATGTAGTCGAGCTGCCAGCCGAAGGTCTGCGGGTACTTCGTCGGGTCGTTCCAGCATTCGCACCCGGACGCGACGAACACGTCCGGGACCTTCTCCGCGTTGAGGAAGCTCACGGCGGCCAGGTGCGTGGGCGTGCCGAGGCCGTCGAACATGGCGTACACGTTGTCCTGCAGCACCAGCTGGCGCACCACCGACGCCGTCTTGGTCGGGTTGTAGCCGTCGTCGAGGTACTTGTAGACGATCTTGCGGCCGTTCACGCCGCCGTGGGCGTTGACGTAGGCGAAGTACGCGGCCGAGGCGGGCGCGATCTCGCTGTAGCCAGGCGCGGCCGGCCCGGTCAGCGGCTGGTGGCTGCCGATAGTGATCTGAGTCGGGGTGATGCCGGGCGCGGACGCGGTCAGCGCGGCACTGGAGTTGCCCGAGCCTGATCCGGTGCTCGAACCCGAGCTCGAGCTCGAGCCCGACGAGCAGGCGGCGACGGCGAGCGCGGCGACGGTTGCGACGGCCGCGGCCTGCCAGCGAAGCCGGTGACTTCGTTTCATTGGGTGCCTTCCTTCTCATGGTGGCTGGCCGGCGCTTCGTCGGCCGGC
>Ga0207683_10001473_pt1 | contig 21211 bp, 16 predicted proteins | sample KBSM73metaG_FD_184333 | JGI IMG/M metagenome (GOLD analysis project Ga0207683, IMG submission 184333) | Miscanthus rhizosphere microbial communities from Kellogg Biological Station, Michigan, USA - KBS M7-3 metaG (SPAdes) (version 2) | ecosystem: Host-associated > Plants > Roots > Rhizosphere >... | reverse complement strand
GTGCCCATCGGAACCCGTACCGCCGTCGTCACCTTCGCCCTGTCAAGGTATGTGCCGTTGGTCGATCCTAGGTCCTCGACATACCATTCCGAACCTCGTGGGGAGAGCCTGGCGTGCCGCGTCGAGGCGTAGTCATCGGTGAGCACCAGCGTCGAGTCGTCGGCACGGCCGATCAGCACGGGCTGCGAGCCTAGCGTGATGCGGGTGCCGGTCAGTGCGCCTTCGGTCACGACCAACTGGCGTGCCACGTGGCGGCGGCCCCGGTTGGGCAGCAGCGCGCCGCGCAGCGCCAGCCCCCGTCGCACCATGACCGCTCCGGTCGGTGCGTAGATGTCAGTCCGCAGGATCCGCAGCACCGACCAGATGAACAACCACAGCAGCAACAGGAAACCGACGCGCGTCAGCTGCAGTACTAACCCCTGCATCTGACGTCCTCTCTGAGGTCAAAGGTCGCCGGCCTACCGGCTCCGGCCCCCTCCCGCTCACGTCGTGCCGGTAACGCAATCAACTCAAGCTTTGGCAACGTCACGATACTTGGACAGCGATCGACGTGAGGGTGAAGCTCCAGCTTCCTACCGGCCACGGCCGGGCCGATCCGGGCCCAGTGCTCAGTGAACGCGGACGATGATCTCGGAGTGACCGAGCCGGATCACGTCGCCGTCGGCCAGCTGCCACTCCTGCACCGGCGCGTTGTTCACCGTGGTGCCGTTGGTGGAATTGAGGTCGGACAGCAGCGCGACCTGGCCGTCCCAGCGGATCTCCAGATGCCGGCGGGACACACCGGTGTCCGGCAGCCGGAACTGTGCGTCCTGGCCCCGACCGATCACGTTGGCGCCTTCACGCAGCTGGTAGGTACGGCCGCTGCCGTCGTCGAGCTGCAGGGTGACAGTCGCGCCGCCTGCCGCGTAGCCGCCCTCGGCGTAGCCGCCGCCATAGCCCTGCCCGGCGGGCTGACCGTAGTCGTATCCGCCGCCGCCGGGCTCGCCGTAGCCGGGTTCGGCGTACCCGGCGCCTCCCGGCGCCTCGCCGTAGCGGCCGTAGTCCGGCTGGCCGCCATAGCCCTGGTCCGGACGGCCATACGGCTGCCCGCCATAGCCGCCCTGGTCGGGATAGCCGCCCTGGTCGGGGTAGCCGCCCTGGTCGGGGTAGCCCGGACGCGGCTCGCCGCGGTAGCCGTCGTCGGGACGGCCGGGCGTGGGCTGACGGCCGTAGTCGTATCCGCCGCCTTGGGGCTCGCCGTAGCCCTGCTGTCCACCTTGTGGCGGGCCGTAGCCGCCGGGCGCCTGCCGGTAACCCTGGTCTTGATAGCCGCCACCTGCCGGCGGGCCATAGCCGGCCGGGGGACGCTGCTCGTACGACGGCGGCGGGTAGCCCTGGTCCGGGTAGCCGCCCTGGTCGGGGTAACCCCCGCGCTGCGGGTAGCCGGGCTCACCCTGCGGCGGATAGCCGCCCTGCTCTTGCGGTGGGTACTGACCGCGCGGATCCTGGCCACGGTCGTCCTGCTGGCGGCCGTACCGCTCGTCGTAATAGTCGTCGGCGGGCCGCCCCTGTCCCTGGCCGCCGCGGTGGCTCGGATTGTCGCTCATCGGTGGTACTCCTGGTTCTGCGTTAGAGGCACTGTTTCGAGGTGGGGCGGGGTCGCCGGTGGTCGTATCGGGGTTGACCGCACCACGCGCGCGAAACTGTCCGGTGTGCAGGTTCGGTGACGCCTCGAATCTGACGACCACATCACCATACGTTTGCCATCCCTGCTCATGGATGTATCCCTCCAAGTGCTTGGCGAAAGTCGTTGATGTGAGATCGGGGTCCGCGCTCACCTTCTGATAGTCAGGCACACTGAGGGTAATGACGTAGTCGTTTGGCGCCAAAATACGGTCACCAAGGACTTCCCGCGCGCCGGTGTCGGCTTCTCGTCGGAGCATCGTCTCGACTTCTTGCGGCACAATCGATCCGCCGAACACCCGGGCGAAGGCGTCGCCGACGGTCGACTCGAGTTTGCGCTCGAAGCGGTCGACTAGACCCATATCACCGCCCGCCTCACTCGTCGTTGTCCGTCGGTCCTGCTCACGTGCCAACGCGCCAGCGTGTCGCGTGGCCACTCGGCTTACCTGCATGGTATCGGCCCAGCGCAGCGGTGCGGGACCAACAGTATTGTGAGAATCGAATCGAAGCAGGTCAGGGTGCTTGATCGTGATCTGCGCACTACGTATTGGCAGGACAGGTAGCCCCATCGGTACGGTTGGGGAGCGGGGTGCCTCGCGTGATAGGCTCCCCCGGTTGTTGGGGCGAGTGGCGGAATGGCAGACGCGCTGGCTTCAGGTGCCAGTGTCCTTCGGGACGTGGGGGTTCAAGTCCCCCTTCGCCCACAAAGAGCGGCCTGCTTGTCGATGACGATGTACATGACGTCGATGAAGGTGGCCCGTGGCGGCCCTCGACCAGCTCGACGTCGTGGATCGTTGCTGCGCAACTCGGCGATGCCAGCGCTGGCGCGCTCTAAGGCCTTCAGTCCGGCGGCGAGCTCGGCGAGCACCTGGCCGCGGGCCACTGGGTGTGCAGTGTCATGCTCGGGGGCCGCGCAGACGACATCGCCCGAAGCGAAACTCCTTGCGGCACAAAAGGTAACAGACGGCTGCTACCACGGGTGCCGCTGACGCAGCCGACGCACCACGTTGGGGTGGCGGGCCCAGCAATATCGGTAGCGCCCAGTGGGAACTCACGACCGCGACTACGTAGTACTGCGCCGAAATCGGGTGAGATTGCAGTAGTGCGCTACTGGGCTCGCCGCGCCGAACGCGAGCGACGATTCGGATCGCGGAGCTCGCGACCGGACGCGGTGGCCATCGTTTCGCATCACCGAGATGGAGGAACGGCGATGGGTACCGCAAAGTGCATCGGTCGCGCCGGGGCGTTGGCGGTCGCGCTGGGAGTGGGTATCGCGGTCGCCAACACACCCGGAGTGGCGTTCGCTGAGCCGGGGGATGCGCCGTCGGACCGGACTGCCTTGGTCATGGGCACGAGCGGCATCCCGACGCCCGACGATTTCTGGGTTGAGTCTGTCAAGAAGCAGTTCATCGCGCCGACGCATCCGCGCCAGGACATCGAGTACGTCAAGGTGACAACGGCCGAGGAGGTGTGGCCCTTCACGGGACTTTTCCGCCTCCTCTGCCTCGCGGCCGGGCCCCAGGACGTCTGCGGCCCCAATGGCCCTGCGTGGCCAGACGAGCCGCTATGGAAACTCTCGGGGCTCTTCGACCTCACCCTCAATCAATCGGTCCAGGCCGGGCTCGCCGATCTGGAAACGGCGATGGCCACGAACGGCAACGACGATCTGGTGATCTTCGGCTACTCACAGAGCGCGTCCATCGCGAACCTGGAGAAGCGCAAGCTCGCCGAGCAGTACCCGGCGGGAACCAAGGCCCCCGGCATCGACTTCGTATTGTTCGGTGATCCCAATCTGCCCAACGGGGGGCTGGGTACCCGGTTCTGGGGCGTGTACCTGCCGATCATCGAGTGGGATTTCAACGGCCCGGCCCCGACCGACACCCAGTTCGACACGGTCGAGATCACCCGCCAGTACGACTTCTTCGCCGATTTCCCGTTGTATCCGATCAATGTCATCGCTGATCTAAACGCGGTTCTCGGCGCCGTCTACGTGCACACGTACGGCTTCGACGTCAGCCTTCCTCCCTATCCGGCGAAGTCGCCGGCGTATCAGGACACCCACGGCGACACCGACTACTACTTCTTCGAGACCGAGGACCTGCCGTTGTTCGGTCCGCTGCGCACCCTAGGGGTGCCCGAGCCCTTGATCGACGTGATCGAGCCGTTCTTCCGGGTGATCGTGGAGCTGGGCTATGACCGCACCATCCCGCCATGGGAGCCCACACCCGCGCGGCTGATCCCGATGCACGAGCCAGCTACGGTCGCCAGCGATCTCATCGACGCGGTCGGGGAGGGCATCACCAACGCCGCGGCCCTCATCGGCGCCCCGACGCCGCTGAGCATTCCTGCAACGGCCACCACCGATCAGGAACCCGCCGGGGAGCCAGTCGTCTCGGCGCCGGGAACCACCGTCAAGCGGGTCGGCCGGGATGTGGGTGAACGTGTCTCGCAGGTACTGACCGCGGTCGGCTCAGAGCTACCGCAGCCATCCGAAGCGACCCAAGACGATCGGCAGGCAAGCCAGCGCGAGGTTGATCGAGAGCAGCCGGCGGCAAGTGACCGAATCAACGAGACCATCGGTGCGGTGAAGTCTGTCATTGGGAACGGGCGCACGATCGTGAGGTCCGCGGGCGGTGACAACGGTTCAACCGCGACCACCGCCAACCCTGCTCGCAAGTCGCAGGTGCGGGATGCGGTCACGCAGGCTGAGAGTGACATCGAGAAGGTCGTCACCAAGGTTGCCGACAGCATTAAGACGGCGCTTAGCGGCGGCCAAGACGACGACAACGATGGGGAGCGCGAAGCGCAGTAAGCCCGCCGAGTCAGCACAGCCCCGGTGTCGGGCGGATCCGCGCATGCGTGCGGTCGGCCAGGGCGGCAACGACGGTTCTGAATGATTCGCGCCAGCCTGCTCCGACAGGCCGGCGTTCGCACGATGAGGCTCCGAACGTTACAGCCCGTCCGACCCTCAATCTGGTTCGGACAATCGAGTTCTGAACCGGAGTTCGTCGTCCCCCGACGCGCCCCAAGCGCGGCGGACTGCTCGTTGACCCTCGCGGCAACGATTAGCACTCGGCAGTTCGCACCGAGGACCACGCCATTGCCGCGCTACTCCGGGGAATCCGCTCCTTGCCAATGACTCGGCTGGTCCTCGACGGGCCCCGACGACGCGGGTGCGCACGATCGCACCGGTGGCGTTGCATCGGAGCACCGGTGGCGTGTGTCTCGCCGACTTTGGTCGCGATCTTCTCCAACGAAGATCTCGCGCCATGGAGCGCGTGCGTGCGGGACTTCATCGTCGCCGGTTGCCCGCTGATCGCGTCGAATGAAAAATGTGTGTTCGTCTCGCGCGCAGCCGGATTCATGGACAGTCTAGGGTTTGGCGACCAGGCCATCGCGACGAGAGACCGGAATATCCGCAGAATCGATCATCGCCTCCGCCATTTCGATGTGTCCTTCGAAACCCAGCGATTTCGCCATCGCGCCATAACGATTCACCAAGTCGCGGTAGGTAGTGTCGTCACTTTCGGCGTGAGCCAGCAGCGCCCGCAGCCGCAGTAGAACCAGGTCGTGCAACACGAATCCGACGTCGGTCGGTACGGCTGCCAACCGGTCGGTCGCTGCCCGGGCATCCTCTACATCTCCGTGGCTGCACCGTAGCAATAGAGCTTCCACCAAGCCTGTGGTAGCCAGCGCGGTCCAGATGCACCCGCCTGAGTCGAACAACCCGGCGAGGACCGTCCGCGCCAGTCCGATAGCGCCGTCAAGATCGCCGAGCCTGGTCCTTTCCTGGACGAAATAGCTGTCGACCGTCGGGAGCACCGCCTTGTTGAACCGGTTCTGGATGATGGCTTCCCGGACCGCCGTCAACAAGGCTATGCCGGTTTCGCGCTCTGGGCCGCGCCGGTGGATAAGGGTGACGCCCCGAATGTGTCGGGCCAGAGTTAGCGCCGCATCGTCACCCGCCTGTTCGGTGAGCGCTAGCACTTCGGCGGTTTCCCTTAGCGCGACCGCGTCGGGCAACAAGACCCCATTCACCAACGGGAAGAAGTAAGCGAAGTGCAGCACGAGCGCTCGCGAGGTCACGTCGAGCGCAGCCACCATCTCGACAGCGAGGGCAAAGTCCTCCTTCCAGCCCGGAATCGCCAGACAGCAGCGGGCGGCGCCGCGACTCGCGATGGCCAAGGCCAGGGGTGATCCAGCGATTAGGTTGCCCATTGTCGGATCGTTTCCGGCCAGGTCGATGACGCGTTGGGCCAACCGCAGGAGGTCGGCCATGTCGCCCGTTTCGTGTTTGGCGCCGAGCGCCGGCGCAGACAGTCCGACTGTGAGTGCCGGATCGCCGATCGATTCGAGCAAGCGGATGTGTTCGGCGGCGATACGAGATGCCTCGCGGCGGTGCGCATGGTTGTAGTGCGTCATCACCTGCCCGGTCATGCCGATGGCCAGTGACCGCTGGTCGCCTGCGGCGGTACACAGGTCGCGCAATTCGTCGAAGCCGGGGTCGGCGCCGCTGCCGACGATGCGCCACGAGGTGGCAGCCAGCAGGGTGCGCGGCGCGATGCGCATCGACAATTGGTTGGGGTCGTCGTCGGGTAGCTGGTCGGCAACGTGTCGGGCCCGCTGCCAGCTGAGCTGTGCGGCACGGTTGTCGCGGTTGGTAAGCCAGGTGCCGGCGCGCATGTGCCAGCCGTAGGCGGCGCGAAGGTCGCCGGCGGCCTCGAGATGTTCGGCAATCAGGGCCGCGTTCTCGTCGGCGGACCCGGACTCGCGCTCTTGGATTGCGGCCGCCAGGCGCCGATGCACCTGGGTGCGACCGGATCTCAGCTGTGATTCGTAGGCCACCGCGCGGATCAGCGGGTGGCGGAAGGCGTACTCGGCGGTCGGGGTGAACCGGACCTGATCGATCAGCTCCGCGTTCAGTAATTCGTCGAGCTCCGCCTCGATCTCCAGCGCGGCCAGCAGGTCGGCCCCGAAGCGGGCGCCGATCACCGACGCCGCGTGCAACGTCCGCTTGGCCTGGACGGTCAGCCGGTCGATGCGCGCCTCGATGGCCGCCTGCACCGTGGCCGGCACACTCAGCTCGGCGACATCCACCCGACAGACGTAGCCACCGTGCTCGCCGGTCAGCACCCCGCGCTGGACCAACTCGCGCACCATCTCCTCGGCGAAAAACGGGTTCCCCGCGGCCCGCTCGGCGATGATCGCCGCCAGCTCGGCCACCGACGGATCCGAGCCCAGCAGCTCACCCAGTAGCGCCGCGGTGTCCGAATCACCCAGGGGGCCAAGCGCTATCGTCTGGGCGCCGTGCACCCGCGACAGGGCTCCCTCATATTCGGGGCGGGCGGTGATCAGCACCATCGACGGGGTGCGCGGAATGACGGTGATGAGGTCGGCCAGCATCGACTCGCTGACCGCATCGATCCAGTGCGCATCCTCGACGATGAACAGCGCCGGTGCGGTGCGCACCAGCGACACGGTGTTGATCAGTGCGGTCAAACGCCGTCGCCGGGCATCCGGGTCGATCGGGGGTAGCGCCACCTCGGGGTCGGCGATGCCGAGCAGATCCTCAAGCAGCAGCAGATCCTGCGCGTCGGCATCGGCGGGCACAAAGTCCCGCAACCGGGCGCGGGCGGCTGCGCCGTCCAGGTCAGCCACGCCGCTGCCCGCCCGCAGCAGCCGCGTCACGGCATGGAACGAGACGTCACGGGCGTGCGACTCGCAGAACGTCCAAAACACCTCGACCCCGCGACCGGCCGCGGCCGCCGCGGCCTCCCGGGCCACCCGGGACTTGCCGATGCCCGGCGGTCCCACCACACCCACGACACCACCGCGGCCACCGATCGCGCGATCCGCGATGGCGTCGAGGGCCGCCATCTCCCAGCGCCGACCGACCAGGCTCGCCTCGGCGCGCCCGACCAGACCCTCCCGCGGCGCGATCCCCATCAGCCGGCGCGCGCTAACCGGTGCGTCGGCCCCCTTGATGCGCACCCACTCCGGTTCGGCCAGCGCCGCGAGGTGCTCGACGAGCCGGGAGGTCGACTCGGACAACATCACCGCGCCGGGCGGGGCCACCGATTCCATCCGCTGCGCCATCCCCACGTGCTGCCCGGTTGCGGCATAACCCAACGATCCAGAGCCGATGTCACCGGCGATCACCCGACCCGAATTCAGGCCCACCCGCAGCCGCAGCGCCAGCCCATCGCGGGTTTGGACTTCGACGGCGAGCCGGTTCGCCTCCTCCTGAATCCCTAAGGCCGCCAGGCAGGCGCGAAAAGCGTGATCCTCCAACGCGATCGGGGCGCCGAACAGCGCCATCACGCCGTCGCCGGTGTACTCCACCGTCCCGCCGTAGCGACGCACCACCGCCGCCGAGCGGTCCACCAACTCGGTCATGATCTCGCGCAACCGCTCCATATCCACCGCGGCTGCGATGTCCATCGAGCGCACCACATCGGCGAACAGCACCGTCACGTGCTTGTACTCTGCTGTTTTCGCCGAAACCGCGGTTGGGGCACCGCACTCGTCACAGAACTTGGCGTTCTCCCGCCGCCCGGCCCCGCATGACCCGCACGCCCCGCCCATCCAAGCACCACCGATCCAGGGTCGCGATTTCCCAGTTGCCAAGAATAGGGCGTTCACCAGCGAAGAGCGGGACTATTGGTCCCGGCGTTGAGCGATGCCGGTCAATCACCTGCCGGGTGTAGGGCACCGACAAGTTTGGCGTTTGCACACGGATGCGGTGAAGATCCTGCGAACAGACGAATCGAAACGAGGCGAGTCACCCGATTACGAGTGACTCGCCTCGATTTTCTTAATCCCGTTAATTGCCTTTTGGACACCCTGCGGCCGCGCACTGTATTCGGTGTTGCGCACGGTAGCTTTTTGCGAATGCGGCTCGTGTATATCGCACTGATTTCGGTGGCGCTGCTGTCGGCAGCATGTTCCACGGCGGTCGAGGGTTCGGCGGTGAAGGAGTCCGGCGCAAAGTCGGGCCCGACCGTCGACATCAGCAAGCTCGACGTGGGGCCGTATCCCACTCAGCCGAGCCAACCGCTGGGGACGACGGGCGACCCGTCGCGCGGGGTGCTCGTCGAGGCGCAGCGCATGGCCAACAACGTCATCGGCCCGTGGGAGGTCGACTCGACGGTGACCAAGGTGTTCGGATTCGGCGCATCGGTGCTGCAGAATCCCGCAGACCTCGCGCAGATCGGCCCCGTGCCCTTCGCGGCGGCCGCAGGTCAGCACAGCTTCATCAATGGTTTCGTATCGGCGCGCACCGCGGAGGGCCAGAAGATCCTGCTGAATGCGGTGCTGCGGTTCGGCGACGAAGGGGCGGCGGGCGATGCCGCGGCCGAATTCGGCGATATCGCGACCAAGACTGGCGACGGCGTGCAACCCGCACAGATCCCGGGGCATCCGGACACGAAGGCGGCGAGCTACACCCAGACCGAAGGCTCCACGGGCAAGCAGTGGAATGCCGTGCGCGCATTCACCGCGCACGGCCCGTACGTGTTCATGCAACTGGCGCAGGCCGTCGACAGTATGGATACGGCGGTCGCCATGGTCGCCAAAACCATTGACCTGCAGGGCCCGGTCATCGACCAGTTCCGCGCGACCGATCCGTCCGAGTTCACCGACATCTCGCTTGACCCGACCGGCTTGTTGGCACGCACGCTGCCGGTTCCGGACAACGAAGCGACGACCATCCAGAACACCACCTACGAACAGCGCGGCGCGCTTCACTTCCAGAACGATCCTTCGCGGTCGGCCGCCTTGTTCTCCCAGACCGGGACGGACCTGGTGGCAATGGCGAAGACGAACGTCTACCAGACCAAGGATTCCGAGAGCGCGGCGCGCATCGTGGACGGGTTCTACGCCGAGTTGCAGCCGACGTCGCAGCCGGCCAAGCCGGTCAACAACCTGCCGGACAGCCGCTGCCTCCAACTGGAGGACAAGAGCTTCTACTGTCTGGGTGCCGCGGACCGCTACGCGATCGAGACCACATCGCAGACCCTGCTGGATGCGCAACAGCAGGTGGCGGCGCAGTACGCGATGCTGCTGAGCGGCTAGGCGAGGACGCCGCGCAGCACCAGCTCGCTGAGTTCCTTGGCGGCGGTGTCGACATCCTTGATCCGGCGCACGCAGACCGCGTACCAGGCGCCGCCGGCGATGGCGTCCATGATGGTGTCGGCGCGGATCCCGGGTCGGGCGGTGCCGTCGGCGACGGCCTCGCCCACCCGCTCGGCGAGCTGGCTGCGGGCCGCGGCCTCTAACCGGTCGCTGAGCAGCCGACGCATGCGCCGGTCTGACCGTAAATCGTTGAGCAGACCGGGAATTGATTCGCGCACTGCGGGGTCGCCATACATCCGCAGCGCGCCGCGGCACAAGCGTGCGATCTCGGCGGCGAAGTCGTCTTCTGGCGGGTCGGGGCCGAGGTCGGGAAAGAGCGCCTCATGCACCAGCTGGGACTTGGAGCGCCAACGCCGGTATACGGCGGGCCTGCTGACGTCGGCAGTGGTGGCGATCAGGTCAATGGTCGTCGCCGCATAGCCACGCTCGACAAGTAACCGCCGCGTCGCGGCCAGCACCGCGGTGTCGATCGACGGATCCCGGCGCGAGCCCTGCCGCCGGTGTCGCCGTTCCCCTTCCACGATTGGCCTCCCGCCGCGTCGATTTGTCGTTACAGTGTGTCACAACAACGCCGAATGGAGGCCGCGATGACGACCGGATTCACCACACCATTGGCAGGCGTCGGCGAGGACGGGCGACACCTCTACACCTGTCCGCTGTGTGAGGCCATGTGCGGCTTGGAGATTCACGTGGAGGGCGGCCGCGTCGCAAGCATCCGCGGCAACCGCGACGACACCTGGAGCCACGGCCACATCTGCCCAAAGGGCGCCACCCTGGGCGCGGTGCACGAGGACCCGGACCGGATACGGCGCCCGATGATCAAGGTCGACGGGCAGTGGCAGGAGGTCAGCTGGGACGCCGCCTTTCGCCGTTGCACCGAACTGCTGGCCCCGGTGATCGACAAGCACGGCATCGGCGCGGTGACGTGTTATACCGGCAACCCGCTGGCGCACTCGTTTTCCCTCGGCCGCTATACGGGTGTGCTGCTGGGCATGTCGGGCATCCCGATCAGCTACTCGCCGGGGACCGTCGACCAGTGGCCGAAGAACCTGTCGTCACACCTGATGTACGGCGGGTGGTGGAGTTTCCCGGTCCCCGACATCGAGCGGACCGATCTGTTGATCGTCATGGGTGCCAACCCCGCCGCATCGCAGGGATCGCTGCTCGCTGCGCCGGACGTGATGGGCATCATCGACGGAATTCGAAAGCGGGGCAAGGTCATTGTCATCGACCCGGTGCGCACCGCCACCGCCGCCCGCGCCGACGAGTGGCTGCCGATCACACCCGGTACCGACGCGGCGCTGCTGCTCGCGGTCGCGCACACGCTGTTCGCGGAGGACCTCGTCAACCTCGGCTCCGTCGCACCGCACCTCGATGGCGTGGACCGGATGCGCGAGGTGGCCGCCGCGTGGTCGCCCGACCGCGTCGCCGCGGTGACCGGCATCGCCGCCGACCGCATTCGCGCGCTGGCCCGCGAAATGGCGAGCACCGAACGCGCCGTCGTGTACGGCCGAATTGGCTTGTGCAATCAGGAGTTCGGCAGCCTGGCCAGTTGGCTAGTCGACGTGGTCAACATCCTCGCTGGGCACTTCGACTCCCCCGGGGGGTCGATGTTCCCCCGGGCCGCGGCGTGGTCGGTCACCGTGCAGCCGATCCCCGGCCTCGAAGACGGTGCGTCGGAGTTCGGCAGGTACCGCACCCGCGTCCGCGGTGCGAAGGAAGTCCTCGGGCAGGTGCCGGTGTCGTGCCTGGCTGAGGAAATCGCGACACCGGGGGAGGGGCAGATCAAGGCGCTGATCACGGTCGCGGGCAATCCCGTGCTGTCGACGCCCGCGGGCCACAAGCTCGACGAGGCGCTGCCGACGCTGGACGCGATGATCTCCGTCGACCTGTGGCTCAACGAAACCACCAGACATGCCGACGTGATCCTGCCCGCGCCCTCGCCGCTCGAGCAGCCCCATCACGACGACCTCATTCTCAACTTCGCGATCAACAGCATCGCGAACTACTCGCCACCCGTGTTCGTCCCCGAGGATCCGGACCGGCCGGAGGAGTGGGAGATCCTGATCCGGCTGACCGGGCTGTGCACCGGCACGCCCGCCGAGGACGTCGACGTGGCGGCGATCGACGACGGGTTCTTCGACTACATGACATTCACTCAGGGCCTCGACGGTGCGACCATCCGCGCCCACTACGACCGCGGCGGGCCCGAGCGCATCCTCGACTTCACCCTGCGCACTGGGCCGTTCGGCGACCGTTACGGCGAGAATCCCGACGGCGTCACGCTGGCGAAGCTCAAGGCGGAGCCGAACGGCATCAACTTCGGGCCGATGGTGCCGCAGGTGCCCGAGGTGCTCGGCACTGCGGACGGCAAGATCCGGTTGGCGCCGCAGTACCTGCTCGACGACCTGCCCAGGCTCGCCGACCGTCTGGACCGGGCACCCGACGAACTGGTCCTCGTCAGCAGGCGCCACCTGAGGTCGAACAACTCCTGGCTGCACAACGTCGGACCGCTGATGAAGGGCAGGGACCGGTGCACGCTGTTGATGCACGATGACGACGCGACCAGGTGCGGCGTGACGACGGGCGACCTCGTGACGGTGACTTCCGCGGGAGGGCGGATCGAGGTTCCGGTCGAGGTGACGGGCGCCATCATGCCGGGGGTGGTGTCCATGCCGCACGGCTGGGGCCACGGCAAGCCCGGCACCCGGATGGCGATCGCCAATGAGTCGCCCGGGGTGAATACCAACATCCTGTCGCCGCCCACGTTCATCGACGAACCGTCGGGCAACGGCGCACTGAACGGCATCCCGGTGACCGTCACCGCTGTGGTGACCTGACAGTATCCAAGCGTGGGCAACAACGAGCGGGCGAAGATCGTCATGTCCGACGATGAGATCGCCGAATTCATTGAGCGCAGCCGGACCGCGACGATGGCGACCGTGCTGCCCGATGGCAGGCCGCACCTGGTCGCGATGTGGTACGCGGTCGTCGACGGCGAGGTCTGGTTCGAGACCAAGGCCAAGTCGCAGAAGGCGGTCAACCTGCGCCGTGACCCGACCATCACGGTGATGATCGAGGACGGGCAGAGCTACGACACGCTGCGAGGGGTGTCGATCGACGGCAAGGCCAAGATCGTCGATGACCCGGAAACCATTCTGCGCGTTGGCATCAGCGTCTGGGAGCGCTACACCGGGCCGTACACCGACGAGATGCGCCCGTTCATCGACCAGATGATGAACAACCGCATCTGCGTGCGGGTCGTGCCCAGCCGGCTGCGCAGCTGGGACCACCGCAAGCTCGGCATGCCCGCGATGCCCATCGGGGGCAGCACGGCCCAGTACCTCTGATGCCGCAGGAACGCCCCAAGCAACTGGACTCGCCGCTGCTGCCGAAGATCTTCAAGTACGCGGGTAAGGCGCATGTGTGGGTCTATCGGCGCACCGGCGGCAGGATCGGCGGGAAGTGGCGCATCGGCGCGGGCTTCCGCAAGCCGGTGCCCACATTGTTGCTCGAGCATCGGGGCCGCAAGTCCGGCAAGGTGTTCGTCACGCCGCTGCTGTACATGTTCGACGGAGCCGACGTCGTGATCGTCGCGTCGCAGGGCGGACGAGCCGAGGACCCGCAGTGGTACCGGAATCTGGTGGCCAACCCGGACACGTTTGTCGAGATCGGCTCAGACCGGCGCGCGGTACACGCCATCACCGCCGGCCCGGAAGAGCGGGCGCGGTTGTGGCCGAAGCTGGTTGAGCTGTACGCGGATTTCGACAATTACCAGAGCTGGACCGACCGCGAGATTCCAGTGGTGGTACTCAAACCGCGTTAGGGATGTGGCGGATTGAAGCCCGGATTCGACAGCGCATTGGCCACCCCACTGCCGATCGGGCCGAATTCGTCGACGATCGTCGCCGTACCGGTTGCCACGCCGTCATGGCTGTAGTGGGTGAGCGCTGACAACCCGAGGTACGGCCCTTCGGGCAGGCGGCTGAGTGTCAACGTGTAGTCGGCGTTGATGAACTGCAAACCCTCTGTGCCGTAATGGGTCAGCGAACTGACCATGTCGCCGGCCATCGCCGCGCGGGTGAACGGCGTGAGTTCTTCGCCGTCGACCAACGGCCTGATGTCGCGCACCCAGATGTGCTTCGGTCCGACGTGTTGCCACGCTTCCAGCCCGAACCCGGGTCCCGGAGTGTGTTCGTTGCGGCCGTAGGTCCACACGAGCATCGCCAAGCCCTTTGGGAGTGGATCGGGTGTGGGCGGAAGGGGCGGCATGGCCACAGGGGAGGACCAGACCTCCGCGGTGGGCTGCTCGCCACGGCGCAGAAACAGTCCGCTCGCGCGGGCGACGACGGTGTCGGATTGCGTCATCACCGCGTCGACCAACTTCAGGCGACGGCCCTGTCGAGTGACCGTGGTGTCCACGCGCACGGGTGCCAGCGCGGCGGGCCGGAACAGATCGACGGTGAGCCGTGCGGGTTGGAACTCGGGATCGCCGGCGTCCCGCTCGAGGACGTGGCCGAGGATGCCGCCGACGTAGTTGCCGCTGATCGTCTCGCCCCACGGGCCGCGAGCGATGGGCTGCGGCACGAAGGCGTCGCCGTCGGCGATGAAGAATGCCGACGGTCCGCTGCGCGGGGCGGCGGATTCGGCCGCGCGATCCTGGATGGTCATCGCGACCGACGATATCGGGCCAGGTCGGCTACGAATTCGCCAGCCAGCGTTTGACGTCGGAATCGACAGGGTCGACCACGTCGTCGAACTCCTGGTGCTTCTTGACGTAGCCGGCCACCATCGGACACACGGCGACGATCCGCAGGCCGTCGTCGCGGGTGGCTTGCAGCGCCTCATCGATGAGGATCGTTGCGAGGCCGCGCCCACCGAATTCGTCGAGCACCTCGGTGTGGGGGAAGATCCGCTGGCCGTCGCGGTCGACGTACTCGGTGAAGCCGACCTTCTGTCCGTCGACCGAAATGCTGAAGCGGTCGGGCTCCTGGGTGACGGTCGTGGGTGCGCCGGTCTTATCGGTGGTCATGCCTCCCTCTATACCTCGGGATTGGGCCGCGGACGCAACGTCGCATTTGGCAGCGGTGGGGCGGGCAGGCGTGACACCGCGCCCCGGTAACCCTCTACGGCGCCGAAGCGGTCATCGTGGTCCTGCCACATCTGCCTGTACAACACGATGTCTTCGTGGCTGCGCCCGACGAAGTTCCACCACATCAGCAACTGTTCGGGGAACGGAGGCCCGCCGAGCAGCACCGCGCGGGCCGGGCTTTGGCCGCGATTGACCAGCTCGAGACGGTCGCTGCCGGCGGCCTGAAACGCCAGATCGGCCACCTCGAGGGAGGTACCGGCGACCTCGACGCTGCCCTGGTCGAGCAGCACGCCGTGCTCGAACGCGGGAGCGACCTCGATGGCGATTTGGACACCCGGATCCAGGTCGAGTTGCGCGCCGAGCAGCGGAGTGAAGGTGTGCACGGGGGAGCGGTCGCCTTCGAGCTCGCCGAGGAAGACCCGCACGGTGGCACCGGCGATGGAGCGCGGTTGCGGCACGTAATGCGCGAAGTCGCGACCGGTGTCGCGGTCGGAATCCGGCAGCGCCACCCACAGCTGCACACCGTGCAGGACGGTGGTGGCTGCGGTGGACACCTCGGAGTGACAGATGCCCGCGCCCGCGGTCATGAGGTTCAGCTCGCCGGGCCGCACCATCGCGTGCACCCCGGCGCTGTCGCGATGTTCCACCTCGCCGCTGAACAGCCAACTGACGGTCTGCAATCCGGTGTGCGGATGAGGCGGCACGTCCATCCCGGTGCCGCCTCGGACGTCGTGCGGACCGTAGTGATCGGCGAAGCACCAGGCCCCGATCAGCGACCGCTCGCGCTGGGGCAGGGTGCGTCGCACGTTGATCGCCCGCGGTCCGCCCAGCGGTACCTCGCGTGGATGCAGCACACCGGCGAATCGCGAAGCAGCACAGGCGAGTTCGGACGGCGCGGTGTCGGTGTTACTCACTGATCCACCGTAGCGCGCGCTGGTTGCGACGTAGCCGGTTCGCCGCACTCTCAGCCGTCGCCGGTCATCACCGAGCGGATCACGTCTAGGTCGTGATCGCTGATTTTGAACACGCCGAAACGGAACTTGTAGCCCCAGCGCGCCGGGTCCTCGATGAAGTCCAGCTGCGCGATCAGCGGACGGATCGGGGTCTCGGTGCACTGGAGGAAGTCGACGTTGCGGCGCCACGGCTGAAAGTCGGGTGACATCTCGACCTGGTACGGCTCGTCGTCGGCGACCTGTCCGATCGCGGTGAAGGCCTGCAGTGGCTCGCCGTCCGGGTAGCCGGTCTTCGGGGAGTAGAAGACGATCCAGTCATCCCTGGCCATCTTTTTCAACATGTGCGGCTTGCCGTGGTTGGCCTGGGTGAATCGGCCGCGCACCCCACGCTCAACGTGGTCGCGGCTGACGGTATTGATCCAGTTGGTCATGTCCGCACGGTATGCCGGGTTGCCGACAGAACAGGCGGGACCGACGGGCCCCTGTGGATAACTTCGCGAGCGTTAGCATCGGACGCCATGAGCGACGCTGGCCCGACGGCCGAAGACGTCCGTGACGATCACGCCGAACTGCTGCGGCGTCGCGCGCTTACCGAAGACGCGGCGCGCCCCGACGCCGTCGACCGCAGGCACGCAAGCAACGGACGCACCGCGCGGGAGAACATCGAGGATCTGGTCGACGCGGGCTCGTTCGTCGAATACGGGCGTTTCGCTATCGCCGCTCAGCGCTTTCGACGCGAGCTGGCCGACCTGATCGCGCGCACCCCGGCCGACGGACTCGTCGCGGGCACGGCCCGCATCAACGGCGACCTTTTCGGCGACGAGCGCAGTTCGTGCGCCGTGCTGTCCTACGACTACACCGTGCTCGCAGGCACGCAGGGCGTGCTCGGCCATCGCAAGAAGGACCGGCTGTTCGAACTCATCGAGCGGATGCGACTGCCCACCGTGTTCTTCGCCGAGGGCGGCGGGGGACGCCCGGGCGACACCGACTATCCCGTCGTCTCGGCGCTCGACGCTCGTGCGTTCAAGCTGTGGGCGGCGTTGTCAGGCCTTGTGCCACGGATCGCGATCGTGAAGGGGCGCTGCTTCGCCGGCAACGCAGTGATCGCCGGATGCGCCGATCTGATCGTCGCCACCGAGGACGCGTCGATCGGCATGGGCGGCCCTGCGATGATCGCCGGTGGCGGGCTCGGCGACGTTCCCGCCGACGACGTCGGACCGATCTCCATGCAGGCGCCGAACGGGGTCGTCGACGTCGTCGTCGCCGACGAGGCCGAGGCCGTCGCGGTGACCAAGCGGTTGCTGAGCTACTTCCAGGGTGCGACGGCACCGGGCGGGGCACACGACCAAACACGTTTGCGCACAATGGTTCCCGAGCGCGCCCGGCGCGCCTACTACGTGACACCTATCATCGAGACGTTGGCCGACGACGGCTCGGTCACGTTTCTTCGTGAACGGTTCGCCCCGGAGATGGTCACCGCGCTGGCCCGCATCGGCGGCCGGGCCGTCGGCATCATCGCCAACAACACGCGGGTGATGGCCGGTGCGATCACGGCGGGTGCCGCCGACAAGGCCGCCCGATTCCTGCAACTCTGTGACGCCTTCGCCCTTCCGATAGTCTCGCTTGTCGACTGCCCCGGCTACATGGTCGGCCCGGCGGCAGAGGCAGAAGCGTTGGTGCGCCGCGCCTCCCGCATGCTCGTCGCGGGCGCCGCGTTGCGCGTGCCGCTGGTCGCAGTGGTGCTGCGCCGCGGCTATGGGCTCGGCGCCCAGGCCATGGTCGGCGGCAGCCTGCATGAGCCATTGCTCACCGTCGCGTGGCCGGGTGCCCACCTCGGCCCGATGGGCCTCGAGGGAGCCGTCCGCCTCGGGCTGCGCAAGGAACTCGAACAGATCGCCGACGACGACGAGCGCGAGGAGCGGGTCCGGCAGGCGACGGCGGCTGCGGAGGAAAAAGCCAAGGCGCTCAACGCTGCTGCGCTGTTCGAGATCGACGACGTCATCGATCCCGCTGACACACGCAACCTGATCGCCGCGACGCTGACGGCTGCCGCGTCGCACGAACTACCGGCACATGGCCGGAGGTTCGTGGACACCTGGTAAACGAGCAAGTTGGGGACGGTGCCGCCATGGCGCCTCTCGGCGAGGGGTCGCTCGAAGCGACAATTTTGGATGGGGCCCGGGGCAGGCCGACACCGTCGCATCATCTAACTTCACGCTGGGACAAGATATTCCAGCCAGCATCCGACTGCCCGTTCGCCGCCGACCCCCCGATACGGGCGGCGAACGGGCCGAGGTTCACGCGGATTCCGCGTACAACCGGCGGTCGCGCACCGGGTAGCCGTTGCGCTCGGCGAGGGAACGCAGTTGTCGCAGGGCAAACGTGCGGCCCCGGCCACCCTCGGGGATCACGATCCCAGCCCAGAGCCCTTCGGCGCGAGGGAGTTCGCATGCGTCGCGTGCGCACATCCACCGACGCGGGCACCCCCGGCAGATTGCCTTGGCTGCTTCGTCCGCTCTGGTGGTCCATCGTTCGGGATCCCGGGTGCACGCGCCGATCGGGGTCTCTTCCCACTCCGATGTGTTCATCGTTGTTGCTCCTCTACACGCTCTGCGGCGTCGCGCCGCGATGGTCCCAAACGTAGCGAACAAACCGTTGCAACGCAACGGTTTAATTGAGAACGACAGGGACTAGGCACGCTGTGACGCAGAGAATTGAAGAGCACGAAACCATCAAAATAATCGCTACCAGCGAAGACAGGGCAATATTGCAGAAGGGTAATTCTGTAGCATCGATACGGTTAGGTCACGATGAAAACGTAGCTCGGCCGCGAATCAATCGGGCAAAACACGCGCCCAAGTCGTAGCGGTGAGCGCATGGATGGTTACTATTGCGGCACCTGCGCAGCACGCCGTTCAGCGAGGAATCGCCCCAAATGACAGACGCCGAGTCGACCGCTGAGAAGTCGGACGTCGTCGATTCGGGGCTGGTTCGCGCGGGGGCGGCCGCCGCGGCGCGCAGGCGAGAGCTCGACATCAGCCAACGCAGCCTCGCCGCCGATGGAACCATCAACGCTGGCGCACTGATCGCATTCGAAAAAGGTCGGAGCTGGCCCCGCGAGCGCACCCGAGCAAAGCTCGAAGAGGTCCTGCAATGGCCGCAGGGCACCATCGCCAGGCTGCGCAAGGGCGAGCCCGTCGCACGGGAGAGGCCGACCGAACCCGTCGCAGGCGCCGACGAAGGACAGCTGATCGCGCAGGCCATCATCACCGCCGTGCATACCCTCGGCGGAGCCGTCGATGCGCTGCCCCCTGTCGACGGCACCGAGTTCACGCCACGCGTGACGGCCATCCTTGCCGACTTGCGCCAGCTCGAAGCGGTTGCCGCGCGCGCCACTCGCATTAGCCAGGTCACGCCCGCGCTGATCAAGGCGCTGGGTACCGTCCGCCGCCAGATCGACGAACTCACCATGCTGGCCGCAACCGCACCCCGCGCGACACTGGGACAGCGGATCTACGCCACTCGCCGACGCGCCAACCTGACAATCGCCGAAACCGCCCAAGCCGCAGGCGTTTCCGAAGATGACATCGCACGCGCGGAAGCGGAGGAGCCGGTGTCGGCAGCCTCGATCGACGCGATCGACGAGCTGCTCAAGCAGCTCGACTAGTAGCGTTCCCTGCTGCGGTCGTCGCGCGTCGGGAAATGTTCGGCCAGCGCAGCGGCGATCTCGACGAAGCGGCGTCTGGTGGCCGCCGACATCTCACGGGTGTGGTCGATGACACCGCCGGGACGCAGGTGTCCGTCGAACGGCACCTCGACGACGGTCTGGCCCTGGCTGGCGAACTGCTGCACCAAAATAGTCCGAGTCCTCTTGTCGGCGTGGCCATCCGAGTCGTTCAGCACGATCACGGTGCGTTGTAGCAGATTGGTCAGCCCGCGGGCGGCCAACCAGTCCATCGTCTGACCCGCTGCAGCCGCGCCGTCGACCCACGGCGAGGACACGACGATCAGCGCGTCCAGATCCCGCAGCACCTCCTGCGTGACGGGGGTGTCCATGGTCGAGCTGCAGTCCACGATCGAGATCGTGAAGTGGCGGTCGAGCCGCGACGTCGCTTCCCGATAGATTGCGGGGTCCAGGACGCGGCGCCGCGCAGGGGTCGCCTCGCCCGCGAGGACGAACAGGCCCGCCGCGTTGTTGCCCACCCGGCTGCGCAAGTCGGCGAACGTGTCGAGGTGCTGGTCGGACGCCAGCTCCCAGTAGGAGCCCTGCGCCTTCGGGTCGATCCGGCTGCCCAGCTTCCCGAAAGCGGTGTCCGCGTCGACGGCCACCACCCGGTCGTCCTGACGCAGCTCGGCGAACACCGACCCGACGCTGGCCGACACAGTGGTCTTTCCAACGCCCCCCTTGCCCATCACGCCGACCTTGTAGTGCCCGCGAAGCACCGACCTGATCTTGCTCTCCAACTCGACCTGGCGGATCTCGTCCGCTGACGGGCCGAGATTGACCAACCCGAAGGTGGCCTTGTACAGCGCGAGACGCCAGCCGCGGCTGGGCGGCACCTTGCGTGCGGGCACCAGGTCGTCGGCTCTGATCCGGTCCGCATAGGACGCGGGCGGCGGAGGAGGCGCCGCGGTCGCTTCGGAGCCGTACCCCTGGGGCGGCCACGGTTGACCGGTCGGTCCACCCGGTCGTGGAGGTGGCGGGGCGCCCGGTCCGGCAGGACGTGCGGCACGTTGGGCCTGCCACGCGGCTTGTTGATTCCACGTGCCGTCGTCGGGACGGTTCATGGTCGGTAGTGGACCCGTATCGCGGGGCGACCCCGGCGGCGGTCCGTATCGCGGCGTCTGGCGGAAGCTGCCACCCGGTCGTTCCGTGTCGAGGAATGGCGGCGCAGGCGTGTCGGGTTGGCTACCGCGCGGGCTGGGTTCGGGGCTCGGAGCCGGCGGCGCCCACCGGCCGGATGGCGGTGCTGCGCGCTCGTCGTCGTCTTCTGCAGGCGGGGGCGTCCCTCGATCCGGCGGAACGAAGTCGATAGGCGGCCGCGAGCGCACCGGTGGGTTGGGGGGAGTGGGCGGTTCCGGCTTCAGTGTCGGTGGCTCGAAGTATTCGGAGAACGAAATCGAGGCTGGGCGTCGAATTCTCGATCTCGTCTACGCGGACGCGGACTCCTTACACTCCCCCGGCGTTCCGGGGGAGTACCGAAGTGGTCAAACGGGATGCGCTGTAAACGCATTGGCTCTGCCTTCGCAGGTTCGAATCCTGCCCCCGCCATCGTCGCGCCTGTCCGGCGCGGCGAGCCCTAGCTCAGGTCGCGCAGCCGCTGCGCCTCGGGCAGCGACTCGAGCTTCTTGAGCGTGTGGTTCTCGATCT
>Ga0207683_10001472_pt1 | contig 21212 bp, 18 predicted proteins | sample KBSM73metaG_FD_184333 | JGI IMG/M metagenome (GOLD analysis project Ga0207683, IMG submission 184333) | Miscanthus rhizosphere microbial communities from Kellogg Biological Station, Michigan, USA - KBS M7-3 metaG (SPAdes) (version 2) | ecosystem: Host-associated > Plants > Roots > Rhizosphere >... | reverse complement strand
ACGACGCCTTCGCGGTGGAACTGTCCAGTTTCCAGCTGCACTGGAGCCACTCGGTGTCGCCGGTGGCCAGTGTGTGCCTCAACGTCGCTGAAGACCACGTGGACTGGCATGGCTCCTACGCCTCTTACCTGGCCGACAAGGCCAAGGTCTACGAGAACACGCAGAAGGCCTGCATCTACAACGCCGAGCAGATCGAGACCGAACGCATGGTCGAGGACGCGGACGTGGTGGAAGGCTGCCGGGCCGTGGGATTCACCACACTGACCCCGGCCATCAGCATGCTCGGCGTCGTGGAAGGGCTGCTGGTTGACCGGGCGTTCATCGCCGAACGCAAGGACAGCGCGGCCGAACTCGCCTCGATCGCCGACCTGGGACCGGTGGCGCCGCGCCACATGGTGGCCAACGCGCTGGCAGCCGCTGCCCTGGTCAGGGCCTACGGGGTGGAGCCATCGGCTGTGCGCCAGGGCCTGCTGAACTACCTTCCGGGAGACCACCGGATCCAGCTGGTGGCCCGGCATGAGGGTGTGCTGTGGATCAACGATTCCAAAGCCACCAACCCGCACGCCGCCGCCGCCTCGTTGTCCGCGTTCCAGAATGTGGTGTGGATCGCGGGAGGCTTGTCCAAGGGCGTGAATTACGACTCCCTGATCCAGGAACAGGGCAGCCGGCTCAAGGCCGTGGTCCTGATCGGCGCGGACTCCAGCGATCTGCAGGCCGCCCTGAAGCGACACGCGCCGGATGTCCCCGTGATCGGGCAGGGCAAGGGCGAGACTGAAGACGTGCAGACTGCCGGTACGGCCAAAGCCGACGCAGGCCCTTCGCCGATTTTCGGCGAGACTGTGATGGCCCAGGCCGTTGCCTCGGCGGCGCAGCTGGCCGCCTCCGGGGACACTGTGCTGCTGGCCCCGGCGGCTGCTTCCATGGACCAGTTCTCTTCCTATGCTCACCGTGGCGATGCCTTCATCGAAGCTGTCCGCGAGCTCGTGGAAGGGCAGGCTCAGACCAGCGAGGAGTAACAATGGTCAGCACGCCCACACGTACGACGGCGGCACGATCCGCCGCAGGCGGGGCCAGTAGTGGCACGCCCGCCGGCCGTCCGTCCCCTTCGGCGGCACGGCCAACGGCCGGCGGCCCCGCCGTCACCCCCGCGGCCCGGGTGCGTGCCTGGAGCCGCGGATTCTGGTCCGCGCTGGAAGGCACCGGCAAGTCCCGCAACGGATCCACGTACTACCTGATCCTTGGCTCCACCCTGGCGCTGACGGCGATCGGGATCATGATGGTCCTCTCGGCCTCCAGCGTGGAAGCCATCGCCGCGGGGGAGTCGCCGTACTCGGCCGCCCTCAAACAGGGCGGATTCGCCGCGATTGGCGTCTTCGCGATGCTTGTCCTCTCCCGCGTGAACGTCGTCTGGCTACGGCGCTTCGCCTGGCCGCTCATCTTCCTGGCCATTGCGCTGCTGGGCCTGGTCCTCCTCGTGGGACGCAGCGCGCTGGGCAACCAGAACTGGATCGACGTCGGTCCGTTCACGTTCCAGCCCTCCGAAGCCGCCAAGCTTGCCCTCGCGCTCTGGATGGCCACCGTGCTTGACCGCAAGGCCAAGCTCCTCCACGAATGGCGCCACGCGCTCATTCCGGTCGTGCTCCCGGGCGCCATTGCGGTCCTGGGCCTCATCCTGGCCGGAAACGACCTCGGGACGGCCATGATCGTGATGATCATCGTGGCCGCCGCCCTGTTCTTCGCCGGCGTGCGGCTGTACCTTTTCGGCTTCGCCGGGGCGGTCCTGGCCCTTGGCGCGACGATCCTCGCCGTCACGAGCCCGAACCGGATGTGCCGCATCCTGTCATGGACGGGCCAGACCTGCGCCGACGGCTCCGACCTGAACTACCAGTCCACCAACGGCCTGTACGGGCTCGCATCCGGCGGCTGGTTCGGTGTCGGACTGGGCCAGAGCCGGCAGAAGTACAGCTGGATCCCGGAAGCGCACAACGACTTCATTTTCGCGATCATCGGCGAGGAACTCGGACTGGTCGGCACGATCGTCGTCCTGGTCCTGTTCGCCATCCTCGGCACCGCCATCTACCGCGTGGTCGTCGCCCAGCACGATGTCTTCCACCGCGTCCTGGCCGGCACGATCATGGTCTGGCTGCTGGGCCAAGCCAGCGTCAACATGGCCGTGGTCACCGGGCTGGCACCGGTGATCGGTGTCCCATTGCCCTTCATTTCCTATGGCGGCTCGGCCCTGCTGATGTCGCTGTGCGCAATCGGCGTGGTCCTGTCCCTGGCCCGGGCCCAGATGGACCCCGGCATGCAGCCGAAGAAGATGCTCAGGTTCGGCCCGGCCGCCTTCGCCAATTCCGTGCGGAGGGCCCGCGCTGCCCGGGCTGCAAGGACTGCCGCCAGCCGGTCCGCCGCCAGCACGGCCTCCAGCCGGTCCGCCGCCCGCACGGCAGCCCGACCCAAGGCCCCCTCAGCCAAGAGCCCCACCAAGGCCCCCGCAAGCAAGAGCCCCGCCGCCAAGAACCGTACGAAAGCGTAAACAGCCCTTCATGAACACCGAGTCGCCCTTGTCCGTGGTCCTTGCCGGCGGCGGAACCGCCGGCCATATCAGCCCGCTGCTGGCAATCGCCGGCGCCCTCCGGCAGTCCCGCCCCGGAGTGCAGCTCCTGGCTGTCGGGACCCCCGGGGGAATGGAAGCGCGGCTCGTCCCGGCGGCCGGCCTGGACCTTGCCACCATCAGCCGTGTCCCGCTCCCGCGCAAGCCTTCCGCGGATCTGCTCCGGCTGCCGGGCCGGATGGCCGGTGCGGTGAAGCAGGCGGGTTCCATCCTGGACGAGGCCGGCGCCGACGTCCTGGTGGGGGTCGGCGGGTACGTGTGCACACCGATGTACCTCGCTGCCCGGCGCCGGAAGATCCCAATCGTGGTCCACGAGGCCAACACCCGTCCCGGCCTGGCCAACCGTGTCGGCGCAGGCCTCGGCGCCCACGTGGCAGTGGCCTTCGCCGAGACCAAACTGGGCCGCGCCGCCCGGCACGTAGGCATGCCCATGCGCCCCGAAATTTCCGGCCTCGACCGCGCGGCCGCCCGGGCCGGTGCACGGCAGGCGCTCGGCCTGGACGCGGACCGGCCGACGCTCATCGTCACGGGCGGGTCCTCGGGTGCCCAGAGCATCAACCGGTCCCTCGCCGCGGCCGTAGGGGCCCTCGCCGACGCCGGCGTGCAGACCCTGCACATCACCGGCCGCGGCAAGTCCGTCCACGACGCCGACGGCAAACCGCTCGCCGCGCCAGGCTACCGGCAGGTTGAGTACGTCGACGGGATGGAAACCGTCTACGCCGCGGCGGACCTTCTGCTGGCCCGTGCCGGAGCCGCCACGGTCTGCGAGGTGGCCGCCGTGGGCGTGCCTGCCGTTTTCGTGCCCCTGCCCATCGGCAACGGCGAGCAGGCGCTGAACGCCGCGGGCCTGGTCGCCGCGGGAGGCGCATTGATCGTCGATGACAAGGCCTTCTCCGCCGACTGGATCAGCGGGAACATCATTCCCCTGCTGCTTGACACGGACAGGCTGGCCCGGATGGCGGCCAGCTCCGAACAGCTTGGCATCCGCGACGCCGACCGGCGCATGGCCGATCTCATCCTCGACGTCGCGTCCTCGAACGGGCACAGCGGGAACCGGCAGCGTCCGAAACAGCAGGGTCCGAAACAGCAGCGTCCGAAACAGCAGGGCACGAACCAGCACGGCAGGAAGCAGTAGAGCAATGACCCAGCCCCAACACGGTACGCAGGCCCTGGAATCCCTCGGCCGCGTCCACTTCATCGGCATCGGCGGCGTCGGCATGTCCGCCGTTGCCCGCATCATGGTGGCCCGCGGCATCCCGGTGAGCGGCTCCGACGCCAAGTCGCTGCCCGTCATGGCGGACCTCGCGGCCGCCGGGGCGCGGATCGCCGTCGGCTATGCTCCCGGCAACCTGGGAGACGCCCAGACGGTGGTCGCCGGATCCGCGATCCGGCCCGACAACCCCGAGCTCGCAGCGGCCCGTGCCGCCGGACTCCCGGTGCTGCACCGCTCCGAGGCGCTGGCCGCCACGATGGCGGATGACACTGTGGTGGCCGTCGCCGGAACGCACGGCAAGTCCACCACGACCTCCATGATCACGGTGCTGCTGCAGGGCGCCGGGCTGGACCCGTCTTTCGCGATCGGCGCCAACGTCCCGGCGCTCGGAGTCAACGCGGCACACGGCACGGCGGGCATCTTCGTCGCCGAGGCCGACGAGTCGGACGGATCCTTCCTGAACTACCGCCCCACGATCGCCGTGGTGACCAACGTCGAGCCGGACCACCTGGACTTCTACGGCACTGCCGAGGCCGTCTATGCTTCCTTCGACAGCTTCACGGCCCTGCTCCCGGCGGACGGCGTCCTGGTGGCGTGCGCTGACGACCCCGGGGCCAGGGCACTGGCGGAGCGCACCCTGGCCCGCGGCAACACCCGCGTGGTGCTTTACGGAACCGCCGCCGACGCCGCCATCCGGCTGCACGACGCGGGACCTGGCCGGATGGGGATCTCGACGACGGCGGGCACGTTCGGCGTCGAACTGCAGGTTCCGGGCCGGCACAACGCACTCAACGCTGCCGCCGCCTTCGCCGTGGCGGTCGAACTCGGCGTCGCGCCCGACACCGCCGCGGCGGCACTGGCCCACTTCTCCGGCGCCTCACGCCGTTTCGAGTTCAAGGGGGAGGGCCGCGGCGTCCGCGTCTACGACGACTACGCCCACCACCCCACGGAAGTCCGCGCCGCCCTGTCCGCGGCACGTGCCGTCGCCGGGGAGCACAAGGTGCACGTGCTCTTCCAGCCGCACCTGTTTTCCCGGACCCGCGAATTTGCCCGCGAGTTCGCCGAAGCGCTCAACACCGCGGACACGGCCCTGGTCCTGGACATCTATCCTGCCCGCGAGGATCCCATTCCAGGGGTCACCAGCGGGCTGATCGCCGAGCACCTGGGCTCAGGCGGCCGCCTTGTCGGACCCGACGGGGAGGCTGTGCAGGCGCTGCTGGCGGCCGCCGGCGCCGGGGACATCGTGCTGACCGCGGGCGCCGGGGACGTCACGGCCTACGGGCCGCTGATTGTCGAGGCCCTGACGGCCGAGGCCGCCGGTGCCTAGCACCAGGCGCCCCACCTACCGTGGCGGGTCCGGCACCGGCGGATCCGGCTCCCGGCCGCCGTCCGCCGGGACGGGCACGGATGTCATTTCTGCGTCCAAGACCGCCACGGACACCGCCGCGGACACCGCCGTCGGCCGGTCCCGCAATCCGCAGAACCCGCAGGGCACCCCGGACAACGGTCCCGGCAAGGTGCTGTCCTTCCCCGAGCCCAAGGGCAAGCGCCGCCGGCGGATCCTGCTGAGCACCATCGGGATCGTGGCTGTGCTGATGGCGGGGATCGTCGCGGCCGCCGTCTACTCGCCGGTGCTGGCCCTGCGCACGGTCACGGTGGAGGGTACAAAGATGCTGCACCCGGATCAGGTCCAGGCCGCACTCGCGCCCCTTCAGGGCAAGCCGCTGCCGCAGATCAGCGAGGAGGAGGTCACAGCCCTGCTCAAGCCGCTGGTCCAGGTCAAGGACGTCACCGCGAAGGCGCTGCCGCCCGCCACTTTGCAGGTGCACGTCACCGAGCGCATTCCCGTGGCCCTGGTCAAGCAGGGCAAGACCTTCCAGCTGGTGGACGTCGACGGTGTCCAGCTCAGCACCACCGCCGATGCCGCCTCGGTATCGCTGCCGGTGATCGACGGCGGCAGCGGAACGCTGCCGAAGGACCTGTTCCAGGCCATCACGGCGGTCCTGGGGGCCCTGCCGGCGGATGTGCTGGCGCGGCTCTCCAACGCCTCTGCGGCGTCGGCCGACGCCGTCGAACTCAAACTCGTCGACGGGCAGACAATCGTCTGGGGCAACGCGGGGGAGAAGGAGCTGAAGGCGCGGGTCCTTTCTGCCCTCCTGAAGGTCCCGGCCGACCCCAAAAACCCGGTGAAGGTCTACGATGTCAGCGTGCCCCGGCACCCTGTCACGCGGTAGCCGGCAATCGGATCCGCCGCGGCGGGGATGTCCAGCGGACGTCCAGCTGCCCGCGGGACTACTTACAGGGGCTATTTGCCCGGTATTCGCGCGACACGCGGCGCCGGTTATTGAATGTCCCCTGCATAGGAAATACCGTCACAGACATGAGTTACTTGACATAACTATAACCTTCAAGTCGAAGGTTAAGGTTCAAAGCTTCAAGCAGGACTCGATCAGTTTTCGCATTAGTACACGAACAAGGGACACGTAACGTGGCAGCTCCGCAGAATTACTTGGCCGTCATCAAGGTCGTCGGCATCGGCGGCGGTGGCGTGAACGCAGTCAACCGCATGATCGAGGTCGGTCTTCGCGGCGTCGAATTCATCGCCATCAACACCGATGCCCAGGCATTGTTGATGAGCGATGCCGACGTCAAGCTCGACGTCGGGCGTGAGCTGACCCGTGGACTCGGTGCTGGCGCGAACCCTGAAGTTGGCCGGCAGGCCGCGGAGGACCACGCCGATGAAATCGAAGAGGTCATCCGGGGCGCAGACATGGTCTTCGTCACCGCCGGCGAAGGCGGCGGAACCGGCACCGGCGGCGCCCCCGTCGTCGCCCGGATCGCCCGGTCCCTTGGCGCCCTGACCATCGGCGTCGTGACGCGCCCCTTCACGTTTGAAGGCCGCCGCCGTGCCGGCTCCGCCGAGGCCGGCATCGACGCCCTGCGCGATGAAGTCGACACCCTGATCGTGATCCCGAACGACCGCCTGCTCTCCATCAGCGACCGCAACGTCTCGGTCCTGGACGCGTTCCGTTCCGCCGACCAGGTCCTGCTCTCCGGTGTCCAGGGCATCACGGACCTCATCACCACCCCCGGCCTGATCAACCTGGACTTCGCCGACGTCAAGTCCGTCATGCAGGGTGCCGGTTCCGCGCTGATGGGCATCGGTTCTGCCCGCGGCGAAGACCGCGCCGTGAAGGCCGCGGAGCTGGCCATCGCCTCCCCGCTGCTGGAAGCATCGATCGACGGCGCGCACGGCGTGCTGCTGTCCATCCAGGGCGGCTCGGACCTTGGCCTGTTCGAAATCAACGAGGCAGCCCGCCTGGTCCAGGAAGTCGCCCACCCGGAGGCCAACATCATCTTCGGCGCCGTGATCGACGACGCCCTCGGCGACGAGGCACGCGTCACCGTCATCGCCGCCGGCTTCGACGACGTCAAGGCCACCTCGCCGTCCATGGACCAGTCCCTGCCGGCCGCGCCGCAGCGGCCCGCGACCGCCGCCCCCGCGCCGGCGCAGGCACCCGCCTCCGCCCCGGTCCAGCCGCTGCACGCCACCGTCGGCGCCTCCGGCTACGGCGGCTGGGGCCAGCAGCGTCCCTCTGCCGTACCGGCTGATTCGGGCTTCGACGTCGACCTTCCGGCCGTCGTCGAGCCGGACCTGTCCGGCCGGCACTCCGATGACCTGGATGTCCCGGACTTCCTGAAGTAAATAGTTCCGCTCCTGCATGGCACCGCCGTCCGGCGGTGCCATGCTGCTTTGCGGCGGGTTACGGTGGATTGTATGAACGCAGGTATTCCGGACATGTTGATGGCGGTGTTGTGATTGTTTTGCTGGCGGGCTGAAGTCCGGCCGGGCGTATGGGTGGCTTTCACCGACGCCGGAGCCGGGAACCTGGCACTGCATGTCGGTGATGACCCCGTGGCGGTGCGCCGCCGGCGCGCGGAGCTCGAAGCGGCCGCCGGGCTCGGCGGGCGCTCTTTCCGGTACATGAACCAGGTCCACGGCAGTGACGTCGCCACCATCGTTGGGTCCACGGCCGCGGACTCCGCGGGCGAAGGTCCGGCCGCGCCCACGGCCGATGCCATGGTCTCCCTGACTGAGCCGCTGGCCGTCCTGGTGGCCGACTGCGTGCCGGTGGTGCTGGTCGGCGAGGATCCGGCCGGGGCGCCGGTGCTGGGCGTCGTCCACGCCGGACGGCCAGGCGTCGCCGCCGGGGTGGTGCCAGCCGCCGTGGCCCGCCTCCGGGAGCTCGGTGCGGACCACATCAGCGCCTGGGTGGGCCCCTCGGTCTGCGGGCGCTGCTATGAGGTCCCCGGCAGCCTGCGCGCGGACGTTGCCGCGGCCGTGCCTGCCACCTGGTGCACCACCTCTGCCGGCACCCCTGGCCTGGACCTGCCGGCCGGAGTGCGGAGCCAGCTGGAAGCTGCGGGCGTCGCGATCGAATACTCCGGGGGATGCACCCTCGAGGACGACACCCTCTTCTCCTACCGCCGCAACAGCCACACCGGCCGCTTCGCCGGGCTGGCTTGGTCGGACGGCACCCACGGGACTGACGGGACTGACGGGAAAAGGGAGCATGGCCATGACTGAACCGGCGCAGCGCCCGGACGCACACGCCGTCCAGCCCGTCACGGCGCCGGGGGAGAACCATGAGAGCCGAACGGACGCGCTGGCAGGCCCCCGCCTGGCCCAGCTGGAGGCGAACCTCGCGGCCGTCCGCCGCCGGATCGACGCTGCCGTGGCCGCCGCGGGCCGGCAGGCGGCGCCGCCGCGCCTGATCGTCGTCACCAAGTTCCATCCGGCGCTGGACGTCCGGCGGCTGGCGTCGCTGGGGGTCACCGACGTCGGGGAGAACCGGGACCAGGAGGCCGCGGAAAAGGCGGCGCAGCTTCAGGACCTTGGCCTGAGCTGGCACTTCATCGGCCAGCTCCAAAGCAAGAAGGCCAAATCCGTGGTGAAGTACGCCGCAGCCGTGCACTCCGTGGACCGGGAAGCCGTGGCCTCTGCCCTGGCCAAGGCGATGGCCGTCGAAGCCGACCGCACCGGCCGCCCGCCCCTGGACTGTTTCATCCAGGTCAGCCTGGCCGGGCAGGCCGGCGATGCAGCAGCGGCCCACCGCGGCGGCGCGGCGCCCGGCGAAGTCCCCGCGCTGGCCGAACAGGTCGCCGGTGCCGTCGGCCTGAGGCTCGCCGGCGTCATGGCCGTTGCCCCGCTCGGGGCGGACCCGGCGGCTGCCTTCGAAAAGCTGGCGGACATTTCCGGGCGCCTGGCCGAACAATTTCCGTACGCCACGGGAATATCCGCCGGCATGAGCCAGGACCTCGAAGAGGCCGTCCGCTTCGGGGCGACACACCTGCGCATTGGCTCCGATATTCTCGGTCCGCGTCCGGCCCTGCGGTAAGTTCGACATATTGGAAGGTAATGGCGGGGATTCCAAGGCTGTCTAGTCACTAAGCGGCCCGCTTACGGACAAGATTAGGAGTCGACCATGGCTGGCGCTCTGCGCAAGACAATGATCTATCTTGGGCTCGCCGACGGCGACGAACACTACGAGTCTGAGCACCCCACACCGCACAAGGATGAGGACGAATCCATGGAGCAGGACCGCGAGGAACGACGTGCTCCGGCGCCCGTCCGCGAGGTCCCCCGGGAAGAGCCCCACGCCGCTGAAGAGGAATATCGCGCACCTGTGACACCCATCAAGCGTGCGGCATCGAGCCGCGAAGAGACCACCGGACTCCGGCAAATCACGACCATCCATCCGCGGTCGTACAACGACGCCAAGCTCATCGGCGAAAGCTTCCGCGACGGCATCCCCGTCATCATGAACGTCACCGACATGGGCGAGGCTGACGCCAAGCGCCTCGTGGACTTCTCCGCCGGTCTTGTTTTCGGCCTCCGCGGCAGCATCGAACGGGTGACGAACAAGGTCTTCCTGCTCTCGCCGTCGTACATCGAGGTCATTGGCGACGACAAGAAGGTCAGCGAGACGCAGGCAAGTTTCTTCAACCAGAGCTAGGCCCGAATATTCGGTACTGATGCCAGGCGGGACACCTGCCTGGCATCCGTGCGGAATTATCCGTGTTGAAATAGAAGTGACACTTTCCTTAGGACACTTCGGTATCCGGAATGAACATGGAGATATGAGTTAGCTCATGGGAATTGTTTTGGGGCTCGTCTATATCGCTCTGTTGCTTTTTTTCGTGGCATTGATCATCCGCCTGGTCTACGACTGGGTGCAGATGTTTGCCCGAAGCTGGCGGCCGCGCGGTTTGGCACTCGTGACCGCCCATGCTGTGTATTCGGTCACGGACAAGCCCCTCAAACTGCTCCGCCGGCTCATCCCGCCGCTGCGGTTGGGCGGAATGTCGCTGGACATAGGCTTCCTGCTGCTGTTCGTGGCCGTGAGCGTGGCGATGTGGATCGTCAAGGGCCTGGTGTACGCCCAGCCGATCGCAGCATAGGCCGCAGCCGCAGCCGGGCAGCGACCTGCCCGGCCCCGGCCCAAACCGAAAGTAAACTCCGGTTTGACACTGCGGTGTTGAATTAGAGGAACCAGACCATATTTAGGTACCGTAGTTTGACGGCCGGAAGGCCTACTGACTAACTAGACCAACGAGGTGACCAGATGGCTTTGACGCCAGAAGACGTTGTCAACAAGCGCTTTCAGCCGACCAAGTTCCGCGAAGGCTACGACCAGGACGAGGTTGACGACTTCCTGGACGAGATCGTCGTCGAACTTCGGCGCCTGAACCAGGAGAACGACGAGCTGCGCAAGAAGCTCGCCGAATCCGGCGCCGGCACGCCTGCCAGCTCCGCAGCCGCCGCACCCGTGGTGGAAAAGGTCCCGGCACCCGTCAAGGCCGAGAAGGAAGACACCGCCAAGGCCGAGGCCGAGGCCAAGGCAAAGGCGGCCGCAGAAGCCGCCAAGAAGAAGGAAGCCGAGCAGGCCGCCAAGGCCGCCCAGGTTGTCGAGCCGGCGCGCAGCGCCGCCACCCCGGCGTCGGAGTCCGCCGCCGGCCTGCTCGCCATGGCGCAGCAGATGCACGACAAGCACGTCGCCGACGGCGAGCAGCAGCGGGACAAGATCATCGCTGAAGCTCAGATCGAGGCCAGCAGCCTCGTCAACGATGCGCAGGAAAAGTCCCGCAAGATCCTCGGTGCCCTCGAGCAGCAGCGCTCCGTCCTGGAACGCAAGGTCGAGCAGCTTCGCGGCTTCGAGCGCGACTACCGCTCACGCCTGAAGGCCTACATCGAAGGCCAGCTCCGCGACCTGGACGCCCGCGGCTCCGTCGCGGCCCCCGAGGTTGGCGAAGCCAGCTAGGGCAAAAAGCAAGTATTCTGAAAGCCGGTGGCTGAGGATTCCTCGGCCGCCGGCTTTTCCCTTTTCCCGCAACGTGCCGGCACCGGCCCAGGTGCCCGGCACTTGCCGGTACCTGAACCCGGTCCCCGCACTGGCTCCCGATCGAAAGCCCTATGACTGACGCACCATCACCAGACGCCATGCAGCCTGTCGAGGCGGCACAGCCCGTGCGCGCCCGGCCGCGGCGGGCAAAGCTGTTTGTCCTTTTCGCTGCCTTCGCGGTCTTCGCCTACGTGTTCGACCAGCTCACCAAGCTCTGGGTCACGACCACCATGACCGAGGGTGAGCGGATCCCCGTGCTTCCCCCGCTGCTGCACTGGTTCTACATCCGCAACTCGGGGGCGGCGTTCTCGATCGGCGAGAACGTCACCTGGGTGTTCACGATCATCATGGCGGCCGTGTCTGTCGCGATCCTGCTGCAGCTGCGCAAGCTCGGTTCGCTCTGGTGGGCCCTGGCGCTGGGACTGCTGCTCGGCGGCGCACTCGGGAACCTGACGGACCGGCTGTTCCGCGAGCCGTCCTTCGCGATGGGCCATGTGGTGGACTTCATCCAGCTGCCAAACTTCGCGATCTTCAACATCGCCGACTCCGCCGTCGTCTCCGCCGTCGTGATCATCTGCCTGCTCACGCTCCGCGGAATCTCCCTGGACGGCTCGCGCCACACGAAGGATACGGTGGCTAACGATGTCTGACACTGCCTCAGGAAACGCCGCTGACATGGCGGCCGATACGGCCGCCGAAGCCGGCACCGCACCCGCCGGGCACCACCGCTTCACCGTCACGGAGGACCTCGCCGGTTCCCGCGTGGACGCCGGACTGGCCAGGCTGATGGACATCTCCCGCTCCCAGGCCGCAGTCCTGATCGCCGAAGGCAACGTCACCAGCAACGCAGGGAAGGTCGGAAAGTCCCTCAAACTCACCCTGGGCACAGTGCTCGAGGTCGTGGTGCCGGACCGCAGGGACCCCCTGGAAATCGTGGAGGAAGTAGTGGACGACCTGTTGATCCTGCTGGACGATGACGACTTTGTGGTCATCGACAAACCGGTCGGTGTGGCCGCGCACCCCTCGCCCGGCTGGGTGGGACCCACGGTGGTGGGTGGCCTCGCCGGGCTCGGCTACCGGATTTCGACGTCGGGCGCCCCGGAGCGCGCCGGCATCGTCCACCGGCTCGACGTCGGCACTTCCGGTGTCATGGTGGTGGCCAAGACCGAAAATGCCTACACCGTGCTCAAGCGCGCCTTCAAGGAGCGCACCGTGGACAAGGTCTACCACGCCGTCGTCCAGGGCCTTCCCGATCCGCTGGCGGGCACCATCGACGCGCCCATCGGCCGGCACCCGGGCCATGACTGGCGGTTTGCCGTGACCGAGGACGGCCGTGATTCGGTGACGCACTATGAGGTCCTGGAAGCTTTCGGGAAAGCCTCACTCGTGGAGGTGCACCTCGAGACGGGCCGCACCCACCAGATCCGCGTGCATTTCTCGGCCCTGCGCCACCCCTGCGCCGGTGACCTCACCTACGGTGCGGACCCGAGGCTGGCCGCCACCCTCGGCCTCACCCGGCAGTGGCTGCACGCCCGGGAACTGTCCTTCGACCACCCGCGGACAGGGGAGCGGGTTACCGTCGCCAGCGAGTACCCGCAGGACCTGCAGTACGCGCTGACGGTCCTGGAGTCCGGAAACGCCTGAGCCGCACGGCACGGGCGGCCTGAATCCACGGGGTTCTGCCGGGCCGCCCATGCCGCCGTTCGGTGCCCACCGCCGTGGCTGCACGCCGCCGTCGTGGCACGGCACTAGAATGGTGCGGTGACTTCCAGCAACGACTCGTTTGTCCATCTCCACAACCACACCGAGTACTCGATGCTGGACGGTGCCGCCCGGCTCGGTGAGCTGTTCGACGAAACCGAACGGCTCGGCATGCCGGCCCTCGCCACGACCGACCACGGCTACCTGTTCGGCGCCTTCGACTTCTGGAAGCGCGCAACAGACCAGGGCATCAGGCCCATCATCGGCGTCGAAGCCTATGTGACTCCCGGGACCGCCCGCACGGACAAGACCCGTGTGCGCTGGGGCGAGGAGCACCAGCGCAAGGACGACATTTCCGGCGGCGGCTCGTACACGCACATGACCCTGCTCAGCTACAACAACGTGGGCATGCGGAACCTTTTCCGGGCCTCCTCGATCGCCTCATTGGACTCGGTCTTCGGCAAATGGCCCCGGCTGGACCGTGAGCTGCTGAACACCTACTCGGAAGGGCTCATCGCCACCACCGGCTGCCCGTCCGGCGAGGTCCAGACCCGGCTGCGGCTCGGCCAGTACCGCGAAGCCCTGGAGGCCGCGGCGGAGTTCCGCGACATCTTCGGGGCGGAGAACTACTTCTGTGAGCTCATGGACCACGGCCTGGACATCGAGCGGCGCGTCACCGGTGACCTGCTGCGCCTGGCCAAGGACCTGAACCTGCCGCTGGTGGCCACCAACGACCTGCACTACACGCACGAGCACGACGCCAAGGCGCACGAGGCCCTCCTGGCCATCCAGTCCGGTTCCACCCTCCTGGAGCCGACCTACGACAACGGCGGCTCGCGCTTCGCCTTCTCCGGCAGCGGCTACTACCTGAAGTCACCGCAGGAAATGCGCGAACTGTTCCGCGACCACCCCGAGGCGTGCGACAACACGCTCCTGATCGCCGAACGCTGCGAAGTTTCCTTCAACACCGGCGCCAACTACATGCCCCGGTTCCCCTGCCCGGAGGGGGAGGACGAAACGTCCTGGCTGGTCAAGGAGGTCGACAAGGGACTCCGCTACCGCTACCCCCAGGGCATCCCGGACAAGGTCCGCAAGCAGGCGGACTATGAGCTCGAAGTCATCACCTCGATGGGCTTCCCGGGCTACTTCCTCGTCGTCGCCGACTTCATCAACTGGGCCAAGAACAACGGCATCCGGGTCGGTCCCGGGCGTGGCTCCGGTGCCGGCTCCATGGTGGCCTACGCCATGCGCATCACCGACCTGGACCCGCTGCACCACGGCCTGATCTTCGAGCGCTTCCTCAACCCGGACCGCGTCTCCATGCCTGACTTCGACGTCGACTTCGATGACCGGCGCCGTTCCGAAGTGATCGACTACGTCACACGCAAATACGGCGACGAACGCGTGGCGATGATCGTCACCTACGGCACGATCAAGACCAAGCAGGCCCTCAAGGACTCTTCGCGCGTGCTGGGCTACCCGTTCAGCATGGGCGAGCAGCTGACCAAGGCGCTGCCGCCGGCGGTCATGGCCAAGGACATCCCGCTGGCCGACATTCAGAACCCCCAGTCCAAGCGCTACAGCGAGGCCGGCGACTTCCGCCAGCTCATCAGCACTGACCCGGAGGCCGCCAAGGTCTTCGAGACGGCGCTGGGCATCGAGGGCCTGAAGCGGCAATGGGGCGTGCACGCCGCCGGCGTCATCATGTCCTCGGACCCCATCATCGACGTGATCCCGATCATGCGCCGCTTCCAGGACGGCCAGGTCATCACCCAGTTCGACTACCCGACGTCCGAAGGCCTCGGCCTGATCAAGATGGACTTCCTCGGGCTGCGAAACCTGACGATCATTTCCGATGCCCTGGAAAACATCAAAATGAACCGCGGCATCGACCTCGACCTCGAAACCCTTGAGCTCGATGACGTGGCGTCCTACGAGCTGCTGGCCCGCGGAGACACGCTGGGCGTCTTCCAGCTCGACGGCGGCCCCATGCGGTCCCTGCTCAAGCTGATGAAGCCTGACAACTTCGAAGACATCTCCGCCGTACTGGCCCTCTACCGGCCCGGACCCATGGGTGCCAACGCGCACACCGACTACGCGCTGCGCAAGAACAAGATCCAGGAAGTCATCCCGATCCACCCGGAGCTCGAGGAACCGCTGTCCGAAATCCTCGGCGGGACCTACGGGCTGATCGTGTACCAGGAGCAGGTCATGGCCGTGGCGCAGAAGCTCGCCGGCTACACCCTGGGCCAGGCCGATATCCTGCGCCGCGCCATGGGCAAGAAGAAGAAATCCGAGCTGGACAAGCAGTTCGCCGGCTTCTCCCAGGGCATGCAGGACAACGGCTATTCCATGGCCGCGGTCAAGACCCTCTGGGACATCCTGCTGCCGTTCTCCGACTACGCCTTCAACAAGGCGCACTCGGCCGCCTACGGCGTGATCTCCTACTGGACCGCGTACCTGAAGGCGCACTACGCGCCGGAGTACATGGCTGCCCTGCTGACCTCGGTGGGCGATGACAAGGACAAGTCGGCGATCTACCTCAACGAATGCCGGCGGATGGGCATCACGGTGCTGCCGCCCGACGTCAACGAGTCAGCCCTCAACTTCACCCCGGTGGGCACCGACATCCGCTTCGGCATGGGCGCCATCCGCAACGTCGGCGTGAACGCCGTCGAAGCCATGGTGGCGGCGCGCGAAAAGGAAGGCGCCTACATCTCCTTCAAGGACTACCTCCTGAAGGTCCCGGCAGTGGTCTGCAACAAGCGCACCATCGAATCCCTGATCAAGGCTGGCGCCTTCGACTCGCTCGGCCACCCCCGGCGGGCCCTGGCTATGATCCATGAAGAAGCGATCGACTCCGTCATCACCCTCAAGCGCAACGAGGCGATCGGCCAGTTCGACCTCTTCGCCGGCTTTGAGGACCAGGAGCCCGAGGCGTCGCTCAGTACGGAGATCCCGGACCTGCCGGAATGGGAGAAGAAGGACAAACTGGCGTTCGAGCGCGACATGCTCGGCCTTTACGTCTCCGACCACCCGCTGCAGGGACTGGAAGGGCTCCTGAGCCAGCACGCCGACCGGTCGATCACCTCGATCATCGCCGAAGACGGCCCGCCGGACGGCTCGATCGTGACCATCGCCGGCATGATCACCTCGCTCAGCCGACGGATCGCCAAGGCCAGCGGCAACGCCTACGCCCGGGCCGAAATCGAGGACCTCGCCGGTTCCATGGAGGTCATGTTCTTCGGCCAGGTCTATGGCCCCATCGCCTCGGTGCTCGCGGAGGACCTGATCGTGGTGGTCAAGGGCCGGCTGCAGCGGCGTGACGACGGCGCCGTCACCTTGAACTGCATGGAACTCTCCGTGCCGGACCTCAGCGACAGCCAGAACGGGCCCGTGGTGATCACCATGGCCACGCACAAGGCCACCGAGGCCGTGGTCACTGAGCTGGGCGACGTGCTGCGCACGCACCGCGGAAATTCGGAGGTCCGCCTGCACCTGCAGGGCGACACCCGGGTGGAGGTCATGGGCCTGCCGGTGCACCTGCGCGTCAACCCGAGCCCGTCACTGTTCGGCGACTTGAAGGTGCTGCTCGGCCCGACGTGCCTGGATAACTGACATGCAGGGGTTGCTGGCCGCCTGGCAAGGCTGAGCGATCCAGAGCGCCCTGAGTCCCTCCCGCCCCGCCAGGGTTCACGGATGGAATCCGAGGATCAGCTTTTCGGGTTGAGCGTTCCCCGGGCGATGCTGTCGGCAGAGTGGGCCGGGTTCCCGTTGTATGGCTGGTTGGAGACGTCCACGATGGGGTACTGGGCCAGGTCAATGCCGTCCGGGATGGTGAAGATGCCGGATTCATTGTCGAGGACACCCAGGCTGACCATTCTGGACAAGTCGGCGGAGCCGACCCACACCCCCCGGAATCCGGTGATGTGGTCGTTGGAGAGCCGGATGATCAGGTGCCGGGTTCCATCGGGGAGTTGCTCCACCCGGGCATCTCCGCTCCCGGTATGTGCGGGCAGCGGAGTCAGGGACGTTTGGGCGAGGACTGTCGAAGCGGAACCCGACTGGGTGGAGGTGGGTGCGGGAGTGCCGGTGTGTCCGAGAACCCCGGCAGCGGTCCATCCGGCGGCCGTGCCAAGAACGACTCCGGCCGCAGCCGCGATAATCCACAGGCCGGGACGGCCATGCCTGTCTTTGGCGCTGGGCCGCATTGGTATCGGTGCCGGCTTTGTACCGTCGCCGTTGTTCGGGCGCGCCTCCGCCGCTGCAGGTTTCTCCGGGGCAGAGGGCCCTGAGCTGGGCTGGCTCAGGGGATCCGTTGCGAGGGCCGGCGAGAGGCCGAGCGCCTGATGGATGACGGCCCAGTTCTGGCTGCCGGGTTGCTCGAGTTTGATGCCTGCGGTGTCGAGGGTGGCAACGTGCACGGCATGTTGCAGGCCTCGGAGGGTTTCGCTGCACACGGGGCAGCTGGCGAGGTGGTCGGCGTCGGCGTCCGTGCCCAGGGGCTCGCCAAGGGCGAGCAGACTGAGAAGTTCGGCGTCAAGGTGTTCCATGTTCCACCTCCAGGCGGGTGCGTAAGCGGGTTAGGCTGCGCCGGATGTGGCTTTTGACGGTACCGAGCGGCAGGTTGAGGCGCGATGAGATCTGGTCGTGAGTCAGGTCTTCATAGAACGCCAGCCGCATTATTGCTTGCTGTGGATCCCCTAAGTGCTCCAGTTCTTCGTCCAACGTCAGGCGGTCGGCGACCTCTTCGACGTCCCCGGCATCCGGGCGGGAAACGGGGTCAACGACCAAGAGAGCGGCTGCTTGTTCGAGATGGCGCTGGCGGGAGCGAGCGGACAAGGCGTCGGAGATTGCATTGCGGGCGATCCCGATCAGCCATGCTGGCAGCCGCGCCGCCTCCGGGCGAAAAGTGGTCCGTGATTTCCAGGCCCGAATGAAGACCTCCTGGGTGACGTCGTCAGCAGCGGCACGCTCTCCCAAGGATCTTAGCGCCAGCGTGTAGACGAGCGGGCTGAACCGTCGATACGCCTCCGCGAGGACGCGTTCGTCGCCGCCGGCAAATGCGTGATCGAGACCGGAGTCCCAATCGTGCGATGCGGCAGCCTCCATCAGGTGCTCCTTTGAGCGGCAGTGGCCCCTGTTGCACCACATTATGCCGCTCGCGCGGGGCCTCCGCCATGGTCGAACTGGGTCAGCCGTCCGGGCTGTCACTGCGCATGCCGGTGGGGCCGCGGTTGATGCGACCCCACCGGGCGAGAAAACAGGATGCCTGCTGGAGCTCCGGATGGCTTACTCGTGGTGGCCTTTGTGTCCGCGCGATGAAGAGTCCACTACCTGTACGGCGGCCCCAAGGTTGTTGTCGGCGAGGCTTCCCCAGGCGTAGACGATGGTGTTTTTCCCCGCACTGACCTTGATGTCGGCCGGGCCGATCAGCGGGTCAGTGGTTCCCTCGGCTGCGACCGAGGCCGGGACGGTTCCGGCCTTGAGGGTGAGGGTCCTTTGATGCCGGTTGGTGAGTCCCTCAATGACCGCGTTGCCACCGGCCAGGACATCGACGGCGGGGGCCGCAGCGACGTGCCGGACGGTCAGCTTGCCCTTGCCATCCGGGCTGGCGGAGGTGTCATTGGTGAAGAGGGTGGCCGTGGGCGTCCCGTCAGCGGCCAGATGTGCGACCGCTGTGTAGTCCCGACCTTCTTCGAGGTCCACTGTGACCGGACCTATCACGGGGTGGTCGGCGCTGGTGGCGTCGGCACCGGTGATGGCGACCTTGTGGTCTCCGTCGGGGACGTTCAACGGCCCGGCTAATGTGCCCGGTGTGAAGTTATCCAGGGTGAGTTTGCCGTCGACCCAGACGTCCACGGTAAGGCCCGGAACACCGTGGAGGACGGATAGCTTTGCCGTTCCCTCGTCGCGGTGGTGCCAGGTCCCGGCCTGGGCCGGGGCAGCCAGGGCCACTGCTGCCAGCAGCGTCATTGCTCCGGTGGCTGCAGAGAGTGTCTTGCGCATTTCCAACTCCTCATCGGGGCCCCACTTGGGGGCGGTGGTTGTGCTTACACCCTTACTACCGGCCAAAGGCCGTCGGCGGATGCACCACCGGGAAAGTTTTAATGCGCAGCCCGTCGAGGCGTCTGTCAGATCTCGTAGTCGAGTGGAACGGGCTGGCTGTAGGCCCCGGAGTGGTAGAGCAGGGGAACGCCGTCGTCGCCGACCTGGCCCTCCACCACCTCGACCACCACAACCGCGTTGTTCTCGAAGGAGAGCCGCATCTGGACCTTGCCGATCAGCCAGCCGCTGACTCCCTTGAGCACGGGCACCTCGTGGGGCCCGAGCTCCCAGTGATCGCCGTCGAACCGGTTGCCGGCCCGGGCGAAACGGTCGGCGAGCTCCTGGTTTTCCAGCCCGAGCATGTGCACGCCAATGTAGGTCGTGTTCGCCACGGCCGGCCACGAGCTGGAGGTCCTGGCCATGTTGAACGTAAAGCGCGGCGGCTTGGCGGACAGCGAGGCCACGGAGGTCGCCGTGAATCCAAACGGGACGCCGTTGTGGTTGGCCGTGATGATGGCCACGCCCGCCGCGTGCCGGCGGAACATTTCCCTGAATGTTCCCTCGAAAATACCTTCATCTGTGGCCACTGCGATCCAACTCCCTGCTGCACGTGCGTGTCGTACTTCTACTCTGCCAGCGTATTGCGCAGGTGAATCGAGTGCGGCATTTTCTTTACGTCTCCCGTCATGTGCTGCCGGCCGGCGTCATGCGCCGCGGGAATCCTTGTTACGGTTTGTTGCATGACACAGTCCGCAGTTGACGGCCCCGTCCACGACGCCGGGGAACCCGCACAGCCCGGGCGGCGTCCCGAGGGGCAGCCCGGGTCCGGGGGGACATGGCGGAAGGCCGCGGTCATCGCGGCCGCCGGCATCCCGGTGGGGCTGCTTTGGTGGCTTCTGGCGCCGTCGGGCCTGAATCTCCTGACCGGAAACCCTGACCTCGCCGCCGGCACCAACACCGCCACCTGGCTGCCCCGGGACCTTGTGCTGGCGGGGCTGTGCCTGCTCGCAGGGTGCATTGCCGGCTCGTTCGTCGCCGGCAACAAGCACCAGCAGCCCGGACCCGGCACCGTTGTCCTTGTGGTCCTCGCCGGTGCTGCGGGTGCGCTCATCGCGTGGGGAACCGGCGTGCTCAGCGCCCAATGGTGGGGAGCGCCGGCAGATACCTCGGCCAGCGCCAGCGTCGCCTTCTCCCTGCGCTCCTATGCGGTCCTCGCCATCTGGCCGGCAGCGATCGCCCTGGCCATCTTCCTGAACAGCCTCTTCCCGGGCAACGGCGGCAAACCCCGCCGCGGCGGGGCACGTAAAATGATCGGGTGAGCCTAACTCCTGACAGCCCCGTGACCCCGATGACCGCCGCCCTTAACTTCCGCACGGTGGACGTGCGCGGTGCGCACCTGTCTCTCGCCGGACTCCGCGCCGCCGTGCCCCGGGCACAGTCCGGGACGATGGCCGACGCCGAGGGCAAGGTCCTGGATATCATCTCCGCCGTCCGCGCGCGGGGCTTCGGCGCACTGCGGGAGCTGGCACTGGCTTTCGACGGCGTTGAGCAGGCGCATCCCCGCGTCCCGGCCGAGGCGCTGCGTGCAGCCCTCGAGAACCTGGATCCCGCCGTCCGCGCGGCCCTGGAGGAGTCCATCAAGCGGGCCCGCGCCTTCGCCGACGCCCAGCGCCCGGCGAACATCGACGTCGAACTCGGAGAGGGCGCCGTCGTCAGCCAGAACTGGGTGCCGGTAGCGCGCGTGGGGCTCTATGTCCCCGGCGGCCTGGCGGTCTACCCGTCCTCGGTGATCATGAACGTTGTCCCGGCCCTGGCCGCCGGCGTCGAATCGATTGCCCTGGCCTCGCCGCCGCAAAAGAACTTCGGCGGCCTCCCGCACCCCACGATCCTGGCTGCGGCCTGCCTGCTGGGCATCGAGGAGGTCTACGCGATCGGCGGGGCGCAGGCCATTGCGGCCTTCGCCTACGGCATCCCGGCCGACGCGTCCGACGGCGGCCACCTCCCCGGGATCGACCCCGTGGATGTCGTCACCGGTCCGGGCAATATCTTCGTGGCCACCGCCAAGCGCCTGGTCAAAGGGGTTGTCGGGATCGATTCCGAGGCCGGCACCACGGAGATCGCGATCCTCGCGGACGCCACCGCCAGTCCGGCGCTCGTGGCCGCGGACCTCATCAGCCAGGCCGAGCACGACCAAAGGCTGCCTCGGTCCTGTTCACCGACTCCGAGGCCCTCG
>Ga0207683_10001470_pt1 | contig 21244 bp, 20 predicted proteins | sample KBSM73metaG_FD_184333 | JGI IMG/M metagenome (GOLD analysis project Ga0207683, IMG submission 184333) | Miscanthus rhizosphere microbial communities from Kellogg Biological Station, Michigan, USA - KBS M7-3 metaG (SPAdes) (version 2) | ecosystem: Host-associated > Plants > Roots > Rhizosphere >... | reverse complement strand
CGACGTCCTCCTCGGGAGGGGTGCAAGGCCGGAACTGGTTTCGCAGGTCGAGGCGAGGCCGGAAACTCTCGCGCTACACCCAACTGTCACGGTAGTGATCTGCGCGCACAGCGACGTTCGATGGGACGACTTAGCGGCAGTCGTGGCATCCGTCGAGCAGCAGACCTATCGCCCTGCCGAAATTGTGCTGGTGATCGACCACAATCCCACACTTCAGCGCAGGTCGTCCTACCAGTTGCCCGGCGTGAAAGTTGTTCCGAACGATAACGAGCAGGGACTGCCCGGCGCCCGCAACGCCGGTGTTGCCGCGGCCGACTCGGAGGTCGTCGTCTTTGTTGACGACGCGGTTGCGGACCGCAACTGGCTTGCTGTGCTGGCGGCACCCTATGCAGACCCACACGTGCTTGGTGTCGGTGGGCAGATAATCCCTGTCTGGCAGACGGGGCGTCCGAAGTGGTTTCCGCCCGAGTTCGACTGGGTCGTTGGATGCAGTTACCGCGGCATGCCCCTTGGCCGAACCCAGGTGCCCAGCTTTAGCGGTGCGATCATGTCCCTGCGGCGCAGGCTCCTCGTCGATTCAGGTGGTTTCGATGCGGGGCTCGGTCGGATCGGCACACGAACGCCCGGTTGCGAGGAGACCGAGATTTGCGCTCGCCTACGGCGTCGCCACCTCGACGGTGTCTACCTCTATGAGCCAAAGGCGGTGGTTCGGCGTCACGTGCCGCGTTCCCGTAGCACATGGTCGTACTACCGGTCGCGTTGTTACGCCGAGGGCCTATCCAAGGCGGTGGTGAGGGGGCTGGCCGGTCCTGAATGGATCATGTCGAGCGAGAAGTCCTACCTGTGGTCAACCATTCCGTGGGCAATCGGGCGAAACCTCGGCGAAGCTCTTAGCGGCCGGCCCGACGGCATCGCTCGTGCGATGGCCCTTGCCGTCGGCGTGCTCACGACAGGCATCGGCTACGCGGTCGGCCGAATTCGGTTCCCGCGCAACATCGAATCCACGCAGGTGCGCTGGCCTACGATGGCCGATCTAGGCGCGGTCGGATGATGACGACCGTTCCCATCCTGCGCTACCACTCTGTCTCCGCCGACCCCGCCCCGTGGATCGCGCCGTATGCGGTGGCTCCCGCGACCTTTGCGCGCCACGTCGACCTCATCACCGCGAGTGGTCGGACGGCGATGACCGTCTCCGAGCTATGCGCGGCATTGACCGGTCGTAGGCCGCTCCCGCACCGACCGATCGTCATCACCTTCGATGACGGTTTCGCAGACTTCGCCTACGCGGCAAGAGTTCTCAGCGAGCACTACCTGCCCAGCACGGTTTACCTCACAACCGGCGCTCTTAGCGGCCGAGGTCCCCGCCCAGCCAACATGGCACTGCCGCCGGCGCCCATGTTGGACTGGTCGCAGTTGGCGGAAGTGTGCGAACTCAACGTCGAGATCGGCGCACACAGCCACACCCATCCTCAATTGGACACACTGCCACCCAGCGCAATCGCCCACGAGATCCTCCAATCCAGGGAAATGCTGGAGGACGCCCTGGGGTTCGAAGTGCCGAGCTTTGCATACCCACACGGTTTCCATTGCGCGAAGACGCGCCGTGTCGTCCAGTCGCTGGGCTTCACCTCTGCGTGTGCAGCTATGAACGCGTTCAGCTCCAGTCTTGACTGTGTCTTCTCGTTGGCCCGGCTCACAATTCGTGCCACGACCACTACGGAGGAGTTGGAAGCGTGGCTGGGCGGGCAAGGCGCCCGCGTCGCGCCTTATCCAGAGACGTTGCGCACCGCTGCGTCCCGTCTGTACCGCCGCGCACGGCGGGGGCGTACTGCCCTTGGCACTGTGCATGCGCACCCGAGGGCACAAGTAGTCCGAGTGAATTAGTCCGGGTTCGGAAACGGAGTGGTGAAATGCGTGTCTTGATCACCGGTGCTGCCGGATTCATCGGCTCCACCCTTGTCGACCGACTGCTTTCTGAGGGCCACCAGGTTGTTGGCGTGGACAATCTGAGCACGGGTAGTGCGACCAACCTTGCGCATGCGCGCAAGTGCAACGGGCGGCGTCTTACACGTTTCAGCTTCGTATGCGCCGACATCCAGGCACCGGAGCTCGCCGGTATCGTCGCCGGCACAAACCCGGACGTGGTTTTCCACCTCGCAGCGCAGGTGGATCTTCGTAGCTCCGTGGCCGATCCCATTGGCGACGCCCGCAACAATGTTCTGGGCACGATCAATCTGCTCGAAGCTTGCCAGCGCGCGCGCATCGAACGGATTGTCTATGCCGCATCGGGCGCATCGCGCTACGGGGCGCCGACATCCTTGCCGGCGAACGAAGACACCCCGGTGGAGCCGTTGTCGCCGCACGCGGCCGCCAAGCTGGCCGCGGAACTGTATCTGGGTGCTTACGCCGAAATGTATGGAATATCCCCGATCTCGCTAGCACTGGCGAATGTCTATGGCCCACGCCAGGATCCGCACGGGCTCTCAGGCGCGATCGCGGTTTTCGGCGGCGCCCTTATCGCCGGGCGCCCGGTCACCATCTACGGCGACGGCACCGCCGTCCGTGATTACGTTTATGTCGATGACGTCGTTGACGCGTTCATCTGCGCCGCTCGGCTGCCTTCAGAGGCTATGGGGACCTACAACATCGGATCCGGTGAGCAGACCACCGTTAACGAGGTGTACCGGAGGGTCGCGGCGGCTGTCGGTGTGTCGTCTCCGCCTCGATACGCCGCGGCCCGAACCGGTGAGGTGCACGCGATCGCCTTGGATTCCACAGAAGCCCGTGAGGACCTCGGGTGGAAACCCTCGATCAAACTCGTAGACGGCATCCAGCGCACTGTCCACTGGCTACGCGGCGCTCTTGAAACCGTGCCGCCCGCTCTTGTCGATGCCTAAAACGACCAGTTAGGCAGGCGTCAATTCCACACTCGCCAGCGCTACCGCGTCATCGCGCTCGGGCGCGGTCACGATCGCTTGGAAGCCGTCGCCCTCTTTCCAGACACTCGCCTTCAACGTCTCGCCGGGGAACACCACACCGGCGAACCGCGCGCCGTAGCTCCCGACCCGCGACGTGTCGCCGTCTAGCAGCTTGTCCACCATCGCCTTGCACGTCATGCCGTATGTGCACAGCCCATGCAGGATCGGACGCGGAAACCCTGCTGCCGCAGCGAAATCCGGATCCGAATGCAGCGGGTTGCGGTCTCCACACATCCGGTACAGCAGGGCCTGCTGCGAAGAGACCGGGATGGAGAGTTCGAAGTCGGGTGCGCGCTGGGGCGGCTCCGATGAGGTAGACGGACCTCGCTCGCCGCCGAATCCACCCTCGCCACGGGCGAAAATCGACCGCTTCTGGGTCCATAGCAGCGCGCCGTCGGGCGCGGTGACCGTCGTCTCCGACCAGATCACCGCGGCCTTGCCTTTGTCCCAGATGTCGGTGAATTTGGTGACTGCGCGGCCGGTTCCGCTCGGCGGTATCGGCGCCGGCACGCTCACCGCCTCCGACGCGTGCAACACCCTGGACAGCTCGATGTCGATGCCCGGGAACTTCACCGACGGCGGCTCGGTCATGTGAAAGCTCTGCGCCACATTGCCGAACGTAGGCAGTACCTGTGGGGTGTCGTCGACCAGGTAACGCAGCTCCCGCTTGTCCATCGGATCTTGGCCAGCGCCCAGACCGAGGTGATAGAGCTGGATATCGCTACTGGTCCAAGAGAATTCGGCAGGCGGTAGTTCCGCGCCCAGCGCCTCGTCCAGATTGATCGGCATCAGCTCTTCCCCGCAATGTGTAGCGCCGCCAGGTACCCGTACGTCATCGCCGGACCGATCGTCCCGCCCGGTCCCGGGTAGGTGTGACCCATCACCGGCGCGCTGACGTTGCCCGCAGCGTACAACCCCTCGATCACCGACCCGTCGTCGCGCAGAGCCCGCGCATGCACATCGGTGCGAATGCCACCTTTCGTGCCGAGGTCGCCGGGCACCATCTTGGCGGCGTAGTACGGCGCGTGTGTGATCTCGCCGAGGTTCGGGTTCGGTTTATTGGTCGGGTCGCCGTAGTAGCGGTCGTAGGCGCTCTCGCCGCGGTGAAAATCCTCGTCGGTCCCCGATCGGGCAAAGCCGTTGAACCGCTCCACCGTCGCCTTCAACTCGTCCACGGGCAAACCGGCCTTTGTCGCCAACTCCTCGAGGGTGTCGGCCTTGACGATGACGCCGGATTCCATCCACTTCTTCGGAATGCGTTGTCCTGGCTGCAGTCCCGCGAAGATATAACGGTCGCGGTATTGCTGGTCGAACACCAGCCAGGCCGGGATGTTCTCGCCGGGCCCGGCGCCCTGGCCGTACTGGCCGCCGTACATGTGGTGGCCGGCCTCGACGTAGGGCATCGACTCGTTCATGAACCGCTTGCCTGCCACGTTGACGATGATCGCGCCGGGGGAGTTGCGCTCCGACAACGCGATCCACGGCGCGCCCTCCAGCGGCACCGTCGGGATCCACCAAGCGTCCTCCATGATCTCCAGTGCCGCGCCGAGTTTCTCCGCCGCGAGGATGCCGTCGCCGGTGTTGGCCACCGCGCCGACGGTCCACTCCGTGGTAATGGGTGCGCGCTGGTACTTCACCCGCATCTGTTCGTTGTGCTCGAAGCCGCCGCTGCCCAGGATCACCCCGCGGCGGGCGCGGATGAGTTGCGGCTCAGCGGTTTCCGGACCGGTGGTGTCCCTTACGTAGATGCCCTTGACCATGCCGTCCTCGACGTAGAGGTCGGTGAGCGCGGTGTTCAGCTGAACCGGGACGCCGGCCTGCTGCAGTCCGATGCGCAACGGCGCGATCAGCGCGCGGCCCATGCCGACGAGGTTCTTGCGGGTCGCGTTCGCCCACACCGAGCGGACACCGACCTTGAGGCTGCGCAGCAATCCCCGCGGGTGTCGCTTCAGCTGGTTGAGCCGCACGTAATCCTGCTGCATCACCACCATGTTCAGCGGGACCTTGCCGTAAGGCGGCTCGAGACCCTTTTCGTCGGCGCCGAGCCTGCGGGCGTTGAACGGCTTGGGTTCCACGGACCGGCCGGTCGGCTTTCCACCTGCAGTCTCCGGGTAGTAGTCGGAGTATCCGGGCACCCAGCACAGCTTCAGTGGGGAGTGCTTCAACACGAACGACAGCATCTCGGGACCGCGCTCGAGGTATGTGTCGATGCGCTCGGGTTCGACGACGTCGCCGATGATCGCGTGCAAGTACTTGCGCGCGGCCTCCGATGTGTCGGTGACGCCGTCGCGCTTGAGGATCTCGTTGTTGGGAATCCATACGCCGCCACCTGACCGAGCAGTGGAACCGCCATAGTGTGCGGCCTTCTCGACGACTACTGTTGATAGTCCCTGGTGAGCGGTGGTGAGGGCGGCGACCATGCCGGCGGCACCGCTGCCCACCACGACGACGTCGTACTCCTGACCAGTCATGTAGAACACGTTATAGAATTGCCCGGCTGACCCACAACCGCGCCGGTCGACGAGACGAGGGGACTTCGCATCAATGCTCAGTGTCCAGGTGCGTGAACAGCTGGCTGCCGACCTCGCTCAGGCCGAACGCAGCCGTGTCCCAATGTCTCCGTTGACCGACGGAAACCCCGATATCGACGTGGTCGACGCCTACGAGATCCAGCTGATCAACATCCGTCAGCGGGTCGCAGAAGGCGCCCGTGTGGTGGGACACAAGGTTGGCCTGTCGTCCGAGGCCATGCAAAAGATGATGAACGTGGACGAACCCGACTACGGGCATCTGCTCAACGAGATGCAGGTCTACGAAGACCGTCCGGTCAAGTCCGCGAATTACCTCTACCCGCGAGTCGAGGTGGAGGTCGGCTTCGTCCTGGCCGACGATTTGCCAGGCGCCGGCTGCACCGAAGACGACGTGCTGGCCGCGACGGCCGCGTTCGCCCCTTCGATCGAGCTGATCGACACCCGCATCAGAGACTGGAAGATCAAGCTGTGCGACACCATTGCCGACAACGCCTCTTCGGCCGGCTGGGTCCTGGGTGAGGGCCGGGTGTCGCCGAAGGACATCGACATCACGAACATTGACGCGGTGCTGACCCGCAATGGTGAGGTGGTCGCCAAGGGTCGCAGCGACGCCGTGCTCGGAAATCCGGTGACGGCGGTGGCCTGGTTGGCCCGCAAAGTCGAAGGATTTGGGGTGCGGCTGAAGGCCGGTGACATCGTATTGCCGGGTTCCTGCACGCGTGCGATAGATGCACCTCCCGGCAGCGATTTCGTTGCCGACTTCGCCGGGTTAGGTTCAGTCCGGCTGAGTTTCGAATGACTAGGAGCACACATGCCTGAAAGGGCCTCGGTTGCAATCGTCGGGTCGGGCAACATCAGCACCGACCTGCTCTACAAGCTGCTGCGCTCGGAGTGGTTGGAGCCGCGCTGGATGGTCGGGATCGACCCGGCCTCCGAGGGTCTGGCCCGCGCGCGCAAGCTCGGCCTGGACACCAGCCACGAGGGCGTCGACTGGCTGCTGGGTCTCGACGAGAAACCCGACCTGGTGTTCGAGGCCACCAGCGCCTATGTGCACAAGGACGCGGCGCCGCGGTATGCCGAGGCGGGCATCCGCGCCATCGACCTCACACCCGCGGCGGTCGGGCCCGCCGTCGTCCCGCCGGCCAACCTGCGTGAGCATCTCGACGCGCCGAACGTCAACATGATCACCTGCGGCGGCCAGGCGACCATCCCCATCGTCTACGCAGTGTCTCGCGTCGTCGATGTGCCCTACGCGGAAATCGTTGCCTCGGTGGCTTCGGTCTCGGCCGGGCCGGGCACGCGCGCCAACATCGACGAGTTCACCAAGACCACGAGCAAGGGTGTTGAGACCATCGGCGGCGCCGCGCGCGGCAAGGCGATCATCATCTTGAACCCGGCCGACCCACCAATGATCATGCGCGACACCATCTTCTGCGCTATTCCGGAGGACGCCGACCGCGACGCGATCGCGCAGTCCATCCGCGACGTCGTCGCCGAGGTGCAGACGTATGTGCCCGGCTACCGGCTGCTCAATGAGCCCCAGTTCGACGACCCGTCGACCCACTCCGGCGGCCAGACCGTTGTCACCACGTTCGTCGAGGTCGAGGGCGCCGGGGACTACCTGCCGCCTTATGCCGGAAATCTGGACATCATGACGGCGGCGGCCACCAAGGTCGGCGAGGAGATCGCCAAAGAGAGTCTGTCGGCCACCGCCCAAGGAGGTCAGGCATGAGCACGGACATCTTCTTCAACCCCATCTGGGACATCCGCATCACGGACACGTCGTTGCGCGACGGGTCTCACCACAAGCGCCACCAGTTCACCAAGGACGAGGTGCACGCGATCGTTGCGGCGCTGGACACGGCCGGGGTGCCGGTCATCGAGGTCACCCACGGCGACGGGCTCGGCGGGTCGAGCTTCAACTACGGGTTCTCCAAGACACCGGAGCAGGAGCTGATCAAACTCGCCGCCGAAACCGCCAAGGAATCGAAGATCGCCTTCCTCATGCTGCCGGGTGTCGGCACCAAGGAAGACATCAAAGAGGCGCAGAACAACGGTGGCTCGATCTGCCGGATCGCGACCCACTGCACCGAGGCCGACGTGTCCATCCAGCACTTCGGGCTGGCCCGCGAGCTCGGCCTCGAGACGGTCGGCTTCCTGATGATGAGCCACACGATCCCGCCGGAGAAGCTGGCGCAGCAGGCGCGGATCATGGCCGACGCCGGCTGCCAGTGCGTCTATGTCGTCGACTCGGCGGGTGCGCTGGTCCTCGAGGGTGTGGCCGACCGGGTGTCGGCGCTGGTCGCCGAACTCGGTGACGACGCACAGGTCGGCTTTCACGGCCACGAGAACCTCGGCCTCGGCGTCGCCAACAGCGTCGAGGCGGTCCGCGCGGGCGCCAAGCAGATCGACGGCTCATGCCGGCGGTTCGGCGCCGGCGCAGGCAACGCACCGGTGGAGGCCCTGGTCGGCGTCTTCGACAAGATCGGCGTCAAGACCGGCATCGACTTCTTCGATATCGCCGACGCCGCCGAAGACGTTGTCGCGCCTGCCATGCCGGCCGAATGTCTGCTGGACCGCAACGCGCTGATCATGGGCTATTCGGGGGTGTACTCGAGCTTCCTCAAGCACGCCATCCGCCAGTCCGAGCGCTACGGCGTGCCCGCCCATCAGCTGCTGCACCGGGCCGGCCAGCGCAAGCTCATCGGTGGCCAGGAGGACCAACTCATCGACATCGCACTCGAGATCAAACGGGAGCAAGAGGCCGCACCCGCGAAGTAACCACACGGCCTGCCGTCTTCAAGCTCGTCGGACCGGCCAGGCATCATCGGGCCATGGCGACCCGCGATGACGCGCAGGCGATCCTCGAGCAGTTGGCCGGACCGACGGCCAGATTGCGAGACGACCAGTGGAGGGCCATCGAGGCGCTGGTGGTCCATCGTCGTCGGGCGCTGGTCGTACAGCGCACCGGCTGGGGCAAGTCGGCGGTGTACTTCATCGCCGCCAAGCTGCTCCGTGCGTCGGGGCACGGGGCGACGGTGATCGTGTCGCCTCTGCTCGCGCTGATGCGCAACCAGGTGGCCGCCGCCGAACGGGCAGGGGTCCACGCCGCCACCATCAACTCGAGCAATGTGGCCGACTGGGACGAGATCCACGATCGCGTGCGCGATGGCGAGCTCGATGTCCTGCTGGTCAGCCCGGAACGGTTGAACAACCCCGACTTTCGCGCCGAGGTGCTGCCCGCATTGGCTCGCGATGCCGGCCTAGTGGTGGTGGACGAGGCGCATTGCGTGTCGGACTGGGGCCACGACTTCCGGCCTGACTACCGACGCATCCGCACCCTGATCGGCGAACTGGGCGCCGATGTGCCGGTGCTGGCCACCACGGCGACGGCCAACGACCGGGTGGTCGAAGATGTCGCAACCCAGCTGGGTGTCGGAGAGCAGAACACGTTCGTGCTGCGCGGTGGGCTGGACCGCGAGTCGCTGCGGCTTTCGGTGGTCAAGGCGGGCAATCCGGCCGAGCGTGCGGCTTGGCTTGCGGCACATATTGATTCGCTGCCCGGATCTGGGATCGTCTACACCCTGACTGTCGCTCAGGCGCACGACGTCGCGTCGCTCCTGCGCGAGCAGGGCCACCAAGTGTCGGCTTATTCCGGCTCCACCGAGGCGGCCGAACGCGAAGAACTCGAGGCGGACCTGCTGGCCAACCGGGTCAAGGCGCTGGTCGCCACGTCGGCGCTGGGTATGGGTTTCGACAAGCCGGACCTTGGGTTCGTCGTGCATCTTGGCGCCCCCTCGTCGCCGATCGCGTACTACCAGCAGGTCGGACGTGCGGGCCGATCCACCGCGACCGCCGAGGTGATCCTGCTGCCTGGCCGCGAAGATCAAGACGTCTGGCGGTACTTCGCGTCCGTCGCTTTCCCGTCGGAGAGCATGGTGCGCAACGTGATTCGGGTCCTCGAACCCGATCGGCCGCAGTCGACGCCCGCGCTGGAACCGCTCGTCGACCTCGGCCGGACCCGGCTGGAGATGGTCTTGAAGGTGCTCGACGTGGACGGCGCGGTGCGGCGTGTGAAGGGCGGTTGGGTCGCCACCGGCGAGCCTTGGAATTACGACGAGCCGCGCTACCGCAGCCTCGATGAGGCTCGAAAGCGAGAACAGCAGGCCATGCTCGATTACCAGGACACGGACGGCTGCCGGATGGCGTTCCTACGCAGTCAACTCGACGATCCGGAGCTCGGTAAGGGCGAGCGCTGCGGTCGCTGCGACAACTGCACCGGAGTTCACATCAGCGCCGACGTCGACGAAACCGAAGCGCAGGACACCAGACAACGGTTGATGCGGCCGGGAGTGGAGCTCACGCCGCGCAAGCAGTGGCCTTCCGGGCTGAGCAAGCTCGGCGTGCACGTGAGCGGAAAGATCGGCGACGGTCCCGCACCCGGCCGCGTCATCGGCAGGCTGACCGACCTGGGCTGGGGCGCGCGGCTGCGGCACCTGCTCGACGAACCCGACGGAGAAGTGTCCGAGGACGTCGTGCAGGCCGCGGTGAAGGTGTTGGCGTCGTGGGATTGGGCCACCCGGCCGACCGCCGTGCTGGCGTTGGACTCGGATCGTCATCCGCTGCTGATCTCGTCGCTGGCCCGCGAGCTCGCCCGACTCGGCAGGTTGATCGACCTCGGCACCCTGCAGTACGCGCCCGAACGCAGGCCGGTCACCGCGGCCAATTCGGCTTATCGAGTCGCGGCGTTGAACGGATCGTGGCTTGCGCCCGATCCAGGACTCGTCGCGGCGGCAGGCGGGCCCGTGCTGTTGGTTGACGACCTGTCCGATACAGGGTGGACGTTGACGATGGCGGCCCGCATCGTGCGAGCCGCCGGCGCGCCGGAGGTGCTGCCCTTCGCGTTGGCGAGCACCAGCTGATCGGCAACATCCGTCTCATCAGTAACACCGCGGGCGACCTGAACAAGAATTCTCGGCAATCGATTCGTGCGCCGTGCACTGCGGAGACGCCGTAGCCACGGCGGCTGACGATGCATGGCTGCGTTTAGAACGCCCTGCCTACCGGCTAAGCCTTTGGTCGCGACTTGATGTCGCAGACCGAAGGAGTGATTCGATGCATATGTCCGCAACGACCGTGCGGCGCGGCCTTTTCGGCATGTTCGCCGGGGGCCTGCTGGCCTTTGGCTCGGCGGCCATCGTGATGCCGGTCGCCAATGCGGCGCCCGACTCCTGCACCCAGAGCGGGATCGCCACCACTGCCAGCACGGTGTCCGCGAATACAGCGGCCTACCTGGCGGTGCATCCGCAGACCAACCAGGACCTGACGGACATCGCGAAGCAGCCGTCCGACCAGGCTGAGCAGGCTTACCAGGCGTATTTCGACAGGAATCCTCAGATCGCTAACGAGCTGCAGGCGATCAACCAGCCCGCATCTGATCTCTTGGCTCAGTGCGGTGTCACCGTGACACCGACGCCGATCTCGGAGATCCTGCAGACGCTGTAATCAGGTAGCGCGGGCAAGATAGGGCGGTGACCGCCGCCCCGACCGAGCACCGACGGCGCATCGGGTCGATGGAGGTCTTGCTCGCCTCGCTCATCGCGCTGGCGCTATTCGCCGGCGCGATGAGTGCTTTCGTGACGCGTCACGCCGATGTGAGTGTGGCCGCGACGGTGTTCTGCGGCGTATTCGTTCAGGCCCTGCCCTTTCTGGTGCTCGGTGTGGTGATCAGCGGTCTGATCGCCGCCTTCGTTTCGGCCGACCGGCTCGCTCGCTGGCTGCCCCGCCGCCCTGCGATGGCCGTCGCGGTCGCCGGCGTGGGCGGCGCCGCGCTGCCGGGTTGTGAATGCGGGTCCGTGCCGGTGGCGCGGCGCCTGTTCGGTGAAGGTGTTTCGGGTGCCGCCGCGCTGACGTTCATGCTGTCCGCGCCCGCCATCAACCCGGTGGTGCTGGTGGCCACCGCCGTGGCCTTCCCGGGCCAGCCGGCGATGGTGCTCGCCCGCTGCGTGGCCTCGCTGATCACGGCGTTGACGATGGGCCTGCTCTGGCTGCGTTGGGGACGTACGGAATGGGTGACCCGGCGCTTGCCGACGCCGCACGACACCGACACATCCCGCTGGACGGTGTTCACCGAGGCCGCCCGCCACGACTTTCTGCAGGCCGCGTCCTATCTGGTGCTCGGTGCGGCGGCTGCCGCAGTGCTGCGAGTCGCATTGCCGGCCTGGGTATTTCAGCACCTCGCAGGCCACCTCGTCCTCGGTGTGCTGACCATGGCTCTCTTTGCCGTCGTGCTGGCGCTGTGCTCGGAGGCCGACGCGTTTGTCGCCGCCAGCCTGACCATGCTGCCGCTGCTGCCGCGGTTGGTGTTTCTGGTCGTCGGCCCGGCCGTCGATGTGAAGCTGTCGGCCATGCAGGCCGGGTTGTTCGGCAGGCCGTTCGCGCTCAGATTCGGTCCGGCGACTTTCGTGGTCGCCACGGTCGTCGCGACCATCGTCGGACTGGTGTTCCTCGGCGGTGCGCGGTGAGCCGGGGCACGCAGAACACAGTTGTCCTGCTCGTGGGGCTGAGCGCAGTGGTGATGGTGATCAAGGGCACCTATCTGCACTTCGTGAAGCCGTCGCTGCTGCCGTGGCTGCTCGCAGCGGCCGCCGTGTTGATTGCACTCGCGGTAGCGTCGATCGTTCGCGACCTTCGTCATGCACCAGCGGAGGATCACGGGCATACGCATCGGCCATGGCTGGTGTGGCTGCTGCTGGTGCCGATAGCCCTGACGACATTCGTCGTGCCGCCGCCGCTCGGTGCGCAGGGCACCGCGCCCGAAACCCTCGCGGCCACCGAGCCTGCGCGAAGGGCGTTTCCGCCACTGCCTGGTGGCCGCGCACCCACGGTGCCGATCCCAGACGTGGTCATGCGGGCGGCGGCCGATTCGACCAACAGCCTTGACGGTCGGTTGATCACGATCACCGGCTTTACGCTGCGTTACCCCGACAGCACCGACCTGGGCCGCGTTGTCATCGTCTGCTGCGCTGCGGATGCTCAGCTCGCCCGCATCCATCTTTCCGGCGCTGCGGTCGCTGAGGCGGCCGGCTACCCCGAGGACACCTGGCTGCAACTGGAAGGCACCGTCGTCCCTGGAACGTCCTCGATATCAACAAATTTCATCCCGACGATGGCGGTGTCGGCTGTGACGCGCATCGACAAGCCGGCCAACACTTACGCCTACTAGCGTGCCGGTTTCACGCCGCCCAATTGTTTTGTGACCGCGTCGGCGGTGGCGACCAGGGCGCGCGCCCGTTCGGCGATTTCGCTGTCTGTCAACGACTTTCCGATGTGCATCGACGCGACCATGACCTGACGTTGATAGTGGTCGTACACCGGCGCCGAGATCACGCTGATGTCGTGGCGCCTGCGCCCACCGTTCTCGCCGCGCAGATACACTCGCTCACCGATATCGGACACCAACTCGCCCAGCAGCGCCCGTAGCTCGTCGGGCAGGCTGCTCGACATGCCCGCCATCAACGAATAGAGCCGTCGGCCGCCCGGTGTGAGGCACTCGACCAGATAACCGTCGGCGCGGCACACCGCGATCACGCGGTTGAGCCGGTCGGTGTTCGTCCGCAGCGGGATCGTCGGCTCCTTCGCGAGCCAATCGCGCTCCGCCTCGTCATCCCACAGCACGAACATCAGCCCGACCGGCGGCGCGAAAGGATAACTCTGGCCGACCTCGACGCCGGGCTGCGCGCCTGCGGGCGCCACCAGGTCCAGCAGTGTGATCCGGTCGTCGATCACGCCGGACAGCGCCGCCGTAACCCCGAAGCGCGCCGACAGCCGGCGCAGCTCCTCGCGCGCCGCCGGGCTGACCCGCATCGACTCCTGCGCCTTGTGTCCGAGCGTGATCAGCGACGGACCCAGCCGGTAGGTCTTGTCGCCGGGGTCTCGGACCAGGTAGCCGGCATCGGTGAGCGACGTAACGATGCCAAGGCAGGTCGGCTTGCTCAGCCCCAGCCTGCGGGCCAGGTCGGACAGCCCGAACCGCTCCTCAGGACGGCCGGCGAGGAAATCGAGGATGCGGACCACCCGTTCGGTGGGCGGCGACGCGCGGCCTGCGGACTCTGGGGCGGACACGCGAGGAGGGTACCTCGCGATTCCATATATGTACCGACGCGGTCGATATATTGACTATCGTTAGAACGCGTTCTAGTTTCGATGGCGTGTATTCGCAGCCACTGCTCGAGGCGATCGCCGAGGCCGAGAAACTGGTCGCCGAAGCCCCCCACATCGAATCTGAAGCCGATCTGTTGGAAGGCCTGCAGTACCTCGCAGGCTGCATCGCGGCATGTACGCACGTGGCGTTCGACTACGAGCGGGACCATCCGTTCCTGCACAGCGGCACCGGCCCATTCACCAAGATGGGCCTCGACAACCCCGACACGCTCTACTTCGGAACCCGGGTACTGCCCGAGCGCGATTACGTCGTGACCGGGAAGCGCGGCACCACTACGGACGTGAGCTTCCAGCTGCTCGGCGGCGAGTACACCGACAAGGTGGTGCCCGACAGCGAAACCGCGTTCGACGATCGAAAACTCGACATCGCCGCGGACGGCAGCTTCGAATGGCGCTTCCGTCCGGAAACACCCTCGCAGCTGGTGATCAGGGAGGTCTACAACGACTGGTCGGCACAGCGTGGTTCGTTCGCCATCAAGCGCCTCGATACCGCGGGCACCGCGCCGCCGCCGCTGACCCGGCAGCTCATCGAAAAGCGTTATGCCACCGCGGGAAAGCAGCTGGTGCAGCGGGTCAAGACGTGGCTGCAGTTTCCGCAGTGGTTCTACACGAACATTCCGGTCAATACTCTGGTAGCGCCCCGGCTCACCCCGGGTGGGTTGGCAACGCAGTACTCGTCCGTCGGGCACTTCGACCTGACGCCGGACCAGGCGCTTGTGATCACACTGCCGGTGACCGACGCTCCTTACCTGGGCTTCCAGCTGGGCAGCCTGTGGTACATCTCGCTGGACTACATCAACCACCAGACATCGCTGAACGGCACTCAGGCGCAGGCGGATCCGGACGGCAAGATCCGCATCGTGGTCGCCGATCGCAACCCCGGCGTCACCAACTGGGTGGAGACGCTCGCACATGCCAAGGGCTACCTGCAGTTCCGGTGGCAGCGGGTGTCGCGTGAGCTCACTGAAGCCGACGGCCCGACCGCGGAACTGGTCGATTTCGACAAGATCACCGCTTCGCTGCCGTACTACGAGCAGAACAAGATTTCCGAAGAAGACTGGCGTGCGCGAATTGCAGAGCGCCAGATGCAAATTGGACACAGGATGGTGGGGTAGCGGATGACCGGCTTGCTGGACAACAAAGTCGTCGTAATCAGTGGCGTGGGTCCTGCGCTGGGCACGACGCTCGCGCGGCGGTGTGCCGAGGCGGGTGCCGATCTTGTGCTGGCCGCCCGCACCGTCGAACGCCTTGACGACGTGGCCAAGCAGATCACCGATCTGGGTAGGCGCGCGGTGGCGGTCGGCACCGACATCACCGACGAGGCACAGGTGAACAACCTGGTCGACCAGACGCTCGAGGCATACGGCAAGGTCGACGTGCTGATTAACAACGCCTTCCGCGTGCCGTCGATGAAGCCGTTGGCCAACACCACCTTCGAGCACATGCGCGACGCGATCGAGCTGACGGTGTTCGGGGCCCTGCGGCTGATTCAGGGTTTCACACCCGCGCTTGCCGAGGCCAAGGGCGCCGTCGTCAACGTGAATTCGATGGTGGTCCGGCACTCGCAGGCCAAGTACGGCGCCTACAAGATGGCCAAGTCAGCGCTGTTGGCGATGTCCCAGTCGCTCGCCACCGAGCTGGGTGAGCAGGGTATCCGGGTGAATTCGATTCTGCCCGGCTACATCTGGGGTGGCACGCTGGAGAGCTACTTCACCCACCAGGCGGGCAAGTACGGCACGACGGTAGACGAGATCTACAAGGCCACGGCCGCGGCATCAGACCTGAAGCGGCTCCCCACCGAGGACGAGGTGGCGTCGGCCATCCTGTTCATGGCGAGCGATCTGTCCAGCGGCATCACCGGCCAGGCGCTCGATGTGAACTGCGGGGAGTACAAGGCCTGATGAGCACGAGAACCGACGTCGGCACCGTCGACGAGCTGCACGCGTCGGCGATGAAGGCGTGCGGGCTCGACGATTTCGGCACCGACGACGACAACTATCGCGAAGCACTCGGCGTGCTGCTCGACTCGTACGCGCGTGAATCGGGTTTCACCGAACTCGGCAGCAAGATGTCGCGGTTCTTCGTGCGCAATGCATTGGTCGCTCGGCTGCTGTCGGAGGCCGCTTGGAAGCAATACCCGCAACACGCCGACGTGGCGATCGACCGGCCGATCTTCGTCACCGGCCTGCCGCGAACAGGCACGACTGCGCTGCATCGGCTGCTGGCCGCCGATCCCCGGCACCAGGGTCTTGAACTCTGGCTCGCGGAGTTCCCACAGCCCCGCCCGCCGCGCGAAACGTGGTCGGAGAACCCAGTTTTCGTCGAGCTCGATACGCGGTTCCAGCGGGCGCACGACGCGAACCCGGACTACACCGGACTGCATTTCATGACCGCCGACGATGTCGAGGAGTGCTGGCAGCTACTGCGGCAGTCACTGCACTCGGTCTCTTATGAGACGCTGGCGCATATCCCGACCTACGCCCGGTGGCTGTCCGAGCAGGATTGGACTAAGCCGTATAGGCGCCATCGCAGGAACCTTCAGCTGATCGGATTGAACGACGCCGAGAAGCGGTGGGTGCTGAAGAATCCCAGCCATCTGTTCGCGCTCGACGCGTTGTTCGCGACGTATCCCGACGCGCTCGTCATCCAGTGCCACCGGCCTGCCGAGACGATCATGGCGTCGATGTGCTCGCTGGCGCAGCACACTACGGAGGGTTGGTCAACGACGTTTGTCGGCGAGACGATCGGCCAGGACTCACTGGAGACGTGGTCGCTTGGTCTCGAGCTGTTCGATGCCGAACGGGCCAAACATGATTCGGCCCAGTTCTATGACATGGATTACTTCGATTTCATCGCGGACCCGGTCCGCGAGCTGCGGGCGATCTACCGGCACTTCGGCATCGACTTAACGGACGAGGCCCGTGCCGCCGCGGAGGAGACCCACGCCGAGAGCAAGAAGGGGCCGCGCGCTCCCAAGCACAGGTACTCACTCGCGGATTACGGCCTGACCGATCAGCAGGTCAAAGATCGTTTCAAGGGGCTGTAGGCGGGTTCGAATCCAACAACCACACACGCCACTGCTGAACCAAGATCGCAACCGCACACCGGTCGAGAAGTTGATATCACATGCGATATCAACTTTCAGGAGGGCCGCAGGCCACCGGTGCTATCCAAGAGCCCGCGAAGCCGCGCTGGTCTCAGGCGGTGGTATTGGCCAGTTTCTCAATCCGTTTCAGCGCGTCTCGAGCCAGCGACTGCACGTCGTATCCATTGACGACTGCGCACGTCGAGATCCTGACGGCCGCATTATGCGCAGCAACGAACGCGTCGTCGCAGGCCCAGTCGTCGGCTGTGAAGGACCAGAGCACGATGTCAGGCGAGCCGGAATTCACTTGGGGGAGAAGCCTGAAGTGATACTGGCGTCCTCGCATGTCGGTGACGGTGAACGGCACGTCTCGACACGATTCGATGGTGCGCTTTGCCTCCGCTAGCGCGTGCTTCGCGTCGAAGTCCGCGTGATAGACGCCGGCCGCCTCGTCGATTACCTCCCCGCCGTCGACCCAGTGCCCACCGTCGGTTGCCACCGGGTGGAGGTCGAAGATGAGGGCCGGGTCCACCTCCCGCGCCATCCCGCTGCATTCTTGTGGTTCGACGGTGATGAACAGATTGCCGTCCTTGTTTTGCACCTTCGGGCTCAACAGGTCGTCGACCTGTAGCGCGGTAATGGGTGCCACGGGCTGCTGTGGCCGCGACTGGGGCCCGTCAGCATTGTGCGTGCAGCCTCCGAGAGCGAGGCCGAGCAAAAGACTAGCCGTCGCCCGGTGAAGGGGCACTGGAGACTTCCTCTAGACAGCCCTCGGCCACAGCATGTTTGATGCTGTCGGCGAGCTTCGGGCACGACCGGGCGCGGGCGGATTCGCCGCCGGCATGCCGGATCTCGGTGAAATACGCACAGCGCTGCAAGGCTTCGGTGTTCCACTGCACGGACGTGTGGCCGGGGCCGAGCTTCTTCACCTGAACCGCGACGTGACAGAACCGGCAGTCGACAGATACCAACCCGGACGTCAGGTACCGTTCGCGATCGCGCTGCGTAGCTTCCCGCACCTCGGCTGCACGGTCGGGGTCGGAAGCGAAATTCGGTGCCTTGGAACGGATTCCCGGCCCGTCGTGATGGCCGTCTTCGTCGTCGTGTGCGCCGTAGAGTCTCAGCATCGACCGGGCGAGCTGGTCGATGTCTGGGACTTGGTCGCGGGGTGCCATTTACGAGCCGGCCGGTTCCTTTTGCTCTGCCTGCCGCTTGAGGTTCTCCTCGACCTCGACATGCCACTTCTCGTTGGCCGCCGTGGTGTCGATCTCGATCTCGAAGCGGTCGGTCATGTCTGGCGTCACGTCGGCCATATCTACATAAAACTGCTGATACCACCGGCGCATCTGATAAACGGCGCCGTCTTCCTCGACCAGCAGCGGATTGTCGATGCGCGTCTTGTGCTTCCAGATCTCGACGTCCTGCAGGAAGCCCTTGCTGACGCCTTCGGTGAACACCCGGGCCAATTTGTCGGTGGTCTCCTCGTCGAGCCCCTTGGGCTTCTCGACGATGACGCCCCACTGCAGCATGAAGGAATTCTGGCTCACCGGGTAGTGGCAGTTGATCAGGATCGACTCGGCCTTGAAACCGCCGTAGCTGTTGTGCAGCCAGTTGATCATGAACGATGGGCCGAAATACGACGCTTCGGAATCCAGATGTGCCTCACCGTAGGTCGTGCCCATGTCGTTGATGTCGGGACGGCCGACGTTGTGCAGGTACTGCGAGGCGATGTGGCGCTCGAACACGTTCTTGAAGTACGTCGGAAGACCGAAATGGATGTAGAAGAAGTGCGCCATATCGGTGACGTTGTCGATGATGTCGCGGCAGTTGGAGCCCTCGATGAGGATCGAGTTCCACCGCCAGTCGGTCCAGTCGTCGCTGGCGGATTCCGGGATTTCGGGAATCCGCACCTCGGCTTGGGGCGGATTCCCTTCGTGGTCGTGCCAGACGAACAGCAAGCCGCCGCGGACGTCGGTTATCCACGAACGCGTGCGGGCCAGCCGGGGGGTGCGCTTGGCGTAGGGCACCAACTTGCACTTGCCGTCGCCGCCCCAACGCCAGTCGTGGAACGGGCAGGCGATCTCGTCGCCCTTGACGGTGCCCTGAGCGAGGTTGCCGCCCATGTGCCTGCAGTAACCGTCGAGGACCTTGACGTCGCCGTGGGAGTCGGCGAAGACGACCAGCATGGTGTCGAAAATCTCTGTGCCGTGCGGCTTGCCGTCCAGAAAGTCCTTGACCGGACCAAGGCAGTGCCAGCCGCGCGCGTACCTGTCCGGCAGCGCTCCGGTGTCGATCTCGCGAATGCCTGCGGTTTCGGTGGTCACCTCGGGCCTCCCAATCTGTGTCCTCTAATTAGAACACGTTACAGTTTTTGCCCCCCGGGACGCAATCTAGACGCGTTTTACCTGCGGTATATCTAGACGATGCCGTTGTACTCATTTGAGGGCCGATCACCGATCATCGATCCGGGCGCGTTCATCGCCCCCACTGCCACGCTGGTCGGCGACGTTCACGTCGAAGCGGGCGCGTCAGTGTGGTTCAACGCGGTCATCCGTGCCGATTTCGCCCCGATCATCGTGCGTGAGGGCGCCAACGTGCAGGACAACTGCGTACTGCACGCCCCGCCGGGCATTCCCGTCGATGTCGGCCCTGGCGCAACGGTTGCACACGGCTGCGTGGTGCACGGTGTGCACATCGGCGCCCAGGCCGTTCTCGCCAACCACTGCACCGTCCTCGACGGCGCGGTCATCGGCGCGCGCAGCCTGATCGCCGCGCATTCGCTGGTGGTCGGCGGGACAAAGATCCCCGACGAGGTGCTGGTGACCGGTGCGCCTGCGAAAGTGCGGGGTCCTATTGCGGGCACGGGCGCGGAGATGTGGGTGAACACCAACCCGGGCGCTTATCAGGACCTGGCCCGCCGCTACATGACGGGAATGGAGCCTGTTTTCCGCCCGTGAGCCGTACCGTGACGAGATGACCATCGGTCAGGTCGCTGAACTGTGGCGCTTCCCGGTCAAGTCGCTGGGTGGTGAGCGGGTCGAGCACACCGAGATCAGCCCTCGTGGCGTGCTCGGCGACCGACTGTGGGCCATTCGCGACATCGAGCGCGGCATCACGGCTTCGGCCCGGCAACTTCCGGTGCTGCTGACGGCGACGGCTCGCTACCGTGGGCCCGTTCCGCCGGATGCCGGCCCTGGCAATGTCCCGGAGGTCGAGATCACCTTCCCCGACGGCGCCATCCTGTCCAGCGCCGACGGCGCAGTCAATGCCAAGCTCTCCCAACTTGCCGGCCGCGATGTCGAGTTGACCGCGCTGCCGCCCGCCGAGAACACCAGCCTGCACCGCTTGAACCGGGACCAACGCGCCGATGCCATGTCGCCCGCGTCGCTTCGCGCCGCCTTCGGCGTCTCCGAGAGCGAGAAGCTGCCTGACCTCTCGATGGTGCGGGTTTCGGATCTGGTCACCTTCGCGCGCTACTCGACTCCGCCAGGAATGTTCGTCGACCTGGCCCCTGTGCATGTGATGACCAAGAACAGCCTGGCGACCATCGGCGCAGAGGTTGGCAGTGAGATGGATGTGCGCCGGTTCCGACCCAATGTGCTACTGGCGCTCGATGATTCAGATCAAGACCTTCCGGAGTCCCGATGGACGGGGGCGCAGCTCGTGGTCGGCGACGTGGTGCTCGACGTCACCATGCCGACCATTCGCTGTGTCATGCCCAGCCGTGCTCAACCCGGGTTCGAGGTCAATCGACAGATCACCCGCGCGGTGGCCACCCGAGCAGAGAGGTGCCTCGGTGTCTACTGCTGGGTCGAACGTGGCGGCAGTGTAAGGGTTGGTGATCGCGCCGGTGTCCAACCTGTAACCGCCCCACAGCGATTCGTCGCCGACGCCGCCCGACGCGCGAAGCGGCTCACCTTCGGATTGATGACCGGGGCGGTGGATCGCCTGTCGCGCTGAACGCGCGTAGGCGTCAGGCGATGCCGAACTCTTTGATCTTGCGGTAGATCGTCGCGCGCGACATGCCGAGCGCTTCTGCCGCGTCGGCCTTGCTGCCGCCGTTCTCTTGAAGACTGCGGACGATGGCGTCCCGCTCCAGCGCCTCTAACTGCGTGAGCTTGCGCCTGGCCAGCGACCGGCATTCGGCAGGAAGCTTGTCGGTCCCGATGACCCCCGAGCGCTGGAGGGCAACCGCCTCCGACAACACCTTGCGGAGTTGCGTCACGTTGCCAGGCCAAGGCAGCTTGGCCAATTGGCGCATGGCCTCAGGTGCGAGGCGCACGTCGCCGCCCCGGGTCAGCTCGCGCAGCAGCGCAGGCACCAGTTCGTCGAGGTCCTCGATGCGGTGCCGCAGCGCGGGGACGGTGACGGTATGAGTGAAAAACGGCAGCACCAGGAGGTCGACCAGGGGTGAGCGGGTCGAGCCG
>Ga0207683_10001469_pt1 | contig 21249 bp, 11 predicted proteins | sample KBSM73metaG_FD_184333 | JGI IMG/M metagenome (GOLD analysis project Ga0207683, IMG submission 184333) | Miscanthus rhizosphere microbial communities from Kellogg Biological Station, Michigan, USA - KBS M7-3 metaG (SPAdes) (version 2) | ecosystem: Host-associated > Plants > Roots > Rhizosphere >... | reverse complement strand
ACCGACCGCCAGCGCGGCACCCCCGGTAGCGCCGTCTAAGCCGTCAGCGCCGTCAGCGAAGCCTGCAGTTGCTGCGCGGAAGACGTTCACTTTCCCCGATGGCCACATTTCCTTCACGTATCCGTCGACCTGGATGGTGCGCACGGTGCTCCCGCCTGCCGGAACCGTCCCCGGCGTTGAAGCGATCGTTTCCGACGGCGCCGGCAACGATCTGCTCTCACTACAAAATGGCTTTACAACTGGTTGCGCGGCTGCGCCTACCTCGCGCGAAGTGTTCGATAAGGTGCAGGCTCCCGGGATGACCGCACCGGACGGCACTAAACCCGTTTTTGGATTCGCTGTGGAATCCTCTTCGACCCGCGATTTTTACGGAATGGGTCTCCGCGATCCTCGATACCTGCAGCAGGGCAAAGGCGTCACATCGGGCTGCGGACTCCTGGCAACGGGGAACGGCGGGCTAACCACCAGTGTTCTTTTCAACGACCCCGCGTTCCCGACCCGGGGCGCCGCTAAGGCATGGATGGCAACCGACCAATACGCCCAGCTTAAGGCGCTGCTCATCAGCCTGAAGTACGCCTAAGGCAACCCTGGCGCCGGGTAACACGCTGTGGCGGGCACGGAACTTGCCCTCCCCGTCAGCTGGTTGCCCGGCGCCGTTCGATCGTGGCGTCTTCGCTTGCACTCCAGCTGGCGAGGAGGTGCAGCCGTTCCGCTGAGGGCGAGCCCGGCTCGGCGGTGTAGACCAAGAGGACCAGGCCCGGTTCCGCGGTGATCGCCAGTTCCTCGTAGGCCAGCGTGAGTTCGCCGGCCACGGGGTGGTGAAAGCGTTTCGTGCCGGACCCGTGAGTCCGCACATTATGGGCGCCCCACAGTGTCCGAAACGTCTCACTGCGGGTCGACAGTTCGCCGACCAGGTCCTGCATGGTGCGGTCGTGGGGGTCGCGGCCGGCTTCAGCGCGCATGATGCCGACGCACATTTCACCGAACAAGTCCCAGTCTGGGTAGAAGTCGCGCGAGGCGGGGTCGAGGAACTGGAACCGCGCCAAGTTCGGGGTTCGGCCGCCGTCCCCGATCACCGGAGAGTAGAACGCCCGGCCCAACGCGTTCGTCGCGAGCAGGTTCTGGTACGGGTCGCGAACGAATGCGACGCCCTCGGTGATCGCTTCCAGCGCCCACTGCAGGCTCAGACGCGCCCCGGTCTGGACGGTCGCGCGCCTGCGCGACCGTCCCGAGGTCGGGATGCCGTCTGCGGCGCGGGCCAGATCGAACAAGTGCGCACGCTCGGTGTCATCAAGCCGGAGGGCACGGGAGATGGATTCGAGCACCGACGAGGACGCACCGGCGATCGAACCGCGCTCCAGCTTGGCGTAATACTCCACGCTGACGTCGGCGAGGACCGCAACCTCGCTGCGCCTCAATCCGGCCACCCTTCGGTTCGAGCCTGCCGCAAGGCCCGCTTGTTCCGGCGTCAGTCGTGCACGGCGCGACATCAGGAACTCACGCACTTCACCCCGGTTATCCATGCATCAAGGGTAAATCGCTGAGGCCGAACAAGGGGTTCCCTCCCGGTACACGTCTCACCGGGGACTCCCCCGCCCGCGGAAATCGGGCTTGACTGGCAGGACGGTTGAGCAGTGCTTCGCGGCCTGCGGAACGGTCGACGACGTCGGGCGAGGCGCCGCTTCCTGTGACCGCGCAGCCACGCTTGACCAACCCCAACGCTGAGGCATTACTGCCACGCACGAAAGGAACCGCATGACGACCGCCCCCACCCGAATACCGGCACAGGAAGCTATTGCATTAGTCGACGGCACACCAGAGGGCAGCGAACAAGAAAACAATGCACAAGAAAACAGCGCACAGCAAAGACTGCCCCTGACCGCACTGGTGGTCCTGGCCGCCATGGGATTTATCCTCGTCGCCACCGAGACGATGCCCGCCGGCCTGCTTCCTGTCATTGCCGCCGGCCTCCACACCGGCGAAGGTACGGTGGGTCTGCTGGTCAGCGCGTACGCCCTCGGAACGGTCATCGTCACCATCCCCGCGATCATGCTGACGCGTGGCATGCGACGAAAGCCGCTCCTGCTCGGCGGTATCGCCGGTCTCGTGCTTGCCACCACGGTCACCGCAGTCTCCCCCGATGTGACGTTGTCACTCGTGTCACGATTCTTTGCGGGCGCGTTCTCGGGAATCATCTGGGGAATGCTCGCCGCTTACGGGCGCCGCATCAGCCCGCCCCGGCACGCAGGGTTGTCCTTGGCCATCGTGTCCACCGGGGCGCCCCTCGGATTCGCGTTCGGCACCCCGCTCGGCGCCTGGATCGGAACAGCTTTCGATTGGCGCTGGTCATTCGGTGCCCTGTCCGCCCTGGGGGTCATCGTGGCTGCGCTGATCCTCGGATGCGTCCCCGACGCCGCCGGCCAACCGCGAGCGTCACGGCTCCCCCTGGGCCGGGTGTTCAAAATCCCCGGCGTCGCCGTCATCCTGGCCGTCATCGTCGCCTGGATGCTCGCCCACAGCACCATCTACACCTACATCGCCCCCTACCTCCGGGCCACCGGCACCGGCCTCTCCGCCAGCCTGGTCCTGCTGGTCTACGGCATCGCGTCCGTCGTCGGGGTCGCCGTCACCGGTGCGCTGCTGGACCGCCACCCGAGGCCCCTCCTTCACCTCAGCGTCACCGTGTTCGTCGCTTCCGGACTCATTCTGCTGATCGGACATGCATCGGTAGTCGCCATCCTGATCGCCGCCGCGCTCTGGGGCCTCACCTTCGGCGGCGCATCAGCCCAAGTCCAGGGACCACTCACCACCGCCGGAGGCGACAACGCCGACGTCGCCAATGCATTCCTCCCGGTCGCCTTCAACCTGGCTATCTTCGGCGCGGGCATTCTCGGCGCGCTCCTCCTGACCCCATTCGACGGGCTGGCGCTCCCGGTCGTCATGATCGCCCTCGGCATCACCGCCCTGCTGCTCACCCTGTACGGCCGACGCTCGGCATTCCCGCGCCGGCTCTGACTGGCTATGCATTGAAACTGTCCGTGCCCCGTCATAGTCTCTCTGTGTCTCCACCACCCCATCTCCACACAAACCAGAGTCCGGCGGCCGCACGTCAACGGCCGCCACAGAGAGCAGGAGCTTCCATGCCCACACCCGAGCACTCCAACGGCGCACCATGTTGGATCGACCTCATGACATCCGATGCCGAGAAGGCCAAGGCGTTCTACGGTGCGCTGTTCGGTTGGACGTACCAGACCGGCGACGAAGCAAAATACGGCGGCTACATCACCGCCTGGAAGGACGGCAAGTCCGTCGCCGGCCTGATGCAGAAGCAGGAGGATCAGGCCGCGTGGCCGGACATGTGGTCCACGTACCTGCGCTCGGAGGACGCCGCCGCCACCGTCAAGGCTGCAACGGAACACGGCGGCCAGGTCTACATGCCGCCCATGGACGTCCCCGAACAGGGCAGCATGGCGATGATCGCCGACGCCACGGGCGCATCGGTCGGCGTATGGCAGCCGGCTGAGATGAAGGGCTATGAACTGGCGGCCGAGCCCGGTGCTCCGGCGTGGCACGAGCTCCACGCCAAGGACTACGCCGCCGCCGTCAAGTTCTACCAGGACGTGTTCGGCTGGGACACCGACGTCATGAGCGACACCCCGGAGTTCCGCTACACCACCCTGGGCGCGGGCCCGGCGGCCAAGGCCGGGATCATGGACGCGTCTGCCTACCTTCCCGCCGAGGTCCCGTCCAACTGGCAGGTTTACTTCGCCGTGGAAGACGCCGACGCCTCCATCGAGACGGCTGTGTCCCTCGGCGCCAAGGTCATCGACGGGCCGGACAACACCCCGTTCGGCAGGCTCGCCACACTGACCGACCCCACGGGCGCGATGTTCAAGATCGTGGCTGACACCGGACAGGGCGGGCAGTCCGCCACGGACGCCTAACCGGCCAGGACACCAGAGCTCTTCCCACCTAATTACAAAAATTGTTGTAGGAAATACCGGCCAGAGCCTTCCCCGAGGGCTACTGGCCGGTATTCTGCTGTGGAGCGTCCGGTGGAGGCACCCGGACACAACTCACCCGCATCACCAGTCACCATTGCCCGGGGCTTTCGAGCCGCTCCGGGAAGGCTGCGGCGCGTCCCGCTGGGGGGCGTCCCGCCGAATGCACGTTTAGTCCATACGTTGTTCATTCACCCCTGTTTGGATGGGCCCGGCACGACTTGACCAGGAGTTCTGGCCGGCCACTGTCCGCTGCACCCTGCGGACGCACTGCACCCTGCCCTTTACCCGGGGCACCCTAATGAGAGTTAGAGCGGATGAAACTAACACCCTGGAAAACAGCGCTGGGCTCAGCACTGTCGGCGGCGCTGATAGCAGCTCCACTGGCGGCGGCCGTGCCGGCCAACGCCACCGAACCCTTGCCGGCAGCAGCCGGAACCTCGCCGGTGGTCATCAACGAGGCCTATCTCAGCGGCGGCAGCGCCGGCGCTGCCTTCAAGAACAAGTTTGTCGAGCTGTACAACGGCTCCGACGCGCCGGTCTCACTGGAGGGCTGGAGTCTCCAGTACCGCTCAGCCCCGGGCACCGGCGCGCCGAGCTCGGTGGCAGTCCTGGCCGGCAGCATTCCCGCCAAGGGCTACTACCTGCTCAAGGGCGGCAGCAACGGCACGGCCGGCGCCGACCTGCCGGCCGCCGACGCCACCGCTACCGGCTTCAACCCGGCCGGTGGCGGCGGCACGATCGTGCTGGCCAAACAGGCCGCAGCACTCAATCCGCTGCCGACAGGCTCGGTCATCGAACCGGCCAACGTCGCGGACCTCCTCGGCTACGGCACCTCCAACACCTTCGAGGCCCAGGCGGCCGCTGCGCCGTCGGGAAACACCGACGTCAAGAGCATGAACCGCAGCAACGGCACGGACACCAACAACAACGCCGCCGACTTCGCACTGAACGCAGCCATCACGCCGACGGCGGCCAGTGGCGCTGCCGGCCCCGTGGATCCGCCCGTGGATCCGCCCGTGGACCCGGGCACTCCCCCGGCCGCCAAGACCATTGCCGAAGTCCAGGGCACCGGCGCCGCGAGCCCGCTGGCCGGATCCTCGGTCACCACGCGGGGCCGGGTCACCGCGACGTTCCCCACCGGCGGCTTCGCCGGCTACTACGTCCAGACCCCCGGCACGGGCGGCGATCTCACCCCGGCCAACCACGCGGCGTCGGACGCGGTGTTCGTCTACTCCCCGTCCACGGTCGACTCCGTCAGGATCGGCGACTACGTCGAGCTCACCGGCGCTGTCAGCGAATTCTTCGGCATGACGCAGTTGAACGTCGCCGCGGCGGCCGATCTGAAGAAGCTCACCGAGGCCGCCCCCGAGGTCAAGGCCACCGGCTTCGCACTCCCCGCCGACGAGGCCTTCCGTGAATCCCTCGAAGGCATGCTGCTCACCCCACAGGGCCCCGTCACCGTGGCGGACAACTTCTCGCTGAACCAGTACGGCGAGATCGGCCTGGCCGGCGGCACCACCGCGCTGGAGCAGCCCACCGCCGTCGCGCCCTTCGGTTCTGCGGAGTACACCGCCACGGCCGCGGCGAACGCCGCCCGCGGCATCAAGCTCGACGACGGCGCCACCACGAACTTCCTCAAGGACGCCGCCACCAAGGCCCAGGTGCTCCCGTACCTGACCACGGCCGATCCCGTCCGGGTCGGCGCGCCGGTGACGTTCAAAACCAACGTGGTGCTCAGCTACGCGAACAGCGCCTGGAAGTTCCAGCCCCTGACGCAGCTGACGGCCGCCAACGCGGACACCGTGCAGCCGGCCAGCTTCGGCGCCACCCGGGCCGGGACCCCGGCCGCCGTGGGAGGCAATCTCAAGCTTGCCTCCTTCAACGTGCTGAACTACTTCCCCACCACCGGCGACCAGATCTCCGGCTGTACGTTCTACCCGGACCGGGACGGCAACCCCATCACGGTCAAGGGCGGCTGCGACGTCCGCGGCGCGGCGAACGCGGAGAACTTCAAGCGGCAGCAGGACAAGATCGTCGCGGCGATCTCCAAGTCCGGGGCCGACGTCGTCACGCTCATGGAGGTCGAGAACTCGGCCCAGTTCGGCAAGACCCGGGACGACGCGCTCGCCAAGCTGGTGGATGCGCTGAACATCGCCACGCCGGGGATCTGGGACTATGTCCGCACGCCGGCCAACGCACCCCCGCTGGCGGACGAGGACATGATCCGCACCGCGTTCATCTACAAGTTGGCCGCCGCCGAACCGATCGGCGAATCCATCATCCACAACGACACGGTCGCGTTCGCCAGCGCCCGCAAGCCGATGGCCCAGGTCTTCAAGCCGGTCGGCGCCGCCGATGACAAGAAGTTCATCGCGATCGCCAACCACTTCAAGTCCAAGGGCTCCGCCGCGACGCCGGAGGACACCGACAAGGGCCAGGGCGCCTCGAACCTGGCCCGCACCGCCCAGGCCAAGTCCCTGCTGGCATTCGCCGACGAACTGCAGAAGTCCAAGGGCACGGACAAGGTCTTCCTGATCGGCGACTTCAACTCCTACGCCAAGGAGGACCCGATCAACGTCCTCACGGGCGCCGGGTACGTCAACCAGGATGAGAAGGCCAAGAACGCCGACGGTTCCGCCAAGCACTCCTACCTGTTCGGCGGCCTCGTGGGCTCGCTGGACCACATCCTCGCCTCCCCGGCGGCCAACGCCGCCGTCACCGGCGCGGACATCTGGAACATCAACTCCGTGGAATCCGTGGCGCTGGAGTACAGCCGCTACAACAACAACGTCACCGACTACTACGCTCCGGACCAGTTCCGGGCGAGCGACCACGATCCCGTGGTGGTGGGTCTGAACTTGCCCGTCACCCCGGCCAGCGTGGAGCTGAACTTCCTGGGCATCAACGACTTCCACGGCCGCATCGATTCGAACACCGTGTTCTTCGCAGGGACCATCGAGAAGCTGCGCGCCGCCGCCGCCCCGGGCGCCACCGCGTTCATCTCGGCCGGCGACAACATCGGCGCCTCGCTGTTCGCCTCGGCCATCGCCAAGGACCAGCCGACCATCGACGTGCTGAACGCCCTGGACCTGCGCACCTCAGCGGTGGGCAACCACGAGTTCGACGGCGGCTGGGCTGACCTGCGCGACCGCGTCACCGCCGGCGGGACCAACGCCAAGTTCCCGTACCTGGGCGCCAACGTCTACGCCAAGGGCACCACCACCCCGGTCCTGCCGGAATACACGGTCCTGGACATGAACGGCGTGAAGGTCGCCGTGATCGGCACGGTCACGCAGGAGGTGCCGTCACTGGTCACGCCGTCAGGCATCGCGGACCTTGAATTCGGTGACCCCGTCGACGCGATCAACCGGGTCGCGGCGAAGATCAAGGCGGACAAGCTCGCCGACGTCATCATCGTGGAGAACCACGACGGCGCCGGGTCGGGCGCGCCCGACGGGGCCACTTTGGAGCAGGAAATCGCCGCCGGCGGCCCCTTCGCCAAGATGGTCCAGAAGGTCACCCCGGATGTGGCGGCGATCTTCAACGGCCACACCCACAAGCAGTACGCCTGGGACGCCCCGGTCCTGGATGCGGCGGGCCAGCCCACGGGCAAGACCCGCCCGATCGTCCAGACCGGAAACTACGGCGAGTTCATCGGCCAGATCCAGCTGACCATCGACACCAGGACCATGTCGGTGACCGGGTACAAGGCCGGCAACGTCCAGCGCACCACCAGCGCCGCGCAGCCGGCAGCCGATCTTGTGGCGCAGTACCCGCGCGTCGCGGCCGTCAAGGCCATCGTGGACAAGGCCCTGGCCGACGCCGCGGTGGTCGGCAACCAGCCTGTCGGCAAGGTCACGGCGGATATCACGACGGCGTTCGCCGGTTCCCCGGCTGTGCGCGATGACCGTGCCAGCGAGTCCACCCTCGGCAATCTGGTGGCGGACTCCCTGGTGGATGCGCTGAAGGCGCCGGACCTCGGCGCCGCCGAAATCGGCGTCGTCAACCCGGGCGGCCTGCGCAACGAGCTGTACTACGCGCCCGACGGCACCATCACGTACGCCGAGGCCAACGCCGTGCTGCCGTTCGTGAACAATCTGTGGACCACGTCCCTCACGGGCGCGCAGTTCAAGACCCTGCTGGAGCAGCAATGGCAGACCAACCCTGACGGCACGGTTCCCAGCCGCGCCTACCAGCAGCTGGGCCTGTCCAAGAACGTGAACTACACCTACGACGCCGCCCGCGCCGCCGGTGACCGGATCACCTCGATCCGGGTCAATGGTGCACTGATCGACCCGGCGAAGTCCTACCGGATCGGGACGTTCAACTTCCTGGCCACCGGCGGCGACAACTTCCGCATCTTCAAGGAAGGCGCGGGCACCAAGGACTCCGGGCTCGTGGACCGCGATGCCTGGATCAAGTACCTGCAGACCCACAACCCGGTCTCGCCGGACTTCGGCCGCCGCTCCGTGGCTGTCGTGAACACGACGGCGGCCGAGGTCAAGGGCGGCGAATCCATCACACTGGCGGTTTCAAAGCTGGACCTCACCTCGCTGGGCAGCCCGGTGAATGCCTCGCTGCGCGCCGAGTTCACCGACGCCGCGGGCACGGTGACGGCCCTGGGCACGGTACCGGTGACCGCCGGCGCCGCTCAGGTGGACGTGAAGGTTCCGGCCGGAGCCGCCGCCGGCGCGGGCACCCTGGTGCTTACCGCCGTCGAATCCGGCACTGTAGTGAAAACGGCGGTGAAGGTCGCGGCCAGCGTCCCCGTCCCGCCGAAGTGCACGCCGCCGGTCAAGCCGACCAGGCCCGGGGATCTCGTGGGCCAGGTGAACTACGGGACAGCCATGGCCGCCTACCGGAAGTGCCTCAAGGGCTGATGCCTTAGCCCGGACTTCCCGGTCCCCCACCACGGCACATGCCCTCCCCTGGCCCGCAGCACTGGACATAAGCACCACGTGTCCACTGCCCGGCCCCAAGGGAGGGCATGCCCGTTCTTGGAGGCAGGCACGCAGGAGGGCATGCCCACTTTTAAGCGGCTCCTGAGCGGCAGGCGGGTGCGGGCTAGGGGGCCAGGATGTCGCGGGCGATCTCGTCGGCGTCGCGCAGGGTGCGCTGGCCGCTGCGGTAGACCGGGCCGGTCTTCGGCCGGGCCTCGGCGGCGATGGCCGTGCCCCATTGCGTGGCGGAGAGCTGAAGCCCGAGCACGTAAAGCCCCGGCGTCACGGACCCGTTGGCACCCAGCGGCCGGTACGGGTGCGGGACGACGTCCAGCCCGGAAGTGTGCACCGGGGTCCCCTCCACGCTCATCATGAGGCGCGGCCGCACCAGCCCCTCGGCGAGCAACTGCTCCAGCAGGGGCGAAGAGTTGACGGCCACCCGGTTGGCCGGGGCCAGCGCCTCGATCATCGCCGCCGCGGACACGGCCCCCGCCCCGGAACCGGACACGGCGTTCTCCGTCCGGTCCCATATCGCACCGGCCTTCGCCGTCCCTGAGGCAGCACCGATCACGCCGGCACTGCCCACAAAACCGCGGACCCCAGCACCGCCCGCGGCAGCACCACCGACGCCGGCAGGCTCCATCGCAGAACCTTCCGCCCCGCCGTCGGCGCTTTCATCCATTCCGCCGCCCACCCATGGTGACGCCGCGGTGAACATCCGGGCCCGCCGGTCCACGCCGAACTTGGGGTCAGGGCCCACGAAGCGCACGATTCCCGCCCGGGCCAGTGCCGCGAGCTGCGCGGAGCGCAGCGCCGGTGGGCCGCTCGCCAGGCCTTCCACGAATGATTCGAACCAGCCCCGGAGGCCCGCGACCCAGGATTCGTCCGTGATGCCGCTATCGGCCACAGCGGTCTTGAGCACCGCCCGGCCGTGGTGCAGCGCGCCGATCGCCATCTTCACCGGATCGTCCTCGCCAAGGGCCGAGCGCCGGGCGTCGTCGAGCAGGTAGTCGACGACGGCGGCGTCCAGTTCGGCTCTCGAGTCAAACGAGCGCCCGGCCAGGGGCGCCGCGAGGCCGAGCAGGTCCAGGCGGTGGGATGCCCGGACATGGACGGCAATCACCGATTCCGCGGTGTGCTCCCACTTGGCGGTCGAGTGGGCATGCGGCCGCAAAGACTCGTCCAGGGCGCGCAGGAACTCGGCCGGGCCGGTCAGGATGGCATCGGGCTGCGAGCGCGCGAGCGTGGAGTAGTAGGCCCAGACCGCGTCCCGGTGCAGGAGCGGCCAGAGGTCGTAGTCAAAGGAGGGCCGGATTCCGGAGTCGGCGAACTTCGCGATCGCGCCCTCAGTGCAGTAGCGCAGCCGGACCGTTCCGGGGTAGTAGCCGGTGAGTGTCGCCTTCGCCCGGTAGGGGGTGCCGCGGCGTGAGGCGGCGATGATGAGCGGTTCGCGGCCGGACGGCAGATACGTCAGTTCAGCGGTGCCCTCCCCGGCAACGAACCGGCCGCCGCGCCCTTCCGTCAGCTGTCCCATCACGTCAAAGAAGTTCAGGCCCATGCCGCGCACCAGGACAGGTTTGCCTCCCGGCACCCGGGACCAGTCGACGTCGGCGGGCGCCGCCGGCGGCACGTACAGGAGACCAAGTTCCTCCGCCGCGGAAAGCAGCTCCCGCTGTTCAGGGTTCAACCGCGCGTCGAGGTGGCCCACGGCCAGCACCACGGAGTCGACGGTAAGTATGGTGCCGTCGTCGAGCACGACGTCGAACCGCACCGAAGCGTCCTCCGCGCCGGCCGGCCCGGAGGCGGCCAGGTCCGGGCCCGGCGCCGCGGCGGCCTCCGCGGCGGCGTGGCGGACGGACGTCGCCGCCGCCGCGTGGAAGTCCACGCTGACGCCGGCCGGCAGCACGGTGAGCAGTTCCTCGAGGGTGGACCGCAGGTAACGGCCGTAGAGGGCCCGGCTGGGGAAGTCCGCCTCGCCGAGCCGTGAGAGCTCGGCACGTTCGTCGTCAGTGAGCGAAGGGTGCGGGTGGGCCTGCTGGAGTTCGCGCCACTGGTCGAATGTGCGCCCGGCCAGGGGCGGCACGAGTTCCGGGTCTTCGGGGACCACGGTGGGATAGAAGGACTGCGTGTTCATCAGGTACAGCCGCGACTGTCCGGGCTGCCAGACGTGCCCCGGGCCTGCCGGGTAAGGGTCGACCACGTCGATGTGCAGGGTGTCCGCGGAGCCGGCGGAGGCCCAGTTGGCGAGGAGCCGTTCCAGCACGCTCGTGCCCCGGGGACCGGCGCCTATCACTGCCGTCCGGATGCTTCGAGATATGCCCACGGCATCCAGCGTATCGGCAACCCGGCCGCCGGCTTGACCTCCTTGTGACTTGCCACTGCCGCACCGATGTTCTTGGATGGGAAAATGACCACCACAGAAGCTGACCACCCGTCCGCGTCCGGCGAGGCCACCGGCGCCCTCCCGGCTGGAGGGACTTCCCCCGAACCCGTCGACGAGAACATCTGGCTGGAGGACATCTACGGCCAGGAGCAGCTGGCGTGGGTCCGTGAACAGAACGCCCGCACCGAGGAGCTCCTCGAGGACGCCGACTACGCCGATCTGGAAGGCCGGATCCTGGAGGTCCTCGACTCCACCGACCGGATCCCCATGGTGGGCAAGCACGGCGAGTGGTACTACAACTTCTGGAAGGACCGGGACAACCCCCGGGGCCTGTGGCGGCGCACCAGCTGGGACAGCTACCGGGCCGGGACCCCCGAGTGGGATGTCCTGCTGGATGTCGACGCCCTCGCCGCCGCCGAGGGCCAGGACTGGGTCTTCCACGGCGCCAACTTCCTCCGCCCGGCCCCGGGTGAACCCCACCGGCGGGCCCTGCTGGCGTTCTCCCCCGACGGCGGGGACGCCAACCGCCACCGGGAGTTCGACGTCGAGGCCCGCGGCTTCGTGGACCCGGCCGACGGCGGCTTCGACCTCCCGACCGGCAAGGGCAATGCCTCCTGGCTGGACGGGGACACCCTGCTGGTCGCCACCACCGCCAACGATCTGCCGCGGACCACCTCGTCCTATGCCCGCACCGGGGTTAAGCTGCGCCGCGGCGAGTCCCTGGCCCAGGCCGAGCAGCTGTTCGACATTCCCGAGGACCACATGATGGCGATCGTGGCCCACGACTCCACACCGGGCTTCGAACGCACGTTTGCCGTCGACTGGATCAGCTTTTTCGAGAAGAACACCTCGGTGCTGCGCGATGGTGCGTGGGTGCAGATCGACGTGCCGGCGGACGTGAACCTGAGCTCGCACCGTGAATGGCTGCTGTTCCGCCCGCAGCGTGACTGGACCGTCAACGGCACCACCCACCCGGCGGGCTCCCTGCTCGCGGCCGGCTTCGAGGACTTCCTCGCCGGCTCCCGGGACCTCGCCGTGCTCTTCACGCCCGATCCGCACACCTCCCTGCAGTCCTGGAGCTGGACGCGGGACTTCCTGCTGCTGAACCTGCTCCGGGACGTGTCCTCGGAGATCCACGTCCTGGATCCGCGGCGCCCCGGCACGGACGCCGCCTGGGCGGCCACCGTGCTGGACGCCTGCCCGCCCCTGCACGACGTCAATGCCTTCGCGGTGGATGACGAGGACGACGCCGAAGGCTCGGACGACGACGGTACCGGCGGCGCCGCCTCGGTTGCCGAAGGCGAGGCGCCGGGCGCAGGGAACGACTTCTGGCTGGTGGCCACCGGCTTCACAACGCCGACCACCCTGACCCGCGGGACACTCGCCCGCGACAGTGACTGCGGGGCTGCCGAAGGCGTGACCAGCACGCACGAGGTGATCCGGACCTCGCCGTCGTTCTTCGACGAGGCCGGCTACGAGGTCCAGCAGCACTTCGCGGCCTCCAGCGACGGCACGAAGGTTCCGTACTTCCAGGTGGCCGCCAAGGACCTGGTGCTGGACGGCCAGAACCCGACCCAGCTTTCCGGCTACGGCGGCTTCGAGATTTCGCGGACGCCGGCGTACAGCGGCGCGATCGGCCGGGCGTGGCTGGAGCGGCGCACGGCGGAGTCCAGCGGCGTAGAGGGCGAGGGCACACACCGCCGCGGCGGCGTCTACGTGGTGGCGAACATCCGCGGCGGCGGCGAGTACGGGCCCGACTGGCACCGCGCCGCGCTGCAGGGCAACCGCCACCGGGCGTACGAGGACTTCGCCGCCGTCGCGAAGGACCTGATCTCCCGCGGCGTCACGTCCCGTCAGCGGCTCGGCTGCGTGGGCGGCTCCAACGGCGGACTGCTGGTGGGCAACATGCTCACCCAGTACCCGGAGCTTTTTGGCGCCGTGTCCTGCGGGGTCCCGCTCCTGGACATGCGCCGGTACACCAAACTGTCCGCGGGCTATTCCTGGATCGGCGAATACGGCGACCCCGACGTGCCCGAGCAGTGGGAGTTCCTGAAGACGTTTTCGCCGTACCACCTGCTCAAGGACGGCGTGGACTACCCGGAGACGTTTATTTGGACGGCGACTTCGGATGACCGGGTGGGGCCGGTCCAGGCCCGGAAGATGGCGGCCCGCATGCAGGCCATGGGCATCCCCAATGTCTGGTTCCACGAAGCCCTCGAGGGCGGCCACGCGGGGGCTTCGGACAACCGGCAGGCGGCGGCCCTGCAAAGCCGCAGCCAGCATTTCCTGTGGCGGGCCCTCGCCGGCACCGAGGAGTAAGGCCCGCACCCAAGCAACGCGGAGTCACTTAGCGCCCATCCGGAGGGCCCCGCATGGGCCGGATCTGACCCCGCGTTGCTCTGGAGCGGGCCGTTTTGCACTGCGTGGCACCTTCTGCGTATCCTTGGTTGGCTAGTTATTAGCAATTGGAGACGTGCCAGAGCGGCCGAATGGGCTTCACTGCTAATGAAGTGTGGGGCACAACTCCACCGGGGGTTCAAATCCCCCCGTCTCCGCGTTTGGCCCCGGTCCTCGGACCGGGGCCTTTTGCGTTCCCGGGCAGATCAGGGCGGATCGACGTCGTTCATTCGCGCTGGTCTGCCCCCAGCAGTCACGTCCCCCGCCCCGGCCCGTCCGGTGGCCGGACGCCTCACGCCCGCCGGCGGATCCGGATGGCAGGATAGGCCCATGTCGAGCAACACGGAATTTGACGCCATCATCGTCGGCGGCGGACACAACGGACTGGCCGCGGCCGCGTACCTGGCCAAGGCCGGGCGGGACGTCCTGGTGCTGGAAAAGCTGGAACACGCCGGCGGCGCTGCGGTATCCGCGCACGCGTTCGACGGCGTCGACGCCCGCCTCTCGCGCTATTCGTACCTCGTCAGCCTCCTGCCCCGGCAGATCATCGACGACCTCGGCCTGCGCATCACGCTGGCGCGGCGGCGCTATTCCTCCTACACCCCGGACCCCGCGGACGGCAGCCGGGCCCTGCTGGTGGACAACGGGGACGAGGCCGCCACGGCCGCGTCATTCGCCGCCGTCGGCGCTCCCGACGGCGAGTTCGGCGCCTTCACCGCGTTCTACGCCGCGTGCCGGCAGCTCACGGAGGCTCTCTGGCCCACCATGACCGCGCCGCTGCTGGCGCGGTCCGACGCCCGGGCCCTCGCCGCCCGGGCCGGGGCCGACGCGGCGTGGGAGGCCATGATCGAACATCCCATCGGACAGGCGATCAGCCGGGAGCTGGGCAGCGACCTGGTCCGCGGTGTGGTCCTGACGGATGCGCTGATCGGTACCTTCGCCCGGGCTGACGATGAGGACCTGCAGCAAAACATCTGCTTCCTCTACCACCTGATCGGCGGCGGGACGGGGGACTGGGACGTGCCGGTCGGCGGCATGGGCGCGGTCTCCGGCGAACTGGAGCGGGCCGCGCGCGACGCCGGCGCGACCATCCTGACCTCCGCGGACGTCACCGCCGTCCGGCCCGGCGGCGCCGTGGACTACCGCCACGGCGGGCAGGGCCACTCGGCAACTGCCCGGTGGGTGCTGTCCAATGTGGCGCCCGTGGTCCTCGACCGGCTGCGCGGCCGGCCTGCCGCCGGCTTGTCAGCCATCGCCCCTGGCATTTCAGCGGTCGCCGCCACCAACCCGAACCACCGCCGCGAGGGCGCGCAGGTCAAGGTAAACCTGCTGCTCAAACGGCTCCCGCGGCTGCTGGACGGTTCCGTCAACCCCGAGGCCGCGTTCGGCGGGACGTTCCACATCAACGAGACCTGGTCCCAGCTCGACGCCGCCTACAGCACCGCCGCGGCCGGATCCGTGCCCTCGCCGCTGCCGTGCGAAATCTACTGCCACTCGCTGACCGACCCCAGCATCCTGTCCCCGGAACTGCAGGCCGCCGGTGCCCAGACGCTGACCGTCTTTGGCCTGCACGTCCCGGACCGGCTGGTCACGGCGGAGAACAACGAGGACCGCCGCGCCGAACTGCAGGCGGCCGTCCTGGCTTCCCTGAACTCCGTCCTGGCCGAGCCCGTCGAGGAGCTGCTCCTGACCGGTCCGGACGGGCGGCCCTGCATCGAAACCAAGACCACCCTGGACATTGAACGCGCCGTCGGGATGCCCCGCGGCAATATCTTCCACGGCGGCCTCGACTGGCCGTTCGTGGAGGACGGCGAACCGCTGGACACACCGGCGCGCCGCTGGGGCGTGTCCACGGACGATCCGCAGATCCTGCTCTGCGGCTCCGGTGCCCGCCGCGGCGGCGCCGTCAGTGCGATCGGCGGACACAACGCCGCCATGGCCGTGCTGGAATCGGAACCACCCCTGCGCCATGGGTGAACCAGTGCAATGGGTGAATCAGTGCAATGGATGAGCCGGCGCTATGGGTGAACCGGACCATGGGGACACGCGCATGAACGCCTTCCCGCGCGGCGCGGACCCGGCCGGGGGCAGCTGGAGCCCGCGGCTGGCCCTGCTGGTGTCCGCGACGTTCTTCATGGAATTCCTCGACGGGACCGTCCTGACCACCGCCATACCCAGTATCGCCGCCGATTTCGCGGTGCCTGCCGCCGACGTGAACATCACCATGACCGCCTACCTGATGACGGTGGCGATGGGCATCCCGCTCAGCGGCTGGCTCGCGGAGCGGCTCGGTGCCCGCCGGGTGTTCTGCCTCGCCATCGCCATCTTCACGGCCGCGTCACTGCTCTGCGCGCTCAGCCAGGACCTGACCATGCTCACGCTGAGCCGTGTCCTGCAGGGTGCCGGCGGCGCCATGATGGTCCCGGTGGGCACGCTGGTGGTGCTCCGCGGCACCCCGAAGAAGGATCTGCTGCGCGCGACGGCCTTCCTCGTGTGGCCCGGGCTGCTGGCCCCGGTCCTCGCCCCGCTGGTGGGCGGAGCGCTGACGACCTACCTGTCCTGGCACTGGATCTTCCTGGTCAACCTCCCCCTGGGCCTGGCGGCCTTCCTGGCCGCGCTGCGCCTGGTACCCCCAGTCCGCGGCGACAGCACGCGGCGCCTGGACTGGCTCGGACTGGTCCTGACCACGCTCGGGGTGGGATCCCTGCTGGTCGGCCTGGAATTGATGGGCGGCCGGGACGCCGGACTGCTGGCGGCCGCGGCGATCGCTGCGGGCCTGCTGTTCCTGGCCGCCGCCGCGGCCTGGATGCGTCGGACCAGCACGCCGCTGTTCAATCTGTCCGTCTTCGGCACGCGGACGTTCCGCGCGACGGCGACGGGAGGCTTCGTGTACCGCCTGACCATCAGCGCGGTGCCGTTCCTGCTGCCGCTGATGTTCCAGGTCGGTTTCGGCTGGGACCCGCTGCGCGCCGGGGCGATGGTGTCGGCCGTGTTCGTGGGGAACATCGGGATCAAGCCCGCCACGACGCCCCTGATCCGGCGTTTCGGGTTCAAGCCCGTACTGGTGTTCGCGTCTCTGGCCTCCGCAGCCACTTTCGCGCTGTGCGCGCTGCTCGACGCCGGCACGCCGGAACCGCTGATTGTCGCGGTGCTCGTGGCCAGCGGGGCGTTCCGCTCGATCGGATTCTCGGCCTACGCGTCCGTGCAGTACGCCGACGTCGTCCCGGCCCAGCTGCCGTCCGCCAACGCCGTCTCCGCGACGCTCGTGCAGCTCGCCACCGCGGCCGGGATCGCGGTCGGGGCGCTCCTGCTGCGGATCTTCGAGGCAGGCAGCCGCGCGGGATCCGCCGGGGTCGCCGGTGATCCGGCGGCGCCGTTCCGGGCGGCGTTCCTGGCCATCGCGGTCCTGATGCTCCTGAGCACCCTGGACAGCCTGGCCCTCCCCCGCCACGCCGGCGCGGAGGTCAGCCGGCCTGGCCCAGCACCAGCGGCAGAACGGCGCCGGCGCCCGCGAGCCTGAGGGCCCGCCCGGAGACGGTCAGGGTCCAGCGGCTGTCCACGAGGTCGTCCACCAGCATGACGCTCTGGCCACGGATTCCGGCCAGGGCCTCCTCCAGCTCCGGTCCCACCACCAGGCGGTCCCAGACGCCGGCGAGCCGGTAGGCGCTGTTCCCGCCGCGGCCGCCGGTGGGTCCGCCGTGGTTGAGCTGCAACTGGCCCAGATACGGGATGCGGCCAATCTCCGAGATCCCGCGGGCCAGGGAATCCACCAGCAACGGCTTCCCGCGGGAGGGCAGGCTGATGATCGCGGCAGGCCGGCCGGCCCCGCTCCAGCCAGCGGTCCGGGCATCTCCGGTGCCCCACTCCCGGAGCACCTGGACGCAGGCCTGCAGCATGCCCGGGTCCACGGGCCGGTCGGGCGCACCGGCGGCGAAGGCCTCCCGCAGGGCCCCGCCCCAGCCAAGGTCCGTCAGGCGCGCCAGCACCCGGCCGTCCGCGAGGGCCTCATCCGGCTTGATCTTGCCCTTGACCGGCACGCCAAGGCGGTCCATGCCGCTGGGCCACTGCAGCCGCGGTTCCAGGGCGACGCCGGCCCGGCGCAGGGTCTGCCCGGCGGTCTCCGTGGCGTCCTCGGCGATGTCGGCGCGGAACCAGCGGCCCGCGCAGTTGTCGCAGCGGCCGCAGGCGCGGGCCGTTTCGTCGTCCAGCACCGAGGTGATGTATTCCATCCGGCAGCCGGCCGTGTCCTGGTAGATGACCATCGAGTCCTGTTCATCCACCCGGGCCTCGGCGATCCGGCCGTACCGCTCGGCGTCGTAGTTCCACGGCTGTCCCGTGGAACGCCAGCCGCCGCCGACGCGTTCGACGGCGCCGTCCACGGCCAAGACTTTCAGCAGCAGCTCCAGCGGGGTGCGGCGCAGGTCCACCCGGGCCTCGAGCGCCACCGTGGACACCGCCGTGCCTGCCTCGGCGAGGGCCGTCAGGACCGCGGCAGCCTTCTCCTCGGACGGCATGGACGCCGTGGCGAAGTACTGCCAGATGTCGCGGTCCTCGGATCCCGGCAGCAGCAGGACGTCGGCGTTCGCCGCACCACGGCCGGCACGGCCCACCTGCTGGTAGTACGCCACCGGCGACGACGGCGCGCCCAGGTGCACAACGAAGCCGAGGTCCGGCTTGTCGAAACCCATGCCGAGGGCGGAGGTGGCCACGAGCGCCTTGACCTGGTTGTCCTTCAGGAGCTGCTCGGCGCGTTCCCGGTCCGCGGGGTCCGTGCGGCCGGTGTAGGCGAGGACCTCGTGCCCCGCCTCGGCCAGCAGGCGGGCGGTGTCCTCGGCGGCCGAGACCGTGAGCGTGTAGATGATGCCGCTGCCCTGCAGATCCTGCAGGTGGGTCAGCAGCCAGCCGAGGCGTTCGCGGGAATCGGGCAGGGTCAGGACACCGAGCCGGAGCGAATCCCGGCCCAGGGCGCCACGGATGGTGAGCACGTCCTTGCCGAGCTGTTCCTCGATGTCATGCACCACCCGGGAGTTGGCCGTGGCGGTGGTGGCGAGCACCGGGACCGTGTCCGGGAGCTGCGTGATGAGGTCCGCGATGCGCCGGTAGTCGGGGCGGAAGTCGTGGCCCCAGTCCGAGATGCAGTGGGCCTCGTCAATCACCAGCAGCCCGGTCCGGCGGACGAGCTCGGGCAGCTGGTTTTCCCGGAAGGACGGGTTAGTGAGTCGTTCCGGCGAGACCAGCAGGACGTCCACTTCATCGGCGGCGAGCTGCTCGCGAACGGTGTCCCAGTCCAGCTGGTTTGCGGAGTTGATCGCCACCGCCCGCACCCCGGCCCGCGCCGCGGCCGCGACCTGGTCCCGCATGAGGGCCAGGAGCGGGGACACGATCAGGGTGGGCCCGGCGCCGCGGCGGCGCAACAGCAGGGAGGCGACAAAGTACACGGCCGACTTCCCCCAGCCGGTGCGCTGCACCACCAGGGCCCGCCTGCCGCCGTCGACCAGGGCCTCAATGGCCTCGAACTGGCCGTCATGGAACTCGGCTTCAGGATGGCCCACGAGCTCCCGCAGTACGTTCTGGGCCTGTTCCCGGGTCGAGGATGTGGTGCCGGCTAGGGCCGTGCTGGAAAGGGCGTTCTGGTTACTGGCCATTGCTTCAGTATCCCAGCCCCCTCCGACAGCCACGAAGCCGTTACCCGCTATGTGCACAAACCAGGCGTGTAGACAACGGTGCGGACAGGCCGGCGCGTCAGGGCCGCAACGTAAGATAAGACGCGTGACTACGGACAAGACAAAGACTTTTGACCTCTCGACCTCGTTCAAGGCCTACGATGTGCGCGGAATCGTGGGGCAATCCATCACCGCGGAGATCGTCGAAGCTGTCGGTGCCGCCTTCGTCGACGTCCTGGAACTCACAGGGCAGACCGTGCTGGTGGGCGGGGACATGCGCCCCTCCTCCCCCGAGTTCGCCAAAGCCTTCGCGAACGGCGCAGCCACCCGCGGCGCCAACGTCCAGCTGCTGGACCTGATCTCCACCGACGAGCTCTACTACGCGTGCGGGGCCCTCAACGCCGCCGGCGCCACGTTCACCGCGAGCCACAACCCGGCCGAATACAACGGCATCAAGATGGCCAAGGCCGGCGCCGTGCCGATCTCCTCCGAAACCGGGCTCATGGAAATCCAGGCCCGCGCCGAGGAATACCTCAACGCCGGCGCCATCCCCGCGGCCGGCAGCACTGGCCTGATTGGCGTGCAGGACGTCCTCAAGGGCTACGCGGAGTACCTGCGGTCCCTGGTGGACCTGCGCGGTTCCCGGCCGCTGAAGGTTGTGGTGGATGCCGGCAACGGCATGGCCGGCCTGACCACCCCCGCCGTGCTTGGCGATGCCCTGCTGCCCAAGCTTCCGCTGGAGATCGTGCCGCTGTACTTCGAGCTCGACGGATCCTTCCCGAACCACCCGGCCAACCCGCTGGAGCCGGAAAACCTGCGCGACCTGCAGGCCGCCGTCGTCGAGCATGGCGCGGACATTGGCCTGGCCTTCGACGGCGACGCCGACCGCTGCTTCGTGATCGACGAAAAGGGCGAGCCCGTCTCGCCGTCGGCCATCACCGGCATGGTGTCCCGCCGCGAAATCGCCCGCGCCCAGGGCCTCGGCGAAGACACGCCCACCGTCATCCACAACCTGCTGACCTCCCGCGCGGTTCCGGAGCTGGTGGAGCGCCTCGGCGGCCGCCCTGTCCGCACCCGGGTGGGGCACTCCTTCATCAAGGCCGTCATGGCCGCGGAGGGAGCCATCTTCGGCGGGGAGCACTCGGCCCACTTCTACTTCCGCGACTTCTGGAATGCGGACACCGGCATGCTCGCAGCCATGCACGTCCTGGCCGCCCTGGGTGAACAGGACGGTCCGCTCTCCGAACTCGGGCGCGAGTACGAGCCGTACCAGTCCTCCGGGGAGATCAATTCGGAAATCGAGGACAAGACCGCCGCAGTGGAGCGGGTCCGCAAGGATTTCCACGACGACGACGTCGAGGTCGACTACCTCGACGGCAGCACCTTTATCGCCGCCGACGGCAGCTACTGGTTCAACCTGCGCCCGTCGAACACCGAACCGTTCCTGCGCCTCAACGTCGAAGCCACGGACACTGCCACCATGGAGCGCGTCCGCGACCGCGTCCTGGCGCTGGTCCGGGGCTAGCCGTGGCCGTACATCCGGAAGAATCCGCGAACGGCGGTTCCTGGCGCGATTCCGTGCCGGACGCCAGCGCCACGGATCTGGAGAACCTGCTGGGCACCGGCGTCGGCGCCGCGCAGGAGCAGCTGGAGCGCAACGGCGGGTTCCTGCCGTTCGCCCTGGTGGTCCAGAATGACGGCGAAGTCCGGCTGGTTGCCGTGACACCGGCGGACGCGCGCGACGGATCGGACGCAGACTTCGACGCGGACGCCATGATCCGGGACCTCCACGAGCTGCTCCGGCAGCACCGGGAGGAGTTCCGGGCCGCCGCCGTCGTCTGTGACATCACGCTGCTCGAGGA
>Ga0207683_10001467_pt1 | contig 21257 bp, 18 predicted proteins | sample KBSM73metaG_FD_184333 | JGI IMG/M metagenome (GOLD analysis project Ga0207683, IMG submission 184333) | Miscanthus rhizosphere microbial communities from Kellogg Biological Station, Michigan, USA - KBS M7-3 metaG (SPAdes) (version 2) | ecosystem: Host-associated > Plants > Roots > Rhizosphere >... | reverse complement strand
GTCTTCAGCACCGCGGTGCCGTAGCGCGGCAGCAGCACCAGCGTCGTCGCCACCGCCTGGAAGGCATAGCGGACCCAGAGCGCCATCAGGATAGGCACCGCAGTGGTGGAAAGCTTGGCGGTGGTGTCGAGGACGGCGAAGCAGGCGACCGCGAGGACGACGAGGCCGATGCCGCCGAGGGTGCGTTCGGATTCGCGGTCGCGGCTCATGGGGCCCCGAGTGTGCCGGACGGTCGGTGCGGCCGGTCCTCCGAACCCTATGATGGATCGCCCTGCCGCCGACAACAGGAGCCGGAGCCCGGTATCCACAACATGAGGTAAGCCTGCATGTCGACCTTCTCGGATGATCCGGCCAGCTTCGGCACGCATGCCGCTTACGTGAACCTCCTCAGGACAGCGGTGAACCAGGTGGATCTCTTGCTGAAGAACAAGGACATCGACGAGAAGGTGGCCGAGGAGGCGCGCAAGCTCCTGCGACCGCGGAAGGAGAAGCCGAAGGCCGCCTGAGGGACGGCCGGCCCTTCGCTTCGCACCACCGCCGTGACCGCCCGACCCGCTCCATGCCGGTGACCAGCCTGTGGCGGCACCGCGACTACATGCTCCTGTGGAGCGGTCAAGTCGTCTCCACGCTGGGCTCCAGTGCAACGTCCCTCATCTACCCGCTGTTGATCCTGGCGATCACGAAATCGCCTGGCGCGGCCGGCGTGGCGTCGGCGTTGCGGGCGCTGCCCTACCTGCTGTTCAGTCTGCCGGTGGGCGCGCTGATCGATCGCTGGGACAGAAAACGCGTGATGATCGTCTGCGACCTGTCGCGAGCGCTGGTCGTGCTGACCGTGCCCTTGGCGCTGTGGTTCGACGTGCTGTCCTTGGCGCAGATCTATGCCGTTGCCTTCATCGAGGGCAGCTTGTTCGTCTTCTTCAACATCGCTGAAGTGGCAGCCTTGTCGCGCGTCGTCCCCGCTGTCGATTTGCCGCGGGCCGCGGCGCAAAACGAAGCGTCTTTCGGTGCGGCGCAAATCGTCGGCCCGTCGCTCGGCACGATGCTCTTTCAGACCCTGGGACACGCCGCGCCGTTCGCGGCAGACACGGTTTCGTATCTCGTGTCCGCGGTGGCGCTGTCGAAGATCAAGACCGATATTTGCGCATCACCCAAGGCGGGTGCGCGCCATCTGCGCACCGAGATCGCCGAGGGTCTGCGGTGGCTCTGGCGGCAGCCGCTGATTCGCTACATGGCGGTTCTGACCGGGGGCATGAACTTCATTTACGCCGCGACGCCGCTGCTGTTGATCGTCCTGGCCAAGCAGATGGGTGCGAGTGAGATCGACATCGGGCTCGTGTTCAGCATCGGTGGCATCAGCGGCGTGGTCGGTGCGCTCATCGGCGGACGCATTCAAGGCGCTTTGGCTTTGGCCAGGTCATCATCAGCGTGATATGGACGCAGGCGCTGTTGTTTCCGCTGTACCTCGTCGTACCGAAGTTCTACTTGCCGGGTGTCGTCTATGCGCTGACTTACACCTTGGCCCCGGTCTACAACGTCGTCCAGTTCAGCTACCGGCTGGCACTGATTCCGGACGCCTTGCAGGGGCGCGTCAACAGCAGCTTTCGCCTGCTTGCCTTTGGCTTCAATCCTCTCGGCGCCGCGCTGTGCGGACTGCTTCTGGAGCACACCGGCAGCACGCCCACGCTGTTGTTCTTCGCAGTAGGCTATCTGGCGATGGCCCTGGTCACGCAGTTGAACCCGCAGGTACGCAACGCTCAGCGTTTGAGCTAGTCCCGGACGGCAGCTTCGGAAACGAAGTGGACGACGCCTTGGAGATGGCCGAACCGTCAGAGAGTCTGACGAGGCGGAAATGGGTGCGTCGGCCTCACGCCCTCGGCCACGTGCTGCCATTCGAGCAACAGTTGCCTGGTCAAGCGTAAAGAGTTGCATTCCACCGATGACAAGTTGATGATCTAGGGATCCACAACGGCGAGGATGAGACTCTTTCAGCCCCGAAGAATGGACACTCCTGGCTGCGCATATTCGGCCCCCCGACCGCCGTCGAGGGCAACCCCGGCACGCGCCGCGTTGTATGTGCGGCTTGAGAGCGCTGTCGGTTCAGACTCCAAGCAGTGCTTGAAATGAAAGCAGACGTCGTTCTGTCATGCCTGGTCATCGCGTGGTGTGCATCACCACCGACAGCCGGCGCCCAGACGCCGGCGGTCGGGGCGAATGCGTATTCGTGCGTGGACCCGTCCGATGCCTTGGCTCGCCGCTGGCTTCAAGATGAGCCGTGCACTTGGCCCATGTATCACCTGCCGGCCGCCGTGGTTCCTGGTTTCAACGAACCGATGCCCTTGCCGAAGTACCTGCAGCCTGCGGCGGGCCCGCAGGCGGGACATGCCATGTTCTGGAGGTTCCCCGTACAGCCTATGGGCCCGTACGACGCTCCCAGGCACAGTTTCCGTTGACGTCGGGCAAAGGCCTGAGCAGTACTTGAACTCGGATCGACCGGGGGATCGGAGAGCCGATGCTTCGTGGGCCTGGGTGTCAGGGTCTCGCGCGAGACGGTATCTGCACTCTGACTACGCCGACGAGAAGCGTGAAGCCTGGCGTCCATTGGGCGAACGACTGGATGTCATCCTCTCGGGCGGGAACGTGGTGCCGCTGCAGCGCCCAGAGAAAGGCGACCCACTCATCGAAACCTCGACCCGTTTCGTGGGATAGCGCACGGCCTGCGTCCGCCGGAGTCTTCGTGGCGCTAGCACTGACGCGGCTTCCGGAGGGATTGAGCGAACCTACCCTCACCTACCCCTGAATCGAATCCTGCTTACAAATTGCCGAGAAGCAGTCTTTCGTCTCCTGACGCGCCAGCAGACGGGGCAACAACGCATGTGGCAGCTTGACAGCTTGCCTCGGGTCGCGTCGACACCGTTACGCTCCACCGTAGGTCGGTATCCAGCCGCCGGGCGACGAGAGATCGATGCTGTCGGGATGACGGGATGCCCGGCCGGATAGAAGAACGCGCTCGCCACGGTAGGCCCAGACGCGGAGGTCGGTCCAGAGCGACACGCCCTCGCTCGCGTCCACGCGCGACTTCGGCGCTCTCCGCTGCGCCACGTAAGGATCGGCCTTGTTGAGGAGTCGACGCAGGCGCGTGCGGCCCACCTGCGCAGCCGTGAGGATGCCGTGGCTCGCGAACCCGTGGCACGGCTTGAAGAACCACTGCTCTTTTTCGCGGCCGAGCTCGTCGACGTTCTCGGGCGTCAGCAGACGGGTCTCCGGCACGTGAATGCTCAGCAGGGCTCGCTCGTCGGGTCGAATGCCGAGCTCGATGTCACAGACCGGCCTCGAGAGCGGCTCGAGCAAGCGCTTGTCGCTCCGCGTCGCGTAGGTGAACGGATTGGGCGTCACGGGCAGGCCGCCCTCCGCGTAGGCGGAGCGGAGGGCCGAGAAGGCTTCCCCCTCCCAGAAGAAGTCGGTCGAGCGGTTGATCACGAACGCGACGCGGTCGCCACGGCAGAGCAGTTGTCCACCTTCCCAGGCAGTCTCGGTCGGCGTGCCAGTCTCGGCTCGCCATCCGGCTCGGCGACACAGATCGCGAAGAAGCAGGTGCTCGTGTCTGAACTTGCCCTCTCTCAAGGACTCCGCGTCGTCGAGGATCAGCACGAGATCCGGCGATGGCCCCTCGGAGAAGGCCTGAGCTTCCGTTCGGATCATGCCGAGCACGCGCTGGCCGAAGGCCGCAACGGACGGCGGTGCCTCGAGCGCGCAACGCTCGCCGATCCCGGAGAGCTCGTAGTGGAGGCGATTGAGGATCGCCGCGAACATCATCCCCGAGCCGTTGTCGTTGCACTCGATAAGCTGGAAGCTATCGGGACGCTCCGGCGGCAGATGGAAATCCCATGCGCTGAAGAAGCAGACCTCCGAGCGCCGCTGCCGGGCGATCGCGGGGCCGTTGGCCGTCATCGCCTCTTGCCAGGCGGGGCGCGTAGTGACGCGATCGAAGACGCCGATGAAGCTCTCGATCGCGGCCAGGAGCGCGCGAGGGACGACCTGAGGCACAAGCGCGACCGAGAAGCGCTCGGGCACATCCCGCATGCCGGCTTCGCGTAGCGCTGTGTGTAAGCGATCTTCGAAGATTGGCATGGCCGGCGGCACGGGTGAAGCGTCGATTTTCATGGCAAGAGGCTGTATTCGCCCGGCACAACGCAACAAGATTGACATCGCGCAATGCCACGGGCTTCGTTTCCACTGGGGGCACCGGTGGTGCTGCCGCGGCCACCCGCGCGAGCGCGCGCCGGTCGCCGACACCTTGACGAAGGTCACATCCGCCGGGGCCACCGGCGCGCAGCATCGCAATGTCGGCGGGCGATGCACGCCCCGGGAAGTGCCGGGGCAGCCGAGCCACCAAGGGAGACAACGACCATGAAACCGCTGAGTGGACTCGACGGCAGCTTCTTGCATCTGGAGACACCCGAAACGCCGATGCACGTCGGCCAGTTGAGCCTGTTCGACCTTCCGAACGGCTACCGCGGCGACTTCGTCGCCGACATCAGGAAGCTGATCGGGCGCCGGATGCACCTGGCGCCGGTGTTCCAGAGCAAGCTGGCCCCGATGCCGCTGCAGTTCGCCAACCCGGTCTGGATCCACGACGACGCGGTCGACCTCGACTACCACATCCAGCGTTTCACACTGCCGCCGCCGGGCACGCAGGTGCGGTTCGAGGACCTGGCCGGACGGCTGCACTCCGAACTGCTCGACCGCAACCGGCCGCTTTGGCGCCTGTACATCATCGACGGCCTGCAGAGCGGCCAGGTCGGTTACTACTTCAAGGTCCACCACGCGGTGCTCGACGGCCAGGCCGGTGTCGTGCTGGTCCAGGCGCTGTTCGACCTGACGCCGAAGCCGCGCGTGGTGCCGCGGCCCGGCGCCGAGCCGGCCGAGCACCCCGGGATGGGCGAGCTCGCCGCCGCCGCACTGAAGCACGACGCCGGCCAGTACATCAAGTTGGTGCGCCACCTGCCCGACGTCGTCAAGACGCTCGCCGGGATGTTCGCGACCGACGCGTTGCCAGGCAAGGGCCGGCTCAGCCAGAACTTCGGCGTCGGTCCGCGCACCCCGCTGAACGTGCCGATCGTCGGCGAGCGCGGCTTCGCCGCGCTGTCGCTGCCGCTCGACGCGCTGAAGCAGATCGCCGCGGTCCACGAAGCCAAGCTCAACGACGTCGTGCTCGGGCTGTGCAGCGGCCTGATGCGCCGCTACCTCGCGCGCCACGGCGGCGTGCCGAAGAAGCCGCTGATCGCGGCCATGCCGATCTCGCTGCGTCAGCCCGGCAATTCCGAGTACACGACGCAAGCGACGATGAGCTTGGTGAACCTGCACACGAATCTGGCCGACCCCGTCCGGCGGCTGCTCGCGATCCGCGACGGAGCCGACGCCATCAAGGCACTGGCGCGGCGAGCCAAGGGCATCATGCCGACCGACTTTCCGTCGATCGGCGCACCCTGGCTGATGCACGGCCTGGCCTCGTTGTACGGGCGGACGGGGCTGGCCGGGGCGTTCCCGCCGATTGCCAACCTCGTGATCTCCAACGTGCCGGGTCCGCAGGTGCCGCTGTACGCGGCCGGAGCCCGGATGGCGACCTACTGGCCGATGTCGGTGCCCGAGCACGGCCTCGGTCTGAACGTCACCGTGATGAGCTACGCTGGCGCAATGGGCTTCGGCTTCACCACCGCGCGCAACGCGGTGCCCGACGCGCACGAACTGACGGAGGCGCTGGCCGAGGCCTTCGACGAACTGGTCGCGAAGTCGCGTCCGCGCAAGACGCGCGTCCCGGCGCCCGCGCCGGCCGCGCGACACGCGGCAGCAAGGAGAACGTGATGAACGACACCGCCCGCCCGATGAGCCGCGTCGACACCGCGTGGCTGCGGATGGACACCGACGTCAACCTGATGATGATCGTCGGCGTCTGGCTGCTGCAGCCGGCAGTGCGCTACCAGGACCTCTGCGACCGCGTCAGCGAGCGGTTGCTGAAGTACGACCGCTTCCGCCAGAAGGTCGTGCAGGGCGCGCTCGGTTCAGAGTGGGTCGACGACGAGTACTTCGACGTCCAACGCCACGTGACGATCGAGAAGCTGCAGCGCCGGCGCGGGCAGAGCGAGCGCGACGCGCTGAAGCAGCGGATGGGCGAACTCGCGTCGACGCCGCTGGACCATGCCCACCCGCTGTGGCAGTTCCACTTCGTCGAGCACTACGAAGGCGGCAGCGCGTCGATCTGCCGGATCCACCACTGCGTCGCCGACGGCATCGCGCTGACCTCGGTGATGATGTCGATCACCGACGACATCGGCCTGCCGCCCGAGATCGGCCGGGCGAGCACCGACCCGGAGCAGTGGCACCAGGGCGACTGGGTGGCCGACGAGCTGCTGAAGCCGGTCACCGGTGCCGCGGTGAAGGTCATCGACCTTTCAGGCGACGGGCTCGCGAAGTCGCTGCAGGCGCTCGGGCACCCGCGCCAGTCGGCCGACAAGCTGCTCGAGTTGCTGGGCAACGGCTGCCAGCTGGTCAGCGACGCGACGGCGCTGGCGCTGATGCCGAACGACTCGCCGACGCCGTTGAAGGGGCACGGCAGCGGGCGCAAGATCGTCGACTGGTGCGAGCCGCTGCCGCTGGAGGAAGTCAAGGCGGTCGGCAAGGCGCTCGGCGCCTCGGTCAACGACGTGCTGCTGACCTGCGTCGCCGGCGCGATCGGCCGTTACCTGCGCGACGTCGGTGACGATCCGGCCGGCAAGGACATCCGGGCGATGGTGCCGGTCAACCTGCGCCCCCTGGAGCAGGCCTGGCAGCTCGGCAATCGCTTCGGCCTGGCACCGCTGCTGGTGCCGGTGGGCATCGACAACCCGATCGAGCGGCTGCAAATCGTCCGCTCGCGGATGACCGCGCACAAGCTCGGCTTCCAGCCGCTGCTGGCCTACGGGATCCTGAACGTCTCCGGGTTACTGAACACCTGGGCCCAGCAGGCCGTTTCGAGCCTGTTCCTCGACAAGACGACCGCGGTGATGACCAACGTCCCTGGCCCGCCCGTTCCGTTGCGGCTGTGCGGCTCGACGGTGCGGCAGAACATCGCCTGGGTGCCGTCGTCCGGCGACGTCGGCGTCGGCGTCAGCATCATCTCGTACGCCGGGGGCGTGCAGTTCGGACTGATCACCGACGCCAGGCTGTGCCCCGAGCCCGGCCGCATCATCGACCGCTTCGCCGAGGAGTTCGAGCAACTGCTGCTGCTCGCGCTGATGCTGCCTTGGGGCCGCGAAGAGGCACCCCCGCGCCCGACGGGCGCGCTCGGGCCGCAGGCGGGGTTCTCGGTGGCAACCGACGGCAGGCATCCGTTGGGATGAACGGCATTCATCTTCGCCGAGGTTGAGCACGCGTAGAGTTCTGAAACTGCGGCGCCAAGCCAAGACACGCGGTAAACAGGCACGCTGCCATTCACCGGAACCTCTCGGCTTGTTCGGTGCAAGCACCTCGCGCGGCGACGCTGCTGGCGTTAGGGCTTCGCCGGCAAGTCCAGCGCGCGTTGCTCGAGCTTGCGCTGGTGCGGCACGGCATGCGCCAGCTCCGTCAGTTCCTCTGCCAGGAATCGGGTGACGTCGTCGGCCGTCAGCACGCCCAGCAGATGATTGTGGTCGTCGACTACCGGCAAGCGCCGAACGCCCTTGCTGCGCATGTGCCAGATTCCGTCATACACGCCCTCCCGCCCGACCGCGGTGACGAGCTCCTCGGTGATCAGATCGCCGGCCCGCACGAGTTTGGGGTCGACGTCCTTGGCCATGATCCTGACGATCATGTCGCGATCGGTCACGATTCCAACCGGCGTCGAGCCGCCCGCGTCCACATCGACCACGATCACGTCGCCGACATGACGGTCCCGCATCAGCTGCGCCAGCTCCAGGGCGCTGGTCTCGCGTCGGCAAGTCACCACCGCACGCGTGCATAGGTCAGCGATCCGCATTTCGATCTCCTTTGACGACGAGGCCTACGCGGCGTCCTCCAGCGTCGTGCTGTACCTGCCCGCGCATGCCGCGCCGTTCAGGCGGGCGCGTCGCAGCAAGGCCTCCTGGCTTCGACGTGCATTCGCGGCCAGACCGTTCCAGGCCTGCAGGGACGGCTCCTGCAGCGCACGGCCGTAAGAGAAGCTCAGCAACCAGGGCTGCACGCCGGTGCGGTTGATGGCGTCGAGATTCGCGGTCGCTTCGACAGGCGTCTGCCCTCCGGACAGGAAGTTGATGCTCGGCACGGCGGCGGGCACGGCTCGACGCAGAACGCGGACCGTTTCTGCGGCGACCTGGGCCGGCGTCGCCTGCCGGCCGTGATCCTTGCCGGGGACCACCATGCTCGGCTTCAGAAGCATGAGCTCGAGCGCCACGCGGTGTCGGTGCAGGGCGTGGAAGACCTCGTGCAGCACGGCCTCGGTGACCTCCGCGCAGCGCGCCAGGCTGTGGTCGCCGTCGATCAGAACCTCGGGTTCGACGATCGGGACCACGCCTCGTTCCTGGCAGATCGCGGCGTAGCGCGCCAGCGCCTGCGCGTTCGCCTCGACCGCCAGTCGGCTCGGCAGGGTCCCGGAGACGTTGTAGACGGCTCGCCACTTCGCGAAGCGGGCGCCTTGCTCCTTGTAGCCGTCCAGGCGCTTCGCCAGACCGTCCAGGCCTTGCGTGATCTCGTCGCCCGGCGCCAGCGCGAGCGGTATCTTGCCGGCATCGACCTTGATGCCGGGGACGATTCCCTGGCGAGCCGCCAGCTGCGGCAGTGGCGTGCCGTCGACGGCCCGCTGGCCGAGTGTCTCCTCATACAGGATGACGCCGCTGATGAACTCGCCGAGCCCTGGCGCACCGAGGATCAGCTCGCGATAGGCGCGCCGGTTCTCTTCGGTCGACTCGACGCCGATGGCCTTGAAGCGCTTGGCGATCGTCGGGCCGCTCTCGTCGGCAGCGAGGATGCCCTTGCCTTGCCTGACCAGCGCATCGCACGTGACCTGCAATTCGTTCCTGCCGCCCATGGTATTTCTCCCTCGCAAGGGCCACAACGGCCTCCCTTCGTCAGCAGGGCGCCTGTGCCGGCTGACGTCGATCTGACCATGCCGATGCAGTGTCCACCTCACTGCTCACGGTTCCTTGACGCTTGTCAAGCGAACGCGTCCTTCACACCCTAAGCTGGCGCGAGGTTTCGCTCAGAAGACCTTCTTGCCGGAAGGAGATTCCATGCCCTCTCCGGCGCACGGCCCGGACGGCGAACCATCCGGCTGGCACGGTCAGCAAGGGCAGCAGCCCCAGGGTGTGAATCCGCCGAGCCGCCAGCATGCGAACGGAGTGGAGGCGAGAACGACGAGGCTGGTGAATTCAAAGCGCTCCAGCCGATGCCCCGGCGCACTGCACCGGTCCGCCAGCCTTTGCTCCCATCCCAGACGCGGTCACGGATGTCGTCGATGATCAGCACGCACGTGACGAGAGCTCCGGTCGGGAGGCCGATCCATACGCGACCGACCTCACTTTCACTTCGCGAACTGTGGCGGCATGTCTGGTGCCGACCAACGCAACGGCAGCGCCCCGGGTCGCAGGCAGCCTTCCAGCACGTCCAGGTGCAGCAGGCGCTGTGCTCCCGGCGAGGCATCGAGAGCTGGTCCTTCAAGTTCTATGGACGCCTCGGCCACCAAGTGCAACAGGGTGCCGTTGTCGAAGTCCACCACCAGCAATCCAGCCTTCGGCCATGCCGTCAGATTACCCAAGGTGTTGAAGAAGAAGTTTCCAACGTAGTCGGGCATCGTCAGGCGCAGCCCACGCGTGCCAGTTGCAACCCTGACGAAACCTGGCCGGCCGCCACGGTGCGAGACGTCAACCCCGTCGGCGCGCTCTACGCCCGTCTGTGGGGCATTGGCCGATGCGATGAAGAGCGTGTCTGCGTGGCGCAGCAAGGCGACCGCTCTCATGTTCAGCAGGGGCCCGAGCCGCTGCGTGGGCGCCGCGCCAGTCGGAGCCCGCGGCTCGGATCGGCGCGCGTGGATGTACTTGGGGCAATTGCCGAAGCTCTGCAGCACCTGCACTTCGAAACTGTCGTCGCGCAGCGTGCGCACCCGACCGTTGGCCCGATTGCGCCGGCGCGTGTGCGGCTCCAATCCCAACAACCCGACCGCCGCGCCTTCGACGAGCCAAGGCGCCACCGGGTCGTCGTCTGCAAGCCTCGCCCGCACGGAAAGCACGCGTGCGTCGGGGCTGGTGACGAATCCGGCCGGGCCATGCAGCATGGTCGCCCACGGCCGGCCTTGGTCATCCTGGGCCGCCAGCAGCACGGTGGGCAGCCTGCCGAACAGTTCACGGTGCTGATCGGGCATGTGGTCGCGAATCACTGAGCGGCCGATGGCCTCGAGCCGTTCACGCGTACCGGTGCGCGCCTGCAAGGCCTGCTCGCCCGCATGGAAGGCTGATGCGTCCACTCAAGCCGCCGCGGGCAAGGCTGAACGCTGCATGCCAACGAATCCGGGCAGGGCTTCGACGCGCTGCAGCCAGGCGCGAAGCTGCGGCCAGGGTTCGAGTGAGATACCACCTTCGGGCGCGTGTGCGGTGTAGGTGTACATCGCGATATCGGCGATGGTGGCGTGATCTGTCGCCAGCCAGGTTCGTCCGGACAAGTGGCCTTCCATCACACCGAAGAGTTGGCGCGCAATGACCGCGGATTGCGGGTTCTGCGGCCGCTGGAAGAGATTGGCAACCCGTGCCGCAGCCGGTCCCGAGGCCAGTGGCCCGGCGGCCACGCTCAGCCAGCGCTGCACCGCCGCCTGTGCACGCCCGTCTGCTGGCCACCAGTGCCGGCGTTCATCGTAGGTTGAGGCCAGATAAACCAGGATGGCGTTGCTGTCGGCAAGCGTAACGGTGCCGTCCTCAATCACAGGGACCTGGCCGAATGGGTTGAGGGCGAGGAAGGCTGGCGCCTTGTGTTCTCCGGCCGCCAGATCCACGTCGATCAACTCGCAGGGCAACTTGAGCAGCGACAGCATCAATTGCACGCGGTGGGCATGTCCCGAAAGGGCATAGCGATACAGGCGGATCGGGTTCGGCATGGCAGCTCCTCGGTCATCGAAGCACGCAGACTATGGCGTGCGCGCCGCGAAATGAAGCCGTGTCAAATGCAGTTGAGAATTGCATCCGGAGAAAGAGTTCCCATGGACCACCTACAACGCCTGCGCACCTTCGTGGCCGTGGCCGAGAGCGGCAGCTTTACGCGTGGCGCGCGCTCGCGCGACATTTCCGCCCCTGCAGCTACGCGGGCGATTGCCTCGCTCGAACGGCACCTGGGCGCGCTGCTGCTGCAGCGGACAACGCGTAGCTTGCGGCTGACCGAACAGGGCGAGGTCTTCCTCGCCGACTGCCGCCGCATCATTGCCGAGCTGGAGGCCGCGGAGGCCGCGGTGACGGGAGCTCGCCACGAACCACGGGGCACGCTGTCGATCACGACGCCGGCATTGTTCGGCAGTCGTCACATCGCACCGCTGCTGTTCGAGTTCCTCGACCGACACGCCCCGTTACAGGCGCGGGCGCTGTTCACCAATCGCCTGGTTCATCTGATCGACGAAGGCTTCGACGTGGCGGTTCGCATCGCCGTGCTGCCCGACTCCGGCATGACGGCCGTGCCGGTGGGCCGGATCCGTTCCGTCGTCGTGGCATCACCAGAGTATCTGCGGCGTCACGGAATGCCGCGCGAGCCCGCGGACCTCAAGCAGCACCGCGCGATCGGCTTCACGATCGAAGGCCAGGACCGCAGCGGCTGGAGCTTCGGGCGGTCTCGTGCGACCGTGGCGCCGCAGGAGCGTCTGGTCGTCAATGCCAACGACGTGAAGGTTGCCGCTGCGGTCGCGGGGCAAGGGCTTGCCCGCGCGCTGGCCTACCAGGTGACCGACGAGGTGCGCGACGGCCGCCTCTGCGTGGTGCTCGACGAGTATGAGCCGCCACCGGTTCCGGTTCATCTCGTCTACCCAGCCGGTCGTGGGGCAGCTGCCAAGGTCCGCGAGTTCGTGCCCTTCGCCGCTGAGCGCCTGCGAGCGCTCCCGGTTCTGCAGGGGCTCGGACTCGAAGCGCCACGACGGCGGCGGCGTTGAACCTGCCGTTCGCGTTGGCCCGCCAACCAGCCGACGTTCGCGTCGAAACGCCGCCAGTAGTGCTTCGCTGGTGGTATGTGCGGCGCCAGTGCTTGGATCATTTGGCGCCTCGCTGCGCTTCAGGCCGTAGCGCCGCCGTCGACCGGGAACACGCCCCCCGTCAGGTATGAGGCATCAGGCGAGCACAGGAACACCGCCATCGCCGCCACCTCCTGCGCTGAGCCGTAGCGCGCCATGGGGATACGGCCGATCATTCGCTCACGGAACACCTGCGGGCTGCCGGGGCTAAAGCCTTGTTCCAGCAACTGGCCCATGGGCGTGTCGATCGGCGCAGGACAGATCGCGTTGACCCGCACGCCCCGCGGTGCGAGTTCGGCTGCGGCGCTGCGCGTCATACCGACGACCGCGTGCTTGCTGACGGAGTAGGCCAGGAGACCGGGACTGGCCCGCAGCCCCGCGATCGAAGCCGTGTTGACGATCGACCCGCCGCCGCGGCTGATGAGCACAGGGGCCACGAGCTTCATGCCCATCCAAGTTGCCTTGACGTTGACGGCCATTACGCGATCGAACAATTCGTCAGGACACTCGGTGAACGGGCCGACCTGTCCCAGGATACCGGCGTTGTTGAAGAAGAAGTCGATGCCGCCGAAGGCAGCGACGGCCGCTTGGACGTAGTGCTCGACGTCGGCGCGGGATGTGACGTCAGCTGCCACCGCGAGCGCCTGGGCGCCGGACGCCACTAGGTTGTCGGCAGCCTGCTGGACTGCCGTGCCCGCCAAGTCGACCAGGACGACGCTTGCGCCTTCGGTGGCGAGCCGTTGCGATATGGCCAGCCCGATGCCGCTCGCAGCGCCGGTGACCACAGCGACCTTGCCGGAAGATCTCGTTGGCATGGAACGGCTCCCTTGGGCGTGGAATGAGGCGGCGAGATCGGGATAGCGCGTCTGACGCGTCGCTGGTTGCCCGTGTGGCCGGACAACTCTTCACCGAAAAGGCACTAGTGCGGCCAAGCTTTGTTGGCTCCACGGCACCGATATGGTCTACCTGGATAAAGCGGGTCTATCGATAGGCCAACGTACCGTCGTTTAAGTCTGCGACCGGAATTTCGATCCAAACCAGACACTTGTTCAGCTTATATCCGCTCCTGGCGTTCGCGCCGTTGAGGAGGCTTCTATGCTTTCGTGATGGCGTCTGCGACGACTTCTTTCAGATCGCCAACAGTCTTTTGCAGCTTGCCTTCCGCCTGCTTCTTGAGCCCCTTGGCCTGCTGCTCCTTGTTCCCCACCACCTTCCCGGCTTCTTCTTGGATCTTGCCGCCGAGGTCTTTGAGTTCGCCTTTAACCTGATCCTTGTTTGGGACAACTGCCATGATCATTCCTTAACGGTTAGTTGAAACGTCGTTCTGCGAACCGGCCGGTTCGCGCTCGCGACTCGTTCAGCAACAGAGTATCCGCAGTGCTCGCGGTCGTCTTGCTCTAGCGCAAGGCAACACCTTCATATTGGTAGGCCACCGGGCTTTATGCTCTCGCGTCGACGCTTGCTTGACGGAGTCCGCCTGAAGCGAAAGTGCGATCGGTGCGCTCGCCCGTCAACGCCGATGCAATGCCATCATTCCGGGACCTCCCGCAGCAGTCGTTCACCTCGCCCGGCGCGCGCGGCGACGGATGCACCTGTATCGAGCTGCGAGAGCTCGTGCGACAAGCGTTGGGACTCCTCCTGGTGGTCTGGAGCGAGCAGTTGCGGCGCTGTCCCGACGTGGGGGAACTGAGGCAGGTGCAGGGTCGCGCAGACGCCGCCGCCCGTCCGGGCTCGTAGCGTGAGGCGGCCATCCGACTGTCGCGCGAAGCCGTCGGCGGCAGCGAGCCCCATGCCCGCCCACGGATCATATGTCTTGGATGTGACGAAGGGCCGCTTGGCGCGCATCATGAATTCGTCTGGCATGCCGTGGCCAGAATCGCAGATCGACAGTGCGACCCCTTTGCTGCCGTCACTGACCGTCTCTGCCGTTGCCGTCAACTGCAGGCGGCCCCCGCTCGGCATCGCGTCGCGACCGTTGACGACCAGGGTCAGGAGTGCTTCTTCCAAGGCGCTCGCGTCCACATAGCACTGCAGGCAGTCATCGCCGATGTCTACGAACAACTCGATACCCACATCAAGCGTACTCCGCAGAGCGTTCGCCAGGTTGGAAAGGAACGAAGTCAGGCCAAGGGCCTCCGGGACGAGGGACTGGCGACCCGCATAGGCCAGCAACTGCCTACTCAGTCGATCGACTCGGCCGAGAGTGGGCGCCCAACGCAGGCGAAAGACATCGCCGCTCCCAACGTGCGCTGCGGTCTCGTCCTCCGGCGGGCGCATCTCGGTCCGACGCAAGTCCGCAAGGACGGCGGTCAATGCTCTGGCGGCGCCAGCGGCGAATTCGCGGTCTCCTGCGACTTGTCGAGGCAATGCGTCCATTCGGCCTTCTGGCTCACGCCCTTCGGAAGATGCTACGAAGGTCGGCCAGGCAGCCTGCCTCGAACATCGCGAGATGAGGGTAGCCGCACGTGGGGTTGCTCGCACAGCGACGCGATCACCGGTGGACACGAAGTCTGGAGTCCGGCGCATCGAGCAACTGACGTTCGAGCACCTGCATCACTCATCCACGTCGGCACTTCGTCCGATACCTGTTAGGTTCGTACAGGCAGGGGTGCCTACCTAAATTTAGGATGCGGCACGATGCCAGTTACTGTCTGTGCGCCAGCGCACACATGGGTGAACTTGCCTTTAGCGGCGTGCAGTGTCGGCCATGAGACGCGTAACTCCGTCGTACGTTCGATTGCCACCTCGACTCAGAGCGCGGTGTGCGACCGCGCCGAGTCTTCCCGGGCGACCTCGCGGTTACCTGCGCTGCGCGACGTTCCTGAAGAATCATGCAGTGGGACTTCTTCCTCGCCGTAACTGCGACATTTCGGATGCTGTTCAAAGCCTACATGCCGCTGGGGTCGTTGGTGACGATGTTCAGATGGGTCGCCGTATCGAGCCCTGGCTCGACCTTGACGCCGCCGTTGTCGCGGCAACTCATCGCGGCCGTGGCTATTTCGGCGCCGTGGTGAATGAAGCAGAAGCGGTTGAACGCCGTCAACTGCAGCAGATAGCCAGGCACGCTTAGGTAGGGCATCGGCATGGCCATGCCGGTCCAGTGGAAATGAACATAGGCACCGGGCTGCGGGATGTCGGGCCGACCGATCAGAAACACCGGGTGGTCGTCCATGGGCTGGCCGACCAGTTTCGCGCTCGATGGCTTTGCGTCGATCTTCCAGCCGGCGACGCAGTCAGCGCCGGCGGCGCTGCAGTTCGTATGCGTAGCCACCGGAAGGCTGTCCTTGGTGACGACGCCTGTGTACTGCACGTAGAGATAGCCGTCCAGGCTACCGTCAGACCCCTGGCGCGTCTGCTGGTGTCCGTCGATCTCATTGCCGAAGACGAAGATGAACGGGGGCTGGTGCTCACGCCAGGGATACATCTCCGCCGCCTGCACCGCCGCAGCGGAAGACAGTCCGAGCGCCGTACCGAACAGAAGCAGCGTTGTCTTGCGCATGATGGATTCCTTCCATGAGATCGGGCAACGATTAAACACCCGGACGCGACGCGACGACACCCCGGAACAAGTACGCGCGAATTCAATCGATGTGGCGGTCTGGATGGTGAGCCGCGGGTTGCTCGTCTACACACCCGCGACGTCGTCGCTTCAGGCGGTTGACGGACTTCACGCCGGGCGCCCGCCGCGCGCGGGGCGCCGCCGAGGCGACGCGACTGCTTGCGCGCGAAGGCCGCCAGGAGGCCTCACGGTGCTGCAAGCCACTTCATCCAGACTGCAAGACGATGCGTTGAGCCAAGCAGCGCATCAATCCGAAGGTAGTTCGGAGTGTGAAGGGAGCCAGGTGTAGGTGATTGCCTCAGGCGGTGACGGGGCTGTCGTACGGCGGTCAGTCACCAATGACATTAGATGGCCGGGTCCGGGTATTGACGACCGTCAGCTATCCGGTCGATCGCTGCGAACGGCAGGTTTCAGGCAAGACGATTGGAAGCGGGAGGGCCCGCAGTCGAGCCCAGAGCCGACCATTAGGGTGTGGCGAAGCGGACATTCAAGGAACGTGCATGCTGAGTCGTCAGAAGCACGACGCGCTCATCGCCGAGAGAATCTTTGAGTTCATCAAGCTGTCAAGGGCGGCCCGCAGAAACAGAGGGCTCTCAGCAGCCGAAACGGCGTCGTGGAGCGTTCAGCTCACTGAATCACCTCGTCGGCGAGCTGCAGCAGCGCCGGCGGGACCGTGATGCCGATCGCTTTGGCAGTCTTCAGATTGATGGCTAACTCGAACTGGGTAGGCTGCTGCACCGGCAAGTCGCCGGGTTTCGCACCCTTGAGTATCTTGTCGACGAAACCCGCGGCAGTGCGCCAATGCCAGGCATAGGAAGAGTTGTAGGACATCAACCCACCGGCGGCGACATAGTCGCGCGCGCCAAAGATGCCCGGCATCCGGTGCGCGATCGACAGCTCGGCGATGCGCGCCCGCTCGCGAATGAACATCGGGTCGCCCAGGACCAGCAACGGAGCGCCCTTGGCGCGCGCCACCGCGGCGTCGAGTTCCCTGACATGGGTGACCTCGATGCGCTCCAGCCGCAGCCTCAGCTCCCGAGCTTGGGCCGACAGCGTGTTGAAGAAGAAGTCATTGGCTGGATTAGCACGGTTCAGCAGCACGCCGATGGTCTTGGCTTGGGGCACTGCCAGTGACAGCAATTCGAGTTGCTTGGCCAGCAGCTCTTCGCCGGCTGCCGTAGTGCCTGTGAGGTTGCCGCCCGGCCGCCTCAGGCTGGCGATGAAGCCCGAGCCCAGCGCATCACCCGCGTTGATCATCACGATGGGAGTCGCAGGAGCGCCATCGCGAGCCGATCGAATCATGGTCGTGCCGCTCGCCAGGATCAGCGCGACCGGCAAGGCCCGCAGTTCGGCCGCCAGTTCACGCCCGCGCGTCGGACTGTCGCCGACGAGGCGCCTTTCGATGATCAGGTTGCGCCCCTCGACCCAGCCTAGCTCGCGCAGGGAACTACGAAGTTCCTCGTAGTACTGAGGGTTTGCGCTGTAGTCGAGGACGCCGATTCGGGCGCGCTTGGCAGCCGGCTGCCCCCAAGCGCGAGGCGCGGCGAGCAGTCCGACGAGCACGCATCTGCGGTCGATCACCGAATCACCTCCTCAGCGCGCATCAGCAGCGACCGTGGATTGTTGCGCCGAGCAATCGACACACGGGGCTGGGACAAGGGTCCCTGCCTTCTCGGCCCCCGGTGGCAGCGGCAAGCAGCGCGCATTCGGTCCTCCCGGGGGCTCATTGAAGCACTTTGCATCGCAAGCCTACAGCCAATCAGTGTCACAAGTGGGCAAGTGCGTGTAAGTCATCAGCGGCTGAGTGCTCCAGCTAACGGAAGGCTGTTGTTGTGGCCGCGGGTATAGAGCGTCGGCTTTGCTCATCGGACCGATGATCGGGAGCTGAGCATCGACGCGGTGGCTCCTGTCCGCGATCCATCGACGGGGGCTTGCCCACCACTAGCCGATCATTCCATCTCAATGCGCTTGGCACCGTCGCGGAATAGCGCTTCACCTTCCGGATCGAAGGGAAAGGTCGTGAAGAATTCAGCCAGGCTGTAGCGCGGCGCCGCCTTGCGGACGGCCGCGGCATGGGCGCGCGCCTGGTCGAGCGAGCCGGCAAGCGCCAGGCTGCAGGCGGCAATCGCGTGAATGTGCGGAAAGGCGTTGGGCCGGGCGGCTGCCTTGACGGCCCACCCGGCAGCTTCCTCGAACCGGCCAAGGCGCACCAGCGCCATGGCGCGCGTGGCGAGCATGCCGAAGAGCATCGGATCAAAAGGGCTAAGGTGACGTGAGACGTCAGACGCGGTGATCGCCGCTTGCGGATCGCCGACGATCGACCGGACGAAAGAGAGGTTGTAGTGGCCCAGCGCGAAGTTCGGGCTCAGGTCGATGGAGCGTTCCAGCTCGCTGACCGACTCGTCGGGGCGGCCTCTCAGCCACAGTGCACGGCCCATCGCCCAGTGCACCGAAGGGTCGCGGTCGTCGGCCATGATGCCCTGCACTGCGGCGTCGTATGCATTGTCGATCTCCGGCTCGCGCTCCTCCCAGTTCTGGAAAGCATCCTGGAAGTGCGTGAAGGAAAGACCGGCGTAGGCACGCGAGAAGGTCGGATCGAGCCGCACCGCGGCCTGGAAGAAATGCCGGGCCATGTCGTTGTCCGGCTTGCGAACCCGATACATGTGCCACAAGCCGCGGTGATACGCCTCCCACGCATCGAGCGAGTTCGGCGGCTTGAGAATGGCGCGGTTGCGCTCGATGGTCTCGATCTCGCTCGCGATGCAGGCGACGATCTGGTTGCCGATCTCGTCGAGGACGAGGAACGCGTCGTCCGCCTTGTGGTGGAAGTGCTCTGCCCAGACGATCCGGGCGCTGCGCGTCTCGGCGAGCTCGACGGTGACGGTGAGGCGCGCGTCCCGCATGCGCACGGATCCGCTGACGACGTAGTCGACGTTAAGAGTGCGGCCGGCGTCTTGCGCACCGATGTGCCGCTCATGCAAGGCGAAGACCGTCCCTTGAGCAATGACGAAGAGGCTGCGCAGCTTCGCGAGCCGCGTGATAATGTCGTGGGCGAGCGCATCGGCAGCGCCACCCCGGGCGAGAGGCTCGGTGGAGCGATCGATGAACGGCATGACGGCGATGGAACCTCGCCGCGGGACGGCTTCCGCGGCTTTGTCGCGGCCTTCGAACGTGGCAGCCGCCGCTGTTCTGCCTGATCGCCACGTATTGCGGATCGAAGCGCCATCGAGGCCTTCGGCTTCGAACAGCTTGACGGTTGCCGCGACGTGCTCCTCCCCCTCGCGAATGCGGCCGTGCCGGGCAAGCGCAGCGAGAAGCGTCTCGTGGACGCGCGGGTCGAATGGCGCGAGCTCGCGCCACTTGTCCAGGTACCGGAGGGTCTCGTCGCCGGAAGCGCTCTTCGCGAGCTGCTCCAGCAGCGCCGTGTGGCAAGCACGGAAGTGCCGGCGCTGGGCCGTGAGCCACCCGCTGAACACGGGGCTGCGGTCGATCTCGAGGCCCTCAAGGAAATCCCCCTCGAACAGCAGCTCGAGGCTTCGCTGAGGCTCTGGGCTCAGCGCCGAGACGCCTTCTTCGACGGCACGTGCGACCTCGATCGCGTCAACGAAGCAATCGGCGAGGTCGAGCCAGATCGTGTCCCCGCCGCTCATGACGCGCTGCCGCCCCTCGGCGTCGACAAGGGCCCTGATCTTGCTGAGGCACCAGCGCAACTCGCCGCGCGGATCGTTCGGCACATCCCACAGCAGCTCGCAAAGGTGGCTGCGCGAAACCGGGCGCGGCGCCAGTGCCAGATAGGCGAGGAGCGCGCGCGTCTTCCTCGACGCGGGCAGCGGGAGGGCAACACCGTCGCGGCGCACATGAAGGCGCCCGAGCATCTGCATCTGCAGGGAAGGGAGGCCGACCATTCGGGTGGACCGATCTGAATCCACGGGGATTTCCACGCTGGCTACCACTCGCGCGACAAAAGATCTTGACTCGAACTGCCCGGAAAGAATGGAGAAGGAGTGATGAACACTACGGTGCGGGTGCAGACCCGAAATCATCTCACTATCGCGCTCGCCGCAGGCGCGGTATTCGCGTTGGGGCTCGGCCTGCGCCAGTCGCAGACGCTCTTCATCAGCTCGCTCAACTCGCATACCGGCGTCGGGTACGCCACGATCAGCCTCGCTTTTGGTATCGCCCAGCTCATGTATGGCGTTGCGCAGCCGGTGGCCGGTGCGGTCGCGGACCGCTGGGGGCCGCGCCGGGTGATGATCGCTGGTGCGGCCCTTCTTGCGTGCGCGAACGTGGCGACGCCGTTCTCCAGCAATGCCATCGTTCTCACGCTGCTGATCGGTGTCGGGGCGGCGGCCGGCGCCGGGGCGCTCGGCCCGGCGATGCTTATCTCGGCAGCCAACTGCTGGATCCCCGCGGCGAAACGCTCGGTGTTCGCGGGCATCATCAACGCCGGCGGTTCGTTCGGCCAGTTCACGCTCATTCCTCTCGCCCAGCTGCTCCTGGGCGTCGCGGGTTGGCAACCTGCTATGGTCATTCTCGGCGTGGCCGGGCTCGCCGCCGTGCCGCTGGTGATGGTGTTCACGACAGGCGCATCGGCGCCCTCGGCCCCGGGCGCCTCCGGTGAGGGCACGCTGGGCGTCGCGTTGCGCGAGGCGGTTCGCGATCGGAGCTTCCTCTTGCTCTGTGCGGGGTTCTTCACCTGCGGATTCCACGTCGCTTTCATTGCGACCCACCTTCCCGGAATGGTGGCGCTGTGCGGGCTTCCCGCCTCGGTCAGCGGCTGGTCGCTGTCCGTCATCGGCCTGTTCAACATCCTGGGGAGCCTTTCGGTCGGCAAGGCCATCCAGATGATCTCCATGAAACACGCGCTTGCCGCGATCTACCTCGCGCGGGCGATGCTGATCCTCGCATTCTTCCTAACCGCAAAGACGTCTCTTGTCTTCTTGCTGTTCGCCGCCGGAATCGGGCTTACGTACCTCTCCACCGTCCCTCCGACCATCGGCCTCGTTGCGAAGCTGCGTGGTGCGCGCTTCCTTGCGACGCTCTCGGGGATGGTCATGCTGTCGCATCAGATCGGCGGATTCCTCGGCGCGTGGCTCGGTGGCAAAGCGTTCGAGGCGAACCGGAACTATGACTGGATGTGGCTGGCGGACATCGCGCTGTGTCTGTTTGCCGCATTCGTTCACTTGCCGATCCGCGAAGCGAGCCCCGTGCATGTGGCCGCGCCCGTCAGACTGATTCAGACAACCTGAGGAGACTGCAAATGCCGGCAGCGAGTATGCGGGAGCCTGAACCCTTCTTTCGCGAGACGGGGACCGGTCCCGGGGTCGTGTGCCTCCATTCGAACGCGAGCACTTCGGGCCAATGGCGCGGCCTAACGGATCTTCTTGCGCTGAAGTTCCGCGTTTTCGCTCCCGATTCTTATGACTCCGGCGAGAGCCCGCAGTGGCCTTCGGATCGCGTCATCCTCCTTCGCGACGAAGTCGCGCTCATCGA
>Ga0207683_10001464_pt1 | contig 21278 bp, 16 predicted proteins | sample KBSM73metaG_FD_184333 | JGI IMG/M metagenome (GOLD analysis project Ga0207683, IMG submission 184333) | Miscanthus rhizosphere microbial communities from Kellogg Biological Station, Michigan, USA - KBS M7-3 metaG (SPAdes) (version 2) | ecosystem: Host-associated > Plants > Roots > Rhizosphere >... | reverse complement strand
ACCGAACGTCATCGCCGGTCCCAGGTTGATGCCGCCCGACGGATAGAAGCCGCCCATGACGCTGGCCATGTCGGTACCCACGGCGTAGAGACCGGCGATCGGTCGACCGTCACGGTCCATCACCTGCGCCGAGCCGTTGGTCTTGAGTCCGGCGAAGGTGCCGAAACTGCCCGGCAACACTTTCACCGCGTAGAACGGTCCGTGCTCGATGGGCGCGACGCACGGGTTCGGCTGGTGCAAGGGATCGCCTTGCTTGCGGTTATAGGGGGTCGACCCACGTCCGAAGGCCGGGTCCTCGCCTTTTCGGGCTTGTTCGTTGTAGCCCTCGATGGTCTCGGCCAGCGCGGGGGCAATGCCGCACGCGCGAGCCAGAGCCTTGATGGAATCTCCTCGCCTGAGATATCCGCTGCGGAGATGGGGACCGAGCGGAAGCGGGAAAGGCTTCGCGAAACCGAGGCCGTAGCGACGCTGAAAGCGGTGATCGCACACGAGCCAGGAGGCAACCTCCTGACCCTCCGGCACCGCGGCCACCATCGCGGCCGTGTAGTCGTAGTAGCCGTCTGCTTCATTGACGAAGCGGCGCCCGTTGGCGAGCACCCCGATCACGCCGGGCTTGGCCCGGTCGATGATGTGCGGAAAATGGCCGTGGCTGCCATCGGAATAGACAACCTTGGACACGGGCGCCCATGCGACGGGTGACGCGAGGTCGGTCGCGAGATAGCCACCTGCCGATTCGCCCAGGCTGATGCCATCGCCCGAACAGCTTGCAGGCGGCAGCGCCAGATGCTCCATGCCGGTGGGCGTGCGTGGAAAAAGTGCCTGGCGTCGACGCACGTCGTTCGGAAAGCCGCCGGCGGCGAGGACCACGCCCTTGGCGGCGCGAATTTCGATCTCGCCTTGCGCGGTCGCCGCGACGGCGCCACGCACCACGCCGTTCTCCAGGATCAATCGCCTGGCGGGCGCGAATTCGATCAGCACGACTCCCAGTTGCTCCGCGGACTTCGCGAGGCGCGCAATCAGCGCAACGCCATTGACCAGTTGCATCGCGCGGTGGTGAATTGCCAGGTCCAGCAGATGGCGAGCAAAGCGCCTGCTTACATGGAGCAGCGAATTGAGTGACCGGGTCATGGTGAGAAATGCGGCGAGGTCGGCGCCGGCCATGATCGGCATTCCCATGAACGAAGTTTCGCGCATGGTTTTGCGCAGGCGCCGCAGCAGCGGGCCGACTTCCCGGCCATCGTAAGGTGCGGCAATCACCTGGTGTCCCTGAGTGGCGGCGCCGGCCACTCGGCCATGAACATCGGGAATCGCGTTCCCGTCGACGAACTGCAGCGCGGTATGCGTTTCGAAAAAGGCAACCATGTGCGGCGCGTTGTCGAGGAATGCATCGATGCGCGACGCGTCGTAGCGTTCGCCCAACTCATTTCTGAGATACGTTCGCGGCTGCTGCGGATCTTCGTGGATGCCCGCGCGCTGCGCGAGCGGATTGCCCGGCACCCACATCCATCCGCCCGACCACGCGGTCGCGCCGCCGAACACCGGATCTTTCTCCACCACGACGACCTTGAGGCCATGCCACGCGGCAGTGACGGCGGCGGCCAAGCCGGAGGCACCCGAACCGACGACCAGCAGATCGCAGTTCATCGGGTTGTGCAGCGCGCCGCCCATGCTAGCGCAGTGCTGGAATAGCGCCCGCGAATGCGCTGATGACGACGGCGTTGGCGATATCGATCAGAAAGGCCCCGACGACCGCCACGATGATGAAGGCTTGCGGCGCATAGCCATAGCGTTCGCACACCGCCTGCATGTTGGCAATGGCTGTCGGCGTCGCGCCCAGCCCGAAACCACATTGTCCGGCGACCAGTGCCGCCGCCTCGTAATTCGAGCCCATCGCACGGAAGGTGATGAAGGTCGTGAAGAGCGCCACCCCGAGCGCCTGCAACACGAGGATCACAATCATTGGCAGCGCAAGCGCCGCCAGTTCCCACAGTCTCAGGCTCATCAACGCCATGGCAAGAAACAGCGACAGCGAAACCGTTCCGGCGAACGACAATGCCTCGCCATCGATCTCGTGCAGGTTTGCAAGTGCGAGGCCATTGCGCAGCAGAGCGCCTACGAACAGCACCCAGACAAATGCGGGCAGCGTAAAGGTCGGATTCTCGACGACCCGTGCAAGTGCCGCGCCGAGCGAGACGGTCGCGGCGATCAGGAGGATCGTCACGGTAAGTCGCTGCGGCGTGAAAGGGCCCGAGGATGTGGCGGCGTCGTGCGCAAGCGCCTCGTTCTCGGTCGTGCCGAGCGGCGCACCCCGCGCCTTCAGCTTCTCGATCAGCCGGTGCGCAACGGGTCCGCCGACGAGGCCACCCATCACAAGGCCGAACGTCGCGGCGGCGAGCGCGATTCCGGGTGCCGCCGCCACGCCAAAGGTTTCCGCGAACTTCTGACCCCACGCCGCACCTGTGCCGTGGCCGCCCGCCATCGACACCGAGCCCGCGATCAGGCCGATCACCGGATCCGTGCCTAACGCCCAGGCCGTGCCGATTCCGATGACGTTCTGCATCACCAGCATCCCGACTACGCAGGCGGTGAAGATCACCAAACTCTTGCCGCCGCGCGCCAGCATCCGCGCATCGGCGCCCAGGCCAATGGTGGCGAAGAACGCGAGCATGAGTCCTGGCTGTAGAGAGGTATCGAAGCGTATGTGCACGCCGCCGGCGTGCAGCAGGCTGGCCAGAAGCGCGGCCACCAGGCCTCCGGTCACGGGCTCGGGAATCGAGTATTTGCGCAGGAACGCGATGTGCTCGATCAGCCAACGTCCGACGACCAGCACCAGCGCTGCGATAGCCAGCGTAGCCGAGATGCTGAATTGCCAATCCACGGTGGCGCCGGCTTCGGGGAGAGTCTTCCGCTATCGCGCGATGCGGGACGCAATGGTAGGAAGACGGCCCCGCCACAACGGGTGGTCCGAATGAGAGCGCGGGCGCAACAGTGGATGGCGAGGCCCCCTATTGCTCGGCCTCGCGTCGAATACCGCGCGTTCGAGACGAGCCCGCGAACGCGCGGTCAGGCGACAAATCGTGCCGCCTCGGATCACCCGGGAAAGAAATCCACGATGCCTGTCTCGAGGTCGTACATCGCACCGGCGATCTTGATCGCGCCCTTCGACTCCATTTCCGCGAGGACGGGACTACCCTTGCGGATGTCGCCGATCGTGATTTCCACATTCTTGCGTGCGACCGCATTGACGAACGCGTAGTTCTTTGACGTCCTGTCGCCGCTATACGTCGTTGCGGTGACCGCGGGCTTTATCTTGGCCAGCAGCCCCGTAAGGTTGCCGAGCTCGGCATTGTCGATAGCCCCCTTGATCGCGCCGCATCCGGTATGGCCCATGACCAGGACAACCTTGGCCCCCGACAGCTTGCACGCGAACTCCATGCTGCCGAGAATGTCCTCATTCTCGACATTGCCCGCCACGCGGCTGTTGAAGATGTCGCCGATCCTCAAGTCCATGATGGTTTCGGCCGACGCTCGCGAGTCGATGCAGGTCAGCAACATGGCCGCCGGGTATTGACCCTTGGCACTCGCGCGCTGCTGGGCCAGGTAATCGTGATCTTCCGGTTGCCCGGTATGGAAGCGCTTGTTGCCTTTTTTCATCAGCGCCAGGACGTCGTCCGGCGTCAGCTTGTCGCGCTGCGCCTTGGTCAATGCGTCAGCGTAGGCAATCCCGCTGAGCGATGCGCTGCCCACGAAGGTCATGGCGGCGAATGCGCCTGAAGCCTGCAGAAAGCTGCGACGACCTGAATGAATGAGGTGCTGGCAGGCCTTGTGTTGCTCGGACATGAACGGGCTCCCTGGATCGGCGGTCGAAAGGCTCGATATTAGCCATTCCGTGCACTTGGGTAAATCACCGCAACGACGCTGTGCATCGAAACAGGCGCCGAGCCCGACTTCTCACGAACCCTGCAGAACCATTCGCGGCAGGTCCCCGCACGCGCGCGGCACTCCACCTGGCGCCGCGCACGCGGTTCCGGTTCAGTAGGCCTTGGACCAACCGTCATCCCGCGCGATCAGCTTATCGAACAGCGCGAACAGTTGCTTTTGCTCGGCGCGCGTGAGCGTCCCGAGCATCGCCTTCTCCCGCGCCTGCAAGAGCGGCAGGATCGTCTCGAAGATCCTGCGCCCGGCAGGGGTCACTTCGAGCAGGGCCGAACGGCTGTCGTCAGGATCCGGGCGGCGCTTCAGGCAAGCCTTTTTCTCCAGGCGCGCAATCGCACGACTGATCGTATTCTTGCCGATGCCGGTCATGCCGCAGACGTCGGTCGCCGACAGGTTGTCCATATGCGAGACGCAGAACAGCGTCGCGAACATCGGGCGGTGTATGCCGTATTCCTTTTCGGCGACCTTGTACACCGGACCGCTGAAGACATTCGACAGGTAGCCGATCCGGTAGCCGGCGCCCAGCGCCTTGCTGCGCAATATCGTTTGCAGTTCATTCATGCGCGGCATTCTTTCATGGCTTGGCTCAGGTTGCATTGCAGCATCCGCATTTCGATGTGCGTTTGACGGCGGGTTGCGAACGGGAATAGGATAGTCCCAAATGAGACTATATTAGCGCGACCCGTCCCACGCAAAGGGCGGTCGAGGCGAGGAGGAAAGGCCGTGAACAAGCTCATCATCGAGGCGCGCGTCAACGAGTACATGATGCGCGGCCCCAACCCGAACGTTCCCTACGCGCCCGCCGAGATCGCCGACAACGCGCGTCGCTGCCGTGAAGCCGGCGCGTCGATCGTTCACTTCCATGCCCGCAAGCCGGACGGAAGCCCGGAGCATGCCTATGAGGCCTACCGCGACACCGTCAACGCGATTCGCGGCGTCAGCGACATCCTCATCCACCCGACACTCGGTTACGTCACGCTGAATGCGCCCGCCGAGGAGCGTCTCGCCCACGTGCGACGAATGGTCGAGCAAGGCTGCCCGCCGGACATCGCGCCGATGGACATGGGTTCCACGAATGTCAGCGTGCTGCGCGATGGCCAATACATTCCGGAGCTCGAGGAACGGATCTACCAGAACAGCACGGCCACCCTGCACTATTTCGCGGACCATATCCGCGCATGGCGCCTGAAGCCGTACCTTCAGGTCTGGAACGTATCGTTCATGCGTGAGACTGCGCAGTTTGCGCGGCTCGGATGGGTCGAGCAGCCGGTCTTCGTGGAGTTCGTCTGCACGGACAATCACTGCATCGGCGGCCATCCCGGAACGCCCAAGGGCCTGCAGGCGCTGATCGACTTCCTGCCCGAGGATGTCCGGGTCGAATGGACGGTCTGCAATTACGGCGGCAACCTGCTCCCGCTTTGTGGTCAGGCCATCACCCAGGGCGGCCACATTTCGATCGGGCTCGGCGATTACCAGTATCCCGAGCTGGGCACCCCGACCAACGCCGACCTGATCGCCAGGGTCGTCGAGGTGGCGCACGCCTGCGGTCGTGAGATCGCGACACCGCAGGAGGCGAAGCAGATTCTCGGTATCCACTGATAGCGTCATTTCCGGTCGCGCGACCGCTCATGCTGGATCCACCAGGGAGAAAATCGATGACCACACGTCGCACTCTTTTGAAAGCAACCGGCGGCGCGATCGCCACCGCTGCCACCGCGCCCTTTTTCGCACGTACTGCTTTCGCGCAGACCACCAAGCTGCGGATGCAGACGTTTCTCGGCCCCGGCACCCCGGTGACCACGGGTTTCGAGCAATTCGCAGCCGACGTCAAGGTCCGGACCAACGGCGCGGTCGACATCGTGACCCTGCCCCTTGGCGCGGTCGTTCCGGCCAACGACACCGTTGAGGCGGTTCGAACGGGCACGCTGGACGGCCACTATTCCTCGCCCCCCTACTTTGCCGGCAAGGATCCCGGATTCGCGGTTCTCGGCGACACGCTCTCCCTGTATCCCGATCCCGTCGTCCGCGATCGCTGGTTCACGGAGGGCGGAGGACTTGCGCTCGCGCGCGAGCTCTATGCGCACTACGGGCTCTTCTATGTCGGACCTGTGTACTGGCCGCCGGAATGGATGCCGATGCGCAAGCAGATCAACCGGCTGGACGACTTCAAGGGCGTGAAGCTCCGGATGCCCGAAGGCCTGGCCGGCGATCTCATGAAGCGGGTGGGTGCAAGCATCGTGACGCTGCCGTTTCCCGAAGTGGCCAATGCGCTCCAGACCGGTGTGCTCGACGGTGCGGACATGGCAGGCATGTCGATCAACCTCGGCACCGGTATCCACACGACCGCCAAGTTCGCGGTATTCGCGCGTCACTCGATGCCCACGACCGAGGTTTCGGTCTCGGAGGCGCGCTGGAAAACGATCTCCCCGGAAAACCAGAAGAAGTTCATCGACGCCGTCTCGGACTTCAGCGAAAAGCAGCGCAAGGTCTTCACCAGCGATGAAACCGTGGCGGTGGAAAAGGCGAAGGAGGCGGGCGTGGTCATGACCCAGTTGCCGCTCGAGGACCAGGTCCGGTTTCGCGCCCTGGCGGTGGTCGTGTTCGAAGACTGGGGCAAGAAGAACGCCATCACCGCAAAGCTGGTCGAGTCGCACCGCGCATTCATGAAGAAGAACAACCTCATCTGATGCGGCTCCCGGCGTCCCCGAACCCGGTCCTGCCCGCGAGACGAAGCGAGGGTCGACCATGAGATCCGCCCTTCACTCGTTCATCGACAGGACCGGGAATGCCTTGTCGTATTTCTTCGCCGTCGTCGTCGTGATCACCACGTACGAAGTGGTCATGCGGTACGTCTTCACTGCGCCGACGTCATGGGTCCATGAACTCTCGGTGGCCCTTTGCGCGGTCGCGTTCGCCTTTGGAGGACCGTACGCCGCGGGCAGGGATGCGCACCTGCGAATCTCGGCGGTCTACGATCGCGCGGGACCGAAGCTGCGGATGCTCTGCACGGTCCTGTCGGTAGTCTCCGGCGTGATCTACCTGGGTGGGCTGCTTTACGCCTTCACCGTTCGGGCGATCGAAACGGGATGGAAGTTCGAAGGCGGCCAGTGGTCGCCCGAGCGCACCGGCCGGGCGTGGGACGTTCCGATTCCGCCGTTCATGAATGCCGCGATCGCCATCTGCTGCCTCGCGTTCGTGGTGCTGCTCTTCACGCGACTCGGCGCCGAAGGAAAGCAGAAATGAATCGACGGCGAGGATAGTTCTCGATGGAAATCGGAACCATCTCGCTGTTGATCGTCGCCGTCATGCTCGGTTTGCTGATCGTCGGCGTGCCGTTCGCCTTTGCGGCCGGCGCCGTAGCGACGGTGACGGCCCTGGTGCAGTTCGGCCCGGGCGGCCTCTCGCTGCTCGCCGCCCGGACCTACGAGCTCCTGAACGGGTACACGCTGGTTGCCGTGCCGATGTTCGTGCTGATGGCAGCGCTCCTCGAGGGCTCCAACATCGCGCGCGATCTCTTCTCCGCCTTTCGCGTCTGGGCCGGCCGGCTGCCCGGCGGAGTCGGCGTGATGACGATGGTGGTCAGCGTCATTCTGGCGTCGACCACGGGCATCATCGGCGGGGAGATCGTGCTGCTGGGACTGATCGCGCTGCCGCAGATGCTGCGCCTCGGCTACGACAAGAAGATCGCGATCGGGACGATTTGCGCCGGGGGATCGCTCGGCACCATGATCCCCCCCAGCATCATCCTCATCTTTTTCGGCCTCACGGCCAACATCTCGATCGCGCACCTGTTCCTCGCCTCGGTGATCCCGGGACTGCTGCTCGCAGGCGTGTACATGGCCTACATCGTGTTGCGCTGCTGGCTCAATCCCGGTCTTGCGTCCGTCGCGCCGCCGGAGGAGCGCGACATGACCGTGCTGCAAAAGCTTGCTCTGCTGAAGGGCGTCGCCCTTCCTGTCGGCGTCGCCGCCGTGATGCTGGGCAGCATCTACATGGGCATTGCATCGATCACCGAGTCCGCAGCGCTCGGCGTCGTCGGCATCCTGATCGCCACCGCCGTGCGCGGCGAGCTTTCGTGGAAGCTCGTCCTTTCGGCGTTGAGACAGACGATGCTGAGCTGCGGCGTGGTCATATGGCTGGTGTTCGGAACGAATGGCCTCGTCGGTGTCTACAACGCCATCGGCGGCATCCAGTTCCTGCAAAGCGAGTTCGTGGGATTCAATCTCGGTATGGCGGGCACCCTCACGGTGATGGTGGGCGTCTTCATCGTGCTGGGCGCCTTCATCGACTGGATCGGGATCATGTTCCTGACCATTCCCATTTTTCTTCCCATTATCAAGAGCATGGGGCTCGATCCCATCTGGTTCGGCATCGTGTTCAACGTCAGCATGCAGATCGCCTATCTCTCGCCGCCCTTCGCGCCCGCGGCGTTCTATCTCAAGGGTGTTGCGCCCCCTGAAATAACGATCGAGGAGATCTTCGGCGCGATGTGGCCCTTCATCGGGCTGCAGATCCTCGTGCTCGGTTTCATCGTGGCGTTCCCAGCGATTTCGCTGTGGCTGCCACGCCTGATGTATCACTAGTCTTTGCAAAAGGACTGCGCTTCACGATGGATCGCCCCCTGATCGTCGAAGTTGCCATCAACGGACCAGTCCTGAAGGACAGAAATCCGCACGTGCCGCTTTCGTCCGACGAGATGGCAGCCTCGGCCGAGGCGTGCCTTGCCGCCGGCGCCACGATCGTCCATGCGCATGCGGGCGTTCCCTTCGTCGGCAAGGTCGAGCGACATGCGAGCCAGCCCTATATCGATGCGTTCGGGCCGGTTCTTCGGCGCCATCCCCGCGCGATTCTCTACCCGACACTGCCGGCCGGTCCCTACCTGCCGATCGCCGAACGCTTCGCGCATATGGCCGAGTTGGCCGACGCCGGAATTCTTCGCATGGCCGCCATCGATCCCGGCACCATGAACTGGGGCTCCTTTTCGCCGGATGGCAGCGGCGACGAGGACGTGATCTACCAGAACACGTTTGCCGACATTCGTTATGCCTTCGACTTCTGCACCCGGCGGCGGCTCGGCTGCACGATGTCGATCTTCGAGCCCGGATTCCTGCAGATCGTGCTCGCGCATGCGCGACACGGCACACTGCCGCCCGGCTCGGTGGTCAAGCTCGAGTTTTCCGGCGGGCACCTCGTGTTCGGGCTGGCCGCCAATGCGGCGGGCCTCGATGCGTACCTGTCGATGCTGGATGGAACGCTCCTGCCGTGGGTGGTGAATTATCGCGACGGTGATTTCAGCGATGGCTTCGGCCGCGTCGTATTGGAACGAGGCGGTCATGTCCGCGTCGGCATCGAGGACTACGGCGGTCCGGGCCAGCCGAGCAACGAAGATCTCGTCGCCGGAATCGTCGAGCTCGGGCGATCCCTGGGACGGCGCCCGGCGACAGCGGAGGAAACGGTTGCGATCCTCCGGCTCCCCTGAACCACGCGGCAGCGCGGCGGCGTCCCCGGCCGTCGCGTCGCTGTCGGCGACGGAGCTCCGCGCGCTGCACCGAACCATGGTGCGCATCCGCCGGTTCGACGAGCGCACGATCGAGCTTTTCCTGGCCGGTGCGGTCAAGGGCACCGCGCACAGTTGCGTCGGACAGGAAGCGGTCGCTGCGGGCGCGTGCGCGCATCTCGCGCTGGCGGATTTCGTGGTCAGCCACCACCGTGGACACGGCCACTGCATCGCCAAGGGCGCCGACGTGCAAAGGATGATGGCCGAGCTGATGGCGCGAAGTACCGGTTACTGCGGAGGTCTCGGCGGCTCCATGCATATCGCTGCCCTGGATCTCAATATTCTCGGGGCCAACGGTGTGGTTGGCGCGGGAATCGGTATCGGCACGGGTGCAGCGCTTGCGGCGAAGCTCCGTGGCAAGCACGAGGTTGGGGTCGCGTTCTTTGGCGACGGGGCCGCCAACGAGGGCATTTTTCACGAAGCGCTGAACCTGGCGTCGCTCTGGAAGCTGCCGATCGTCTACCTGTGCGAGAACAATCGCTATGGTCTCTCCACCGGGATGCACGAGTCGACGGCGATCCCGAGCATCTCGATGCGCGCGGCGTCGTATTCCATGCCCGGCATCACGATCGACGGCAACGACGTCGTGGCCGTGTACAACGCGATGAGCGAGGCGGTCGCGCGCGCCCGCGCGGGCGAGGGACGGACCCTGATCGAGGCGATGACCTATCGGTGGGGCGATCACAGCATGCGGGCGAACCTTCCCCGTTATCGCCAGGAAGAAGAGGAGCTTCGCTGGCGCGACAAGGATCCCATTCGCCGTCTCGAAACATTGCTGATGGCGGACCATGGCGGCTCTGCCGAGGAATTCGCCGCAGTGACGCAAGCTGCGGATGTCGAGATCGAAGGTGCCATCCAGTTTGCGCAAGCAAGCCCTGAACCTCGCTTCGAGGACCTCGCGGCCGCAGTCTGCGCACCGCACGCAACCGTCGCGGAACCTAGCGTCGGCGGTCCGCGCGAGCTGACCATGGTCGAGGCAATCAACGAAGCGATCGCCCAGGAGATGGAGCGCGACGAGCGCGTGCTCGTGATAGGCGAGGACATCGGCAAGATCGGCGGCATCTTCGGCGCCACCCGCGGCCTTCTCGATCGCTTCGGTCCCGAACGCGTGCGCGACTCGCCGATCTCCGAAAGCGCGATTGCGCTCTCCGCGGTAGGCGCCGCGATCTCGGGATTGCGCCCGGTGGTCGAAGTCCAGATCTTCGACTTCGTGACGCTCATGATGGATGCGATCGTCAATCAGGCTGCCAAATTCCGCTACATGCTGGGAGGCAAGCCCACGGTACCGCTGGTCGTGCGCGGACCCCAGGGAGGCGGCATTCGCCTGGCCGCGCAGCACTCCCAAAGCCTGGAGGCCTGGTTCGCGCACGTGCCCGGGCTGGTGGTGCTAGCCCCCTCCAATGCCTACGACGCGAAGGGCTTGCTGACGGCCGCGATTCGCGACGACAACCCGGTGGTGTTTCTCGAGCACAAGATGCTCTATCTCGGCGCGAAAAGCGCCGTGCCCGAGGCGCCGTATGCCATTCCGATCGGCAAGGCCGCCATCCGCCGGGACGGCAGCGACGTCACGCTCGTGGCAACCCTGGCCATGGTCGATCCCGCGCTTGCAGCGGCCCGGGTGCTCGAGCGCGAAGGCATCGAAGTCGAGGTGATCGATCCGCGTACCCTCCGCCCCCTGGACGAGACGACGATTCTCCGTTCGGTGCGAAAGACCAGCCGGCTCGTCATCGTCCATGAGGGGTGGAAGACGGGCGGATTCGGAGCGGAGGTCTCCGCCATGGTCGCGGAGCAGGCGATCGATTGGCTCGATGCGCCGATCGTCCGGATTTGCGCCCCCGACATGCCGATGCCTTACAACGACAAGCTCGAGAAGGCGATGATCCCGTCGCAACGGCAGATGGTGGATGCGATACGCGCGCTCGTTCGCCGTGACCAGGTGCACCCATGAAGACCACGACACGACTGTTTTCGCGGCAGACGCAGGTGCTCGGCACCTGGTCTCAGTTGAGCGCGCCGGATGCGATCGATATTCTCGCGGCGGCCGGGTTCGACTTCACCATCGTCGACGCCGAGCACGGATCGTTCGGCATGGAGGCGATCGAGAACCTGGTGCGGGCATGCGATGCGGGAGGCGTGGTCCCGCTTGTGCGCGTTCCATCGCTCGACCAGGCACAGATCACGCGCGCCTTCGATGCGGGCGCACACGCGGTCGTCGTCCCGGGCGTGAGCTCCGTGGCGGAAGCCCGACGCGCGGTCGAAGCCGGGCGTTTCGCGCCTCACGGATCCCGGGGCGCGTGTCCGTGCGTGCGGGCCGGCGGGCACTGGGTCGATGATTGGCGCGCGTACGCGGAGGCGTCCGAACGCGACACCGGCATTGTCGTGCTGGCCGAGACCCCGGGTGCCCTCGCCGACATTGAAGGCATTTGCGCGGTGGACCGCATTCGGGCGCTCATGATCGGCCCGTTCGATCTGTCGGTGGCCCTTGGTCTTCAGGGCGACAGTCGCCACCCCGATGTGGTCGCGGCGATCCGGCGGATGGTCGCGGCTGCCGGTCGGCGGGCCTTGCCGGTGATCCTTCCCATCTTCGCTCCGGACCTGGCCGAGACGCGGCGGCAGATCGAGTCCTGGCAGGCGGACGGCGTGCGCATGTTCACCGTAGGGACCGACAAGATACTGCTGCACAGCCAAGCGCGCCGCTTCGTGGACGCGCTTCGAACCTAGTGGGCTGCACCAGCCCACCTGGTCCATGAACGCCACCGCGTCGCCCAGCGCGACCTTCGCTAGGCCGCCAGCGCTTCCTCGATCTGCTCGTGGGCCGAAGCGATGGCATTGCGCTCCGCGTCCGCACCCATTGCGAGGCCTTCCGCGTACACGAACTGCACGTCGGTAAGGCCGAGAAAGGCGAACACTGTTTTCAAGTACGGCACCTGCGTGTCGGCCGGCGTGTTGCGATACTGACCACCGCGCGTAAGCGCTACGTAGACCTTCTTGCCCTTGAGCAAACCTTCCGGCCCCTTCTCGGAGTAGCGGAAGGTGACACCCGCACGCGAGATCGCGTCGATCCAGTTCTTCAACGCCGCGGGCACGCCGAAGTTGTACATCGGCACGCCCAGCACGACGACATCCGCCGCCTGCAACTCCGCGATCAAGGCGTCGTCCTGCGCCACTCTCGCCGCCTGCTCCGGCGTGCGCTGCTCGGCGGGCGTGAACAACGCGGTCAGCGCCGCCTCGTCGAGAACCGGATGTGGCGCATCGTTGAAATCGCGTACCGTCAGCTTTGAATCCGGGGCCTGTTGGCGCAGGCGGTCGACAAGACGCGTCGCCAGGCGCGTCGATTGGGAAGCGTCGCGACGGGCGCTCGAATTGACTTGCAGGATGTTCATGTTTCGCTCCATCGGTTCGGGTGAGTGACGGGGATAATGTATTTGTTGCTCCAATGATCCGGAAGCCATCAAAATGGATATCATTGTTCCATGGCAGCAATAATTGCCCTACCCGCTCTGCCGCCCTTCACGTCAAGCATCCGCCGGAAGATCACTGCAATGGACCTCCAGCCGAACGATCTCCTCCTGTTTGCACGCGTAGTGGACGAAGGCAGCTTCTCGCGCGCCGCGGCGCGCATGAGCTTGCCCAAGTCCACCGTCTCGCGCCGCATCGCCGCTCTCGAACTGCAACTTGGCGAGCGGCTTTTGCTTCGCACCACACGGAAGCTCACCGTCACGGACTTCGGCCTTGCCGTGCTGGAGCATGCACATCATGTCGTCGAGGACGTTGCGGCGGCGGCCTCGCTAGCTGACAACCGGCAGATCGAACCCAGCGGCCGGCTTCGCGTGACGATGCCCGGCGACATGGCGAACCTGATGCTGGCGCCGCTCCTGGGCGAGTTCGTTCTCAAGTACCCGGCCATCACCCTCGAGGTCGACCTCTCCGCGCGCTTCGTCGACCTGATCGGCGAGAACGTCGACGTCGCCATCCGCATGGGCGACCTGCGCAGCGACGCAACGCTTGCCGCCCGGCAGGTTGCCTCATTCACCGGCAGTCTCTATGCCGCGCCCGCCTACATTGCCCGCCGCGGAGCGCCCTCCGAGCCGGAAGCGCTCATGGAGCATGACGCGCTGCGCGTCCTTTCCCGCGCCGGCGATGCGATGCCGTGGGTCCTCACGCGCGGCGACGAGCGCTGGGAAGGCATTCCACCCGGGCGCGCGACGACGAACTCGCCCGAGCTCCTCATGCGGATGGCGTTGCAAGGCGCGGGAATCACGGTGGTGAACGACCATTTCGCGTTGCCGTATCTGCAGCGCGGCGAACTGGTCGAGGTGCTTCCCGACTGGCATCTCCCGCCGGTGAGCGCGTGGGCGGTATTCCCTGGCCGCCGGCTGATGCCCGCACGGACGCGCGTGTTCGTCGATGCGCTGGTCGGCATGTTCGCGGGCCCGGAATGCCGGGCCATCGACGCCGACGTCCGGAAAGCCAAGACGCAATTGCGAGACCCACGATTGGCGCCGACCGTCCCTTCACGGCGGAAGGCTCGCATGCCTGCAACCCTTTCGTCCTCGCGTCGACAAGCTCGCTGATCGCCTTGCCCACAATGCATGATCCTCGACAAACGCATGCTCGAGGGTCACACTCGACTCGGCGGTGGACGGTTCGATGAGAAGCGGGTCTCCCGGGTAGACGTTTTCGAACTGCTCGAAGGGAACTCGAGGAAAACAGGTATCGTGAGTCGGTGCGACGACGTGTGGTCCGTTCCAGTTCGCTGGTGGTCCCCGCTGCGTGGATTCGCCTCGCGTCCGAATGACTTCGTGGTCTTATCTACAGCGTGCCGCGCCACCGCCACCTGATTTCGCCGTAGCAGGATCGTTGCGAGCGCGGCTGCCGCGACTTCGCGACCGCGCGTCACGCCTACAGCAGAGAGTCCGTAGCCCATGTCCGCTCGCCACGCCGGTTTTGCGGCCGTCACGGTCGTATCGGAGGCGCTCGTCAACCAGGTGCTGGCGACCTATGTCAACACCTTCCTGACGGGTGTCCGGCTTCCGATTACGCAGACCGTGCCGATGTCGCTCAACGGGGCCAATGTGACCCTGTCGGTCGACGCGAGCGCGGCGCTCCTCTCTGCGCGCGCCAGGCTGGGGCGGAACGTCGCGGGCCTGGTGCCGATGACGTTCAGGTTCTTTGCCCGCCCGCAGACCGACGTGCTTCGGGCAGGCGCCGTCACGCCGCTCGCGAGCTTCGCTCCATCGATCGTGGTCGAAGTCGATATCACGGCCGCGCTTTCGACCATGATCCAGGCCGATCACTTCCAGTTCGGCGTGGATCCGCAGGGCTCGCATCTTGGCGACATCCGCGCAATCGTCGTCGACCCTGACGGCATGCCGCCGGCCGTGCAGTCGCAGGTCGTCCAGCTCATCCAGGGACCTGTGGTGCGTGCGGCCGCGAACACGTTCCTGCACTCGATCAACCCGAACCAGCTCCGGTTGACGCCGGGGACCGTTCCGGCGTTCTACGACTTCACGATGCCGAAGCCCCTGCAGCCCGGCGAGACGTGGGTGTCGGCGCGAATCGCCACCAATCGCGTCGTCTACTGGCCCATGAACGGCTCGCTGGCGCTCGCCTGTGACGTGCCCGGATACACGAACGGCCGGCCCGGCGACCTGACTGATTTTCGTGGCGGCTCGGATATCGCGGCGGCGACCAACCTGGACTTCATGCAGGCGTACTTCGCTGCGGCCGTGCTCCCGCAGATGCGAAACGCGTTCGTCAAGAACAACTTTCGCATCGACCGTGTCACGTTCCTGCGGTTCACCCACAAGGACTTCCCGAACGGGCCGGCCGACTACCTGGAGCTGGGCCTCAACTGCTCCTATTGGACGCACGATTTCCTGCACTTCATCATCGCCGGCAACACCAAGATCAGCGACATCGACGTCACTGTTCCCGCGGCGCCGTACGTCTATGGAGAAAAAGAGATCCGGATCAACATCGGCATGATCGAGGCCGATCTGCCCGACTGGCTGGACGTCACTATCCTCGGTTTCTCGATGATCCTGCCGCCGCTCACGTTGTTCCTGCCGGCGATCATCAGCAGCGCCCTGCACAACGCGCTTGTCGACGTGTCCAGCAAGTTGAACGGCGGGCCGTCGCCGATGGGTGTGAACTTGCAGCAGGATTTCGCGATGCCGGCAACCGCCGGTCCCACGTATCGTTTCGCGCCGAAGAACATTCACATGCAGTGCCAGGGCGGCGAGCGCTGCGCGACCCTGTTCGCCACCCTGCGGCCGATCAGCCAGCCGGCGCTGCGCGTGGCGCTCGCCGACCAGAACGTGACGGTCGACACCGCCATCGACCGCCAGGAAGTCCGCCGCAACGGCGGGCTGTCGGACTCCATCACTGCCAGCCTTGTCGTTCCGCCCGGCTTCATCCAGCGCAAGGACCCGACGCTGCGCGTGCGCTACGAGACCGCGCTCAACGGCAAGGTGGTTCCTGCGTTCACGCGCGACCTGCGTCTCAGCGGCTTGAACCCGAGCCAGGGGATCGGCGGCAAGCCGCTGGACCCGCTGGTTCTGGAGATCGAGACGAAGCGCATGGTCAGTCCCACCAAGACCGATCAGGAAGTGCGCATCAGCTGCCGCCTCTACCGGGCCCTGGGCGGCATGACGGAGGACATCTACAACGCCTCGATCTACGTGCTCTCGGTCGACCCGCGACCAGACTCCGTGAAGCCCTACGTGCAGTGGGCGCACAAGGCCATCTACTACGACCACTACAAACGTGTCATCGCGCCGCGGAAGAGCAAGATCCACAAGGTGCCCGGCAAGGGCGGTTGCCGGTTCAGCAACCAGTTCCTGTCGCCGAGCATGTACCTGCCCGGGAAGTTCATCAGCCTCCGCCGGTTCACCGGCCTGCCGTTCGACCTGGTGGACATCGAGGACAACCGCAGCCTCGTCTGCCCATATTGTTTTTTCGGCGGCCCGGACAAGCACCCGCATCAGCTTGTCGATGCTACGACGGACCTCACAGGCGCCATCGGGAAGGTGATCAAGCCCTGAATACCTGCTGCCGACGGATATCGTCCCGTCGCTGCGGGCACACGCAAGCGTCCGTTTTTCGGCTCTGGACATTATCGAACGATCGTTCGATAATGATTCATCTTCGGACAGAACCGCAAAGGGCGCCCGGTGGAACCGCACCCGGTTGCGAGATCGTTTAGAGGCAAACCGCTCGCATTCGTCGACGTCGAAACGACGGGATTGAGCCCCGTCCAGAACCGCATCGCGGAGATAGGCGTGGTGACCGTCGACCGCGGCGGGGTCGACCGTTGGACGTCCTTTCTGAGCGCGCCCTCGCGCAAGCTACGTGACCGTCTGCGCGGCGATCCGGACTACATGGCGACTGCGCCTTCGTTCGGCGATATCGCCGCGGGACTTGCGCAGCGATTGTCCGGACGGCTCCTGATCGCGCACAACGCGCGCTTCGATCACGCCTTTCTCAACGCGGCGTTCGAGCGGGCGGGCGTGACCTTCGAGGCGGATGTGCTGTGCACCGTGATGTTGTCGCGCAAGCTGTTTCCCGACCTGCCCGGTCACAACCTCGATTCGCTCATCGAGCGGCATGAACTGCAGGCCGGCGTTCGCCATCGGGCCTTGCCGGATGCGGACGTCGTGTGGCAGTGGTGGCAGCTCGTCCATCGAAAATGCGGCACCGAGGTCATCGATGACGCAATCGCCTCGCTCATAGCGGGGCCGGTGCTGCCGTCGCAGCTCGATCCGGCGCTGGTCGAGCGGCTTCCGGAGCAGCCCGGCGCCTACGTTCTTCATGGCGAAGCAGGCCAGCCCCTCGCAGCGGCCGCTGCGGCCAACGTACGGCGACACGTTCTGAACTATTTTCGCCTCGATCGCGCGTCAAGCAAGGCGCTCGAGCACGCGCACCGCGTCTCCAACATCACCTGGCGCGTCACGCCTGGAATGCTCGGGGCTCGGCTTCATGCCGCCGCGCTGCGAAGCGATGCGTTCGCGCGAATGACGCGTAGGCCTGTGCCGGAGGCGTGGACCTGGCACTTCGTGCCGGAGGCGATTCCCTGCATTTCCATCGCGCCACTTGCCGTCGCTCCCGGGCAGAAAATGGCCGATTCATTCGGCGTCCATTCCTCGAAACGCAGGGCCGCGAATGCGCTGGTTCGTCTCGCGCGTAAACACGGCCTGTGCCATTTGTTGACCGGCCTGTCGTCCCTGGTGGACGCGCCCTGCCCAGGCTGCCCGCTCGACGACTTCAGACACGGCTGTGCCAGGACGATCGATCGCAAGAAGCACTTGGTGAAGGTGTTCGCCGCTCTCGACGGGTTGCGCGTTCCGGCGTGGCCGCATCGAGGCCCGATAGGCGTCCGCGAGCGCTCCGAAATGCATGTCATCGATCACTGGCAGTTCCTCGGAACGGCCCGCTGCGAAGTCGACGTGCAAGAGCTGCTTCGAAGCCGACCGTGCGAAGCAGGCGGCCCGCCGATGCGCATGCTGCGCCGAACGCTTGCCCGCCTGCCGCGAAGCCAAGTCGTGGACCTCGCCGGTTGCGTACCGGGCGAGGTCGCATCGGCGGAAGCGTTCGCAGCCGAATCTCTCTGATCGGCGCGATCGTGCCTCGAACCGGAATCGCGCATTTGCCGCTGCACAGCGGCCGCGCTCCGCGCTATCTATTCGAGCGCATGGTGCGGTTGTCGCGCGAGATCATCGCGTACATGGTGGGAGAATTCGGGCAGCTCGAGGCCCTTCGACGCTTGTCCGATCCTCATTGGTTCCAGGCGCTTGGATGCGTCCTGGGCTTCGACTGGCACTCGAGCGGCCTCACAACGACGGTGTGCGGCGCGCTGAAGGAAGGACTTCGAGGAACGGAAAAGGAGATCGGGATTCACGTCGCCGGCGGCAAGGGCGCAGCGTCACGCAGGACCCCGGCGGAGATCACCGCATCGTGCGACCGCCTCGGGCGCGAGCCCGATTCGCTGATCTACGCGAGCCGCATTTCCGCCAAGGTGGACAGTGCCGCCGTTCAGGACGGCTACCAGCTCTATCACCACACGTTCTTCTTCACGTCCGGCGGCGCATGGTGCGTCGTCCAGCAAGGCATGAGTGATGAGACGGCGATGGCCCGTCGCTACCATTGGCTGTCGGAAACGCTCGAAAGCTACGTCAACGAGCCGCATTCCGCGGTATGCGGCGAGAGCGCCGCCGCCACGTTGAACCTGGTAGCCGATGCGAGCCGCGAGGTCCGCGCGGCCTCGGCGAGCCTCGCGGCCGGCACGCCGGAAGTCACGCTCGAGGCGCTCGCGGGTCTTCCGCTCCTGAGCATGCCGCGGCGCCACGCGATAGCGGCGGCGGATATCAATCCCCACTACCTTCGCAAGATTCTGCTGCGTACGTATGAAGCGGCGCCCGGCAACTTCGAAGCGCTGCTCTCGATCGAAGGCGTGGGCGCCAAGACCTTGCGCGCGCTGGCGCTGACGTCGGAGCTCATCTACGGGATCTCCGCCAGCCGGCAGGATCCGGCGAGGTTCTCGTTCGCGCATGGCGGAAAGGACGGGACCCCCTACCCGGTCGACCGGCAGACGTACGACAAGACGATCGAGGTCATGCATGACGCGCTGAACCGGGCCCATGTCGGGCGGAGCGAGAAGATCGGCGCATTTCGCCGACTCGCCGATTTCGCGGATCCATCCCAAGAGGGCCGCCACGGACCGGGCGGCGCGAAGGCGCGCTTCCCATCGAAGCCCGCGCATGGGACGAAGGTCTGACCCATCCCTACACGTCACGCCTTTCCTACACGGGGTTGAGCGATCCACCGATCCCCTGGCGCGTGCAGTGGGAGGACCATGAAAATTCGCCGCGCGGGGAAGGCATAGCTCCGGTGACGCCCGGCTGCGTGACCCCCAACTGCTTGATGGAGAACGCACATGAACGGAAATCCGGTCACTTGGTTTGAAATCTACGTCAAGGATATGCAGCGCGCGAAGTCGTTTTACGAGAAGACGCTCGCCGTCAAGTTGGAAAAGCTCGAAACAACGGGCCCCGGCATCACCGAGATGTGGACATTCCCGATGGGCAAGGACAGTTATGGATGTACCGGTGCGCTGGTGAAGATGCAGGACGGGCCTTCGGGCGGTGGGAATGGGACCATCGTTTACTTCGAGTGCCAGGATTGCGCCGTCGAAGCCAGCCGGGCCGCCTCCAACGGCGGCAAGATCATGAAGGACAAATTCTCCATCGGCCCGCATGGCTTCATCGCCCTGGCGACGGATACGGAGGGCAACGCGATCGGCCTGCACTCGATGCATTAGCGTCCTCGCCAACCCCAGGGCCCGGATCGTCCGGCGATGTCGGTCTGATATCCACTACTGCGCGTGTAGCGCTCCCGCAGCGAACCGGGCCTCCGGCACGTCAGCATCTGCCGTTACATCGACGCGCGCACGGCCTTGCACGGAGACGAGGCCAGCGCCGGAGCGCAATCCGCGATGCAAGAATTCTCGCAAATCTGCTGGTGCGCCATTCGGCGATTCGAGTGACAATCCGTTCCCCCTGTCCCGCGACTCGACATGTCCAGCCAAGCGTTCTACTCCCTGCATGCGCAGGGCTTCGTGAGAGTCGCGGCCTGCACGCCGCTCATCGCAGTCGGCGACCCGGCGGCGAATGCCAGTGCAACCCTCGAGCTGATGCGTCAAGGTCAGGCAAAAGCGGTGGACCTGATGCTGTTTCCCGAGCTTGGACTGAGCGCCTACGCCATTGACGATCTGCTGTTGCAGGACGCGCTGCTCGATGGCGTCGAGCGTGCAATTGCCGTGTTGGCCGACGCATCGAAGACGCTACCGGGCGTGTTCGTCGTCGGCGCGCCCGTGCGCCGCAATCAGCGCCTGTACAACTGCGGCGTGGTGATCTCGCGGGGAAGCATCCTGGGTGTGGTGCCGAAGTCCTTCCTTCCGAACTACCGGGAATACTACGAAAACCGATGGTTCGCGTCGGGCGTCGGTGTCGTGCGGCGCCAGGTCGTTCTCGCCGGTCAGACGGCACCCTTTGGAACGGATCTCGTGTTCGAGGCGACGGATCTTCCGGACTTCACGTTTCATCTCGAGTTGTGCGAGGACTTCTGGGCGCCCTCCCCGCCGTCGACCTTCGGTGCGCTCGCGGGCGCCCTCATCCTTTGCAATCTTTCCGCTTCCAACGTGGTCATCGGAAAGGCGGACGATCGGGCTCTTTTGTGTGCCTCGCAATCCATGCGCTGCCAGGCGGCGTACGTCTATTCGGCGGCGGGCCCGGGCGAGAGCACCAACGACCTCGCCTGGGATGGACAGGCGACGATTCACGAGCTGGGTACGCTGCTGGCGCAGACCGATCGATTTCCAACTGTCGCGCAGATGGCGGTCGCGGACATCGACCTCCAGCGCATCCGGCTCGAACGGATGCGCACGCCGACGTTCAACGCGGCTGCAGTGGCGGCGGGCAACCCCGAGACATCCTTTCGCCGCGTCGAGTTCCGCCACGAGCCTCACGGACGCGATATCGGACTCCTGCGCAGCATCGATCGCTTTCCGTTCGTGCCCGATGATCCCGCGCGCCTCGACCGCGACTGCTACGAGGCCTTCAACATCCAGGTCCAGGGCCTGTGCAAGCGCATGCAGGTGACCAACGGCGAGAGAATCGTGATCGGTGTCTCCGGCGGGCTCGATTCCACGCATGCGTTGATGGTCGCCGCCCGCGCCTTCGACGCCATGGGGCTCCCACGCGCGAACATCTTGGCATTCACGATGCCC